>Ga0308175_100001144_pt1 | contig 17755 bp, 14 predicted proteins | sample PhyCR1_3_FD_203893 | JGI IMG/M metagenome (GOLD analysis project Ga0308175, IMG submission 203893) | Soil microbial communities from UC Gill Tract Community Farm, Albany, California, United States - DLSLS.C.R1 | ecosystem: Environmental > Terrestrial > Soil > Agricultural land | place: USA...
GACCTCGGTGCTTCAGGCGTGGTGAGCCGCTCGCGCCTAGACTCTTCCCACGTCCTTCCAACATGTGGAAGCGACGGAGACGGATGAGAGCGTGATGACGACTTCCCCCCGCGCCCTGGACGAGCGGGTGCTCGGCACCCAGACCGTCGTGCGCGCGCTCTCCGTCCTCGGCGTGCTGCGCCGGGCCACGACGGACGTCGGCGTCTCGGAGATCGCCCGCTCGCTGTCGCTGCACACCAGCACCGTGCACCGGATCCTCAAGGCCCTGGTCGCCGAGGGATACGTGTCGCAGAACCCGGAGACCGACCGGTACCGCCTGGGCCGCGAGGCGCTGCTGCTGGGGCTGGCAGCGGAGCGCAACCTCGGCTTCGCCGCCGCCGCGCCGGTACTGGACCGGCTGCGTGCGGCCACGGGGGAGTCCGCGAACCTCGTCGTCCGCGACGGCGACCACGGCCTGGTGGTGCTCCGCGTCGAGTCCGAGCAGCCGCTGCGCTTCACCCAGGCCGTGGGTGCCCGGATCCCGCTGTACTGCACGAGCACCGGCAAGGCCCTGCTGGCCTACGCGCGGGACCCCGGCTCGGAGCTGGACCGGCTCGGAGAGCTCGCCGCGATGACGTCGAGGACGATCACGTCGCCGCGCGCCCTCGGCCGTGAGCTGGCGACGGTCAGGGAGCGTGGCTACAGCGTCAACCGGGGCGAGCGGATCGCGGGCGTCTGCGGCGTCGCCGCGCCCGTCCTCGAGCCGACCTCGGGGGAGGCGACGGCGGCGGTCGCCGTGCAGGGACCCGACGTCCGGCTCCCGGAGGAGCGGCTGCCCCAGCTGGGGGCGCTCGTCGTGGACGCCGCCGCCGAGATCGCGGCGCTCCTGCCGTCGGACTACCGCATCTGACCGCGTGGTCGCCGCGGTCGCCGTCGCCGTCGCCGTCGCCACCTCTTGACGCTGCCCGCTCGTCGCCGTACGTTTGGAAAGGGTTTCCACAAGTTGGAATGACCCGGGTGGGCGGCGGTCCGCCCGCCACGACCGAAGGAGTCAGCAGGATGCTCGGACAGACCACGGACCAGCCCGGCCAGCCCTCCCAGCAGGGCCGGCCCGGCCAGGCCGACCAGGCCCACCAGGACGACGTGGTCGGCAGCATCGCCGCGATCGTCGCCCGCGCGCGTCAGGCCCAGCGCACGTTCGAGGAGTTCGGGCAGGAGCAGGTCGACGCGGTCGTCGCCGGCGTCGCCTGGGCGGTCGCGGAGCCGGAGCGGGCCCGGATCCTCGCCGAGCTGTCGGTGCGCGACACGGGGCTCGGCCGGGTCGAGGACAAGATCGTCAAGAACCGCCGCAAGACGATGGGGACGCTGCGCGACCTGACCGGCGCCCGGTCGGTCGGCGTGATCTCCGAGGACCCGGAGCTGGGCCTCACCGAGTACGCCAAGCCCATGGGCGTGGTCGCGGCCGTCTGCCCGTCCACGAACCCCGCGGCGACGCCGGCGAACAAGACCATGATGGCGCTGAAGGGCCGCAACGCCATCGTGCTGTCGCCGTCCCCCAAGGGCGCCTCCACCTGCGGCCTGCTCGTGCGCTACATCCACGAGGAGCTCGACAAGGTCGGCGCCCCGCGCGACCTCGTCCAGTACGTCGACCGCCCGACCAAGGCACTCACGTACGAGCTGATGCGCCAGGCGGACTTCGTCGTCGTGACGGGCTCCCAGAAGAACGTCCAGGCCGCCTACAGCTCGGGCACCCCCGCGATCGGCGTCGGGGTCGGCAACGCGCCGGTGATCATCGACGCGGACGCGGACCTGGCGGACGCCGCGACCAAGATCCGGCTCAGCAAGACCTTCGACTACGCCACGAGCTGTTCGTCCGAGAACTCCCTGCACGTCCACGCCGACGTCTACGACGAGGCGCTGGCGGCGCTCGCGGAGCAGGGCGGCTACCTCCTGACACCCGAGGAGAAGCGCCGGCTCCAGGACGTCATGTGGGTCGACGGCCACCTCAGCGGAGCCGTGACGGCCCAGTCGCCGGGGAAGATCGCCGCGCTCGCCGGGCTGGACTCCGACGCGGCCCGCGACGCCCAGTTCTTCCTGGTCGAGGAGGACGGCGTAGGCCCGGACCACCCGTTCAGCGGCGAGAAGCTGTCGGTCGTGGCGGCCGTCTACCGGTTCCGGACCCTCGACGAGGGCCTGGAGCGGATCCAGGCCCTGCTGGACCACCAGGGCGCCGGCCACTCCTGCGGCATCCACACGGCCACCGAGGAGCACGCGCGGCGGGTGGCGGAGCGGCTCCGCGTCGCCCGCGTCCTGGTCAACCAGGCGCACTGCTTCGGCACCGGCGGCGGCTTCGACAACGGGCTCGGGTTCACGCTGACGATGGGCGCGGGCACGTGGGCGGGCAACAGCATCTCCGACAACCTGTCGTTCCGGCACTTCCTCAACATCACCCGGCTGGCCCGCGTCATCCCACCGCGGGAGCCCTCCGAGGACGACCTGTGGGGCAGCTACTTCGAGCAGTACGGGCGGTGACCATGAAGCTCCTCGAGCACCACGGCAAGCAGCTGCTGGAGCGGGGCGGCCTGCGGGTGCCCCGCAGCGGCGTGGCGAGCAGCGCGGAGCAGGCCCGCGACGTCGCCTCCCGGATCGGCTCCCGGGTCGTCGTCAAGGCCCAGGTGCCGACCGGGAAGCGCGGGAAGTCCGGGGCGGTGCTCTTCGCGGACTCCGCCGAGGAGGCGGCCGGTGTGACGGAGCGGCTGCTGGCCCTCACCGTCGACGGCTACCGCGTCCACGAGGTCCTCGTCGAGGAGTGCGCGGACATCGCCCGCGAGCTGTACGCCGCCGTGCTCAACGACCCGGTGAGCAAGGGCCCGCTCGTGCTCTTCTCCACCTCCGGCGGCATGGACATCGAGGAGGTCAACCGGGCGACGCCGGAGCTGGTGCGGCGGCACCCGGTCGACATCACCCGCGGCCTGGGCGCCGAGGACGCGCTGGAGATCGTCTCCGGGACCGACCTGCCCGAGCGGTCCCGCGAGGCCGTCGCCGAGGCGCTGCTGCGGCTGTACTCGGTCTACCGCGAGAGCGACGCGGACCTCGCCGAGGTGAACCCGCTGGTGCTGACCGGCAGCGGCGACGTGGTCGCCCTGGACGCGAAGATCTCGGTCGACCCGGGGTCGGTGCCGCGCCAGCAGGCCGTCGTGGCGGGCGCGCCCGCGTCGGCGCAGGAGCAGCTGACCGACCTCGAGCGGCGGGGCCGCGAGCTCGGCCTGCAGCTCATCGAGCTGGACGGGGACGTCGGCGTGCTGGCCAACGGCGCCGGGCTCACGATGACGACCCTCGACGTCGTGCACCACTACGGCGGCCGACCGGCCAACTTCCTCGAGATCGGTGGCGACGCCTACACCAAGGCCACGCCCGCCCTCGCGCTGGTGCTCGACAACCCGCGGGTGCGCAGTCTGCTCGTGAACTTCTGCGGAGCCTTCGCCCGCACCGACGTGATGGCCGAGGGCGTGGTCGCTGCTCTCGAGGAGCTGCGCCCCGACGTGCCCGTGTTCTTCACGATCCACGGGACCGGCGAGGAGGAGGCCGTGCGCCTGGTGCGCGAGCGGCTGGGGGTCGAGCCCTACGACCTGATGGACGACGCCGTGCGGGCCGCCGTCGCCGCGGCCGCGCACGCCGCACCTGCCGGCGCGGTCCCGGCGGAGGTGCGCTGATGCTGGTCAGGAGGGGAGAGTCGGTCGTCGTCCAGGGGATCACCGGACGCCAGGGGTCCTACTGGTCGCAGCGGATGGCCGAGTGCGGCACCCGCGTGGTCGCCGGGGTGAGCCCGGGCAAGGGCGGCCGGGACGTCGCCGGCGTGCCGGTCTACGACAGCGTCGCCGAGGCGACGGCCCGGCACCACCTCGACGCCACGGTGCTGTTCGTGCCGCCGATGGCGGCGCGGGACGCGGCGCTCGACGCGATCTCCGCGGGCGTGCGCAAGGTGGTGTTCCTCGCCGAGCACGTCCCCGCCCAGGACGTGATGGAGGTCCTCGCCCGCGCCCGGGAGAGCGGCGCCCAGGTGCTGGGGCCCAACACCGCCGGGCTGGTCGTGCCGGGGGAGACGTCCGTCGGGATCATGCCGGGCTTCGCCCGCAACATCTTCCGCCCCGGCAGCATCGGGGTGGTCTCGCGCAGTGGGAGCCTCGGCACGCTCGTCTGCCTCAACCTCGTCACCGCCGGCTTCGGGCAGTCCGCCTTCGTCGGCATCGGCGGTGACCCGATCCTGGGCACGACCACGCTGGACGCCGTACGCACCCTCGACGCGGACGACCGCACGGACGCCGTCGTGCTCGTCGGCGAGATCGGTGGCGTCATGGAGGAGGAGGCGGCGGCGTACGTCGCGACCATGACCAAGCCCGTCGTCGCCTACATCGCGGGCCGGACCGCTCCGCCGGGCAAGCGGATGGGGCACGCGGGCGCCATCGTCACCGACGGGCGCGGAAGCGGGGAGTCCAAGGTCGACGCGCTCACCGGGGCCGGCGCCACGGTCGTCGACGTGCCGAGCCAGATCGGCGAGGCGCTGCGAGCGGCGGGCGCTCAGCCCGCTGAACCGGACGAGGCCGTCCGCAGCAGCGTGCGGGACGCGTCGCCGAGCCGTTGACCGCGCCGCCACACGGCGCTGATCGGGCGGTGCAGGTCCAGGCCGTCCACGGCGACCTCCACCAGCTGCCCGCGGCGGACGTCCTCGCCGACCGCGAGGACGCTGAGGACCGCGGCCCCGACCCCCGCCTTGACCGCGCCCTTCACGGCCTCGTTCGACCCGAGGACCAGCAGCGGGTCGGCCGGGTGGGGGCGGAGCACGCGGTCGAGGGTCTCCCGGGTGCCGGACCCGTGCTCACGCACGATCAGCGGGGTGCCGGCGAGGTCCTCGGCGGCGAGCGGCCTGCGCCGTGCCGCCCAGGCGTGGGTCGGCGCGACCACGACCGCCAGCCGGTCCCGCAGCAGCCGGCGGCTGCTCACCCGGGGGTCGAGGGTCGCCGTCTCGACGAAGCCGAGATCCACCTCGCCCCCCACCACCAGCTCCTGGACGTCGTGGGAGTTCGTCACCCGCAGGCCCACGTGCACGTCCGGACGGGCCGCCCGCAGCGTCGAGAGCCAGGTCGGCGCGAGGTGCTCGGCCACCGTCATGCTCGCCGCGACGACGAGGTCGGGGTCCGCGTGCACGCGCATCGACTCCACCGCGCCGCGCATCTGCTCGACGGTCGCCAGAACCCGCCCGGCCCAGCCGGCGACGACCTCGCCCTCGGCGGTGAGCGTGGAGCCGCTCGGCGCCCGGCGGAGGAGCGGCAGCGACATGGCCCGCTCCAGGGCGGCGATCTGCTTGCTGGCAGCGGGCTGGCTGACCCCCTCCAGGCGCGCCGCCTCGGTGATGCTGCCATGCTCGCCGACAGCCACGAGCAGCCGGAGCGGCCCGAGGTCGCTGGTCCAGCGCTGTGTCACCATAACCCTAGATTATGACGGCATAACCAACAGGCTCTACCGCCGCACCGGTCCCTGCCCGAGGATCGGACGGAGGACCGGAGCTCCAGGAAAGGGCGTGGACGGTGCAGTACGGCTTCGCGATCGACCAGCGCACGTGCATCGGCTGCCACGCCTGCACGGTCGCGTGCAAGACCGAGCACGACATCCCGCTCGACCAGTTCCGCACCTGGGTCAAGTACGTCGACTCCGGGACGTTCCCGGACTCCACCCGCGACTTCGGCGTGATGCGCTGCAACCACTGCACCGACGCGCCGTGCGTGAAGATCTGTCCGACCACCGCGCTGTTCAAGCGTGAGGACGGCATCGTCGACTTCGACAGCGAGCGCTGCATCGGCTGCAAGTCGTGCATGCAGGCATGTCCCTACGACGCGATCTACATCGACGCCGAGGACCACACCGCCGCCAAGTGCAACTTCTGCGCCCACCGGGTCGACGAGGGCCTGGAGCCGGCCTGCGTGACGGTCTGCCCGACGCACTCGATCTGGGTGGGCGACGTGGACGACGAGACCACGGGCATCTCCCAGCTCATCGCGGCGAACCCCACCACAGTGCGGGCGCCGGACCAGAACACCGGCCCCAACGTGTTCTACCTCGGGGCGGAGCGAGCAGTCCTCGACCCGCTCGCCGCCCCGGTGCGGGACACCTACCTGTGGGCCCGCCCCGACGAGCAGCGGCTGCGGACCTCGCACGACTACGAGGGCGACGACCCCACCGCGCACACGACCCTCAACACCTCGCACCCGCGGCCCTGGGGCTGGCGGGTGGTCACCTACCTGTGGGCGAAGGGCCTCGCCGGCGGCGCGCTGTTCCTGGCGGCGCTCGCCGTCATCCTGGGGGTCTCCCTCGGCGCCGTAGGCGACGTGGTGGCCCCGGTCCTCGCCGCGGTCGGGGCGGCCGCGACGGGTGTGCTGCTGGTGTGGGACCTCAAGCGGCCCGACCGGTTCTACTACCTGTTCACCAAGCCCCACCACACGTCGTGGCTGGTCCTCGGCGGCTACTGCCTCCTGCTCTTCGGGCTGGCGACGACCGCCTGGTTCGTCGCCGGTGTGCTCGGACTCGACGGCGTGCTGTCGTGGCTGTCGTGGCTGGTGCTCGTGCCGTGCGCGCTGGTGGCCGGCTACACCGCCTTCCTGTTCGCCCAGGCCGAGGGCCGGGACCTGTGGCAGTCGCGCTGGCTGCTGCCGCACCTCCTGGTGCAGGCGCTGATGGTCGGGGCCGGGGCGATGGCGGTCGCGCTCGTCCTGGCCGGGGAGGGCTCGTCGGCCGTCGGGCTGGCGGCCAGGTCCCTGCTCGTCGGTGCGGTCGTGGTCCTGGCCGCCGTCGCCTGGAGCGGCGGCGCGGGCTGGGCCGCCCTGATCGCCGGGCTGCTCGTGCAGCCCGCGCTGCTGGCCTACGAGTCGGTCTTCGTCCGCGCGGGCCAAGACGTCCCGCTGTCCTGACCCCGTGCCGATCCCGAGGGAGCCGCAGTGACCACCACCGAAGAGCCCCGCACGACCCCGTCCGCGCCCGGGGAGCTCCCGGCGCCGCCGGTGCTGCCCGGTGCCCGGCGGCACGAGAACCTCGCGAACTTCCCGCCCCCGGAGACCTGGGACCACCACGTCGCGTACGACGCCAAGGCGCACCCGCGCAAGGTCCCGCGCGAGTTCATGCTGATCCCGACCACCTGCTTCAACTGCGAGTCGGCGTGCGGACTGCTGGCGCACGTCGCGAAGGACGACCTGAGCGTCACGAAGATCGAGGGGAACCCGGCCCACCCGGGCTCGCGCGGCCGCAACTGCGCGAAGGGACCGGCCACCATCAACCAGGTCCACGACCCCGAGCGGATCCTGCACCCGCTGCGGCGCACCGGTGAGCGCGGTGCGGGGCAGTGGGAGGAGTGCACCTGGGACGAGGCCCTCGACGACATCGCCGGGCGGATCCGGAGCGCGATCGTGGAGGACCGCCGCGACGAGGTGGTCTACCACGTCGGACGCCCCGGCGAGGACGGCTTCGCCGAGCGGTTCCTGCTCGCCTGGGGAGTCGACGGGCACAACAGCCACACGAACATCTGCTCCGCGGGGGCCCGGCTGGGCTACACCCTCTGGGGCGGCTACGACCGGCCCTCGCCGGACTACGCCAACGCGAAGGTCGTGCTGCTGCTCTCCTCCCACCTGGAGTCGGGGCACTACTTCAACCCTCACGCGCAGCGGATCATGGAGGCCAAGAACGAGGGCAACGCCAAGCTCGTCGTGCTGGACCCCCGGATGTCCAACACCGCCTCGCACGCCGACCTCTGGATCGCCCCGTGGCCCGGGAGCGAGGCCGCGATCCTGCTGGCGGTGGCCTCGCACCTGCTCCGGACCGGACAGGTCGACCGGGACTACCTGCGACGCTGGGTCAACTGGTCGACGTACCTCGAGCGGCTGCACCCCGGCGCCGAGCGCGACTTCGACACGTTCCTGGCGCTGCTGACCGAGGACTACGCGGGCTACACCTTCGAGTACGCCGCCGAGGAGGCGCGGGTCCCGGTCGAGAAGCTGCGGGAGCTGGCCGAGACCGTCGCCACGGCCGGCTCGGCGCTGTCCGCCCACATCTGGCGGTCGGCGGCGGCGGGCAACCTCGGCGGCTGGCAGGTCGCCCGGTCCCTGTTCTTCCTCAACGTCCTCACCGGCAGCGTCGGCACGCCCGGCGGCACCAGCCCCAACGGCTGGGACAAGTTCATCGCGCACGGCTTCGACGTGCCGGAGGGGCACGAGAGCTGGAACGAGCTGCTGTGGCCACCGGAGTACCCGCTCAGCACCAACGAGATGTCGATCCTGCTGCCGCACCTGCTCAACGACGGCCGCGGGAGGCTCGACGTCTACTTCTCCCGGGTCTACAACCCGGTGTGGACGAACCCGGACGGGTTCACCTGGGTCGAGGCGCTGACCGACCGCGACAAGGTGGGCCTGCACGTCGCGCTGACCCCGACCTGGTCGGAGACCGCGACCTTCGCCGACTACGTGCTGCCCATGGGGCACTCCACCGAGCGGCACGACACGCAGTCCTACGAGACCCACGCGGCCCGGTGGCTGGGCTTCCGGCAACCGGTCCGACGGGTCGCCATGGACAAGCTCGGGATGCCCGTCGGGGACACGCGCGACGCGAACCCCGGCTCGGTCTGGGAGGAGAACGAGTTCTGGTTCGAGCTGTCCTGGCGGATCGACCCCGACGGCTCCCTCGGCATCCGCCGCTACTTCGAGTCGCCCTACCGGCCGGGGGAGAAGGTCACGGTCGAGGAGTACTACCGCTGGGTCTTCGAGAACCGGGTCCCCGGGCTCCCCGAGAAGGCGGCCGCGCAGGGTCTCGAGCCGCTGGAGTACATGCGCAAGTACGGCGTCGTGGAGGTCGCCCGCGACGTGTACCGCCAGGACGAGCGGCCGCTCACCGAGGCGGAGCTCGAGGGTGCCGAGCCGGACGGACTGGGAGTGCTGCGCAAGCCGACCAGCGACGAGTCGACGCCGCCGCTCGTGGGGGAGGCGGGCGCCGTCGGGGTCCGGCTCGACGACGGCTCCGCGGTGGCCGGCTGGCTCACCCCCAGCCGCCGGCTCGAGCTGTACTCGCCGTCCATGGCGGACTTCGGCTGGCCCGAGCACGCGACCCCCGGCTACATCGAGTCCCACGTCTCGCACCGCACGATGGACACGGAGGGGGGCGAGATGGTGCTCGTCCCGACCTTCCGGCTGCCGACGCTGATCCACACCCGTTCGGCGAACGCGAAGTACCTCAACGAGATCAGCAACACGCACCCGATCTGGGTCAACGCCGACGACGCGGAGCGGCTCGGCCTGGCCACCGACGACCTCGTGCGGGTGACGACCAGGATCGGCTACTTCGTGGCCCGGATCTGGGCCCACCAGGGCATCCGGCCGGGCGTCATCGCGATGAGCCACCACATGGGTCGGTGGCGCCTGCACGAGGGCGACGGCAGCCGGTGGGCCACCGGCAGGGTCGACATCGACCGCAGCGAGGACGGCGTCTACCGGATGCGCTACGCGCAGGGCGTGACCCCGTTCGACAGCGCGGACCCGGACAGCTCGCGGATCTACTGGGAGGATCCCGGCGTGCACCAGAACCTGACCTTCCCGGTCCAGCCGGACCCGTGGTCGGGGATGCACTGCTGGCTGCAGCGGGTCCGGCTCGCCAAGGCGCTGCCCGGCGACCGCTACGGCGACATCGAGGTGGACATCCGCAAGTCGCGGGAGGCCTTCCACGAGTGGCTGGCCCGGACCCGTCCCGGGCCGAGCGCCGACGGGCGCCGGCGCCCGGAGTTCCTGATGCGACCGGTGAAGCCCAAGCGCAAGGCCTTCAAGGTGGAGCGGTGAGCCGGACGCTGCCGCTCCCCCTCGCCTCGCGGAGCGGCCTGACCGACGCCGTGCGCGCGGCGGTGGACCGGGTCGTCCACCCGGCCCTCGACCGGCCGCTCGGCGACCTCGGCCTCGTCGAGGACGTCACCGTCCGCGGCGGCGGCCGGGTCGCGGTCACGATCGCCACCCTGGTCCGCGACGGGTCGCCGGGCGACCCGCTGCCGGTCCTCGTGGAGCGCGCCGCGCTCGGGGTCGAGGGCGTGCGGGACGTCGAGGTCCGCACCTCGGCGCTCGACGAGGCCGGCCGGGCCGCGCTCTCCGGCCGCCTGCGGGCCGGCAACCGACGGCCCGGAGGGCTCGGCTCCTCGGCACGGGTGTACGCCGTCGCGTCGGGCAAGGGCGGCGTCGGCAAGTCCTCGGTGACCGCGAACCTGGCCGTCGCGCTGGCCCGGTCGGGGCAGCGGGTCGGCGTGCTGGACGCGGACGTGTGGGGCTACTCCGTCCCGCAGCTGTTCGGGGTCCGCCAGCAGCCGGTCGCGGTCAAGGGGGTGATGCTGCCGGTGCAGGTCCACGGGGTGCGGCTGATGTCGATCGGGTTCTTCGTCGACGAGGAGCAGCCGGTGGTGTGGCGCGGGCCGATGCTGCACAAGGCCCTCGAGCAGTTCCTCGACGACGTCTGCTGGGGCGACCTGGACGTGCTGCTGGTCGACCTGCCGCCGGGCACGGGCGACGTCCCGCTGACGGTCCTCGAGCTGCTGCCGGACGCGTCGCTGGTCGTGGTCACGACCCCCCAGCGGGCCGCGGAGCAGGTGGCCGCCCGGGTCGGGCGGATGGCGCTCGACGCCCGGATGCCGGTCGCCGGCGTGGTCGAGAACATGGTCGGCGGCGGCTTCGGGTCCGGCGGCGGCGACCGGCTGGCGGAGACGCTCGGCGCACCGGTCCTGGGCCGGGTGCCGCTGGACGAGCGGCTGTGCCGGGCCGGTGACGACGGGGTCCCGCTGCTGCTGTCGGACCCGCAGGCCCCCGCGGCACACGCCCTGGACGGGATCGCCGCCGCCCTGCCCGTCGTACGCCGCAGCCTCGTGGGCCGTTCCCTGCCGCTGTTCGTGGGCTGAGCCGGTGAGCGGCGGCAGGCGCTGGCCGGGCTGGGTCTACGGCTCGGGGGCCGAGCCGGACTACCGGTTCAGCTTCGCCAACGAGCGCACGTTCCTGGCCTGGATCAGGACCGCGCTGGCGCTGCTGGCCGGCGGCGTGGCGCTGGACGCCATCGACCTGTCGATCCCCGGGTCGCTGCAGGAGGCCCTGGCCGCGCTGCTGGTGGCCCTGGGGCTGGTCTGCGCGGTGCTGTCCTGGCTCCGGTGGGCGCGGGCGGAGCGCGCGATGCGGAACTCCGAGCCGCTGCCGTCCTCGACGCTGAGCGCGCTGCTGACCGCAGCGGTGGTGGTCGCGGCCCTCGCGATCCTCGTCGTGGGGTTCTAGCAGCGTGCCCGAGCCCGAGGGGGCCCAGAACGAGCGGACCGCGCTGGCCTGGCAGCGGACCGCCCTCTCGCTGCTGGCCGGGTCCGCGGCGGTGTCCCGGCTGACCGTCGACCGGCTGGGCCCGCTGGCACTGCTGTGCGTGGTCGTCGCCCTGCCCGCCGCCGGGTGGGTGTTCCTCGAGAGCCGGGGCCGCTACCGCCACGACGCCGACATCAAGCCCCGCGACCGGCCGCGCGGCGGACGTGCGCCGGCCGCCCTGACCCTGGTCACCGTGGCGATCGCGGTGACCGAGCTCGCCGCGCTGCTGACCGAGCCGTGAGGGCTCGCTACCCTGCGCCCGTGGCCCAGACCCGGCTCTCGATCGAGCGCGGCACCGACAAGCCGCTCTACCGGCAGCTGCGGGAGGCCCTCGAGCACGAGATCGCCGCCGGAGCCCTGGACCCGACGCGTCCGCTGCCGTCGTCGCGGGAGCTCGCCCGCGAGCTCGGCGTCTCCCGCAACACCGTCAACACCGCCTACCTCGAGCTGGAGTCCGAGGGGTTCGTGGAGGCACGGCCGCGCAGCGGCCTGTTCGTCAACCGCGACATGCTCCACGAGCTCCGGCACGGGCTGCCGGCGGCCGCCGCGGCCGAGCCGGTGGACTGGTCGCGGCACCTGCGCGCGGCGCCCGACGCGGGCCTGCCGGAGATCGCCAAGGTCCGCGACTGGCAGTCCTACCCCTACCCGTTCGTGGCCGGCCAGGTCGACGTGTCGTCGTTCCCGCGGCTGCCGTGGCTGCGGGCGCTGCGCGAGGCGCTGGAGCCGGCGCACCTGCACGACAGCCTGCGGGACGGCGTCGACGAGGACGACCCGATGCTGGTCGAGGAGCTGTGCCGGCACGTGCTGCCGGCCCGGGGGATCGAGGCCGACCCCTCCCAGGTCCTGGTGACGCTGGGCGCCCAGCAGGGCCTGGACCTGCTCGCGCACGCGCTGGTGCGGCCCGGGTCCGTCGTGGGCGTGGAGGAGCCGGGCTACCTCGACGCGCGCAGGATCTTCCTGCGAGCCGGCGCGACGCTGCGCCCGATCGAGGTGGACGGTGCCGGGATGGTGCCACCGGAGGACCCGGCCGGGCTGTCCCTGGTGCACCTGACGCCGAGCCACCACAGCCCGACGAACGTCACCCTGTCGATCGCGCGCCGGCGCCGCCTGCTCACGCTGGCCGCCGCCCACGACCTGCTGCTCGTCGAGGACGACTACGACAGCGAGTTCCGCTACCAGGGCAGCCCCACCCCCGCGCTCAAGGCGCTGCCGGACAGCGAACGGGTCGTCTACCTCGGCACGTTCTCGAAGTTCCTGGCTCCAGGGCTGCGGCTGGGCTACCTGGTCGCCGCGCCCGAGCTCGTCGAGGAGCTGCGCCGGCTGCGCCGCTACCGGATCCGGCACGCCTCCGGGCACACGCAGCGGGCGATGGCGCTGCTGATCGCGAACGGCCAGTACCACCGCACGGTCCGCCGGCGCCGTACCCAGCTCGCGCAGCGGTGGGCCACGCTGCGCGACGCGCTGGAGGCCGAGCTGCCGTGGCGCGTCGAGGCGCCGCCCGGCGGGGTGAGCATCTGGTTGCCCGGCCCACCGGGGCTCGACTGCGTCGAGCTGGCCGCCGCCGCCCTGCGCCGCGGGGTGGTCGTGGAGCGCGGCGACATCTACTTCACCGACCCGGAGCGGCACCGCGAGAACCTGCGGCTGGGCTTCGCCGCGATCACCCCCGAGGCCATCGGCCCCGGGGTCCGGATCCTCGCCGGTCTGGTCCGCCGGCAGCTCGGGTGACGCCCCACGTCTGCTGCGGCTCCGGCACGGCTGCGACACGAGTCTGGTACCACTAATCTCGTCTCGATCTGGACCTTCATCAGACCAGTCCCGTGCCCCCAGAGTGGAGCCACGTCCCCGAGGGACGTCGAGCGAAGGAGGTCGGCGATGAACCAGTCAGACGTGAGGGCCCGTGCGCAGGAGCACCTGTTCCCCCACTTCACCCGCGGTGCGGTGTGGAGTGCCGACGAGCTCCCCGTGATCGTGCGCGGCGAGGGCTGCTACCTGTACGACGACCGCGGGACCCGGTTCCTGGACGGGCTGGCCGGGCTGTTCTGCGTGAACATGGGCCACGGCCGCTCGGACGTCCCGGCAGCGGCCACCAAGCAGATGGAGCAGCTGGCCTACTGGACCAACTGGTCCGCGGCGCACCCCGCGTCGGTCGAGGCCGCGACGCTGATCAGCGGCCTGGCCCCCGGCGACCTGAACACGGTCTTCTTCGTGAACTCGGGCTCGGAGGCGGTCGAGTCCGCGATCAAGTTCGCCCGGCAGTACCACCTGAGCCAGGGCGAGCCGCAGCGCACCAAGATCATCTCCCGCGACATGTCCTACCACGGCACCACGCTCGGGGCCCTGGCCGTGACCGGGATCCCCAAGTTCAAGGCGCCCTTCGGCCCGCTGATGCCCGGCGTCTTCCACGTCCCGCACACGCTGGGCGAGCGCGTCCCCGAGGGCGGCACTGCCGCGGACCTGCCCAGCCTGCGGGCGGTGGTCGAGGTCATCGAGCGGGAGGGGCCGGACACCTTCGCGGCGGTCTTCGCCGAGCCGGTGCAGAACTCCCGCGGCGCGCTGGTCCCGCCCGACGGCTACTGGGCGGAGCTCCGCTCGATCTGCGACCGCTACGGCATCCTGCTGGTCGCCGACGAGGTGATCTGCGCGTTCGGCCGCCTCGGCGACTGGTTCGGCAGCGCCAAGTACGGCGTCGTGCCGGACCTGATCACGTTCGCCAAGGGCTCGACGTCCGGCTACGCGCCGCTCGGCGGTGTCCTGATCCGGGAGGGGCTCGCCCAGGGCCTGATGGCCTCCTCGCGGGCCGGGGTCTTCACCCACGGCTCGACCTGGGGCGGTCACCCGGTGTCCACGGCGGTCGCGGTCGCCAACGTCTCGGCGATGCGCGACGAGGACGTGCTCGGCAACGTCCGCACGCTGGAGCCGCACTTCCAGGCGGGGCTCGACCGGCTGCGGGAGGCCCACCCCAGCGTGCTGGAGTGGCGCGGGACCGGCTTCTTCTACGCGATCGAGCTCACCGGCGACCGCGAGTCCGGTCGCGAGCTCACCGAGGAGCAGGGCGTCGAGCTGGTCCGCGAGGTGATGCCCCGGGCGATGCGCGAGGTCAACCTGATCACCCGTCCCGACGACCGTGGGGCGACCCTCCTGATGCTCTCGCCGCCCCTGGTGGCCGACCGCGAGGTCCTCGACGACCTGCTGCACGGGGTCGACGCCGTCCTGTCCGCCGTGGACGCCCACGTGCGGGCCTGAGCACGCCGCCCACCGCTGCACCCAGCCCGCCACCAGCCCGCCACCAGCCCGCCACCAGCCCGCGATCCCAGCACGTCGAAGGAGACATCCCGATGCACGTCGGCATCCCCACCGAAGTCAAGAACCACGAGTACCGGGTGGCGATCACGCCCGCCGGCGTCCACGAGCTCGTCGCGCACGGCCACGACGTCGTGGTCCAGGCCGGTGCCGGCACGGGCTCCTCCATCCGCGACGAGGAGTACGTCGCCGCGGGGGCCAAGATCGAGGAGAGCGCCGACGAGGTCTGGGCCGGCGCCGAGCTGGTGCTGAAGGTCAAGGAGCCGGTCGCGGAGGAGTACCACCGGCTCCGCGAGGACCTCACCCTGTTCACCTACCTGCACCTGGCCGCCTCCGCCCCCTGCACGCAGGCGCTGCTCGACGCGGGCACCACCGCGATCGCCTACGAGACGGTCCAGCTGCCCAACGGCGCCCTGCCGCTGCTCTACCCCATGAGCGAGGTCGCGGGCTGCCTGGCACCGCAGGTGGGGGCGCACGCGCTGATGGCGGCGCAGGGTGGCCGCGGCCTGCTGCTGGGCGGAGTCACGGGCGTCGCCCCGGCCGACGTCGTCGTGCTCGGCGCCGGCGTCTCCGGCAGCAACGCCATCGCCATGGCCACCGGGTCGTGGGCCGACATCACGGTGCTGGACACGAACGTGGACAAGCTGCGGGCGATCGACCGGCGCTACAACGGCCGGGTCAAGACGCTCGCCGCGAACGCCTACTCGATCGAGCAGGCGGTCCTGGCGGCGGACCTGGTGATCGGCGCGGTCCTGGTCCCGGGCGCGCTGGCGCCGCGGCTGGTCAGCAACGAGCTGGTGTCCCGGATGAAGCCGGGGAGCGTGCTCGTCGACATCGCGATCGACCAGGGCGGCTGCTTCGAGGACTCGCGGCCGACGACCCACGCCGACCCGACCTACCAGGTCCACGGCAGCGTCTTCTACTGCGTGGCGAACATGCCGGGCGCGGTCCCGAACACCTCGACCTACGCGCTGACGAACGTCACGCTGCCCTACGCGGTGGCACTGGCCGACCACGGCTGGCGCCGCGCGCTCGCCGAGGACGCGGTGCTCGCCGGTGGTCTGAACACGGTCGCGGGCCGGGTCACCAACGAGCCGGTGGCCGCTGCGCACGGCCTCGAGGCCCTGCCCGTGTCGCAGGCCCTGGCCGCGCCCGGCGCGGTAGCCTGACCGACCACCATGACCGAGACCACCACGGGGCTGCCCGCCTCCGCCGCCGAGGTGGCGCCGTCCCGCGAGCCGGGCCGCTGGTTGGCGCGGCTGCGGTCCGGCGACCTCGCCGGCACCCGGGTCGCGCTCGCGGAGGGGGACGACCCGCGGGTCCGCGAGGCTGCCGAGGAGCTCGTCGCCCACGGCGTGCACGCCCTGCTGGTCTCGTCGTCCTCCTCGGGGTCCGGACCGGTCGAGACGCTGTCCGTGGACGACCTCGCCCGAGGGCCGGAAGGGGCGCTCCTGGACGAGCTGGGCGCGGCCGCGGGCTGGCCTCCGGAGACCGTCCACGCCCGGCGGTCCCACCCGGTCTGGCTGGCCGCGGCGCTGGTGCGCACGGGCGCCGCGGATGCGGCCGTCGCCGGCAGCACCCACAGCAGCGGCGAGGTGGTCCGGGCCGCCCTGCGAGTCATCGGCCTCGAGCCCGGCGGGTCGCTGCTGTCCAGCAGCTTCCTGCTGCGGACGCCGGACGGACGGTCGCTGGGGTTCGGGGACTGCGCCGTCGTACCCGACCCCGACCCGGAGCAGCTGGCGGCGATCGCCGTCGCCACGGCCCGGACCTACGCCGCACTCACCGGAGACGTCCCGCAGGTGGCGATGCTGTCGTTCAGCACGCTGGGCAGCGCGGAGCACCCGCTCGTGCAACGGGTGCGAGACGCCACCGAGCTGGTCCGCAGACGTGCCCCCGCGCTGGCCGTCGACGGGGAGCTCCAGGTCGACGCCGCCCTGGTGGCCTCGGTCGCCGGCCAGAAGGCGCCCGGGTCGCCGGTCGCCGGGCACGCCAACGTGCTCGTCTTCCCCGACCTCTCCTCCGGCAACATCGGCTACAAGCTGGCCGAGCGTCTCGGCGGCGCCGAGGCGTTCGGCCCGCTGCTCCAGGGGCTCTCCGCCCCGATGAACGACCTCTCCCGGGGCTGCGGGGTGCACGATGTCGTGAACGTCGCAGCGATCAGCGCTGTCCAGGCCCGAGCCCGACGCATCTCATGGGAGTAACCATGGCCCAGCCCGTCACCACCGCCACCACGTCCGGGCCGGCACCGGCCGCGCCGCCCGGGGCGCCCCGCCGCGGCTCCGGCCGCGGCAGGTCCACGTCGTGGCTGATCCGGATCTCCGTGCTGGTCTTCACGATCGCCGCCTGGTGGCTCGTGACCGAGCTGAAGCTGATCCGGCCGCTGTACCTGCCCGCACCCGGTGCCGTGTGGCACGCCTTCGTGCAGGCCAACAGCGACCACCAGGTCGCCCCCGGGGTGAACCGGACGGTCCGCGGCGCCCAGAACTACTACCTGTGGGAGCACCTGGTCGCCAGCCTGCAGCGCATAGCGGTCGGCGTGGGGGCGGCGATCATCGTCGGCATCCCCCTCGGCCTGATGATGTCGACCGTCAAGTGGATCGGCGTCGTCACCGAGCCCTACCTGAACTTCCTCCGCTCGCTGCCGCCGCTCGGGTACATCGGCCTGCTGATCGTCTGGTTCGGGATCGGCGACACCTCCAAGATCTGGCTGCTGTTCCTGGCGGCGTTCCCGCCGATCACCATGGCGACGATCAGCGGGGTCCGGGGGGTCCGCGAGGACCAGGTGAACGCGGTGCTCAGCCTCGGGGCGTCACGGCGGCAGGCGCTGACGGCGGTCACCATCCCGGCCACGCTGCCGGAGGTGCTCAACGGCATCCGGGTCGCCGTCGGCTTCGCCTGGACCACCGTCGTGGCGGCCGAGCTCAACAACGGCATCCCCGGCATCGGCGGTCTCGCCTACCTGTCCGGCACACAGCTGCAGACGCCGCTGACGATCGCCTGCATCATCGTCATCGGCCTGGCCGCCGTCGCGCTCGACGGCTTGATCAAGCTCCTCGAGACCGCGCTGGTGC
>Ga0308175_100001145_pt1 | contig 17749 bp, 16 predicted proteins | sample PhyCR1_3_FD_203893 | JGI IMG/M metagenome (GOLD analysis project Ga0308175, IMG submission 203893) | Soil microbial communities from UC Gill Tract Community Farm, Albany, California, United States - DLSLS.C.R1 | ecosystem: Environmental > Terrestrial > Soil > Agricultural land | place: USA...
AGGCGTAACACGGTGGCCTGATGCGGCAGACCTTGCTCCACCATGGTCAGCACCTCTCCCGAGTAGTGCCAGGTGCCGAGCGACGGCGTCCCATGGGGTGACGTAATGAGCAGGGAGCCGTCGGCCAGAAACACGTAGAACGTCCCAGGGTCGCCCTCGGAGCCCTTGGCCACCTTCCACGCTCGATTGGCGAAGTCCGGCACCGCGGCCTGGGCGCCGGGCTTGGAAGGCGCAGCCGCTCCGGTGTCGGTGGACACCTCGCTGCCTGGCACCGTGAACGGCGCCGGGCGCTTGCACGCGGCCGACACGGCGGCGGCGGCAAGCAGGGAGCCGAGGACGCGGAAACGCTGCGGTGGCACGATCGTCATGCTGGTCACCAGGCCCGTCGTAGAGACGGACGAAACATAGTCCGCCATCAATCGGTATCGGGGAACGGCGGCTCAGGCGCCGGGCGGCCGGTAGGCGATCGTCTTCTTGACGGCCGCATCCACCTCTTCGGGCGTGACCAGCAGTGTCGAGCTAAGGTGCGTCAGGCCCGTCGCATTGACCGTAGCGCTCACCGCGACGGCCGTTGCCGTGTCGGGAAATTCGGCGATGCCGAAGACGTCCGTCTCGCCCAAGGCGAAGTAGAACGCGTGCAGCTTGCCGCCGGCCTTCTCCACCATCTGCTGAACGATGCTCCGCCGCTTGCTTCCCCCGTCCTGGACCAGCCCTTTGACGCCCTCGGTCGTGTACGACGCGCGCCACAGATACGTCGGCATCGAGACCTCCGATTGAGGTGAGGGGTCTAAGCTATCGGCCGGACGCCGGTGCGGAAGATATGACCTACCTCCCTCCTGCCGGCACGTGCTCTTCGAGATAGCGAGTCAGCAGCGAATAGATGTGCAGGGTGGTCCCGCTTCCCTCGCAGATGCAGTGCGAGCGGTTGGGATAGACCATCAGCGTGAACGGCCGGTTCGCGGCCACCAGAGCGTTGATGAGTCGCTCGCTGCCCTGGAAGTGCACATTGTCATCGCCCGAGCCGTGCACCAGGAGCAGGTTGCCGCGCAGGTGGTCGGCGAAGAAGAGCGGGGAGCCTGCCCGATAGGCCGCCTCGTTCTCCTGGGGAAGGCCCATGTAGCGCTCCTGGTAGATCGTGTCGTACAGCCGCTCGTCGGGCACCGGCGCCACCGCCATCCCGGTCTGGTACAGATCGGGGTACCGGAACATCACATTCAGCGTCGTCGAGCCGCCGCCGCTCCAGCCCCACACCGCGATCCGGGTGGAGTCCACCCAGGGCCACCGGCGTATGGTGCGCGCCGCCCCGGCCTGGTCCGCCGAATTGACCAGCCCGATCTGCTTGTAGATGGCCTTGCGGAACGCGCGGCCGCGGGGTGACGGCGTACCGCGGTTGTCCACCGTCGCTACGACGTAGCCCCGTTGCGTCAGCATCAGGTACCACAAGTAGGTGGGGTCCCAATGGTCGAGCGCGGTCTGGTCGGCCGGCTCACCGTAGACGTAGAACAGCACCGGGTATCGCCTGGTCGAGTCGAACCCGGGCGGCTTCATGATCCAACCGTCCAGGGCGAGCCCACCGCCCGCGTCCACCGAGATCTGCTGGGCGAGCCCGCGCCGAAGCGACGCGATACGGTCGCGCAGGCGCTGGTTGGTTACCAGGGTCCGCACCCGCTCGTGGCGCGGCAGCCGGATCAGGTCGACGGTCGGCGGGACGCCCAAGCGCGAATAGGTATGGAATGCCCAGTGGCCGTCGGGCGAGATGTCGTACAGGTGATAGCCCGGCTGGTCCGCCGGCGTGACCCGTTGCTGCCGGCCCTTGCCGTCGAGCCGGGTGCGGTAGAGATAGAGCTGCTCGGGGTTCTCGGGCGAGGCCGTGTAGTAGATCCATCCCGCGGCCGAGTCCACGCCCACCACGAACGGCTCGCCGAACGCGCTCTTGGGATTATGCAGGTCGAACTTGCCCGGCGTGACCAGCCGGGTCCTGCTGCCGTCGCGCGATACCACGTAGAGGTGGCGCCAACCGTCGCGCTCGCTGATCCAGGTGAAATCCTTGCCCGCATTGATCCAGCGCAGGTCGTCCACCACGTCCACCCACGCGCTGTCGCGCTCGGTGAGCACGGTCCGCGTGTGCCCAGTGGCGGCATCGCCCAGCATGACCTCGATGGTGTTCTGGGCTCGGTTCATGTGCTCGAGGACCACCTCGCTCGAGCCGCCCGCCCACTCCAGGCGCGCGATATAGTTGTTGCGGGGGTCGCCGGGGACGTCGAGCCAGACCGGCTCGCCGCCATCCGCGCTGACCACGGCCACCCGCGCGGCCGAGTTGGTAGTCCCGGTTTTGGGGTATTGGACCGGGATGACGAAGGAGTAGAGCGAGTCGGTGTCGTTGATCAGGTCGTAGTCCCGGACGCCCGAGGCATCGAGGTGCCAGAAGGCAATCCGGCGTCCGTCCGGGCTCCAGCGGAAGCCGTCGCGCAGGTTGAGCTCTTCCTCGTACACCCAGTCGAACGTGCCGTTGATGATCGTACGGGAGCCGTCATGGGTGAGGCGGGTGATCCGGCTGTCGTCCAGGCGCTCCACATAGAGGTCGTGGGCGCGGACATACGCCACCCGTCCGCCCTCGGGGGAGAACTTCGCGAACATGAGCGTCGACGGCGCCGCCTCCGGGCCGCCGAGCTTCCGGAGCCGCCAGTCGCCGAGATCGAGAACCCAGAAGTCGCCCCGGGTATTCTGGCGCCAGACCTTGCGCGAGTTGGTGAACAGCAGAAGCCGCCGTCGGTCGGGTGACAGCGAGTAGTCCTCAATGTCGAGCGGCACCGTGTCGCCCGCCGGCACCAGCCGGGTGGCGGACACCCAGACCTCGCGAGCGCCGGTGGCGGCGTCGTAGCGCACCAGGGCGGCGGCGCCGCGGATGGCGCTGTCGGGCTCGATGCGGGTGTAGGCGGCCGCGCCGGGCACCCAGCGCACGTCGCCCAAGGGCTCGGGCGCAAATTCGGCCGAGCCGTAGACGCGCTCGAGCGTGAGCAGCGAGGAATCGGGTGTCTGGGCGTGGAGCGGAGACGACAACGAGAGCGCGAGGAGCGCGATGCCCGGGAGGGCTCGCAGCGACGGCATAAGAATCTCCGGGGGTGTTCAGCCGCCAGGAGGGCCCGGCGGCACACGAATTCTATGACGGAATTCGGAGCGGGGCGACCGGCGCCTAGCGGCCGAGCTCCGCGCCTTCGTCTCGCGCCAGCACGCGCTCGATGCGCCGGTCGGGAATGAACCAGATCAGCGCCACCGTTACGTAGCAGGCCCACCCGATCCACGCTTGCCACAAGGCCCCGGCGATGCCCACCATATAGAGCAGACGCGATATGAGGGCCTTGCGGTCGGCACCCACGGCGCGGGCCACGCGCGAGCCGGGCCCGTCGGCGGCCACGATGGCGGCCTGAAGGGCGACAAACGCATAGGCGGCGGCCAGGAGCACTACGCCGTATACCGCCGTGGGAAGCTCGGCGAAGTGGTTTTCCCCCAGCCAGCCGGAGCAGAAGGGAAACAGCGAGAGCCAGAACAGGAGCACCAGGTTGGTCCACAGCACCCGCCCGGTGACGTGCTGGGTCGCGTGCAGCAGGTGATGGTGGTTGTTCCAGTAGATGCCCACGTATACGTAGCTCAGCACGTAGCTGAGGAACACGGGCACCACCGGCCCGAGTGATTGAAGATCGGTGCCGTGGGGAGGCTTCATCTCCAGCACCATGATGGTGATGATGATGGCGATCACGCCGTCGCTGAACGCCTCCAGCCGACCCTTGCTCATTCGGCGAACGCCCGGTTGAGATCGGCGCCCGGCGTGCCGCGCGACAACGCGGTGAAGGTCCCCTGGGTGGCGATTTCCCGTGCGGCGTCGAGGAACCCGGCCCAAGCGGCGCGCGCCAGCGCGCCGCCCACGCTGATCCGGCGCACGCCCATGGCGGCCAGGTCGGCCACGCTCGCGCCCTCGGCGCCGATCAGCACGTTCACCGGCAGCGGCGCCACGGCCGAGACGACCGCGGCGATCGTCGAGCGAGAGGGAAGTCCCGGCGCGTAAAGGCAGTCCGCGCCGGCCTCGGCGTAGGCGCGGAGCCGGCGGATGGTCTCGGTCAGGTCGGGCCGGCCTCTGATGTAGCCCTCGGAGCGGCCGGTGAGCACTACGCCCGTGCCGCTCGCGTCGATGGCCGTGCGCGCGGCACGGACCCGGGCAACGGCCAGGTCGAAGTCGTAGAGCGGCTGGAAGGGGTCGCCGGTCGAGTCCTCGATCGAGAGGCCAGCGATGCCGGTACCCACGGCCCTCAGCACGTGGGCCCCCACGCCGGCCGGATCGACGGCGAAGCCGCCCTCGAAGTCGGCGTTCAGGGGCAGGTCCACGGCCGCGGCCATGACCCTCAGATGGTCGAGGGTTTGGTCCAGCGTGACGTGGTTGTCGGCGCGGCCCTGCGACCAGGCAAAGCCGGCGCTGGTCGTGGCGAGCGCGGGGAAGCCCAGGCTGGCGAGCATGCGGGCGCTGCCGACGTCCCATGGGTTGGGAAGCACGAAGCAGCCGGTCTGGTGCAGGCGGCGGAACTCACGCCGGCGATCGTCGATGGAGGCCATGGGGCCAAGATACCCGGGCGAGTCCGGCCCAGGCCACGGGAGCGGCCGAGTCTGCCGCGGCGGTTATCGGGGGGTGGCCGTCGACCGTGTGTTCTGCACCGTCCGGTTCCCCGAGAGCGCGGCGAGATGCTCCGCCGCGGTGAGCGGCGCAGGCAGCCCGCTCTTGCCTGGCCACGACGTGGACTGCGGCCGTGAAGCAAGGAAATGATCGAGTAAGCCCAGTGCGCCCTCGAGCACCGCCACGTAGGCCGCCGGAGTGCGATCGGAGGCACCCAGCGGTGCGGCGAGCGCGGGCTGGCTGGCGACTACCGCGCCGAGGCTGGAGAAGTGGTGGTGATGCATCGCCGGCGCCTCGACCAGCCACCGTTCCGATGACCCGAGGGAGCGGAGCAGCGCAAAGTCGGGCGTCATGAACTGATCGAGCCGCTCGTACAGGTGCAGGATCGGAGCCCGCGCCGCCCCGACACTGAACCAAGCCGCGTGCTCGAGACTCGACCGGCCGGCGGCGGTGCCGATGCCGCCGTCGAGGCTCACGAGGGCGCCGACGCGCCGGTCGTGCATGGCGAGCAGGAGCCCGGCCCGTGCGCCGAAGCTATGACCCACGACTCCCACGCGAGTGGAATCGGCGTCGGCCCGGCTCGCAACCCTGGCCAGGACCATTGCAAGATCGACCGCTTGCTCCTGCGCGCGCGCGGCACCTTGCTCCACGTCGGTCAGCGGTCCGGAGGTACGCATGGGCGACGGTGCCGACGCCACCACGAACCCGTGACTGGCGAGATATTCGCACAGCGGGGCCTGATCGTGAAGCGTCTGCTCGTTGCCCTGCGCCACCAGGACTACGGCGAAGCGACCGGCGGCTGGCCTCGCGTCGCTGGTCGCAAGCATCGGCGAGCCGAGCCAGGTTGTGACCGCGGTGGGATCGGCACCGTGCGCCGCGAGGAAGGCCGCGAACCCATCGAGCTCGCGCCGCGCGGCCTCCGCCGGAGCAATCGAATCCTGCGGTGGCGGCGTGAGGAGGAAGTAGTCCCGATAGGTGAGGCGTGAGGTGGTGTCGGGCTCGGAAGGGTACCAGATCCCGATGTCCAGCGGGTGAGTCGCGCTCGACGGTCTCGGCCGGGTCGAGTCGGTCACCGTGAGATGGGTAAACCCGACCGGGAATGGGCCGGGAGTGAGCTGCGGGGTCTGAGCGCGGAGCCCGGCGCCCGAGAGCTCGAGCCAGAAGAGGACGATGAGGAGGCGGTTCATTTCCGGTGAGGACGAGCGATAGGTCGAGGGGGGCACAGCGGCCGGGGTATCGCCGGGCATCGCCTCATTGCGAGCTGTCGCCCCCGGCCTCCATCATCCTGAGCGGAGCGAAGGATCTCCTCGACCAGCTTCGATGGCCTTTGGGGAGATCCCTCGCTCCGCTCGGGATGACGGGCACTCGGACCGCCGATTGGTTCCTACCGCCGTACCCGACCGATTGGCTCCTACCGCCGTACCCGACCGATCAACCCCAGCGGCACGCTGCGCGTCCCCGGCCATGAGCGCGCCGCTCCCCCGGCATCCCGCACCATCAGCTGTCCCGAGATCCCGCCGTCCAGCAGCAATGCCCGGCGACAGCCCAGCGCGCTCATCACGGCCGCCATCTCCTGCGACGTGAGCCCGAACGGGATCCGGCCCAGCATCTCGCCCAGCCCATCGAACCGGGTGAGCGCGACGACCACCCGCCCGTCGTCGAGCGTCCCCAGCGCAAGGCGCGCGTCGCGGTGCCGCACCTCAACGCCTCGACCGGCCTCCGAGAGCGGCGTAGGCACGACGCCATCGTCGAGCAGCATCGGATAGCTCTGGAACGCCTCGCGGATACCGCCGCGAGCGTGCGCCGCGGCGACCCCGTCCGGCGAGACGATCCGCACCGACCCGGACGAGTCCAGCACGACCGCGCCGGCGAGTGGCGCGTATTGCGGCTGGAGGATCTCGCGTCCGCCGCTCACCACCCATCCCCACGGAAGCGAGCCGCGGAACTGGCCGGCATCGAGGGCCAGCGCAGCGTCGCTGCCCGCATCGGCCACGGTCCAGCCGCGATCGTCCGCAAAGGCGGGGGCGAGCGACAACTCGATCCGCCGGGGATTCAGCCGGGCAACCACGATGCGCGTGCGCCAGGCCTCCTGGGCGCCGCGCACCACGATCTCACCCCACTCGAGCCCATCCTCGCCCGGGTGCCATGCGATGCGATCCGCCAGCGGGCTCGCGCCGGTCCGATGGACCGGCGCGGCCTCCGGACGCCAGAAGGTCACCCAGCGGTCATCGGCCCTGACGGCAAGCCCGCCCGCGGCGTCCGCCACGGCGCCGGGCCGCGCCGCCGCCAGCGCACCCGCGCCGACGGCGAGACCGAGCACCACTGTGGCGCGGAGGACCGATCGCATGCCGACTACCGGCCGTTGTTGCAGCCGGCCATCTGGAGCCGGTTGATCGAATCGGCGATGGCCATGGTCTTGGGCATGTCGCCGGCCTGCTGGGCGGCCTTGGCGCGCTCGCCAAGGGCCTCGATCTCCTTCTGGTGCTTCTGCGCGTTGGCGGACACGCAGTTGCCCATGTCCATCTGGGCCTGCGTCACGCCGGGCTGGGGTGCCGGCGCCGGCACGGCCACCGGGACTGGGGCCGGCGCGGGTGCGGGCTTCATGGCGCGGGTGGTGGTCTCGTCCTGGATGTGGAGCAGGGGCTTGAGCTCCGCGGCCCTGGCGTTCACCGCCTTCATCTCCGACTCCGACGCATCCGGCGGCGGGCTGTTAAGCAGGATGCCCTCGCCCCGCTCGAGCGCCATGGCGTACTCCGCCTGCGACAGGCCGGACTTCTTCAGGCCTTCCTGCTCGGCCTTGCTGTCGATATCACGCTTCGACTGGTAATAGTCGTCGGGCCGCTGCGGCTGTTTGGCCGCGCAGCTCGGGTCTTCCAGCATCTGAGATTCGTGCTGGTACCGCTCGACGGCCGCGTTGTCGCCCTTTCCCATGGCGTCGGTCATCTTCTTCACGATCTCGCTGTACTGCGCCAGCAGCTTTTCGTCGCCCGCCAGGCGATTGAGGAAGGCCTGATGACCGGCCTCGCACTTGGCATGGGCCGTCTCATAGGCCTCGGACGCCTTGTTGTAGCGGCCGTAGGGGGTGTCCGCCGTCTGGGCGGTCTCGCGATAGGCCTTCTGTGCCTTGAGGCCAGCGACCATCTGATCCACCACCTCGGGCGTGAGCACCACCGACCCCCCCGCCGCGCCGGCCTTGCCGGCGGCCGCGTTTGCTCCGGGCACGTCCGAGACGCCGGCCTGCTTGGCTCCCTCTGCGGCGCCCTCCTGGCCGGCCGCCGCCTTGAGCTTCTTCTTGAGCCCGCCGAACTGCGCCGCCGCGGGCGTGGCGAGACCGAGCATGATCAGGAGGCAGGCGCCGGTCCGCAGGAGAGCGCCCATTTGCCCGTAGCTATTCCGCATGATGTCTCCTTGGATGTAGATCGAGCCTCCGGCCGCGACCGGCCGGTGCCGCATTCATATGACGCAGGGTCCGCTCCGGCCTTCTCAGCCGGTCGGGCCGCGGTTGTGCGAGTGGGGAATGGCGACGGAAATGTGCCGCGCGGGACGCTGGCGCGCCAGCAGCCGAATCTCACGAAGGGACGGAAGACGGTGCTCGGTGGGCGCTCTGGTCCTCCTTCCGTCCTCCCGCCCGCACCCTTACAAGTTCACTGGAGCCCTGAGAGGAGGCCCGATGGCCGAGACCAAGACCGCGAAGAAGCCTCGCCGCAAGAAGCGTCCCGAAGGTGCGCCTCGCTCGCGCGGGGTCGCGCCGGACGCGCTCGCCACCGGCTCGCCGCCGGCAGCCGTGACCAGGCTGGCGGAAGCCATCGAATCCGACGGCGGCTCCGTGCTCGCCACCTATCGGGACCCGCTGGGCGGCAATTGGCAGATCTTTGCCGGGCTGCCGATCGATCTGGTGGAGCCCACCCCCTACCAGCGCGATCTGTCCGACGCCCACGTGGCCAAGCTCTGCTCGGCCATCGACCGGCTGGGCCGGTATCTCGACCCGATGGTGGTAGTCCGCGCCGACAACGGCCACTACTGGACGCCCAACGGCAACCATCGCCTGGCGGCGATGCGCACGCTCGGCGCCCGCTCGGCGGTCGCGATCGTCGTGCCCGAGCCGGAGGTGGCGCACCGGATCCTGCTGCTCAACACCGAGAAGGCCCACAACCTCCGCGAGCGCGCGCTGGAGGTGGCCCGGCTGGCCCAGAATCTGGCCGAGCTCGACGACCGTCCCGAGCGGCAGTTCGAGGCCGAGTTCGAGGAGGCGGCGCTGCTGACGCTCGGGTTCTGCTATCTGGAGAATGGGCGCTTTGCCGGCGGGGCCTATCACCCGGTGCTGCGACGGATCGACAAGTTCCTCGGCTCCGCCTTGCCCAAGGCTATCGAAATCCGCCGCCAGCGCGCCGCGCGGGTGCTCGAGCTGGAAGAGGCGGTTTCCGCGGCCATCAAGGGCCTCAAGGAGCGCGGCTTCGAGAGTCCCTATCTCCGCGCGTTCGTGGTGGCGCGGATCAATCCGCTCCGGTTCCAGCGCGGCGCGAAGGCGGACTTCGACGAGACGATCGACAAGATGCTCGCGGCCGCCAAGCGGTTCGACGCGGGGCGCATCAAGGCGGAGCAGTTGGCGCGGGCATCCGGGCCGCCCGAGGAGTCCGCGTCGGCCTGAATGGTGGCGCTAGATGCTGGACGAATCGTGGATGACCGTCTCGAGATCCTGCGGCGTGCGCCGGCGGCACTCGCGCTTGAGATCGTCGATGTCCGAGGCGAGGAAATCGCCGAACATGCCCTCGGTCGTGATCTCGAAGGCGGGGAGGTGCTTCTTGGCGACGCTGTTGGAGTAGAGCGCCACGATCGCCCGCTGGTCGAAGCGGTAGAAGGAGTAGGTCGGATAGCGGCCGAACAGCCAGATCTCGGTGGGCTTGGCGTACTCCCGGGCCAGTCGGGCAAAGTAGCGATAGGCGTCCACCACGAGGGCGGGAATCAGCGGCCCGTCGTCGAAGTGCTTTTCCAGCGAAAACATCAGCTCGTGGTTCTCGAGGTCGGGCAGGAACACCTCAAACGTGGTCCCCTCACGGGCCAGAAACGCCTTGATCGCCGCGTCGTGGTTCTCGCGCCAGCGGCGCGAGTGGATGAAGTACACCGCCAGCCGGCGGGTCGAACCGATCAGCTCCTCGAACCGCGGTACGAACGCGGTAAAGGAATCCATCCGGAGGATCTCGGAGGCCGGGGCGGGGACGGAGCTCATCGAGCGAAGATGCTGTCGGCGGGCGGTGCGGGCAAGCAACGCGATCGCCGCTCCAGAAGCCGGCCGCGTCCGGCGCGGCTACTCAGCGGCTCGGCCGCTGGTCGGGTGCTCAATGGATGGCGGCCCCCAGGCTCTCCTGCCCGAGCAGCTGCTCGGGCTTGAGGTCGAGCACCAGCTCACCCTGGCCCGACGCGACCGCCCGCACCAAAAGCGCCGTGGGCGAGGCGCGCACGCTCATCACCCGACCCGACTTCACGTCCATCCGCAGGTGCACCCCGGCCGCCAGATCGCGGTTGAGCTTGTCCTCCAGCAGGTCCCGCCCATCCGCCACCACTCCGGCCAAGTTGATCCGCACCCGGGTGCGCAGGAAATCCTCGATCTGCCCCTGCGCCAGCCAGGCGAGCGCGCCCGTCATGAGGTCGCGCGTGCCCCCATCGTACACCAGGTCGGGCATGTAGAGCTGGGCCTTGGCCGTATCGTAGGCGGGCCGCCCCACGGCCCATAGCCGGCCGCGCACCGACCCGTGGACGGTGAGCCCCACCGCCACCCGTCCGTCGCCGATTCCGATCAGCTGCAGGCTGTCGAGCACCAGCCGCTGGCGTGCCACCTTGATGATCGTGCCACGCAGCTCCTTGGTGAGAATGCTGCTGCCCACGTCGTAGGGGAGCCGGCCCTCGGTGAGCAGGTGCAGTACCGGTGGCCGGGAGGTGGAGTCCTGCGGCGGCGGCATGGGTGGGACCGGCACGTCGGGGCGCGGCCCGCCGATGACGCGAGGGTTAGCGGAGATTCCGACGGTGGTCACCAGCGTGTCGCCCCGCATCTTGAGCAGGCCGATTCGCACGGTCGACGGATTGATCACCATCCACAGGCTATCGCTCAACCGAAGCGGCGAGCCGATCGTGTTCCACAGCCGCCGGCTCTCCTGGGGCAAATCGAAGGCGGCCACCTTGGCGTCGAAGTCGTGCAGCTCCCCCTGCAGCGCCGATTGCGCCGCGCCCATCACCTTGTCGGTGACGTCGATGCTGAGAAAGGTGACCTTGCAGCGGTCCCGCTTGGGATCGGACAGCGGGGTCACGATCGCCCGGGTCCTCGGCCGCAGGGTCCAGCCGCTGGTGAGCTGCACCGTGGTCTCGATGATGAGCCGGGCGCGGGGCGGGGTATCGTCGTCGTCGCAGGCGCCGCTCAGCTCGGGCAGGATCGGCGGTTTGTACCAGGCGCGCACCCGATAGCGCACATCGGCCTGCAGCGCGGCGGTCCGGCCGTTCACCGTGATGTGGAATGGACTCCGGCTCGCGGCATAGGCGTAATGCACCCGCTTCTTGCCGGGCACGTCGCGCCGCTGGTCCAGGCTCCCGAACGAGACCGGCACCTCGTCCTCCAGCCACTGCATGGCAGGCCCCAGGTCGTACCGTACCGGCACGTCGAGATAGGACGTCGGCACCGGCGGGAGCGTATCCACCCAGGTGGCGCTCGCCCGAGGCACCGGCGGCGCCACCTTGTCACCCCGGCATGCCGCGGCGGCCCCGCACAGGAGCGCACCGACCAGGCAGCGGTGGAGCGGCGACAAGGGCATGGCGCATCTTCCTCGAGACAGCGAGCAGCGGGTGGTCGGGATGATCGTGACCGTGGCAAGGTGCTCCGCGCGAGCAGCTTAGGGCCATGACCTGCGTCACCGGCGGCCGGTGGGGCAGAACCGGGGACGTGGCTATCTTCCGCCCAGGAGCGGTACTTCACGGATGCAGGTGCACACCCGAGGAGCAGCGTATGACTGGAACCCCCTGGATGCTCAGCCTTGCGGCCCTCGCCTTCGCTGGCGCGCTGGCTGCCTGCGGCGGCAAGGATCGTTCATCGGCCGTTCGGGATACGACGGGCGCGATGTCCCCCGATTCGGCGGCGGCGGCGCCCGCGGCGAGCGCCGGCCCCACCAAAGTGGAAGGTTTCGAGCACCCCGAGTCGGTCAAGTACGACGCCGAGCTCGACGTGTGGTACGTGACCAACATCAACGGCTCGCCGTTCGACAAGGACGGCAACGGGTACATCTCCCGGCTCAAGAGCGACGGGAGTCTGGACTCGCTCAAGTTCATCGTCAGCGGGACGAACGGCGTGAAGCTCGACGGGCCCAAAGGCATAGCGCTTCAGGGCGACACCCTCTGGGTGGCCGATATCACCAACGTCCGCGGTCTCAACCGGCGCACCGGCCAGCCGGTCGCGAGCATCGCGATCAAGGGAGCCAAGTTCCTCAACGACGTCACGGTGACCGACGACGGCATCTACGTGACCGACACGGGCACGGAGGCCAGCAAGGGCGGCATGAACCACACGGGGCCCGATCGCGTCTACCGGATCGGTCCCAAGCATGCGGTCAGTGTCGCCATCCAGAACGACAGCCTGGCGGGTCCCAACGGCATCACCTGGGATGGCGCCGGGCACCGGTTCATCGTGGTGCCGTTCATGGGGAAGACCATCGTCGCCTGGACGCCGGGCTCGAAGCAGGTGACCGCGCTGGGCACCACCAAGGGGCAGCTCGACGGGGTCGAAATGCTGGAGGGCGGCCGGGTGCTCTTCACCAGCTGGGCCGACTCGACGCTCGACGTGCTGGACCATGGTACCGTCACGACGGTGAGCACCGGCCTTCCGTCGCCGGCCGACATCGGGGTGGACCCCAAGCGGGGCCGGGTCGCCATTCCTCTCCTGATGGAAAATCGGGTGGAGTTCCGCCAGTTGCCGGCGGAGAAGGGAGCGGGTGCGTCATGAGCCTCGTGAGTTACGCGGCGGTGGCCGCCGCGGCACTGATGGTGGGCGCGGCGGGAGCGTGGGCGGCCAAGCGGCCGCCGGCCCGGCGGCTGGATCCGGTCACCACCCATGGCGAATGGGTCAAGTACGCGCGCGGCACCGATTCGATTCGCGCCTACGTCGCCTATCCGGAACGGAAATCCAAGGCGCCGGCCGTGATCGTGATCCACGAGATCTTCGGCCTCACCGACTGGGAGCCCACCGTGGCCGACCGGCTGGCCAAGGAAGGCTACGTCGCCATCGTGCCCGACCTCCTCTCGTCCAAGCATGGCCGGAGCCCGGCCGATGCCGACAGCGGGCGCAAGCTGGTCGGCGAGCTCGAGCCCGAGCGGATCACCGCGGACCTCGACGCCACCTACGGCTACGTGAACGCGCTGCCCGCCGTCGAGAAGGATCACATCGGCACTATCGGATTCTGCTGGGGCGGCGGGCAGAGCTTCCGCTACGCCACCAACAATCCCAATCTCCGCGCGGTGGTGGTGTGCTACGGCCCGCCGCCCGATACGGCGGCCATGCGCCGGATCCAGGCACCGGTGCTCGGCGTGTACGGAGAGAACGACGAGCGGATCGACGCGACGCTGCCCACCGTGGTTGCCGCGATGCAGTCGGACGGCAAGACGTTCAACCACGAGGTCTACCCCGGCACCGGCCACGGTTTCCTCAAGCCGGGCCGCCAGGGGAGCGACGGACCGCAGGTGGAGCGCGCCTGGAAGCGGATCCTCGAGTTCTACCGCGCGCGGCTGGGGAAGTGAGGCTGGCGTTCGATAGGTCGGGCCCGGTGATGGGCCCTGCCGGCTCGAGGCTCGCCGCGCGCGGGCTCGCGCTGCTCGTCGCCTCCGCTACCCTCGTCCTCGGCGTTCCTGCCCGGGCCGCCGCACAGTCGGCTGCGTCCGACTCGGAAGCCGGCGCGCAGACCCCGCGACATTACAGCATCACGCTCGTCACCAGCGACACCGGCGGTCACCTGCTCGGCGAGGTCGAGGTCGCCTGGCAGCTCCGCAGCGTCCAGCCGGTGGCGATGCGGCTCGACTCGGCCTTTCGCGTCGTGCGCGTGCTGGTCGACGGGAAGCCCAACACCCGGCTCTCGCGCACGATGTACGCCCGGCAGGACGACGAGGTCGTGGTGCCTCACGAGAAGGCGCCGGGCGATACGCTCACCACCCGGGTTCGCTACCACGGCATTCCGCGTGGCGGCTTCCGCGCAGGGACCGACCGCGCGGGCGCCCGCGGGCTCGCCGGCACCACCGGAGGCGAGCTCGGGGCGCTGTGGCTGCCGGTGCCGCCCGACGGGGCTGGACGGGTGGGCGTGAGCTGGAGCGTACAGGCCTCCGACGGCCAGCGCGTGATCGCGACCGGCACGCTCACCGGTATCGATAGCCTGAGCTATGGGCATACTACCTGGCACTACGGGATCGATGCGGCGGTGCCGCTCGACGGCCTGGCAGTGGCCGCAGGGCGCTACGCCGTGACGACGCTGCCGCACCCCGGGTGCGCGGACCACTGCATCCCGGTGACCCTCTGGACCGCGCCGGACGACTCCGCCGCAGCGTCGGCCGGTGCGTTCCGCCGCGCGGCCGACATGATGGACTTCATGATCCAGCGGCTCGGGCCGTACCCCTATCCCAGCCTCGCGCACGTGGCCTCGCTGGTGGCACCGGCGGGCCGTCCGGGGGCAATGGTCGTCCTGTATGACGAGCAGCAGGTGCACGCCGGCGGCGTGACCGAGGCCGAGATCGCCCGGGCGACCGCCGCCCAGTGGCTGGGCAACGCGGTGAGCGACAGCGCGGCCGGCGGGCCGACCGACGCGGCCGCCTCGTACCTCGCGCTGTTGTGGAGCAGGCAGGGCCAGGCGAAACCCACGGGGATGCTGCTTACCCGCGGGGTAGAGGCGATCGGGCGGCTGCACCGGCTGGTGGGTGACTCGGTGTTCTTTCGCGGGCTCCGCCGCTATGTCGAGGTCCACCGCGGTGCCGTCGTGCCGACCGGCGCGCTGGAACAGGCGATGGCGGAGGCGGCGGGCAAGCCGGTCGGCTGGAGCTGGCGCACGGCAGTCGGCGCCCGGTGACCCCGGCAAACCTGCGCCGGCGCCCGGGTCCGGCGCTTGCCGCGCTCAGCGCGCCGCCCATCCTGTTCGCGCTCGGCGGCCTGGCGTGCAGCGGCACGCTTCCGCCGCTCCGCGGGGAGATCCAAGTAGGGGCCGAGTCCTACGCGGTCGTGGCGGCCGGCGCCAACGCCGGCAGCGCTGACCTCTACGCGGTACGTGCCTCGGGCGGCTCGGTCATTCCGATCACCTTCAGCAGCGTAGGCGAGATGCGGCCGGTGCTTTCACCTGACGGCCGGCGGCTCGCGTTCCTGCGCGGTCGCCTGGTCGGCGACTCCGTCCCCGGCAGCGTCTGGATCATGGATCTGCTGACCGGCAGCGAGCGCGAGGTGCGGCTGCCGAAGCAGGCGGGCCCGCCGAGCCGGGCTGGCTGGTCGCGCGATGGCGCCGAGCTCACGGTGGCGGCGGGGACTGGGCTCTACCGTTCGCGATTGGCCGACAGGCCGTCGCACGACGCCGTGCCGGTACCATCGGCCGATCATGCCAGGGCCGACTCGACGCTGGCCGTCCTGCTCGGCAGCCCGGTGTTCGCGCGGGTGGTACCGTGTGCCGAGCCGGACGCACTCTGCGTGGCGACGGACTCCGGCACCGGCCCGCTGGCCGAGCACGCCCACGACGCCACGCGGTGGGGGCGCGACTCGGTGGCCTTTCTCACCGATGACCGGATCGAAGTGCGGCCGCTCGGCTCCGGGAAGGCGCGGGCAATCGAATGGTCGGGGGGGCCGGGCAGGGCGCTGGCGCTGACGGCCTATGTGCCGGAAGGGCGGAGCGACGCAAGAACGGACGGGCCGGGAGATTGAGGTGGTCGTCTCTTCAGCCTCCGACCCATCCGTCCATCCGCCGGCCGCCCCATTGCCTCATCAGCCTTACCGTGCGGCAATCGCGTCCCACGCCGCGTCCAGCGCCATGTTCACCGGCGGGCCATCGGGCGCCCAGTCATGGGCCCCGACACGCTCGGCAATGAACGCCACCAGCGCCAGCCAGACGTCGGTCCACAGCTCGGCCGGCCCCTGTCGCACCTGGCCATCGTTCCGGCCCTCGGCCACCACGGTGTGGAGCGCGTCGCGGAACTCCCGCTCCGACTCGCGGCTCTGCTCGTCCAGGTGCTGCTCGTCGCGCCGCCGGAGCAGCATTCGGGTCTGGGGCGCATCGCGCGCGGCGGTGTCGATCAACTCCCGGGCAATGCGGCGCAGCCGGCTCGGAACCCCCTCCTCGTTGGAGACTTCCTTCACGATGGTGGTCCCCCAGTGCTGCGCCCCGCGAAAGACCTCGTTGAGCAGGTGTTCCTTCCCGCTGAAATGACGATAGATCGTGCCTTCGGCCACGCCCGCCCGGGCGGCGATGGCCGGCGTCGTAGTGGCGCGGAAACCGACGGTGGTATAGAGCTCGAGTGCTGCACGCAGCAGCCGCTGGCGGGTGGCCTCACCGTCGCGGCGGGTTGGTTGGGTAGTAGTCATGTCGCAAAATAGGCTGCGGGACCGTTGAACCGCGAGGCCTTCCCGGGCTATTTTCCGGGGCTTTGTCCCAGGGTTTTCTGGCTCCGTTCGCTCTCGTTCGAGGTGGTCGTCTCATGAAGATGCTGGTCCTCGGTGCCGGGCTGCAGGGCTGCGCCTGCGCGTACGATCTCCTGCAGAATCCGGCGGTCACCCAAGTAACGCTGGCCGATCTTCGGCCCGACAACCTCCCGGCCTTCCTCACCGACCAGGGTGACTGGGGCGGGCGCCTCAAGACCGTGCGCCTCGATGTGACCGATCCGGTCGCCGTGCAGGAGACCATGCGGGGCCAGACCTCGGTCATGAGCGCCATCCCCTACTACTACAACGCGCCCATGGCCCGCGCCGCGGTCGAGGCCGGCTGCCACTTCTCCGACCTGGGCGGCAACACCGAGATCGTCTTCGAACAGAAGAAGCTCGAGGACCAGGCGGTGGCACGGAACGTGTCCGTGATTCCCGACTGCGGCCTGGCCCCCGGCATGGTCAACATCCTGGCCGCCGAAGGGATCCGGCGGCTGGACCGGGCTGCCCAGGTCAAGGTGTACGTCGGCGGGCTGCCGCAACAGCCCGAGCCGCCGCTCAACTACCAGATCGTGTACTCGCTTGAGGGCGCGCTGGACTACTACACCACGCCGTCCTGGGTGTTGCGGGGCGGCAAGCCCGTGCAGGTGGACGCCCTGAGCGAGCTCGAGGCGGTGGACTTCCCCCAGCCGGTGGGCACGCTGGAAGCGTTCCATACCGGCGGGGGGATCAGCACGCTCCCGTTTGCCTACCAGGGCAAAGTGGACGTGATGGAGTACAAGACCCTGCGGTATCCGGGGCACGTGGCCATCATGCGGCCCATCCGCGAGCTGGGGTTGCTGGACAACACCCCGGTCGAGGTGAAGGGCAAGAGCGTTGTACCGCGAGACCTGTTCATCGCGGCGGTGCATCCCAAGCTGCACAAGCCCAGGGGCAAGGATCTGGTGGCCCTGCAGGTGACGGTCACCGGCACCAAGGACGGCAAGCCGGCCAAGGTGACCTTCCGGCTCATCGACCGGTACGATGCGGACCACGGCATCAGCGCGATGATGCGGACCACCGGCTATTCACTCTCCATCACCGGCCAGATGCAGGCCGACGGCCGGGTCACCCTGCGGGGGGTGCATACGCCCGATGAGGCGATTCCGTTCCGGGCGTATGTGGAGGAGCTGGGCCGCCGGGGCGTCCGGATCGAGGAACTCTAGCTGCTGCGGTGGTGTTAGGTCCGCAGACGATTTCGGCGGGATGACCATGCTGGACTTCAAGACGCTGTGGGGCCAGGCGCTGACCTTTCCGGAGTTCCTGGCGGCGAGTACCAAGCACACGGGATTGTGGGAGGGCATCTACGCCATCGCGCGGATACCGGCCTGGGCCACGGAAACGCGGGCGCCAGGTCCGCGGCGGCTGCTGGTCCTGGCGGAAGACTGGTGCGGCGACGCCTCGAGCACCAT
>Ga0308175_100001146_pt1 | contig 17745 bp, 11 predicted proteins | sample PhyCR1_3_FD_203893 | JGI IMG/M metagenome (GOLD analysis project Ga0308175, IMG submission 203893) | Soil microbial communities from UC Gill Tract Community Farm, Albany, California, United States - DLSLS.C.R1 | ecosystem: Environmental > Terrestrial > Soil > Agricultural land | place: USA...
CTGCGCCGCTTCGGGGCTGTCCAGCGGGGAGGGTCTCATCTGGCAGGTGAGGGACCCCATCACGAAGCAGGTGCCGGTGAAGGTGAAGGGGCGGTTCACGGGCGAGTACGACGAGGTGATCGAAGACCACGGCGTCGCCGACAAGCGGCTGCTGGTCCAGGAGGGCGAATTCGCCAACGTGCTGAAGGTCATGCAGCGGGAGGGCAACACCCTCTCCCCCGTCCTTCGCCTGGCCTGGGACACCGGGACCCTTCGGTCGATGGTCAAGAACAGCCCCGCCCGCGCCACCGGCGCCCACGTCAGCATCGTCGGGCACGTGACCAAGGACGAGCTGCGTCGGGACCTGGACAAGACCGAGGCGGCCAACGGCTTCGGCAACCGGTTCCTGTGGGTCTGCGTGCAGCGGTCCAAGAAGCTGCCCGACGGGGGCCGCATCCACACCGTGGACTTTTCCGACATCCAACGGCGCCTCGGCGAGGCGCTGTCCAACGCCAAGGAGGCGACGCTCATCACCCGCGACGGCGAGGCCCGGGACCTGTGGCACGCCGTCTACTCAGACCTGTCAGAGGGCGCCCCGGGGATGGTGGGTGGTCTGACCAGCCGGGCCGAAGCCCAGGTGATGCGGCTGGCATGCGTGTACGCCCTGCTGGACGTGTGTCGGGTGGTCCGCCGGCCGCACCTGGAGGCGGCGCTGGCGGTGTGGGACTACTGCGAGGCGAGCACCCGCTACGTCTTCGGCAGCTCGCTGGGGGACCCCGTCGCCGACGAGATCTACCGCCTGCTGTGCACGCGCCCGCAGGGGCTTACCCGAACCGACATCAGCCGGCACTTCGGCAATAACCGCGAGGGCGCCCAAGTCGGCCGGGCCTTGGTGCTCCTCGCCGACCAGGGCAAGGCCCGGATGCAGACCGAGAAGACCGGCGGTCGCTGGTTCGCCGTGCTACGGGGCAACGAAAGAAACGAAATAAACGAAAAAAGCACCCCGGTAGCGGAGCCGCCACCGGCGCAGCCGGGCGGGTCTGAGGGGGAGCAGCCCGAGGACCGGTACGAGGCCGACGAGCGGGCGGCCATTCAGACGCCGGGGATGTGAACGAGGGACACGATCATGGGACGTAAATCGAAACTAGTCTCGGTTTTTGACAATCTCCGGAAGCGCGGCTGGGAACCCGGTCGCGCGGCAGGCTGGAGTCCGGTCCTGACGGAAGCGAACTACGAGGTGCTCTGCGGGGCACAGATGAAGGCCGAGAACCTCCCGCTGGCCGCGGTCGCAGTCGAGCTGCTGTGCAAGCACCAGCCCGACACCGTCCGCGGCGTGATGTACTCGGTCGTCTCGGCCGGCTGGCTGCCGGACACCGGCAAGCAGTGCTACGGCCGCATCCAGCGCCTGCTCAACGCGTTGCGGAAGAAGGGAGTCATCCCTTTCCAGTGGGTGGTGGACAACGTCCGCAGCACGATCAAGCCCTCCAGCTGGTCGGGGCTGGCGGACTTCGCCGACACCGTGGCCGAGGCGTACCGCAAGGACTTCTGGGCCAGCCTCGACGACTACGTCGTGGTGGTGGTGGAGAAGGACACCGTCGCCGGCAGGGTCGAGCCGGTCACCCGGGAGTACGACGTGCCCCTGCACCCATTGCGGGGCTACTCCTCCACCAGCTTCGCGTGGGGCATCGCCCGGCAGTGGCGGGAGATCGACAAGCCGATCACCGTCTACTACGTCGGCGACCACGACCCCAGCGGCCGGGACATCGAGCGGAGCGTGATCGCCTCGCTGCGGGAGTACGGGGGCAGGGACTTCGCGTGGCGCCGGCTGGCGGTCGAGCCCGGCCACTTCGAGGAGTTCGACATTATTCCCCTGGCTCCGAAGAAGAAGGACAGGCGGTATCAGAAGTTTGTGGACGCCTACGGCCCCCGCTGTGCGGAAGTGGAGGCGATCCCGGCCAGCGACCTGCGGAGGATGGTGCGGTCGGCCATCGAATCGCACATTCCGGCGGAGCAGTGGGACCGGCTGAAGGAGATCGAGCGGGAGGAGAAAGCCAAGTGGGACGAGGTGATGGGCAAGCTGCGGGGCGCGGCCTGAGGCGAGGCTGCCGCACTTCTCAGCACGACCTGGGCATTGACATAACCGAAACCCCCGACGGCAGTGCACCAGACGGGGTTTTGTCAATCGCCGGTGCGAATCCGAGCCGGAACGCGGACCCTTACAAAGGAGATCAGGACCACGCCGACCGTAGAGGTTTTCCCGAGGATCGCCGAGATCCGAGGCATGAAGGTACCGCCGGCCGTTCATCCTCGGACGCGGCGGCATAGGTAACCGAGGTGAGGCCTATGCCCGTGATCGAGGTTCATGCCGCCGATGACGCCAGCCCGCGAGAGTTCCGCCTGCTCGGAAACTGCCTGAGGGAACTCATCGCCAGGGGGTACCTGCGGCCGGTCGACGCGGACCAGGAGGAGGCGCTGCTCGCCTGGGCCTCGGGCGACGGGGACCCGCTGCCGGTGTTCTGCGCGGCCCTGCACCCCCGGCCCCACGTCTGGCTCCGCCGGCACGTCCCCGGCGACTTGGTGGAGGACCTGACCATCGACGGCGTGAGCTGGAACGATCCTCACCTGATGAGGCTTACCTGAGGTGGAGAATCCATGGAGATCATCGACGTTTACCCCACCTGCGACGACACGCCGGACGACTACCGCCGGCTGGGCAAGTGTTTGAAGCGGCTGGTGTCCGACGGCTACTTCGATGAGCCGGCCATGAACGAGCACGACGCGGTCGAGTGCCTGCTGGGCGGCACCGTCACGTACTGGCCGCTCACGTTCGACGCCGCCAAGCCCGATCCCCGGCGGTGGCTTCGGGAGCAGATCCCGGCGGAGTTGGTCGAGCTGGTGATGGTGGACGAAGTGGAGTTGGAATTTTCGTAATCCGCGGACAACCCCGATGGCGATGGCATAGGTCAGTCTCAGGCACCCTCGCCGGAGACTCCGCGCATGCAGGTTGAGCTACGTCCGATTGACTCCATTAGGCCATACGAGAAGAACCCGCGCCTCAACGAACAGGCCATCCACGCCGTCGCTGCTAGTCTGAAGGAGTTCGGCTTCAGGCAGCCGCTCGTCGTCGATGCCGACGGCGTAATCATCGTCGGTCACACAAGATACAAGGCGGCCAAGAAGCTGGGGATGACGCACGTGCCGGTGCACGTGGCGGACCTCACCCCTGCCCAAGCCAAGGCGTACAGGATCGCCGACAACCAGACCGCCGCGATCGCCGAGTGGGACCAGGCGCTGCTGCCGCTGGAACTCGGCGAGCTGCGGGACATGGACTTCGATCTGGCGCTGCTGGGCTTTGACCCGGATGAGCTGTCGCGGCTGATGAGCCCCAGCCCGTCCGACGGGCTCACCGACCCCGACGAGGTCCCGCCGGTGCCGGAGAACCCGGTCACGCGGCCGGGCGACGTGTGGTGCCTTGGGGCGCATCGAGTGCTGTGCGGCGACAGCACCAAGGCCGCAGACGTGACGAAGCTGCTGGCCGGCGACGTACCGTTCCTGATGGTGACCGACCCGCCGTACGGCGTGGAGTACGACCCACAGTGGCGGCACCGCGAAGGCCTGAACAACTCCGACCGTATCGGGAAGGTGACCAACGACGACCGGGTGGACTGGACGGAGGCGTACAAGCTGTTCCCCGGCCGCGTCGCCTACGTGTGGCACGCCGGCCGCTTCGCCGCGGAGCTGGCCGGGAACCTGCAGCAGGCGGGCTTCGGGGTGCGGGCGCAGATCATCTGGCGCAAGACCCGCTTCGCGATCAGCCGTGGGCACTACCACTGGCAGCACGAGCCGTGCTGGTACGCGGTGCGGGAGGGCGGGGCGGCCAAGTGGTGCGGCGATCGGACCCAGAGCACGGTCTGGGACATCGAGTCCAAGGACCAGGACGCGGAGACGACGCACGGAACCCAAAAACCTGTGGAGTGCATGGAGCGGCCGGTCCGCAACCACGGCACGAAGCAGGACGACGTCTACGACCCGTTCCTGGGCTCGGGCACCACGCTGATCGCAGCCGAGCGGCTGGGGCGGCGGTGCTTCGCCATGGAGCTGAGCCCCGCCTATTGCGATGTGGCAGTGACGCGGTGGCAGCGATACACGGGAACGAAGGCCGAGCGGCTGGAGTGCGGGGATGACCCGACGGAGAAAACCCCGGCCGTAGCAGCCGGGGTCGAGGACGGGGGGAAGGCATGAGGTCGGCAACCGCAGAACTACGACGCCCGCCGCAGCGGCTTCTCCGGCCAGATCGCACGCACGAGGGCCGCGGCGAGCCGCTCGGCGTCCGGTCGGTCGGCAAGGGCGCGTCGGACTCGCATCAAGATCTCCGCGACCACCGCGCCCAGCAGCGCCCGGTCCGCTCCCGGGTCGAGGGCGACCGCTACCAACTCGTCGTCGTGCATCAGCCCCATGTCGGGCAGTCCAGCCGCTGCCGGCGTCGGCGGGTCAGGGTCATCATCAGGGCCACCATCCGGACCGCCCTTCGCCGCCGCGTCCCGCGCCGCCGCGTCCCGCGCCTCCATCTCCGCGCACCAGAGGGCGTCGACGTCCTCGGGCGTCAACTGGTCGCGCCGAATTTGCGTGAGCCACTGCCCGTAGCTCTCGCGGAAGCTTTCGTCGAGCAACCTCCATCGGCTGCCCAGTTCGATCAACTCGCGCTCGTCTTGGGTCGGCTCGTCGCTATCGTTTATCATTGGAACCTCTTGCTTGGCCCCGTCCGCGGACTCGTCGCTAAACTTGCCGCGGGCGGGGCTGACTTGTTCTCTGGCCTAGCCGTTCAGGGCGAATTGCCCGCGCCCAACCTTCTTGAACCGTGCCTTGTCCCCCTTGTGAGTTACCTCTCGCAGGATGGCGCTGCTCAGCGTGGCGGCGGGCGTGGGGGCGTCGGAGTGCCACAGCTTCTTCTCGAACATGGCGTTCACCATCTCCTTGCACCGCATCGGCTCGCCCTTGTCCTTCAGCACCGCCACAGCCGCGTCCAGGCAGGACATGGGCTTGGGGGCGGCGTTGGCCGGCTCCTTGGCCTCCGTCTCCATGGTGTCGCTCACAGCCGCCTCGGCGGGCTTCGTGGCGGGCTTGCCCGCGGCCTTGCCGGCGGTCTTCGCCTTGGTGGTCTTCCCCTGCTTCTTTCCCTTCGTGCCCTTGCTCATGGCGTGGTCTCCTTCGGCCGTATAGGTGCTGGTTTGGCTGGCCAAGCCGGCGGGGCGACGTGCCCCGCACGAGTGCACATGAATGGGTCACGCGGGGAACACATCAACTCGAATCCGAGCAGAATCCGCTCGAAATTCGCTGCTTTTTGGCACTCAGCCCTGCCGTCCGGCGGGACGGCGGCGGAGGCGGCTAACAGGGTTCACCACGTCACCCGTTTTAATGGTCACCACCTGGTGGCTCGGTGGAGGTGCTGATGGCTGCTAAGCCCCGAGATGACGGAAACGACGGGCAGCCTGGGGGCGGCGGCGGGGACGGTTCGTGTCCGGAAATGTCCGCGAAAAGCGGGCATGGCCCCGTCACTTCCGACCACGGACGTGGCTCGAAAGAGGCGCTTTCGCCCAAGCAGGAGCGGGCAATTGACGCGATGCTGCAGGAGCCGGGCATGGCGAAGGCGGCGGCGGCGGCGGGCATCAACGGGAGGACGCTGCGGCGGTGGATGCGGGACCCCCGATTCCGAGCCGCCGTGCACGAGGGCAGGCGGGAGATGTTCTCCCAGGCGATGGGGCTCACCCAGCGGTACGCCCCGGTGGCGGTAGCCACCCTGGTGAAGGTGATGAACGACGCCACGGCCGCACACAGCGCCAAGGTCACGGCCGCGGGCCTGCTGCTGCGGTTCGGACGCGAGTCACTGGAGCTTTGCGACGTGGAGGAGCGGGTGGCTGCGTTGGAGCAGGCGGCGGCGAGTGGGGGCAAGGGGAGGTTGCAGTGAGCTCGACGGCCCTGGCGAGGCGGGTGGCAAGCCTGGAGCAGCACTCCCCGGCGCCCCTTATGCGGATCGTGTCGGCGGAGCCAGTCACGGCTCTGCCGGTGGAGCATCCTGCGGACGTGCTGGCGGTGCTGGCCGAGCAGATCAACGCGGTGCGCGCCGACGCGCATGCCGATCCGATCGAGTCCGCCCGCACGGTGGGGTTCCTGGCGGGGGTGGCGCTGCGTGCGATGGAGGCGAACGGTTTGGCCGAGCGGCTGGAGGCGGTGGAGAAGGTACTCAAACTGCGCAAGGATCAGGCGAAGGAGAGGGAGCGGAAGACCAAGGGTCGAAGGGGGTGGGTCTGATGGCGGACGTGACCAGCCTGTACGACCAGCTCACCGGGCAGGAGCGACTGACGCTGGTCATCGAGGCGTATTCCCGCGGGGACGACGCAGACGCGGGGCGGCTCAAGAGCACCTGCCGGCTGGTGACCTGCCGCACGGGCGACGCAGCGTTCTGGGACCGGCTGGAGTTCGCCGGCCGGCTGGCCACCTGGGCGTACGTGGACATCGCGATCGCCCTCACCCGCCTGAGGTGGTCCCGGCACGTCGCCGGGGCCCTGCCGGACCTGCTGGGGTGGGTGGGGGACGCCATGGCCTCGGTCTACCTGGGAGGGCATGCGGCGGGGTGGAACCAGGCCAGGGACAACCCGAATACCCCGTACGAGCAGCCGACGCTGGAAGACGCAGGAGAGGCGGCGGTGGAGGCGGAGGAGAGCGGCGAGGAGTCGGAGCAGTGGCTGGAGCACGCGGGTGCGATGGCGGCGGAGGTGCTGGAGGAGCACGTGAAGGTGTTCCTGATGGAGATCGGGGCGTGCCTGGGGAGCATGCTGGTGACGCAGGTGGAGGGATTTGCGCGTTGGACAAGGCAGGACCTTGGCGTGGAGCCGCTGGTGGCGCTGAAGGGGCTGGGCATCGACACGACAGACCTGGAGGAGGCGTTGGCCAGCTGCACCGAAGCCAAACCGGAGGAGCAGAGGGCTGCCGAGGTGCACGCGTCGCTGCACCGGGCCTGGGCCAGGCGGTTCCCCTCAACGGCTGTCGCGTGAGGTAGGAGGAGGCCATGCCGAACCAGACCGTCACCAACCTCTACGAGCAGTTCACCGCTAAGGAGCGGGTGACGCTGACGCTGCGTGCCATGCTCAGGGGCGACGCGGCTGAGGAGCAGCGGCTGACGGACTCCTGCCCCGTGTACCACTACTCGATGACGGACCTGCGGTACATGGACCGGCTGGTGACGGCGATCGGCATGGCCGGCATGCTGTACACGCCCATCGCAGAAGCCTTGGGCAAGCTGCGGGTCGTGAGAGGCTTGGCGGGGGCGGTGCCGCAGCTCTCGGGCAGGCTGTGGCTGCTGGCCACGTTCGGCTTCAACCTCGGCGAGGGGCACGGGTGGGAGCAGGCCAGGAGGGAGGCGGGGCTGGAGGTGCCGGAGCCAGAGCCCGAGGAAGAGGAGGGGGAGGACGAGAGTGGGGATGAGTTGCCGGATGACTCAGAGGAGGATGATGTAGAGGAGGAGGCGACGGAGGGAGACGGTGACGACGAGACACCAGCTCCCGATCCGCGCAAGGCGTTGGAGCACCTGTTCCAGGAGGCGATGAAGCCGGCGACCGGCATGGCGAAGCGGATCGAGCGGGAGGTGTCGAGCGTCCTCCTGCAGATGGCGCGGGCGTTCGCGGGCGAGGCGGCGACGCACATGGAAGTGATTGGCAGGTGGAGCAGGGCGGACCTGGGGATGGAGCCGCTGGAGCTGCTCAAGGGGGTGCGGCTGCCCACCGAGGAGTTGGAGCGGGCGATGCGAGAATTCCCCAACCCCGAGCTAGACATGGAGGCTGTGGAGGGTCTGTCGACGGCCGCCCGCCGCGCTTGGGCGAAGCGGTACGGCGATGAGGAGAAGGACGGGTAAGGCCCGGAGGCGACGTGGCCGCTCCTGGAACTGGAGCCGCCGATATGTGAGTGGCAGAAAGGCCCATGCGGGAACCCTGGCCGCGCAGCACATACGCCAGCAGGTCGTCAAACCGTTGCTCGAGGCGGTGCCACCCCCGACTTCGGTAGGTTTTCGGCTTCCCTTTGAGTCTCTCTCGGCCTTCGCCCTTCGCTCACGCTCGGGGCTCGGCCTCACGGCCACCGCCACGAGGGAGCGCTCACGTGCTTCTCATTTTCTGGCGCCTCTTTTTGGAATGGAACGGATTAGTTCAAACAGTTCAAGGCAGGGGTGGGACGAACTTGTTGCTCACAATTATATTACTATACAAATTTATTGAGCTGAAATTGTGATATCCACAGGCAGGAATGACTCCTGACCATCTGCACCGTCTTCGATTCCCCTCGTAATTGCTAACCCCCTCGGTCATTGTCTCCAGCCGTGCTCAGCTAATAGCCTAATGGCATCAGTACCCTCGACGAAACGAACCGTACCGTCACCGAGGAGCACATTAATACCGCGGTCATGGTTTGAAAGCGGTTCGCTCACTAACGGGGTCTGCGAATCCGTCGGGTAATGACGGTCCGCAACGAAATACAAATAATTCATTCGAGAGCCGACGCGGCTTGACCTCGGACAAATAAGCGACGTCGCAGGCAAATAGCCGCCCGCCACGAGATTGTCAAGACTGGCGGGATATCGTCCATCGTGCTCGTTCGCGTACAATATGAGCGCGTTACCGATCGAGCGCATTTGCGTGCTGCAGCGATACCTCTCCAGAATCTCCTCCGATGATGGTTTCGCAAAAGAAATCGCAAGCAAGGTGAGGCAGGCGACGGCTTCTACGCTACAGATTCCGAGCGCGATATAAGAAAGAGAGCGGCCTCTGTAGCGATTCCTAATTGGATGGACGCCAACTGTACCAGAAATAACCGCAATCAAACCGGACGCTCCCCAAACCATTAGAAAGACGGGATGCCCAAATCGCCACATAGAGTTAACGATCGCACAGAGTCCGACCGAAATCAGAGCTGTCGCGATCGCCGTGACACCTATGGGATCCACAGTCGGGACCGCAAGTGAGTATCCTAATGTCGGCGGCCCTGATGACATCGGGTATTGCGCTCGGCGTTCCATTCTCAATCCGTTGCTGTTAGCGGAAAGTCGGATCTAGCGGAGTTGGTGGCGCCATCGTCGCTAACTGGGTTTGCGTTAGCCCGTTCTGTTGTAGGATTATTTTGTATGGCAGGGTTAAACTGCTCTCCGAGAATGCCAGACCTAGCTTACCCTGCATGAATGCTAAGTCGTTGGCATTGATTAGTTTAGTGCTGCCGTAAATGCCTGCCTCCCATGGAGCGCCCGTGCCGTCTACTGCCTGGAAATTATTCCAGGCGCTTTGCCAGTACCAGCGCAATGGTGTGGTGACAAATTTAGAGGCCTTTTCTCTCTGCAGTGTTGCCAAACTCGGCGCCGCCGTCTTGGCGGCATCGAGTACGCGTTCAGCGCCGTACGCGAGCGCCTCGCTATTCCACGCGAAGCGTGTCCAGTGTGCCGTCGGTTGAGCATCCAGAGCATGAACGAGTTCGTGGACGACCGTTGCCCCAGTTGGTGGAGGTGTGATTGTGGGCAACGCAAGTTTATTTCCTCCAAAATGACCGAGCTTGCTCTTCATGGGGGTTTTCAAATTAGTGAGCGTGGGATCGATGGCGTAATTAATCTTATTCATCACGGCGAATTCCTGATCAAAGAAGTGATCCACATGCGATTCCGTATAGTATACGTTTGAGCTATGGGTAGCCTCTTCAGCAACGAGTGTATCAAAGACAACCCTCTTAATCGGCAGCATTGTAAGTACCGGCGAGAAGGGCGTCATGAGCCGGACAGGAATACTCCATCCTTCGCCAGCGGAATTCACGGCGACCACCCGGAATGAATAAAGTTTGCCCATTATCACCAGCTTTGGGATGGAAATGGATTGCGACGGAGTTGAAGCGGGCTTGGTAATGGTCCGAATGGCATGCCAGCCCAGCCCGTCCTCGTCCATTTGCAGAATGCGGTAGGACGTAGCATTCGGCACGCTGTTCCAAGTAAGTGACGCAATCGTCGGGGTGAAAGAGGTAACAACCACTCCCGTGGGGGCTGTGGGTGGAGCAATTGGCGTTGGGACAGCTTTTCTCTGAGCGTCGCCAGTCGACGTAGGTGTTGGCTTCGTCGCTACATTCACCGTCGGTGCCGTGTCGTTGTGGACGACATTAATTCCCAGTTGCTGGTGGATGAGAAGCCTGTCAGCATTGGAGAGGACTACGTCCGGGTCGGCCTGGTATATTACGCTCCAGTCCTTTGACTCGTACTCGTCTGTCCCGCCGGGGTTCGGGATAGGCCCGGCCGCGTCGTCATATCCGTCGGAGGGCACCGTCGTGGAATGCACGGACACTGTGTCCACGTCCGACGCGAAGACGCCCTCCAGCCGAAGTTTGAAATAGGCTTCGTCGGGAATCGGAGGAGTGTCAGGAACGTGGTTCGCCAGGAAGAGCAGTTGCCACAGGGGCACGGACGGGACAGAAGTTATCGGTTCTTCGTCGGCCCCGTTCTTCCCAACGGTGACAAGGTCCCCGACCATCGCATCCACGTCGTCCGACGCCGGCTTGTCGATCGGCCGGTACCCCGCGGCCCAATCATCATAGACCAATTGGATCTGGACGTCGGGCGCAGCGCTGGCTCCTTCCATCCACACGGTGACGTCGTGGTCCTTCAAGCCGGCAAGGTATCCGGTATTGGAGTAGAAGCTACCCGTCAGGTCGATGCCGTCCAATGGAGTGCCGTCATCTCGGAAGAACATCACTGCCGGAATCGATGCCGAGAGGGTGACGGTCGACAGTTGAATATCGGACGGGACTTTGTGTAGCGTGATCTTGGCCAGATCGTCGTCCTCGCCGCTTGTTGCCGGGTCTCCGGAAGTCGGAATTGAGAGGGTGGGGACGCTTAGGTCATCGCCGCCATTGGGAGCGTGCTGCTCGAAGTCATCGTTGACCAAGAGAAGGTAGCGGCTGGGGTCGTGGCTGTCTTCCGTGTCTTCCGTCACCGGCTCGCCGAATTTCAAGCCAGTGCGGTAAGCCGTCAAGTCCGTTGACTCGTTATCGGCGATGGTGACGGCCTGGCCCTCGCCGCCCATCACCATGTATTGGCTCGTTGCTATGAGCATGAGATTTACCGTCTCTCCGGGCTCAAGCTTGGAGTCGTCAATCGGATGTACGACCACCGGAACAGGGTCGGGCATCTGCGGATTGCCCTCTCCATCAAACTTCGCCACGATAGTGGCCGAGCGGGGCATCGGCTGGTAGTCAGCCCCTTCCTTGGCCGTACCAGCCAGGGCGAAATAGACGGTCATATCGGCGCCGATCTCGACGTCAGGTGAGATCCAAAATACGCCAATGGCTTCGCCCTCCTCGCGGGCAGGATTGCTGGGCGTCCCCCCCACATCAACGAGCTCCGGTTCGCCGGTGTTTGGATTGATCACATAATCGCCGCCCGACACCACACTGAGGCACATGCCACTAAAGTTAGGGTCGATACCGGGCAACTGAGCGGGTTCGGACTCTGCATACCCTGAGCGTCCGGCGTCATTTGTGGACCCAGAGTAAGTGTCACGGTAAGCGCGGACTTGGAACTTGTAAGCGTGAGAAGGCTCAAGTCCAGCATCAACTGAATAGTTCTGTGCATTTGGGGGCACGAAGTGGTCAACGACCGACCAACCGGACCATTCCCACTCGTCCGGGTCGGTCGAGATCAGGGTGCCTTCAGACTTGTCGATCTCGAACCCATCCTCATCATCTGAATTGTCGTTCCACGTCAGGTTTACATCATGCTCGTTCGCCGGAGCTGCCTGTAGATTGGTTGGTGCCGGCAGGGGCGTGGCGGCTTCGCTGGACGGAGGCACCGGCGGACTCCCTTGAGGGTCGCCCGCAATCAATGGAATTGCGCTGTCGCCCTCGCCAGCGGCATTAAACGACTTAACATCGAAGTCGTATAACGTACCCGGCATCAGGCCCATGACTTTGTATGTGATATTACTGCTGTCGCCCTCCTCGGAAAGCGGCATCGTATGGATCAGGACAGGGCCGGTGTCCGAACTAGCGTAGATGTGGTAGCCATCCTCGTTCGTGGCGTTATCGTGCCAGGTGATGTCGATTTCGGTCCCGGACATTGTGACGGCGTTGAGCATCGACGCCGCAGCCGGAACGACCGGAAGGGTCTTGGCGGTGACTTCCGTGAAGTCGGACTCACCTAAGCCGTTGTAAGCTTTCACGTGGAATGTGTACTGAGTTCCTGCGGCAAGCCCCGTAACTGAAACCGGAGTTCCACCGGCGTTTGCCGGGGCAGTCCCGAGCAGCGCGAAACCACCTCCGGTTGAGCCGTAGATATTAAATCCTGACTCGTTGCCCGCCATGTCCCACCATGTGAGATTAATCTGATGCGCAGAAACAACTGTTGCCTCAGCATCGACGGGCGCGTACGGGATATCGTTGGCGGTAGCAACAGACTTGCTGGCTGACGCGAACTGACCCGCGTCGTTCCAAGAGGTTACGCGGAAGTAATAGGTTGTGCCCGGGTCAAGATTGTCAACGCTATAGGTAGTAGCAGCCGATGGAAGCCTGTCGATTGGCGTGTAGTTCACACCATCGGTGGACATTTCTACCGTGACGTAGTCTGTGTTGGACAGGTTTGCAGTCCAAGCTAAGTCGATCCGATGAGCGGAGAACGCCGTGGCGGTCAGGCCGACGGGTGCCGTCGGCGTCGGCACTTGGCTCATTTGTACTTGGTCAATCAAGACGACATCGGAGGCTTCGGCAGAATCAATGCCGACGAACTGCAACAGGTGGCCGCCGGGAGCGAGCCAGAATGAGTCCGTCGCCATCGGTGACCAGCCGGTCCCGGCAGGGTCGAATTCGCCGACGACGCTCCCGTCCACAAGCACTTCGAAATCCTGCTGTGCGGGGTTGTAATTATTCGCCTGGGCGGCTTGGAAACTCACATGATATCCGCCGGCCTGAGCGGTCGACACAACGAAAATCTGCCACATTGACTCCTGTCCTTGGATGAAGGCAGAGTGTGTACCATCTGGCGCGGGCAGTGAGCCGGCGAAGATGCTGCCGTTGAAACTGACGCCGGACATGCCGGCTGCACCGATGGTCCTCAGGGGCGCGAACACCCACGGGGTGTTGGTCGGCGGGTCGGAGGTGTAGTTGCCGGTATCGACCACGTCCTGCTCGAAACTCTGGTCCTCCAGCAGCGCCGTGCCGCTCGCCGCCTGGGGAGTTTTAACAATATCGCTCGGTATGCCCAGCAAGGGCAGGGTACTGCCGGTCTTTACAGTCCGCACGCGGTAATAGTAGGTTTGGCTGGCAGAGGCGGTGGTGTCCTGGTAGGCCGTTGTTGTGATTGAATCGGTCAGCACCTGCCAGCCTATCGAGGCGTGGTCGGAGCGCTCAACGGCATATCGCCCTGCACCTGTAACGGCCGTCCAGGACAGAAATGGGCCGTTCGCGGTGGCGGTGGCCGTCAGGCCGGTAGGCAGGTCCAAAGCGAGATTGGCCCCAGTCGTGGACGTAAGTTGCACGTCATCGATCTGGGCGGCGGTTTGGAGACCGCTGATGAGGCTCGACATGCCCGGGCGGGCATAGAACTCCAGCCTTGTCACCGCCTGTGTCGCGGTGACGGTGTATTGGAACTTGTCCCAGCTCTGGCTACCGCTGTGGAGCTGCGTGGCGGGGGTGTCCAGGAGTTGGCCGTCCCAGAACACGCGAGCGGAGACGCTGTCGCCGTCCTGGCCGCCGGTCATCATGTCGAAGCTGAGGCTGTAGGTCTGGCCGGGCACGGTGGGCAGGTCTTGGAACACGCCGCCATTTGAGAGCCGCAGGAATTGTTGGCCCTCGGGCGGCGGTGTTGAGGGGCTGACCTGCATCACGGTGTTGGGCGTCGTCCACCAATTCCCAAATCGCTGGATCCCGTTATACGCCAGCGTCTCGGAGGCGAGGGCCGGCGCCTCGAAGCCTCCGTCGTCCACGAGCGAGCCAGACGCGGCGCGCAACTGCACGTTGTCGACGATCGCCGTGCCATAGCTGCCGCTCGGGTCGGCCAAGCCCTGGAACTGGATGGTGTGTACGCCGGCGGCGAGTGTGAAGGCGTCGGTTGCGTACGCGGAGTAGCCGTTGCCGGGCGTGAAGTCGCCTTCGATCTGCCCATCAACCAGCACCAGGAACTCTTCGGGGTTGGGGCTGCTCTTCTCGACAGAAGCCGCCTCAAACGTGAGCTGGTACGTGCCGGCCGTGAGTGTGGTGGTTTGTGCGAAGGAGCCCGAGCCCCGGAGGTAGGCGGTCTGCGCGCCGTCGCCAGGGAAGGCGCTCGCCCCGACCGGCCACCACCAGGAACTATTTCCCGCGATCCCGGAGCTGCCCAGGCCGTAGGCACCCGCGTCAAATGCCCACGCTGTGTTGGGAGCGCCGGGGCTTGCCGCAAGGCCGTTGAGGGACGTTGCCTCGAACGACCGGTCGACCAAGCCGGCGTTTGAGCCGTCGGGCATCTGGCCTGTGGCCGCAAGGCTCGGTGGGCCGAGTGCCGAGTCCTTGATCGCGCGGACGCGGTACGCGTAGGCCCGGTTGGCGTAGGTGCCGTTTGAGAATGTGCCGCCGGGGGTGACGGCGTCGTCGTCCCAATTGTTGGTGTCGCCGTCGAGCGTCGCGAGCGTAATCCAGCCCATGCCCGCGGACCGCTCAACGACGTAACCTCCCGCGCCGGCCACAAAATCCCAGGCGAGCGAGACGGGGCTGCCCGCGGACGGCACGGTCGCGGTGAGGTTCGTCGGCGCGTCGGAGGCGACACCGGTTTCTTCGGTGACGCTCACGTCGTCGATCACCGGCCCGCTGCCCTGCGTCGTACTGCGGAACTCAACACGGGTCGTGCCCGTGGAGGCGGCGGGGAGCGTGTACTGGAATTCCTGCCAGCTCGGGTCGGAGCTCACGCCGCCGTCCTGCGGCGGTGTGATCGAAGGCTCGTCGATGAGCTGACCGTCCCACCACACTTGGAGCGTCTTGGGCTCGGGGTGGTCCACGTCCGGCTCGACGCCCATGAAGAAGCTGAGCGTGTATTGGTGCCCGGCGTCTGTGGTCAGATCCTGCCAGACCGCACCCGGTAAGGTTGTATTGAGCGAGACGTGTTGCAGGCCTTCAGAGGCCACGCCAGTCTTGAGGAGCTTGGCGCCCCCGCCGCCGGCTTGCGTGCCGCCGGCGTTCCAGCCGCCGAGCGTCTGGCCGCTGGCATAGGTCGTGGAAGTTGCCGTCCCGGTGAGGGGCGGGTCCTCGAAGTTGCCGTCGGTGACGATGTTGTCCGGGGCGGGCGTGCCGATCACGATCGCGCGGTTGTCCGGCACGTACCGGGCAACGGCGAAACACGTCCCGGTGCTTGAGAATGTCGAGCCGGCAAGCACGAACGCTCCGTCCGCCTGGATCGCCATCGCCCGGCCGTCACCGCCAGCGGGGGTGCCGAACCCTACCAGCTTCCCACCGAGGCCGAGGGTGGCGTCCAGCGTCCCGTCGGCGTTGTACCGGGTCAGGGCAAACTTGCCGGCTGCGTGGCCGGCGGCCACGATTTTCCCGTCGGCCTGCACGGCGACCGCGTTCGCCCGCGCACTGCCGCCAAGGTCCGTCGTGATCTTCCCGCCCGCGAACGAGGCGTCGAGTGATCCGTCGGTCGTGAGATACCTGGCTAGGGCGAACTTTCCGGAGGCAACTCCGGCCACAACGATGTTCCCATTGCCGTCCAGCGCCGCGCCCACCCCCTGCGCATTTAACGAGCCGAAGGCGGTGGTCACCTTGCCCGTGGTGTTGAAGGAAGTATCCAGGTTGCCCGAGGCGTCGTAACGCGCCAGGGCGAATTTGGTCCCGCTCGTGCCCACCGCAACGATGAAGTGGTCCGGCTGGATCAGGACCGCGTTGGCGACGTCAGTGCCCGTGCCAACGTCGGTGGTCAGTATGCCGTCCGCGCTAAAGCCCGCGCCACCGAGGTGCCCGTCGTCCAGGGTGCCGTCCGCGTAGTATCGGGCGAGTGCGAACTTGCTGAGGGACATACCGGCCAACACGATCTTGCCGTCCGGCTGCAGGGCCATGGCGCACGCGGCGTCGACGGACCCGAAGTTGGTGGTCACCTTGCCGGTGGTGTTGAAGGAAGTGTCCAAGTTGCCCGAGGCATCGTACCTCGCCAATGCGAAGTCGGTGTTGGACGACCCGGCCACAAGGATGTTTCCGCTGGCGTCTATCGCCACCGCCTTGGCCACGTCGCCCGAGCCTGCCGCGAAGTCGGTCGTCACGAACCCGGCGGTGCCGAAGGTCTGATCCAACGTGCCGTTGGGGTTGTACCGGACGACCAAAAAGTCACTGTTCGGCGAATCGGGATCGTTGCTGGTGTTGATCGTTCCCGCGGCCACGATCTTGCCGTCCGGCTGCACGGCCACCGCGTTAGCCGTCGGCGAGTGGTCGCCGGTGGGGATCAGCTTGGAGCTGGAGACGCCGCCGGTGGCGAAGTTCGGGTCGAGCGTCAGGCCGCTGGTGTAATAGGTGCCGTCCTCGTCGGTGGCCGCTGCGGAAATCGAGAAGTTGCTCACCGACGTGTAGTAGTGGCTAACTACAGTTACGGCGCCGAAGTGCTGCCCGACATGACCATCGCCGTCGGGGTCTGAGCCGTCGCCCCAGTCAATGTCCCAGCCGCTGATGTGGTCGTCGCCCGGATCGTAGCTCTTGAGGTACATCGTGAAGCGGGCGTTACGGCGGATCGGATTGGCCGCCACCAGCGAAAGCGTGGGCTCCACGTTATCCACCGTGCTGGTAAACGGTGCGGTGGTGCTCAGCCCGTCGCTGTCCGTGACCGTCACCGTACCGGTATAGGTCCCGCTGTCGCCGTAGAGGTGCTCGCGCCTGAAGGCGAAGTAGTCCACCTGGTCCCACTCCGGCACGTCCTCGGAGGTGCCGTCGCCCCAGTTGACGCGAATACTGTGGGTGTCGGTCCCGAGGTCCGTGTAGGCGAAGTCCAGCCCCACGGGGTTCGTGGCCTCCAGCCCGGGTCCCTCCGTAGCGATGGAGGTGATCGTGGGGGCGGGGCCCTGGAGGATGCTGGCGGTGACGGTCCCGGCGGCCGAGTAGGGGCCGCCGTCCTCGTCCCTGGCCGTGGCGCCGACCGTGTACCTGCCCTGCTGGCCGTACACGTGCGTCACGGTGGTGTTCGGGCCGGCATTGACCGTCTGCGGAGCGCCCCCGTCGCCCCAGGTGATGGTCCACTGGTTGATCGTGTCCTGGCCGGGGTCGGTGGCGTGCAGTTGCAGCGTGTAGGGCGTGCCCTCGCTTACCATCCCGCCTCCCGTGAGCGTCAGCGTCGGGATTACGTTCGTCACGGTGGCCGTGAACTGCTTTACGCTCGTCACGCCGTCGTCATCGGTGAGCGTGAGCGCGCCGGTGTACGTTCCGTCGTCGGCGTACGTGTGGGGAAGGGATAGTTGGGCTGGCGAGGAAGAGTTCTGGATGATGTTGCCGAGCGTCTGTGGGTTCGTCCCGTCCCCCCAATCAATCGAGCCGCTGAAATGCATCGTCCCGCCGAAGGCCGCCAACTTGGTTGCGTTCACCTCAACCGTTGCGCTCAGGCTTGTCGCGGTGCCCTCGGAGGAGGCCAGCGCGGATTGACCGCCGATGATCGGGCCGTCGGTGACCGTGGCCGTCACCGCCTGAGCCGGAGAATAGGTGCCGTCGTGGTCCGTGGCGGACGACGTGACTTGATAACTACCATTTTGGGTGTAG
>Ga0308175_100001147_pt1 | contig 17706 bp, 13 predicted proteins | sample PhyCR1_3_FD_203893 | JGI IMG/M metagenome (GOLD analysis project Ga0308175, IMG submission 203893) | Soil microbial communities from UC Gill Tract Community Farm, Albany, California, United States - DLSLS.C.R1 | ecosystem: Environmental > Terrestrial > Soil > Agricultural land | place: USA...
TCGGCCCGATCCAGCACACGATCGACCAGCGGCGCGAGCGGATCCGGCAGTCGCTGGACGAGGCCGACCAGGCCCGCGAAGAAGCGCGCAAGCTGCTCGAGGAGCACCGCAAGCTGATCGCAAGCGCGCAGACCGACGCCGAGCAGATTCTGAGCGAGGCGCGCCGGATCGGCGATGCGAACGAGCGCCGCATGCGGGAGGAGCTCGAGGCCGACCGCCAGCGGCGGCTGGAGGAGACCCGCAAGCAAATCGAGGCCGAGACGCGCCGGGCGCTCGAGGAGATCCGTCTCGAGGTCGTCGACCTGAGCCTGCTCGCCGCCACCAAGGTGACGCGCAAGTCGCTCGACGACGCCGACCACAGGCGCCTGATCGAAGACGCCGTCGGCGAGCTCGACTTCTCCGTGCTCGAAGGCAACCAGAAGTGAGCGTCGTCGATCGCGTGTACGCGACGGCCCTGTTCGAGGCCGCGCAAGAGGGGAAGAAGCTCGAGCCGGTCCGCGAGCAGCTGGCGCAGCTCGTCGACGCCGAGCGCGAGGTGCCCGAGCTGCGTGAGCTGCTGCGCAACCCGCAGGTCGACCCGCGGGCACGCAGGGCCGCGCTCGAGGATGTGCTCACCGGCAGCGAGGAGCTGCTGCGCAACTTCCTGCTGGTGCTCGCCGACAAGGGCCGCGCCGGGCAGCTCGAGGAGATCGCGAACGAGTTCGAGCGCCTGGTCGCCGAACACGAAGGCATCGTGAACGCCGAGCTGACGACCGCGGTCGAGCTCTCCGACGACGAGGCCCAGAAGCTGCTGCAGCAGATCGAGCAGGCGTCGGGCCGCAAGGTCGAGGCGACGCGCACCGTCGACCCGGACCTGATCGGCGGCATCGTTCTACAAGTTGGTTCCCATCGTCTCGACGCGAGCGTGCGCGGCCGGCTCGACCGGCTTCGCCGACAGCTCGTCACCGCCTGAGAGGAGATTCATGAAGCTTCGCCCCGATGAGATCACCTCGATCCTGAAGCAGCGGATCGAGGAATACGACGTCGAGAGCGACCTCGCCGAGGTCGGCTCGGTGCTGCAGGTCGGCGACGGGATCGCCCGCGTCTACGGCCTAGAGAACTGCGTCTCGTCGGAGATGCTCGAGTTCGAGCACGGCGTCACCGGCCTCGCCTTCAACCTCGAGGAGGACAACGTCGGCACGGCGCTCTTCGGCGAATGGGAGCACGTCATGGAGGGCGAGCCCGTCAAGCGCACCGGCGCGGTCGCGAGCGTCCCGGTCGGCCCGGAGCTGATCGGCCGCATCGTCGACCCGCTCGGCAACCCGCTCGACGGCCAGGGCCCGATCAACGCCGCCGAGCAGCGGCCGCTCGAGTTCAAGGCGCCAGGCGTGATCCAGCGCCAGCCGGTCAAGGAGCCGGTGCAGACCGGCCTGAAGGCGATCGACTCGATGATTCCGATCGGCCGCGGCCAGCGCGAGCTGATCATCGGCGACCGCACCACCGGCAAGACGGCGATCCTCGTCGACACGATCCTCAACCAACGCGGGCAGGACCTGATCTGCGTCTACGTGGCGATCGGCCAGAAGGCCTCGACCGTCGCGCAGGTGCACGAGAAGCTGAAGGAGGAGGGGGCGATGGATTACACGATCATCGTCAACGCCGCCGCCTCCGAGGCTGCGCCGATCAAGTGGATGGCGCCGTACGCCGGCTGCGCCATGGGCGAGTACTTCATGTTCAAGGGCCAGCACGCGCTCGTGATGTACGACGACCTCTCCAAGCACGCCGACGCCTACCGGCAGATGTCCCTGCTGCTACGCCGCCCGCCCGGCCGCGAGGCCTACCCGGGCGACGTCTTCTACCTGCACTCGCGGCTGCTGGAGCGCGCGTGCAAGCTCTCCGACGAGGAGGGCGGCGGCTCGTTGACGGCGCTGCCGGTCGTCGAGACGCAGGCCGGCGACGTCTCGGCCTACATCCCGACCAACGTGATCTCGATCACCGACGGCCAGATCTTCCTCGAGTCGGAGCTCTTCCACTCCGGCGTCCGGCCGGCGATCAACGTGGGCATCTCGGTCTCCCGCGTCGGCGGCGCGGCCCGGATCAAGGCGATGAACAAGGTCGCCGGCAGCCTCAAGCTCGACCTCTCGCAGTACCGCGAGCTGGAGGCCTTCGCCCAGTTCGGCTCCGAGCTCGATCAGGCGACGCAGAAGATCCTCGCCCGCGGCGAGCGGCTCGTCGCGATGCTCAACCAGCCGCAGTACGACCCGTGGCCGGTCGCCGAGCAGGTGGCGGCGGTCTACGCGGGCGTGAACGGCTACCTGGACGAGATCCCGGCCGCCGACGTGCCTCGCTACCTGGAGGAGCTGCGCGAACAGCTGCGCGCGGAGGAGTCGATCCTGAAGCAGATCGACGAGAGCGGCGAGCTGCCCGACGAGCTCGCGGAGAAGCTGAACAAGCAGCTGGAGAGCTTCGCGAAGCTGTTCAAGCCCTCCGAGGAGGCCCCGGCCGCCGCCTAGGAGCCATGGCCACCGTTCAGGACCTCAAGCGCCGGATCCGCTCGATCCGGAACACGCGCAAGATCACCAAGGCGATGGAGCTCGTCGCCTCAGCGCGCCTGCGCCGTGCACAAGCGCGGATCGAGGCGATGCGGCCCTTCGCCGACCGGATGACCGAGCTGATGACGGGCACCGCCAAGGCGAGCACGTCGCTGCAGGGGCTCGCGCTGCTCCAGCGGCGTGAGGTAAAGAAAGCCGCAATCATCCCGCTGACCGGCGACCGCGGGCTCGCGGGCGCGTTCAACGCGCAGGTGCTGCGGCACGCCTTCGCGCTCGAGCAGCAGCTGCGCGGCGATGGGGTCGAGGTGCACTGGCTCGTCGCCGGCAAGAAGGGCCGCTCGACGCTCGGCTTCCGCCGGTACGAGATCGACCAGAGCTGGATCGGCTTCAGCGACCGGCCGTCGTACCACGACGCGCAGGCGATCGCCCGCAAGGCCGCCGAGCTCTACGAGACCGGCGAGGTCGACCGTGTTGTGATCGTCTACAACCAGTTCGTCTCGGCGCTCGTCCAGCGGGTGGTCGAGCGCGACCTGCTGCCGATCCCGGAAGAGGCGCTCGCTCACGACGAGGCCGAGGCGCGGGAAGAGGCTCTGCTGGGCGACTTCATCTACGAGCCCGAGCCCGAGGAGATCCTGCAGCGTCTGCTGCCGGTCTACGTCGAGACCGAGCTCTACCGCGCGTTGCTCGAGTCGGCCGCCTCCGAGCAGGGAGCCCGGATGACGGCGATGCGCAACGCCTCCGGCAACGCCGCCGACCTGATCTCGAGCCTGACGCTGGACATGAACCGCGCCCGCCAGGCGGAGATCACCCAGGAGATCCTCGAGGTCGTCGCCGGGGCGGACGCGCTGACCGGGTAGTAACCGGGGAAACAAACTCTGCGGCGTTTCGCTCGTCTATAGTCCGGACAGGCTTAACCGCCTCCTTACATGGCTCAGCAGGAAAAAGAAGTCCTGGTTTCCTCCGGCGGCGCCGGCCTCGGGGCTGCTGTCGCGGTCGAGAGCGGATCCGAGCTCGGCGAGTCCGAAGCGGTACGCGCCCGCGGCTACTGGGAGCTCGTCTGGCGGCGCTTCCGACGCGACAAGGTCGCGATCGCGAGCGGGATCTTCATCATCTTCCTGATCCTGGTCGCTTTCGTCGGTGCGCCGATCGCCAGGCATTTCATCGGCCACGGGCCCGACGAGATCTTCACCGGCACTGCGGCAGTCGAGCTGCCGAGCCTGCTGCCTGCGGATCCCTGGACGCACGTCGAGAACGTCGAGACGGGCAAGACCGACATCTTCGTCCTGGGTGCCGCGAACCGGCTCGGCCAGGACGAGTTCCTGCGCCTGCTCTACGGCGCTCGCGTCTCGCTCGAGGTCGCGCTGCTCTCGACGCTGGGGGTGATGGCGATCGGAGTGTTACTCGGCTCGATTGCCGGCTACTTCCGCGGCTGGCCGGACACGATCATCTCGCGCATCACCGAAGTGACGATGGCCTTCCCGCTGCTGCTCTTCATCGTCGCGCTGGCGGCCACAGTCGGTCCGCAGCTCGACTCGATCACGATCGGAGGCTTATTCCCGAACGGGGTGGTCACGCTCGTGCTGATCTTCACCATCTTCGGCTGGTTCTACCCGGCCAGGATCATGCGTGCCCAGGTGCTCTCGATCCGCGAGAAGGAATACATCGAGGCGGCCCGGATGATCGGGGCGAGCGACATGCGCATCATCCGCTCGCACGTGCTCCCGCACCTGGTCGCGCCGATGATCGTCTACTCGACCCTGATCGTCGCCAGCTACGTGCTCTTCGAGGCCGGCCTGTCGTTCCTCGGCCTCGGGATCAAGCCACCCACGGCGAGTTGGGGGAACCTGCTCTCCTCGGCACCCGAGTACTACACGACCCGCCCGCTGCTGATGCTCTGGCCCGGCCTCGCTGTGCTGATGACGACGCTGGCCTTCAACCTGCTCGGCGACGGCGCGCGAGACGCCTTCGACCCGCGTTCCTCGCAGCAGTAAACGCGCCACTAACCAACTCTTAACCTCTACGTCTCAACAGTCTGAACGGGGCAGGCGCCCGTTCCGAGCCGGTACGTCGCGGCTCGAATTCACGGAAAGGAGAGACATGCACAGACGGCTATGGCTCGCGGTCATGATGTTGGTGGCCGGGGCAAGCCTTCTGGTCGCAGCGAGCTTTGCGAGCGCGAGTGCAGGTAGTTCGCACGCGTTCAAGAAGGGCGGCATCTGGCGGTACGGCGTCACCGGCGCCTCGACCCAGGTCGACCCACAGCTCGCTTACGTCACCACCGCGTGGTGGCTGGAGTACGCGACCGCAGCGAAGCTGTACAACTATCCCGACAAGCAGGGCCCGGCAGGCAGCAAGCTGGTTCCTGAGGTTGCCTCGAAGTTCACCGTTTCGAACAACGGCAAGAGGTACACCTTCTTCATCCGTCCGGGCTTCAAGTTCAGCGATGGCGCCAAGGTCACCGCAGCGAACTTCAAGCGGGCGATCGACCGCACGGCGAACAAGGCTCTTGCCTCGCCGGGCGCGCCGTTCATCGTCGACCCGAACGGCACCAACATCGTCGGTGCCAAGAAGGTCAACGACGGTGCGGCCAACAGCGTCAGCGGCGTCACCGCCAAGGGGAACAGGCTGACGATCAACCTGACCAAGCCTGACGGGACGTTCATGGCGAAGATCACCATGCCGTTCTTCCAGGCGACCTCGCTGAAGCTGCCGCTCTCGAAGGAAGTCGTGAACGTGTCCAAGACGAACCTGCCGTCGGCGGGTCCGTACTACATGACGCGCAACGACCCTGACAAGCTGACGCAGATCCGGCAGAACCCGAACTACAAGAAGGGCCCCGGCCGCACCCGGCCGCGGAACCTCGCCGGTCTCGACGTCCAGTGGAACCTGAACGAGCAGACGCTCTTCAACCAGACCAAGGCGAACGTGATCGACGAGGATCCGGTCATGCCGGCGGCAGAGGTGCAGGGCATCGCCAACCAGTACGGCGTCAACAAGAGCCGCTTCTGGACGAAGCCGATCAACTGCACCGGCTACCTGCCGTTCAACACGTCCCGCTCGCTCTTCAAGGGCAACCTGGCGTTGCGGCAGGCGATCAACTACGTGATCGATCGCAAGTCGTACGCCGCTCAGGTCGGTCCGTACGCGGGCGGCCCGTGGACGCACATCTTCAACCCGGGCGTCCCCGGTTGGAAGAACGTCTCGATCTACAAGCAGAACGTCAGCAAGGCCAAGAAGCTGGCCAAGGGCCACTTCAAGTCCGGGAACATCACCGTTGGCTTCCGGTCCTCGGGCACGATCAACCCCGCCCAGGCCCAGATCGTCAAGCGTGATCTCCAGCGGCTCGGCTTCAACGGCAACAACATCACCATGAAGGGCTTCTCTGGCGCCGATCTCTACGACGCCATGGGCCACAGAAACACCGACCTCGACATGGGTGTCTCCATGGGTTGGTGCTCCGACTACCCGGACCCGTACGACTGGATCAACATCCTGCTGTACGGCAAGTCCATCCAGGCGGAGAACAACGTCAACTACTCCTACTTCAACGATCCCAAGTGGAACAAGAAGATGGAGCAGGCAGCCCGGCTCGTCGGTCCCAACCGGCTGAAGGTCTATGGCCAGATGGATCTCGACATCATGAACCAGGCGGCCCCGATGGCCATCGAGCGCACGTACAACAACCGGTACCTGTTCTCGAGCCGTGTCAACCCGAAGAGCCTCGTGTACCAGGGCATCTACCAGGACTTCAGCATTCCTGCGATGGCGCTCAAGTAGGAGGCACTAAGGGACCAAGCAACAAACGTGAGGCGCCGGCACAGGCCGGCGCCTCACGTCGTTTTACAATCACCGTTACGGCTAGGATTCTCCCGGCGCGGCAGGACCCCGAGCGAACTTAGGAGCGGCAACGTGTTCCGATACCTCGTCAGACGAACACTCTGGGCGATTCTCCTCTTCATCGTGATCACGTTCGTCACGTTCGTGATCTTCTTCATCGGTCCGAATAACCCGGCGCGCGCCGTCTGCGGAGGCGAGCAGGCCAAGCGCGAGTGCCTGGTCCGCGCGACCGCGAAGCTCGGCCTCGACCAGCCGATGCCGGTCCAGTACTGGAAGTTCATCAAGCAGCTGGTGATCCACCAGGACCTCGGCGAGTCCTTCGCCACCAGCCAGAGCGTCAACGAGCGGATCAAGGAGGCCGCACCCGTAACCGCCTCGCTCGTCTTCGGCGGCGCGATTCTCTGGATGATCATCGGGCTCAGCGTCGGGATCTTCTCCGCGCTCAAGCCACGTTCGCTGACAGACCGCTTCGCGATGATCTTCGTCCTGATCGGGGTCTCCGCCCACCCGGTCTGGATCGGCCTGATCCTGGAATACGTCTTCGGCGTCAGGCTCGGCTGGACGCCGATCGCGAACTACGCAAACTTCTTCGGCGCTCCGTCCGACTCGGGGCAGCCGGGCGGGCCCTGGCAGTGGTTCTACCACCTGATCCTGCCGTGGTGCACCTTCGCGCTCCTCTTCGCCGCGCTTTACGTGCGCATGATCCGGGCGAACGTGATGGAGACGCTGAACGAGGACTTCGTGCGCACCGCGCGCGCCAAGGGCGCGCCGGAACGGCAGGTCCTGACCGCGCATGTCCTGCGCAACGCGCTGCTGCCGGTCGTGACGATGCTCGGCATGGACATCGGCATCTCGCTCGGCGGGGCGATCTTCACGGAGTACGTCTTCCAGCTTCCGGGCCTCGGCCAGACCGCGATCATCGGGATCAACAACCAGGACCTGGCGATCGTCCAGGGGGTGATCGTCTTCGCGACGGTCGCGATCATCGTCTTCAACTTGCTGGTCGATCTGTTGTATGCCTGGATCGACCCTCGAATCCGGCTAACCTAGCGCGCCCGTGGCCCTCCTCGACGTCAAGGACCTCAGCACGTCCTTCCGCACCGAAGACGGCATCGTCAAGGCTGTCGAGGGCGTCACGTTCTCGGTCGAGAAGGGCCAGACGCTGGGCATCGTCGGCGAGTCCGGCTCCGGCAAGAGCGTCACCTGCCTGACGATCATGGGCCTCAACGCGAAGCGCAACACGATCACGAGCGGCGAGGCGCTGTGGAAGGGCGACGACCTTGTGACGATGAAGCCGAACGACCTCCGGCAGGTGCGCGGGAACGACATCTCGATGATCTTCCAGGACCCGATGACGTCCCTGAACCCGGTGCACACGATCGGGCGGCAGCTGACCGAGGCGGTCCTCCTTCACCGCGACGTGACGAAGAAGGTGGCGCGCGCGCGGGCCGTCGAGCTGCTGGGCGCCGTCGGGATCCCACGCGCTCAGACACGCATCGACGACTACCCGCACCAGTTCTCGGGCGGCATGCGCCAGCGCGTGATGATCGCGATGGCGCTGATCAACGATCCCGACCTGCTGATTGCGGACGAGCCGACGACCGCGCTCGACGTGACCACGCAGGCGCAGATCCTCTCGCTGATGAAGACTCTGCAGGAGGACTTCGGCAGCGCGATCATCATGATCACGCACGACCTCGGCGTCGTCGCCGAGCTCGCGGACGACGTGCTCGTCATGTACGCCGCCAACGTCGTCGAGCAGGCGACCGTGTACGACCTCTTCAACCAGCCGCAGCACCCGTATACCTGGGGGCTGATGGGCTCGCTGCCGAGGCTCGAGGCCGATGTCGAGCGCTTGACGCAGATCCCTGGCCAGCCGCCTTCGCTACTCAACCCGCCCCGCGGCTGCCGCTTCCATCCGCGTTGTCCCTACGTGATGGAGGTCTGCAAGACGACCGTGCCGGCCCTGAAGCCGACCTCGCGCGATCCGGCCCATCTCGAGAAGTGCCACCTGGACGAGGAGACGAAGGAGCGAGAGGCGGCCAAGCTGCTCGCTGCAACGATGGCGGAGGCCGGCTAGTGGAGACGGCACCCGCTGCGAACCCTCAGACCGGGGACGAGCTCCTCGTCGTCGAGGACGTCCGCAAGTACTTCCCGATCACGCGCGGGATCATCTTCCAGAAGGAGATCGCATCGGTGAAGGCGGTCGACGGCGTCTCGTTGAGCGTCAAGCCCGGCGAGACGCTCGGGATCGTGGGCGAGTCCGGTTGCGGCAAGTCGACGCTCGCGCGCTGCATCATGAAGCTGCTCGAGACCACCGACGGGAAGATCACCTTCGAGGGCCGCGACATCACGAAGCTCTCGCGGCCGGCGATGCGGCCGATCCGGCGCGAGATGACGATGATCTTCCAGGACCCGTACGCCTCGCTGAACCCGCGCAAGCGCGTCGGCTTCATCATCGGCGAGCCGCTCGAGGTGCACGGCCTCGGCTCGAGCTCCGAGATCAAGCGCCGCGTGCAGGAGCTGCTCGAGGTCGTCGGCCTCAACCCGGAGCACTACAACCGCTTCCCGCACGAGTTCTCCGGCGGCCAGCGGCAGCGCATCGGTGTCGCCCGTGCGCTCGCCGTCAACCCGAAGCTGATCGTCTGCGACGAGCCCGTCTCGGCGCTGGACGTCTCGGTGCAGGCGCAGATCCTCAACCTGCTCAAGGACCTGCAGGACGACTTCGGCCTGACCTACATCTTCATCGCGCACGACCTGAACGTCGTCCGGCACATCTCGGACCGCGTGATGGTGATGTACCTGGGCAAGGTCGTCGAGATCGGCTCGCGCGAAGTTCTCTACCGGGAGCCCAAGCACCCCTACACGGGCGCGCTGCTCTCAGCCGTGCCGATCGCCAACCCCGAGCTCGGCCGCAGCAGGACGCCGATCGTGCTCGAGGGCGATGTGCCGAGCCCGGTGAACCCTCCGAGCGCGTGCAACTTCCACCCGCGCTGCCCGCGCTTCGTCGAGGGCCACTGCGACGTGGAGGACCCGCCGCTCTACTCGTTCGGCAACGGCCACGTGGCCGCGTGCCATTACGCGCTCGAGCGCTGGCCGATGAACGCGGACGAGATCCGCCGCCCGGGCGAGCGCACGAAGAGCGAGCACCCCGAACAACCGCTGCCGGCGTAGCAGATGCTCGCGGCGATCCGCCGTCTCGTCGTCCTCGTGGTGCTCTGCTCCGCGCTCACGGTGGTCGCCTCCGTGGCGCTCGGCCTGCTGGCGGGCGCCTCGCTCGACCGCGCCGTCTCGGTCGGGTTTTACGGGCTCGGCTGCTTTCTGATGGTCTCGGGGTTCTTCGTCGGCAACCGCGGTCCCGCGCGAGTGAAGTCGGAGACGGCCGGCTCGACGATGCTGCCGATCCCCGGATTCGGCAGCAGAAGGCTCCGTTGGGCCACGCTCGACGAGCAGCACGAGACGATCAACAACTCGGCCGTTTTCATCATCCTCGGGCTGATCCTGGTCCTGATCGGGGTGGTCGTCGATTCGCATCACTCCCTCGTTTGAGGGGTCTAACTTCTCGACACCCCCGCCGTCGAAGCTACTGTGAGCCTCATGAGTGGCGAATGTGATCGCGCCCGGCAATGGGCGTCGACCGAGCTCGACGGTGAGCTGTCGAGCTTCGAGCGCGTGCTCCTGCACGCGCATCTCGACGCGTGCCCTGCCTGCAACGCGTTCAGGAGCGAGATCGGCGGCCTGACCGGGACGCTCCGACAGGCTCCGCTCGAGCGCCTCGCGAGCCCGATCGAGATCGCGCGCCCGCGTCGCCGCCTTTCGCTCCGGCTCGCCCCGGCTGTGGCCGCGATGGCCGTCGCCGCGGTCGGCCTCGGCAGCCTCCTGGCCTCGTCGGCGGTCCGCTCCGGCTCGGTCCCCGTGGCCCACGCACAGGCGCCGCGCGTGCTCACCGGTCGGCTTGGCACGGTCGACACGATGAACCTGCGCACCTCCAGCGCGATCCAGCGCATGAACGCCTTCCAGCAGCTGCGGCTCACGAACGCGCGGCGGTCGCTCAGCGGCGGACCGGTCCTCTTCGACCGGTAACGCTCGGCCGCTCAGGGATACTGTTCGACAGTGTTCCCATCGCTCGTAACCTCGTACGTCTGAAGCCTCGATCACGCCGCCCGGGTGGCAGCGCTGACAGAGGACGGAAAGTCGTACCCGCAGGCGGATCGGGTGAAGCGGCGCTTCGCTAGACTCCGGCTACCGGGCCGCCGCCACCGGCGTGCCCTCGGCAGCGCACCCGAGCCACCTCTCCAGGAGACACATGCCTGACCAGAACAACGGCCAGAACGTCGGCAAGGTCATCGAGATTCGCGGCGTCGTGATCGACGCCGTCTTCACGGACCGACTGCCCGAGATCTACACCGCGCTCAAGATCGAGCGCCCGGACGGCGCAGGCGACCTGATCGCAGAAGTGCAGCAGCACCTCGGCGACGACCGTGTCCGCGCGGTCGCGATGGACGCCACCGACGGCATCCCGCGCGGAGTCGATGTGATCGACACCGGCGCGCCGATCACCGTCCCCGTCGGCAAGCAGACGCTCGGCCGGCTCTGGAACGTGCTCGGCGACCCGATCGACCACGGCGAGGAGCTGAGCGCCGATGCCGAGCGCTGGCCGATCCACCGGGACCCGCCGTCCTTCGACGAGCTGCAGCCGACGATGGAGATCTTCGAGACCGGCATCAAGGTGATCGACCTGGTCGCGCCGTTCGTGCGCGGCGGCAAGGTCGGCCTCTTCGGCGGCGCCGGCCTCGGCAAGACGGTGCTGATCCAGGAGCTGATCCGGAGCGTCGCGCGCGAGCACCAGGGCAACTCGGTGTTCGCCGGCGTCGGCGAGCGGACGCGCGAGGGCAACGACCTCTGGCTCGAGATGACCGAGTCGGGCGTGCTCGCCGACACGGCGCTCGTCTTCGGCCAGATGAACGAGCCGCCCGGCGCGCGCCTGCGCGTCGCGCTGACCGGCCTGACGATGGCCGAGTACTTCCGCGACCACGGCGAGGGCGGCGACGTGCTGCTCTTCATCGACAACATCTTCCGTTTCGTCCAGGCGGGCTCCGAGGTCTCGGCGCTGCTCGGTCGCATGCCGAGCGCCGTCGGCTACCAACCGACGCTGGCGACCGAGATGGGGCAGCTGCAGGAGCGCATCACCTCGACGCGGCAGGGCTCGGTCACGTCCGTGCAGGCGATCTACGTGCCCGCCGACGACCTCACCGACCCCGCCCCGGCGAACACGTTCGCCCATCTCGACGCGTTCATCACGCTCTCGCGGCCGATCTCGGAGAAGGGGATCTACCCCGCGATCGACCCGCTCGACTCGACCTCGCGCGCGCTCGCCAAGGGCGTCGTCTCGGACGAGCACTACGACACCGCCACGCGCGTGCAGGAGGTGCTGCAGCGCTACAAGGACCTGCAGGACATCATCGCCATCCTCGGCATGGACGAGCTCTCCGACGAGGACCGGGTGGTCGTGCAGCGGGCGCGCAAGATCGAGCGCTTCCTTTCGCAGCCGATGTTCGTCGCCGAGACGTTCACGGGCCAGCCCGGCAAGTTCGTCTCGCTCGAGGAGACGATCGCCGGCTTCGCCGAGATCCTCGACGGCAAGCACGACGATCTCCCCGAGCAGGCCTTCTACATGGTCGGCCCGATCGACGAGGCGGTCACGAAGGCCCGCGGGGACGAAGCTTCCGAGGAGCCCGAGCCTGAGCCCGAGGAAGTCGAAGAGCCCGAGCCAGTTCCCGCCTAGTGGCCACGTTCGAGGTATCGCTCGTCACGCCCGAGGGCGCGGCGTTCGAGGGCGAGGTCGAGATGATCGTGGTGCCCGGCGAGGCCGGCGAGATCGGCGTGCTGGCGCGGCATGCGCCGCTGGTCGCGATGCTCAAGGCCGGCTCGACGCGGATCTACCGTAACCGTGCCGCTCAGGACATCGTCGAGTTCGCGACCGGCCCCGGCTTCTTCAAGGTCGAGCAGGACCGCGCGCTGGCACTCGTGGACGACGCGGTCGACGCGAAGCACATCGACCCGGCTCGTGCCCAGGAGCAGCTCGAAACCGCCCGCGCCGAGCTCCAGCAAGTCGAGCAGGGCGAGTCGGACGCCGACCGCTGGCAACTCGAGCAGCGTATCCGGCACGCGGAGAACCAGCTCGCGGTTTCCGGCGGGACCGGGTAAGGCTGCTAGGCTTTTACCCCCGGAAAGCTTTGAAAGGCAGCTTGGCGACCGGGTTACCAAACGCCTAAAGAGCCCGCGAGCATCCGGCTCTCGTGGCCCTTGGGCAAGGAGCCGAACGGTTTGCAAAACGCCCGCGAAAGACTTGAAGCACTCCTCGCCGAACGAATCGCCGTGCTCGACGGTTCGTGGGGCGTCTTGCTCCAGAACCGAGGGCTGACCGAGGAGGAGTGGCGCGGCGAGCGCTTCCGCGAGCACCCGCGGGACGTCAAGGGCGATCCAGACCTCCTCAACCTGACGCGTCCGGAGATCGTCGAGAGCGTCCATCGCGCCTACTTCGAGGCCGGCGCGGACATCGCGACCACGAACACCTTCACGGCGACGAGCATCGGCCAGGCCGACTACGCGCTCGAGGCGGCGGTGCGCGACATGAACCTCGAAGGGGCGCGGCTCGCCCGCAAGGTCGCGGACGAGTACGACGGCTTCGTCGCCGGCTCCGTCGGACCGCTGAACGTGACGCTCTCGCTTTCGCCGAAGGTCGAAGACCCGGCCTTCCGCGCGGTCCGCTTCGAAGACGTGGTCGCGTCGTACACGGAGCAGATGGTTGCGCTGCGCGACGGCGGCGTCGACCTGCTCCTGATCGAGACGATCTTCGACACGCTCAATGCGAAGGCCGCCGTCGCGGCCGCTCGCGAGGCCGTGCCCGAGCTTCCGCTCTGGATCTCGTTCACGGCAATCGACCGCAGCGGCCGTAACCTCTCCGGGCAGACGGTCGAGGCCTTCTGGATCTCGATCGAGCACGCCCGTCCGCTGATCGTCGGGGTCAACTGCTCGGTCGGCGCACGCGAGATGCGGCCGGTGATCGAGTCGCTGTCGCGCGCAGCCACGACGTACGTCTCCTGCCATCCGAACGCGGGCCTGCCGAATGCGCTCGGCGGCTACGACGAGCAGCCCGCCGAGACCAGCACGCTCCTGGGCGACTTCGCCAAGGAGGGCTTCGTCAACGTGGTCGGCGGGTGCTGCGGCACGACGCCGGAGCACACCGCCGAGATCGTCGCGGCCGTCCGCGGGGTCCCGCCGCGGGCGATCCCCGAGCCCGCGCGGCGGCCGCGCTTCAGCGGCCTCGAGCCGTTCGAAATCGGCGAGGACACCGGCTTCGTGATGATCGGCGAGCGCACGAACGTCACCGGCTCCACGCGCTTCCGCAGCCTGGTCGAGGCGAACGACTACGGCTCGGCGGTCGAGGTCGCGCTCGAGCAGGTACGCGGCGGCGCGAACCTGCTCGACGTCAACATGGACGCGGACCTGCTGGACGCGGTCGAGGCGATGACGACGTTCCTGCGGCTGGTGGCGTCGGAGCCCGAGGTCGCCCGGATCCCGATCGTCGTCGACAGCTCGCGCTTCGAGGTGCTCGAGGCCGGTCTGGAGTGCGTGCAGGGCAAGGGTGTCGCGAACTCGATCTCGCTCAAGGAGGGCGAGGAGCAGTTCCTCGCGCAGGCCGAACGCGTGCGCGAGCTCGGCGCCGCGGTGATCGTGATGGCCTTCGACGAGAAGGGGCAGGCCGACACGGTCGAGCGCAAGGTCGAGATCTGCGAGCGCGCCTACAAGCTGCTCGTCGACCGGGCCGGCTTCGCGCCCGAGGACATCGTCTTCGACCCGAACGTCCTCGCGGTCGCGACCGGGATCGAGGAGCACAACGGCTTCGCGAAGGCCTACATCGACGCGCTCCCGCTGATCAAGGAGCGCTGTCCCGGCGTGCGCATCTCGGGCGGGATCTCGAACCTCTCCTTCGCGTTCCGCGGCAACGACCACGTCCGCGAGGCGATGCACGCCGCGTTCCTCTACCACGCGATCCGCGCCGGGCTCGACATGGGGATCGTCAACGCCGGGCAGCTGATGGTCTACGAGGACATCGAGCCGGAGCTGCTCGAGCTCGTCGAGGACGTGCTCTTCGACCGGCGGCCGGACGCGACTGAGCGGCTCGTCGAATATGCGGGCCGCGTCAAGGGCGAGGCGACGAAGCGTGAGGTCGACCTCTCCTGGCGCGAGGCGCCGGTCGGCGAGCGCCTTTCGTACGCGCTCGTTCACGGTGTGGTCGACTTCATCGAGGAGGACACCGAGGAGGCGCGGCAGCAGCACGAGCGCCCGCTGGACGTGATCGAAGGCCCGCTGATGGACGGCATGGCGATCGTCGGCGATCTCTTCGGGAGCGGGAAGATGTTCCTGCCGCAGGTCGTGAAGAGCGCTCGGGCGATGAAGCGCGCGGTCGCCTATCTCGAGCCGTACATGGAGGAGGAGAAGGAGCGCACCGGCGTCTCGCGCGCACAGGGGAAGCTCGTGCTCGCGACCGTCAAGGGCGACGTGCACGACATCGGCAAGAACATCGTCGGCGTCGTGCTCGGCTGCAACAACTACGAGGTGCTCGACCTGGGTGTGATGGTGCCGGCCGACACGATTCTCGACACGGCGGTCGAGGTCGGCGCCGACGCGGTCGGGCTCTCCGGCCTGATCACGCCTTCACTTGACGAGATGGTCAGCGTTGCGCGCGAGATGGAGCGGCGGGGTCTCGACCTCCCGCTGCTGATCGGCGGCGCGACCACGTCGAAGCAGCACACGGCGGTGCGGATCGCGCCGACCTACTCGCAGCCGACCGTCTACGTGCAGGATGCCTCGCGCGTCACGGCGGTCGTCTCCGACCTGCTGGACCCGGCAAGGCGGGCGACCCTCGACCAGGAGAACCGCTCGAACCAGGAGCGCCTGCGCGACCTGCACGCCGAGCGCGACCGCAAGCCGCTGCTCCCTTACCCGCGGGCCCTCGAGAACCGGCACCGCGTCGCGTTCGACTACCTGCCCGAACCGGCGTTCCTCGGCACACGGGTCGTCGAGCCGGCGCTGGAGACGCTGCGCGGCTACGTCGACTGGCAGTTCTTCTTCCACGCCTGGGACCTGAAGGGGAAGTTTCCCGCGATCCTCGAGCGGCCCGAAGCGCGGGAGTTGTTCGACGATGCGCAGGAGCTGCTCAACGAGATCGTCCGCGAAGGCCTGCTCTCCGCGCGCGGAGTGCACGGGTTCTGGCCGGCGTCGTCCGACGGCGAGGACATCGCGGTCGAGGACAACGTGCGTTTCTGCCTGCTCAGGCAGCAGAGCGACTACGGCGACTCGCGCCCGAACCGCTCACTGGCGGACTACGTCGCGCCTGCCGGCGACCATCTCGGCGCCTTCGCCGTCGGTATCTTCGGCACGGACGAGCTCGCGGCCCGCTTCGAGGCCGAGCACGACGACTACAAGGCGATCCTGACCAAGGCGCTCGCCGACCGGCTGGCGGAGGCCTTTGCGGAGTACCTGCACGAGGAGAGCCGCCGTTCCTGGTACGAGCAGGGCGAGCGGCGCGCGAACGACGAGCTGATCGCCGAGCGCTACCGCGGGATCCGTCCCGCCTTCGGGTACCCCGCCTGTCCCGACCACTCCGAGAAGGGAAAGCTCTTCCAGCTGCTCGGCGCCGAGGCGCACGGGTTCGCGCTCACGGAGACGTTCGCAGTCACGCCCGCCTCTGCCGTCAGCGGCATCTACCTGCACCACCCGGACGCGCGCTACTTCTCGGTCAGCCGGGTCGCCCGCGACCAGGTCGAGTCGTACGCCGCGCGCAAGGGGCTCGCGCAGGCCGAGGCGGAGCGCTGGCTGCGCCCGAACCTCGCCTACGAGCCAGACGAACGGACGCTCGAGCCGGTGTAGCCGCCCGAAGCGTCGGCTATCCTGACTCCCGGCGAACGCCTTCCACGGCGTTCTTTTTTCGATGCGGACCACTCTCAAGAAAGGAATCGGCCGCGGAGCCGCGCTCAACGGCAACGGCCACGCGGTTCTGCCTCCCGGCGCGCTGACGCCGGTGACGCTCTACCGCCAGCCGCCGCCGCCCCAGCGCGGCGTGGCGACGAAGATCGGCCGCTTCCTCGCCTGGGTGGGCATGGCCCTCGCCGTCGTCGTGGTTGGCGTGGTCGGCGGGTTCTACCTCTGGGCGCACGAGAGCGTGGCCCTGCTCCGGCCGACCTCGGCCGAGGGCCAGCAGACGCAGGCACGGCTCGACCCGCCGAAGTCCGCGGCGATCGCGCTCGTGCTCGGCTACGACCACCGGGCCGGCGACGGGAGCTCGCCGTCGCGCTCGGACACGATGATGCTGATCCGCGCCGACCCCGTCACCAACACGATCTCGATGCTCTCGTTCCCGCGCGACCTCCAGGTTCCGATCTACTGCCCGGCCAAGGGCGGCGGCGCCGACGTCGGCTACGGCACGGGGCGGATCAACAGCGCCTACGCCTACTGCGGGATCGGCGGCGCGCTCGAGACGGTGCGGCACCTGACGAACCTGCCGATCAACTACCTGATCCCGATCAACTTCCTCGGCTTCATCGGCGTGGTGAACAAGCTCGGTGGGGTCTGGCTCGACGTCGACCGCCGCTACTACAACAAGAACGTCGGCACCTCCGGGACCGACTACGCGAACATCAACTTGCAGCCCGGCTACCAGCACCTGACGGGCAAGCAGGCGCTCGACTTCGTCCGCTTCCGGCACACCGACTCCGACCTCTACCGGCTCGCGCGCCAGCAGCTGTTCGTCGGGGCCGCACGCCAGCAGGTGGCCAAGTCGCTCGGTCTCTCGACCGTACTCGGGATCGTCAACACGGTCACGCAGAACCACTACATGGAGGTGGAGCGCGGCGGGCGGGCAGTCAACCTCAGCGACATCAAGAAATACGCCTCGTTCGCGTACAACCTCCCGCACGGGCACGTCTTCCAGGTGAAGATCCAGAACATCTTCGGCCAGAACGAGCTCGCCACCGACCAGAGCAACATCACCGACGCGGTGCAGCAGTTCCTCAACCCGGACGTCGGCGAGGCCTCGACCGCGACGGCCGTGGCGCTCGGGCACAAGCTTCCGGCGCGGAAGCGCACGATCCCGCCCCGGCAGGTGACGCTGACCGTGCTGAACGGCAACGGCGTTGCGGGCTCGGCCGGGAACGCGAGCTATCTGCTCGGGCAGAAGGGTTACGTCGCGGTCACGCCGGCCAACGGCCAGCCGGCGAACGCGCCGAACTGGAACTACTTCCACTCGAAGGTCTACTACGACCCAGCGCGCGCG
>Ga0308175_100001148_pt1 | contig 17705 bp, 19 predicted proteins | sample PhyCR1_3_FD_203893 | JGI IMG/M metagenome (GOLD analysis project Ga0308175, IMG submission 203893) | Soil microbial communities from UC Gill Tract Community Farm, Albany, California, United States - DLSLS.C.R1 | ecosystem: Environmental > Terrestrial > Soil > Agricultural land | place: USA...
GCATCGGCCCGGAGATGGTGTTCAGCCGCTCCGGCCGGTTCAGCGTCAGCGTCGCGATCCGGTCGCTGACCTCGTAGAGCACTTCGGGCGCGGCCTTGGTCTCGGCGGCGGGTTTGGCGGCGGTCTCGCTCATGGCGTGCTTCCGTTCACGGCGTCAGGCGTCCAGCTAAGCGCCCGGCCGCAGGGGCAGGCAAGCCCTCGCCGCAGGTCACGAAATAGCCGGGACACGGAGCCCTGCTAGATCGATTGCAGGAGGATCCCGTCATGCGCCGCACCGCCGCCGTCTTCGCCCTGGCCGCAGCCCTGGGAGCGGCGGCCGCAGCCCACGCCGGCCCGTCTGCGGATGAGTTCTCCAGGTGCCTCGGCGCGAAGATGAGCGACGCCGACCGCACGACGGCCGCGGTCTGGCTGTTCGAGGAGATCAGCGCCAATCCGACGCTGAAGCCGATGACCAACGTCACCGACGCCGAACGGGCCGACGCGCGCAAGGCGGCCGCCGCGATGATCCAGCGGCTGGTCACGGAGGACTGCCGCACTGAGGCCGCGGCGGCATTGCGCAGCGAGGGCGGCGGCGCGCTGATGCGGCCGTTCTTCGAGCAGGGCCAGGCCTCGATCGGCCTGCTCGTCCGCGACCCCGCCGTCACCGCCGGCATGCAGCAGATCAGCCAATACCTCGACGTCGCCAAGCTCGCCGCCATCATGCGCGATCCGGCCCCGCCCAAACCCTAGCTAGAGCTCCGCGACCCCGGCCGCGCCGTCCTCGCAACCCCAGGCGACGCGTTTGCCGTCGGCGCTCATGGCCAGCGCCGAGACGGCCTCGCCTTTTTCCGCCTTCAGTGGCGTGATCGCCTGCCCGGAGAGGTCGCAGGCCCAGACCCGTCCGTCGTCCAGGCCGGCGGCGACCAGGCTGGTCTGCGGCGCGGCGGCGACGCGGGTCACCATGGCCGCCTCGTCGTAGCCGACCTCGGCGGCCTGCTTGCCCATCGGCCCGGTCGCGCCGGCGAACGGCCAGACCACCACGCCGTTGGCCCCGGATGTCGCGAGCAGGTTCCCCTTGGACAGGAAGACGAGGCTGCGCGGCTTTGCCGGATAGCCGCCCATGCGCATGTTCTTCTCATCGGCCACGCGCCAGCCGTGCAGCGCGTTCTCCTGCATGGCGCTGATCAGGAACTTGCCGTCCGGGCTCCAGGCCAGGGCCACGTGGCTCCCGGCCCAGGCGAGCTTGGCCGGCTTCTGCCCCTCGATGCGCGCGTACCAGAGCCAGGCGCCGCCGTAGGTGGCCGCGGCGATCCGTCGCCCCTTCGGCTCGAAGGCCAGGTCTGCGACCGACCGCTCGTGGGCGAACGTCCGGGCAAAGGCCGGGTCGGCGGTGTCGCGCACATGGACGTCGCGCCCGGCAGAGAAGGCGATCAGGCCCGAGGCGGCGCTGGTGGCCACCGCGTCGATCCAGCGGCCGGGCAGGACGGCGATCTCGCTCGGCTGGCCGCCGTTCGTCCAGACGACGCGCCCGTCGTCGCCCCCCGTGACGAGGCCCTCGCCGGACGGATGCGGGGCCGCGGACAGCGCCGCGCCGTCGTGGGACTGGACGCGGGGCCCGCCCTCCGGGCGCACTGTGCCGTCGCCCAGGGCGAACAGGGCCCGGCCGTTGCGGTCGAAGGCGGCGGCGGTGACGAAGGCGTCGAAGCTTTCCTGCATGCCCCCTGCTAGTTCGCCGCTTCGGGCTTTACAACGTCGCGGCGGCTTGCCAATGGTCGCCGGACTTTTAACGACGGGCGGCGCGTAAGCCGCCTTTGGGAAGGAACAGACTGAATGGGCGCCAAGCTTGGCGGCGGCGGCGGAGGCAAGTTCGACCTCGGCCAGAACTCGGACATCAACGTCACGCCGTTCGTGGACGTGATGCTCGTGCTGCTCATTATCTTCATGGTGGCGATCCCCGCCGCCACGACCTCGATCAAGCTCGACCTGCCGCCGGCGATCCCGCCGCCGCCGGGCACGAAGGTGAAGGAACCGGTGCTGGTCAACGTCCAACAGGGCGGCGGCATCTATATCGGCGAGACCCAGACCTCGATCGACAACCTGCCCGGTGACCTGGCGAAGAAGCTGACTGCGGACGACCCGACGCTGCCGCCGACGCAGCAGCGCGTCTACATCCGCGCCGACAAGCAGGTGCGCTACGGCGACTTCATGGCCGTGATGAACACCCTGCAGGGCAACGGCTACTATCAGGTCGCCCTGATCAACGAAGAGATCTGAGGCTCCGGACAACCGGACCTCGAGGAACCCGCCGGAGCGATCCGGCGGGTTTTTCGTTTAGGCCGGCATGGCGATTGGATTCACAGATGTAATTTAGTGGCTTTACAGATGTAGTTTTGACCGCTCTCATGTCCGCGCGCGGCTGCTTGGACAGCCCGCGCGTTGGAGGCGGCGATGGGAGCCAGGCTGGGCGGCGGAGGCGGCGGCAAGTTCGACCTGGGCCAGAACTCCGACATCAACGTCACGCCGTTCGTGGACGTGATGCTGGTGCTGCTGATCATCTTCATGGTGGCGCTGCCGCCGATGACGTCGAACATCAAGCTCGACCTTCCGCCGGCCAAGCCGCCACCACCGAACGAGAAGCCGAAAGAGCCGGTGCTGGTGAACGTGCAGCCCGGCGGCGCCATCTTCGTCGACGACAAGGCCACGACGCTGGACGCGTTGCCGGTCGATCTGTCGAAGCGCCTGACGGCCGACGATCCGACGCTGCCGCCGACCCAGCAGCGGGTCTACATCCGCGCTGACCGGCACGTGCGCTACGGCGACTTCATGGCCGTGATGAACACCCTGCAGGGCAACGGCTTCTACCAGGTCGCCCTGGTCAATGAAGAGCTCTAGGTCGCGGCATGGTTTGCGCCGAATTCAGCATTAATCGCGGTGTAACCCGGCGCGATTAGCCTCGGCGGCCACGGTGGGGGTCAGAACGGCCCTGAACAAGCAGCCAAAGGCGCGAGCTATGTGGAATTCGGTTCAGGTGTTGGTGGCGTCGGGCACGGTGCGCGGCCGCTACCGGATGGAAGGCGACCAGCTGGTGCTGGAATGGCGCGGCGGCCGGAGCGCCGAGCGCTGCGGCCTCCTCAAGCCGGAATATGTGGCGACCAACCGCCTTCGCCAACTCGCTGGCGCGGCGCAGGCCGCCTAGGCGAAACAGGCCTCGAAGCCTTCGCGCAGGGCGGCCTCGTCGAGGTTGCGCCCAATGAAGACCAGCCGCGAATAGCGGTCGGCGTCGCTCTTCCACGGCCCCTGGAAGTCGCCCTCCAGGATCATGTGCACCGCCTGGAAGACCAGGCGGCGATCCTCGCCCTTCACGTCCAGGATGCCCTTGGCGCGGAGGATGTCGGGCCCCTGCGTCTGCAGCACCCCGTTCAGCCACTGGGTCACCCGGTTGGCGTCCAGCGGCTTCGTCGCGGTCAGCGAGATGCCGCGGATCCCTGACGCATCGATGTCGTGGCCGTGGTGGTCGTGGCCGTGATCGTGGTCATGACCATGATGGTCGTGGTCGTGATGGTCGTGGTCGCAGTGCTCGTCGTGCACGTGGCCCGGCTCGCCATGGGCCGGGTTCAGGAAGTCGGGCTCCAGCTCCTCGATCCGCGCCAGGTCGAAGGAATGGCGGCCCAGCACGTCGCCCAGCGGCACGTTCGAACGCTGGGCGCGGAAGATCGGCGCCAGCGGGTTCAACTTGCGGATCGCGCGCTCAACGTCCTCCAGTTCGGCCTCGCTCACGAGGTCGGTCTTGTTGAGGATGATCTGGTCGGCGAAGGCCACCTGCTCGGCGGCCTCGCGGCTGTCGGCCAGGCGCAGCGGCAGGTGCTTGGCGTCGACCACGGTGGTCACGCTGTCCAGTTCGGTCTTGGCGCGCACGTCCTCGTCGACGAAGAAGGTCTGCGCCACCGGGCCGGGGTCTGCCAGGCCGGTGGTCTCGACGATGATCGCGTCGAACCCGCCCTTGCGCTTCATCAGGCCCGAGACCACGCGGATCAGGTCGCCGCGCACCGTGCAGCAGACGCAGCCGTTGTTCATCTCGAAGACCTCTTCGTCGGCCCCGACGATCAGGTCGTTGTCGATCCCCACCTCGCCGAACTCGTTGACGATCACGGCGTAGCGCTTGCCGTGGTCCTCCGAGAGGATGCGGTTGAGGAGCGTGGTCTTGCCCGCGCCCAGGTAGCCGGTGAGCACGGTGACGGGCGTCTTGCGTACGGAAACGTCGTTCATGGCCGCTACTTAGTGCTTGGGCCGGGAGGAGTGAACACCCCCCTCGTCATCCCACGGTCGCGCAGCGATCCGGGGGACCCAAGCGGCCGCACCCCTCCTGCAACTCCGCTTGGGTCTCACGGACCGACCTGCGGCCGGCCGTGGGATGACGAGGCTATGAGCGCAGCAACGCCGCGGCGATCTTCTCGCGGGTCATCGGCAGGTCGCGGATGCGCGCGCCCAGCGCGTGGGCGACGGCGTTGCCGATGGCGCCCATCACCGGGCCCTGGCTCACTTCGCCCAGGCCCATCGGCCGCGGCGCCTTGGTGTTCAGGAACTCGACCTCGATCGGCGGGACCTCGGAGAAGCGCAGGATCGGATAGTCGTCCCAGGTCAGCGAGCTGATCCCGGCGCCGCCCAGCTTCACCTGCTCCTTCAGCGCCCAGCTGGCCGCCATGATCATGCCGCCCTCGATCTGGTTCTTCGCCCCGTCCGGATTGACGATCAGGCCGCCGTCGCAGACGCACCACAGCTTCTCCAGCCGCACCTCCGTGTCGACCGTGAGCCGCGCCGCGCAACCCGTGTAGGCGCCCATGTTGCGGTGGCGGTCGTAGCCGAGGCCCAGGCCGCGGCCGGTCCCGGTCTCCCAGCGCCTGTCCCAGCCGCAGAGCTCGGCCAGCCGCTCCAGCACGGCGCGACCCCGCGGGTCCTTCAACATCCCCAGCCGATAGGCGAGCGGGTCTTGCTCGGCGGCCTCGGCCAGCTCGTCGACGAAGCTCTCGCCGGCGAAGCAGTTGGGCGCGCCGCCCAGGCTGCGCAGCGAGCTTGTGCGGATCGGGGGCGGGTCGATCACGTGTTCGACCGTGCGCGTGGCGGGGATGTCGTAGGAGGGGAGCGCGTTCAGGAGCCCGCCCGAGAAGCGGCTGCCGTCGGGCAGCAGGCGCACAGGCGCCTTGCCGGGCGGGCGATAGCCGGGCAGCGCGCTCTCCGCCACCGCGGTGCCGCGCGCGCCGGTGTGGGGCGTGTTCCAGATCTCGGCGGTGTAGTCGACCAGGCGGCCGGACGGATCGACCTCGGCTGACAGCTCCATCAGCATCGCGGTGCCCACGGGGGCGGCGGCGAACTCGTCCTCGCGCCGCCACTGGACCCGGATCGGCGCGCCCGGCCGTTTCAGCGCGATGACGGCGGCGTCGATCGGCGGGTCGTCGGCGCCGTTGTGGCCGTAGCAGCCGGGGCCCTGGCCGTGGATCACGTCGATCACATCCGCGGGCAGGCCGGTGATCCGCGCCGCCAGGGCGCGCATCGGATAGACGCCCTGGTTGTGCGTCCAGATGGTGAGCCGTTCGCCGTCGTACTGCGCGAGGCCGGCCGAGGGACCCAGGGACCCGTGGGAAATGTAGGGCTTGCCGTAGGTGGCGGTGATGCGCCGGCGGTTGGAGCCCTCCTCGCTGGGCGCGCCGGCGGCATGGGTCTCGTGCTCCATCGCCTTGAAAGCGGCGGGCTCCGCCCAGGCCGGATCGACCTCGCGCACGTCGCGCCAGCGGGCGGCCCGCTCGGCCACCGCATGAGCCTTGGCCGCCTCGGCTTCCGTGGCGCAGATCAGGGCGACGAAATCGCCTTCCACCAGGATGTCCACGTCCGGGACGGCGCGGCGGATCATGGCTTCGTCCAGGCCGGCCAGCTTCGCCTTCGGCGACGGCTGGCGCAGCACGCGGGCGTGGCGCATGCCGGGCAATACGAGGTCGTGCAGGAAGGCCGCGCCGAACACCTTGGGCGGCAGGTCCAGCCTGGGCTCGCTGGTCCCGATCACGCCCATGCGGTCCGGCGTCTTCAGCGGCGCCTCGCCTGTCGCCGGCCGCGCCAGGTCCACCGCGCCCGCCAGCGCCCAGTAGTCCAGGCCGGTCGCCTCGCCGCCTTTCAGGAACGCCCCGTCGCGCACCGAGAGTTCGCCGGCCTCGCAGTCCAGCCGCTCGGCGGCGGCGGCCAGGAACAGTGCGCGGACCTCGGCGCAGGCCGTGCGGATCGCCCAGCCGGACATCTCGGTCGACATCGAGCCCACCGTCAGGCCCTCGTCGGGGATATCTCCCGTCGCTGCCGCCACCACCCGCAGCTTCGCGAACGGCAGGTCCAGCTCCTCCGCCGCCATCTGCGCCAGCGACGTGCCCGTCCCCTGGCCGTACTCCACGCGCCCGAAGGCGATGCGGGCGCGGCCGTCGTCTTCGAAGCTGACCCAGCGGTCCAGCTGCGGATTGGCGGCGAGCATCGGCGGGATCATGCCGTGGCTCCTTCCCGCAGGCGCTTCGCGGCCAGGGCGACCGCGTCCATCACCCGGTTGTGCACGCCGCAGCGGCACAGGTGCCAATCCAGCGCGTCAGCGATCTCGGCGCGGCTCGGGTCGGGATTGGCGTCCAGCAGCGCCTTGGCGCTGACCAGGATGCCGGAGAGGCAATAGCCGCACTGCCCGGCCTGCAGCTCGAGGAACGCGGCCTGCAGGGGATGCGGCCGCTGCGGTGTCCCCAGACCTTCCAGCGTCGTCACCGCCTTGCCGCCCAGCGCCCCGACCTCCACCCGGCAAGCCGCCACCGAGCGCCCGTCCAGGAGCACGGCGCAGGCGCCGCATTGGCCCGCCCCGCAGCCGAACCGCGCGCCCATCAGGCCCAACGGCCCGCGCAGCACGTCCAGCAGCATCTCTTCCGGCGGCGCGTCGACCGCGACCGCCCGTCCGTTCAGCGTGAACTCAACCATGGCCATTCCATAGCTCGTCATCCCACCGCCGCCCAGCGGGCGGTCCGCGGGATCCAAGCCGACTCGCGCGGTCGGCAAGTTCCGCTTGGGTCCCACGGATCGGCCTGGCGGCCGACCGTGGGATGACGAAGAAAGGGTGCGTCCTTGCTGAAAGTTGTTATACTATAACACTCATGACCGCCGCCGACCCGACCCGATCCGCCAACGCCCTCGACGGCTATCGCCGCGACCGCGCCTACCTGGGCGGGTTCCTGGGCGCCGACCATGCCCGCAACGAGCGGCGCACCTGGATCGTGGCCGGCATCTGCCTGGTCACTCTGGCCGCCCAGCTGGCCGGCGGCCTGGTCTTCCGTTCCATGGCGCTCACCGCCAGCGGCCTGCACATGGCCGCCCATGTGGCCGCGATGGCGGCCGCGGCGCTGGCCTACGCGCTCGCGCGCCGCCACGCCGCCGATCCAAGGTTCGCCTTCGGGACCGGCAAGCTGGGCGACCTGGCCGGCTTCGCCAACGCCATCGTGCTGGCCATCACCGCCGTGCTGATCGCGGTCGAGAGCGTGCGCCGCCTGGCCGCGCCGCAGGCCGTGGCCTACGGCTCGGCCCTGCCGCTGGCCGCGGCCGGCCTGCTGGTGACGCTGGTCTGCGTGGCGCTCCTGCGGCCCCGGGACCGCGCCGGGCACGACCTCAACATCGCCGCCGCCCACCTGCACCTCACCGCCGACGCGGTCGTGGGCGCGCTGGCGATCGCGGGCCTGCTGGCCGGCCAGCAGCTGGGCTGGCGCTGGGCGGACCCCATGGCGGGCCTCCTGGGCGCGGCGCTCGTCATGCAATTCGCCTTGAGCCTGATCCGCCGGGCGGCCATGACGCTGCTGGACATGACCCCCTCGCCCGCACTCGCCGCCGAGATCCGCGCCCGACTGCAGGCCGAGGGCGAGCGGGTCGTCGACCTGCATCTCTGGCGGCTCGGGCCGGGCCACAACGCCGCCGTCGCCGTCGTCGCCGCCGAGCATCCGCAGCCGGCCGAGGCCTACCACGCCCGCCTGCAGGGCGTCGCCGGCCTCAGCCACCTCACCGTAGAGGTCCGCGGCGCGAACGCCGCTTCCCACGGCCACGTTTGAGTCACTAAGGCGTTCTAACGTCGTGGTTGTAAGGAGCAGCGTACGGATGAAGGTCAAGCTGCGGACCATCGCCCTGGGGGCCGCCGGCCTGCTGGCGGCGGGCTTGCTCGGCGGCTGGCTGGGCGCGCAGCGGCTGCATCCCGAACGCGTCGCCTACACCAAGGGCGTCACTGCGCCCGTGCCTGAGCGCGCGATTCCGCCGGCGCCGCAGGCCTTGCAGGCGCGATTGAACCAACTTGCGGACGCCTACAAGGAGCCCGTCGGCATCGCGGTCAGCGACGTGGCCAGCGGCTGGACCGCCCAGGTGGCCGGCGACCAGGTCTTCCCGCAGCAGAGTGTCTCGAAGCTCTGGGTGGCGCTGGCGGTGATGCAGGCGGTGGACGACCACAAGCTAGCCCTGGACCAGTGGGTGGTCATGCGTCCCGAGGACCGCAGCGTCTTCTACCAGCCGCTGGCCAACCGCATCCGTGGGGCGAACGGGCTGCAGATCACGCTGGCCGACCTCCTGCGTCACGCCCTGATCGAGAGCGACAACTCCGCCAACGACAAGCTGGTCCAGGAACTGGGCGGCGTCGCCGCCGTGACCCGCAACATCGCCGCCAAGGGCCTGCACGGGGTAACCGTGGGCGGCACCGAGCGCGACATGCAGACCCGCACCGCCGGCCTCACCTGGAAGCCGGAATACGGCCGCACCTGGATCTTCAAGACCGCCCGCGCCCAGTTGCCTGACGAGGTGCGCGACCAGGCGCTCGCCGCCTACCTCGCCAATCCGCCGGACGGGGCAACGCCGGTCGGCATCGTCACCGGCCTGTCGGCCCTGAAGCGCGGCGAGTTGCTGAGCCGCGCCTCCACCGATTTCATGGTGGGGCTGATGGAGGAGGCGCGCACCGGCGCGATGCGCATGCACGCCGCCGTGCCGCACGGCTGGACGCTGGCGCACAAGACCGGCACCGGGCCCGACTGGCGCGGCGCCTCGGTCGGCATCAACGACGTGGGCCTGCTGACCGCGCCGGACGGCCGCACCTACGCCGTCGCGGTGATGATCCGCCAGACCACCCGGCCGGCCTCGGCCCGCCACGCGATCATGCAGAACGTGGTCCGCGCGGTGATCGCCCAATGGCAGGCCGGCCACGACCTGCCCGCCGAGGGGCGCCAGGTCGCCGCGACGCCGGGCGTCCCGAACTACGCCCAGGGCTTCTAGGACGGGCCCTGGTCGAGGACCGGCGTCTCCTGCGCCGCGATCGCCCGCCAGCGCCCGGCGCGATGCACGAAGACGTCGGTGAACCGCGCGCGTCGCTGCAGCTTGCCCGCCGCATCCTTCGTGGCGCTTACGCCGCGCACCACGCCCACGTCACCCTCGATCCGCAGGCTGAGTTCGCCCACCACCGGCTCGCCGGGCCCGCGGCCGGGCAGGGCGGCCAGCACCTCGGCGCGGCTGCGCAGTCCGCCTCGCCAGTCGTTGTCGGAGAAGTCGGGGTCGAGCAGGCAGTCGAGCGTTGTGGGGTCGCGTTCGCGCAGGGCCGCCACCCACGCCGCCTCGGCCGCACGCAGGCCATCCGTCGTACGCGGGGCGGCCGGGCAGGCGCTGGCGGAGACCGCCGCGGCCAGCAGGATGTTCAGGATCATCCCGCCAGCTAACGCCGTGACGACACCCCCGGCAATGCGCCCTGCGCGCCGGCCGCCGGCAGACCGCGCTCTATGTCCACGGCCCGGCGCGCTGAGCGGCGCCTAGCTGACGGACTCGGTGATGCCCTTGACGATCTTCAGGTGGATCGTCCGGCCGGTGAGGTCCTTGGAGGTGAGCGTGATCGCCGGGTCCTTCGGCATGACCTGGCAGAAGCTGATCGGCAGGGTCGGCGGGCTGGATTGCCTCAGGCACACCTTGTCGCCCTTAAGGGTCCACTTGCCAGCTAAGTCCTTCCCGCGCCGGCTCTTGCCGACCCAGGTGCCGTCCGGGTGCAGCCAGATCTTCTGCGAGCGCCCGTCGGGGTACATCGAGAAGACGGTGTTGCCGAAGGTCGCCCGGACCGCCTGCTCGGCGTCGGGGTCGGTCGCATCGGCGGCGCGCGCGGCCCCGGCCACCACGAGGGCGGCAAGCGCGGCCGTGACGGAGAAGTTCAATCGCATGACCGGCCTCAACGCCAAAACCCTGCAAAGGTTGTGTGGCGAAACTACAATCGCCGGGCGTCGTTTTCGGCAACCGTCAATGAACGGCGGCTGAAGGGCTGCGCTCCAACTGTTCGACGCGGGCGTCGCAGCCGTTCCAGCTGTGCACCTGATGGCAGACCGGGCAGCGGAACGACCGCGGCTCGGCCATGGCTTGCAGGTCGATGTCCTGGGTGCGATGGCCCGTCGGGACGTCCTGGCCTGTGCTTGGGCAACTAATGATAATCCGGGGCATGCAACGCCAACGGATTCAGCAGGATAAGGTTGCTAAGCTCCCGCTTGCACAGGCGCGCCCCATCGCTTTTCGAGCGCGGTTCGCCTAAGCATGGTCGCGCTTGGCGCAGCCTTGGAACGGGGAGGGCGATGACGGCGAGCCTGGAAACCGCCGCGCCGGACGCAGGTCACGCGGCATGGGTGCGCCTCTGCCACTGGCTGATCGCCGCGGCGGTGCTGACGCTGGCCTATTCCGGCGTGGTGATCCTGATGGCCCACCCGCGGCTCTATTGGGGGAACGCCGGCAACGACCTGACCCGCGCCTGGCTGGAGCTGCCGCTGGGCCGCAACTACCGCCATGGCGGCTGGGCGCCGCCGCTGGCGTTCGGGACCGGTCCGGCCGGACCGGTCAGCCGGGTCCGCACCTACGACATCTTCAACCAGAACGGCTGGGCGCGAAGCCTCCACTTCCTGGTGGCCTGGGGCCTGGCCGCGGCCGTCTTCGCCTACCTGGTCGTGGGCGCGTTCACCGGCCACCTGCGCCGCGCCCTGCTGCCCGCCCTGGCGGACCTTTCGCCGCCGCGCCTTTGGGCCGACGTTCGCGCGCACCTGGCCTGGCCGCCGCCCCGCGCCGCCGGCGGGCCGCCCTACAACCTGATGCAGAAGCTGGCCTACGCGCTGGTGATCTTCGCCGCCCTGCCGCTGGTCATCCTGAGCGGCCTGGCCATGTCGCCGGCGGTGGGCGCGGCCTGGCCGTGGATCCCGGCGATCTTCGGCGGCTCCCAGTCCGCCCGCTCGGTCCACTTCCTGCTGCTCTGCGCGCTCGCGCTCTTCCTGCTCGTCCACCTGGCGATGGTGGCGCTCACCGGCGCGTGGCGACAGCTTCGCGCCATGACCTTCGGAGGCCGCCGATGAGCCAACCGATCCTGCCGCGCCGCGCCCTGATCGGCGGCCTGGCGAGCGCCGGGACCCTGGGCCTCGCCGGTTGCTCCGGCGACCCGCCAACCTACGGCAGCCTGCTGCGAATGGGCGACAACCTCACCTGGCGCGCGCACCGGCTGCTGTTCGGCCGCGGCCTCGCGCGCGAGTACGACAAGAGCGAGATCACCTCGATCGTCGCCATCGGCACGACCGACCCGGCCAACGCGATGGAGCCGGCGTTCGACCCCGACCAGGGTGACGCCTACGACCGCCTCCGCCATGGGGCGTTCGCCGACTGGCGCCTCGAGGTGGCGGGCAGCGTCGCGCGGCCGGGGTTCTATTCACTGGCGGACCTGCAGCGCCTTCCCGCCCGCACCCAGGTCACCAAGCACACTTGCGAGGAGGGCTGGTCGGCGATCGCGCAATGGACCGGGACGCCGCTCGGCCTGCTGCTGAAGGCCTCGGGCGTGAAGCCGACCGCGCGGTTCGTGAACCTCCACGCCTACGACATGCTGGTCGAGACCATCGACATCGTGGACGCCTTCCATCCGCAGACGATCCTGGCCTACGCCATGAACGGCCGCGACCTGCCGGTCCAGCACGGCGCGCCGCTGCGCGCCCGGGTCGAGACCCAGCTCGGCTACAAGAGCCTGAAGTTCCTGCGCCGCATCGTCGTCACCGACCGCTTCGAAGACCCCGGCAAACGCGGCGACATCCAGAACGGCTGGTCGTGGTACGCGGGGATCTGATCGCGCTCAGTACCCCGGCGGCGGGGTGAAACCGCCGAACTCGCGCTCCAGCAGGCCGGCGAAGGCGATCGTGGTGCGGTCCTCGAGGCAGGGCCCCACGATCTGCACGCCGAACGGCAGGCCGTCGGACTTCGTGCGGCCCAGCGGCGCCACGGTCGCTGGCAGGTTCGGATAGGTGGCCATCCCCGCCCAGCCCAGCTGGTCGAAGTAGGGTCCTTCCTCGCCGTCGATCTCGATGGCCCGGGTCGGGCGGTTGGTGTCGATCGGCGGGAACGCGGCCATGCCGATCACCGGCGTCAGCACCACGTCGAACGCCTCGAACAGCGCCGCCCAGCGCCGACGTGACGCCATCTGCTGGTCCAGCATGGCCATCCATTCGTGGGCCGAGACCGTCTGCACGTCGGGCCGGCCGCGGGTCATGGCGACGTCCAGCATCGCGCCGTATTCGCGCCGCTCGGCCGCCAGGTCGGGCAGAAGGCCGCTCGACCGCGCCACCTTCGCGCCCAGCGTCTCCAGCTTGCCGGCCAGGCCGTTCAGCCCGGCGCGGATCTCGGCCGCGGTGCGCGCGATCGGATGCTGGTCCAGCACCAGGATGCGGAAGTCCGCCAGCCGGCCATGCCGCGGCGGCGGCAGCGCCACCTGGTAGCCCACGCCCTCCAGCTCGTCGGGCCCGGCCAGGACGTCCAGCGCCCGCTCCAGGTCCGCGGCGGTGCGCGCCAGCGGCCCGATCACGCCTAGCACCACGCCGGTCCCGGTGTCGGGCACGAAGGGCGGGGTGTGCCCGCGCTGCGGCACCAGGTTCCACGAGGGCTTGTGGCCGTAGATCCCGCAGAAGTGGGCCGGGTTGCGGATCGACCCGCCGATGTCCGATCCGAACTCCAGAGGGACCATCCGCGCCGCCACGGCCGCCGCGCCGCCGCCCGACGACCCGCCCGGCCCGCGGCTGAGGTCCCAGGGGTTGTTGGTGCGACCGTAGAGGGCGTTCACCGTCTGGAAGTCCGCCAGGAACATCGGCACGTTGGTCTTGCCCAGGATCACCGCCCCGGCCGCCTTCAGGCGCTCGACGCCGATGGAGTCGCGCTGGGCGATCCAGCCCTTGGCGTCCGGAACCCCCCAGGTGGTGGGCAGGCCGGCGATGTTGTGGCTCTCCTTCACCGTCATGGGCAGGCCCAGCAGGGGGCGCCGCTCGCCCCGCGCCAGCGCCGCGTCGGCCGCCTTGGCCTGCTCGCGGGCGCGGTCGAAGTCGCGCACCACCACCGCGTTGATGGGCCCGTCACGCGCCTCGATGCGCGCGATCGCCTCTTCCGTCGCCTCGACGGCTGAAAGCTTCTTCGCCGCGATCGCGTCGACGATCTCGATCGCGGAGGAATCGAGGCCAGCGCGGCTCAGGGTCTCGGACATGGCGGTCTCCCTTTGAGGTGAGCCAACCACCGCGGCCCTGATGAGTCCATGCCGCGTAGGCGCCGTGGGTTATCAAAGGAACTAAATAATTGATCTAATGGAGATTTTCGTCTTGACGACAACACAAGTCCGAGAACATCGTAGCACGATCTAATTGCCGGGAGGGACGTAGGGCAGGCGCTCCATGCGCCGGACTGGGGCTGGGACATGCTCGTGCCGGCCGGGATGGAAGGGGACTAAAGTGAAGCGTAGCAGCGTAGCGTGCGCGGCGATGGTCGCGGCCTTGGCGTTCGGGTCCCAGGCCAGGGCGTCCATCGCTCATTTCAGCATCGACGGCCTCGGCGTGAGCGGTCACGGGACGTTCGATATCGAGCCGGACGTGTCGCCGCCCGACCCGGATCCGCTCTGCGGCACGGTGGGGCACGACGCCTGCCGCCACGATCCGCCGGGCGCCTGGGCGATCACCGGCATCTCGGGTGTGATCACGGACATCAATGCCGGCGTCACGGACGCGGCGATCACCGGGCTGATCCCGATCGATCCGGCGCCGGAGCGGGACCTGACGTTCGATCCGCTCGTGCCGTCGAGCCTGAGCTTCTACGACTACGACCCGGCCAACGGGGGTTATTTCACCTACAACAACCTATTCTTCCCGAACGGGTCGCCGATCGACTGCAACTTCCCCTTTGCGGGAACCTTCGTGGACGTGTTCGGCGTGGCCTTCACCCTGGCCGGCGGCTACGTCGCCGACCTGTGGGGCGACGGCGACTTCCCCGTCCCCAACAGCGGAACCCAGACCTACGGCTTCCGCATCGAGCAGGGGACGCACGAACTCGACAATCAGTTCGCCGGGATCAACGGCGTCGCCGCCGTGCCGGAACCGGCCGCGTGGACGTTCTTGCTCGCCGGGTTCTCCGTCCTGGGGCTCGGCCTGCGGCGCCGCAGGGCCGCTCGGCTGGCGGCCGCCTAAGCAAGGCTGGGGCGGGCGCAGCCTCCTTCCGCGGCCTGGCGCGGGAGGAGGTTGCTGCTCGCTAGTTCACCGCCGCGCGGGGCGGCTCGACCGACCAGATCTTCTCGATGTTGTAGAAGCTGCGCACTTCCGGGCGGAACAGGTGGACGATCACGTCGCCGGTGTCGATCAGCACCCAGTCGCAGTGGGGCAGGCCCTCGACGCGGGCGCGGCCGTAGCCCTGTTCCTTCAGCGCGCGCAGCAGGTGGTCGGCCATGGCGCCCACGTGCCGGTGCGAGCGGCCGGACGCCACCACCAGGCCGTCGGCGACGGCGGATTTGCCCTTGAGATCGATGAACACGACGTCCTGGGCCTTGTCGTCGTCCAGACGGGCCAGGATCAGGTCCTCCAGCGCCGAAATGCGACTCTGGGGGTCTTCGGAAGCCGGCTTGGCTTCCTGCGCACGCGGCGCAACTTCACGGGACAGGTGGCTGCTCCTCTAAGATCCACGCGACGCCACCCTAGCACGGGATGCGCGTCAGGTCAGCGACGTTGAAGACGCAGCGCGCTTCATCCGTTCCCGCAACATTGTCGAGCTCTGGAAATTGAGCGGGCCGCGCAGGAACACCCAGGCCGGCGCCGGCATGGTGGGCAGCAGCATCGCCTGCGCCGACGGGACGCGGAACGGGGCGAACCGGCGCGCGGCGGGCGAGAAGCGGCTCTTCAGCGCGATCCACGGCCGGCTGACCACGGCGACAGGGACCTCGCGCAGGATCTGCGTCCAGCCGCGCCAGCGATGGAACGTGGCCAGGCTGTCGGCGCCCATCACCCAGACGAAATGCACGCCGGGGAAGCGGGCCTTCAGCGCGCGGATTGTGTCGATGGTGTAGGCGCTGCCCCGCCGCGTCTCGAGGTCGGTGACCAGCATGCCGGGACCGCGGGCCTGGGCCCGGGCGCTGGCCATGCGGTGGGCGAGGTCGGCGGTCTCGTGGCTGGGCTTCAGCGGGTTCTGCGGCGAGACCAGCCAGACCACCCGGTCCAGGCCCAGCCTGCGCCGCGCCGTCTCGGCCACGTGCGCGTGGCCTTCGTGCGCCGGGTTGAAGCTGCCGCCGAAGAGCCCGACCCGCATGCCGGGCAGGAGGGTGAAGCCCGGCTTCAGTGCGCGGGGGCGGCCGCCCGAAGCGAGGCGAGGCGCTGGGCCGGCGGACCACATCCCGGGCGGCTAGCTCCGCCGCGGCGGGGTGGCGACGCCCCCGCGGTCGAGATGCGGATCGGCCTGGCGCACCCGGGCGCGCACGGTGAAGACGCTGTCGCCCGCCAGGACGCCGCCACGGGCGAAGAGGCGTCCGTTCTGCCAGTTGGAAAGGCCGAGCTCGGGCCGGTCCAGCGCGTACTGGCCGTCCACCCAGCGGGTGAAGCCGTCGCCGGCGAAGGGCGCATCCAGCCGCGCGTAGAACCGTTCGTGCGCCGCGGCGTCCTGGCTGATCAGCGAAGCGGCGAAACGGGGTGAGCGCGCGTTGAACAGGTCCGCCGCCTCGTCCGCGGTCTCGACGACCACCAGCGAGACCTCCGGCGTCGCCTCCCATTCCCATTCGCGGCCCAGGTCCTCGCGCGCGATCGGCTCGACCAGCGGCTCTTCGCGCGGCCCCTCGGCGCGCACGACGGTCCCGCGCGCGGCGCGCAGGTCCGCCGGCACCAGGTCGAGGTCCGCGTCGACCACATGCAGCTTCCAGCCCTGGCGCCGCTCGCCGGCCTGCCGCAGCGCGTCCAGGAATACCGGAACCAGCTCGGCGGCGCGGGCGCGCACGATCGCGCAGACGTTCAGCGTGTTGCAGACCTTGCGGTCCAGCGAATGGAACACCGCCGCGAAGAACCGGTCGGCGTCGGCGGTCGCGTCGGCGACGATCCAGGCGCCGCCGGTCCCATGCAGGCTGACGGGCGTTCCGGCCGCCCGCGCGATCGCCCCCAGCTGCGCCACCGCCGGGCCGGAGCCGCGCGCCACCGCCAGCGCCAGGCGCGCATCGGCGAACATCGCCCAGCCGGCGGCGTGGGCCGCGGAGTCCACCAGGCTCGCCGCCCCGGCCGGCAGACCGGCTTCGGCCAACGCCGGGTCCAGGGCCTCGGCGACGATGGCGCGCGCAGTGCCCAGCGCGTCCGAGCCGATCCGGAAGACGACGGTGTTGCCGCCGCGGATCACGCCGCAGGCGTCGGCGAAGACGTTGGGCCGGCCCTCGAAGACGAACCCCACCACGCCCAGCGGCGCGGTCAGCCGCTCCACGCTCCAGCCGGGATGCTCGATCCGCTCGACCAGGCGCCCGCGCGTCGCTGGCGCGTCGCGCCAGCCTCGCAGGCCGGCGATCATGTCGGCGCGCATCGCCGCGCTCACCGACAGCCGCGTCGTGGATCGCTCACGGGCGCGGGCGCTTTCGACGTCCGCCGTATTGGCCGCGGCGATCCGGCCCCAGGCCGCGTCGTCGGCGAGGCGCGCCGCGAAGCCCTCGAAGAAGGCGCTGATCTGGTCGTCGGAGACCTCGCCCATGCGCGCGAACGCGTCCGCCGCGCGGCCAACCGCCTCGCCCGCTATGGCCTGTTCGGCGGCAGGGATCCGCAGCAGCTCGCCGGTGTCCGGATCGACCAGCAGCCGGTCGCCGGGGCGGAACGCGGCCGCCAGCTCGGCGCCCACATAGCTCACCCGATCGCCGCCGAAGACGATGGCCTGGCCGGGCGCGAGCGCCTCCAGCCGGCCCTCGCGGGCCGGGCCGGGCTCCCGCCGCTGACCGCCGTCGTCCATCTCCGGGCCTTATGCTCAGGCTGAGCCTTACCTAGCGGGTTTATGACAGCGGCTCCACCCGGGCCCGCGGGAACGGCCTTGGCGCGGATAGCGCCGCTCGGCTAAACGTGCGCGCCGCCCTGCCTCGAAGGAGACCTCATGGCCCGCTTCGCCTCCGCCGCCGCCCTGATCCTCAGCCTCGCCGCGGCGCCCGCGCTCGCCCAGACGGTCGACGGGGCCGGCGTGTTCGCCAACCAGTGCGCCGGCTGCCACGTGGGCCCGTCCACGCCGCTGGCCCCGTCGCTGGCCGGCGTCGCCGGCAGCCAGATCGCGAGCAAGCCCGACTTCGACTATTCCGCCGGCCTGAAGGCCAAGAACAGCGAGACCTGGACGGACGCCAACCTCGACACCTTCCTCAAGGGCCCGCAAGACTTCGCGCCCGGCACGGCGAT
>Ga0308175_100001151_pt1 | contig 17693 bp, 15 predicted proteins | sample PhyCR1_3_FD_203893 | JGI IMG/M metagenome (GOLD analysis project Ga0308175, IMG submission 203893) | Soil microbial communities from UC Gill Tract Community Farm, Albany, California, United States - DLSLS.C.R1 | ecosystem: Environmental > Terrestrial > Soil > Agricultural land | place: USA...
GTGTTCACCAGGTAGCGGTCGACGCGCAGGGACACCTCTCGCATGTAGAGGCGTCCTCCCCAGTGCTCACCGCTGCGCCGGTCCTTCACCCCGACGGGGTGGACGACCGGACGGAGTTCAGCTACCGATGGCCTTGACATAGTCGGCGTAGGTGTCCTTGATCTGGTTCGTCTTGAGGTCGAGGTGTTCGAGGATCGTGTAGCGGCCGGGCCTGGTCTCCGGAGCGAACTCCACGGCGCGGACGAACTCGTCCACCGAGAAGCCGATCTCCTCCGGCAGCACCGGAAGCCCGTGCCGGCGCAGGACGCGGGCCATGTAGGCCGCCTCCGCGTGCGCTCCGCGCAGGTACATCGCGAAGGCGGCGCCGATGCCGCACTGCTCGCCGTGGGCGGCCGCCCGCTTCGGGTAGAGCAGGTCGAAGGCGTGGTTGATCTCGTGGCAGGCCCCGGAGGAGGGGCGGGAGTCGCCGGAGACGGACATGGCGATGCCGGTGAGGACGAGGGCCTCGGCCAGCACCTGCAGGAAGCCGTCGTCGCCGACGCCGCCGGGGTGCCTGAGCACCGACTCGCCGGCCTGCCGGGCCATGGCGGCGGCGAGACCGTCGATCTTCTCGCCGTTGACCCGGTTGGCCAGCTCCCAGTCCGCGACGGCGGAGATGTTGGAGATGGCGTCGCCGATGCCGGAACGCACGAAGCGGACCGGCGCCTCACGGATCACGTTGAGGTCGATGACGACCGCGATCGGGTTCGGCACACCGTACGAGCCGCGGCCCGCGTCGTTGTCGAGGGTCGCGACCGGCGAGCACAGACCGTCGTGCGCGAGGTTGGTGGCGACGGCGACCAGCGGCAGCCCGACGCGCGCGGCGGCGAACTTGGCGCAGTCGATGATCTTTCCGCCGCCGAGTCCGACGACGGCGTCGTAGTGGCCGGCCTTTATGTCGCTCGCCAGCCGGACCGCGTCGTCGATGGTGCCGCCGCCGACCTCGTACCAGGTGGCGCCGGGCAGCGAGGGGGCGAGGCGCTCGCGCAGCCGGGCGCCCGAGCCGTTGCTGACGGCGACGGCGAGCCGGCCGGACTGCGAGATGCGCTCGTCGGCGAGGACCCCGGCCAGGTCGTCGAGGGCACCCGGGCGGATGTCCACGACGAGCGGCGAGGGGATCAGCCGGGTCAGTACTGGCACGCGATCTCCCGTCCGCGGGCGAGATCGTCGTGGTTGTCGATCTCCACCCACTGCACGTCGCCGATCGGCGCGACGTCGATCCGGAAGCCGCGGTTCACCAGCTCCTGGTAGCCGTGCTCGTAGAACTGCTGGGGGTCGGTCTCGAAGACCGTCTTCAGCGCGTCGGCCAGCTCGGGGGCCGCGTCGCCCTCGATGAGGGTGACGCCGATGTACTCACCGGTGGCCTCGGCGGGGTCCATGAGCTTGGTGATCTTCTGGACGCCCTTGGCGGGGTCCACGACGACCTTCATCTCCTCGTCCGCGAGGGACTTCACGGTGTCCAGCGCGAGGATGATCCGCTTGCCCTCGCCACGGGCGGCGAGCAGCGTGTGCTCCACCGAGACCGGGTGCACGGTGTCGCCGTTGGCGAGGATCACGCCGTCCTTGAGGGCGTCACGGCCGCACCACAGGGAGTAGGCGTTGTTCCACTCCTCGGCCTTGTCGTTGTCGATGAGGGTGAGCTTGAGGCCGTACTTCTCCTCGAGAGCCGTCTTGCGGTCGTACACGGCTTCCTTGCGGTAGCCGACGATGATCGCGACCTCGGTCAGGCCGATCTCGGCGAAGTTGCCGAGGGTGAGGTCCAGGACCGTCGGCTCGCCCTCTATGCCCGCGGGACCCACCGGCACCAGAGCCTTGGGAAGGCTGTCGGTGTAGGGGCGCAGACGCCGTCCGGCGCCGGCCGCCAGCACGAGGCCGATCATGCGGGTTCTCCTTCGTCGTGTACGGCGGGCGCCCCTGCGGACACCCAGAAGCGGATGCTCTCGACGAGCACCAGCAGGGCGACGGCCACGGCGAGGACCGTGAGCGCGGCCTTGAACTGCGAGGCGGTGAGCACCGCGGCCAGGACGGTGACGAGCAGCGTCCGCCCCTCGTGCCCCCCGATGGCGCGCACCAGCCAGGCCGGGGGCGCTCCGGCGTTGCCGCGGATGCGGTACACCGTGTCGTAGTGATGGTAGGCGACGGCCGCCACCAGGCCGAAAGCCGCTGGAAGGGCTCCGTTCACGTCCGCGTGGGCCGCCAGTACCAGCACGGTGCCGTACTCGGCGGCGCGGAACAGCGGCGGGAGCAGCCAGTCGAGGGCGCCCTTGAGGGGGCGGTACAGGGCCTGGCCCGCGGTGACGGCGTAGACCGCGGCACCGGCGACGGGCGCCCAGGTCACACCGGAGAAGAGGGAGACGGCCAGCACGGCGGTGCCGGCCAGGGCCACCAGCAGCGGGGCGCCGAGGCGGACCCGGGTGGCACGTGCCACATACGAGGCGAGCGGGCCGTTGTCGGCGAGGTCGGCCAGCGCCTGGGCCGCCCGGTCGGTGCGGATCGCCTTGCGGGTCACCGAGCGCAGCACGCGGCCGGCCGTGGTGTACGTCGCGGCGAAGGCGCAGCCGGCGAGCAGCACGTAGAAGGTGATGCGCGGGGTGGTGACCGCGGTGAGGACGGCGATCATCGCCCAGCGCTCGCCGATCGGCAGGACGATCATCCGGCGCACCCAGACCGTCCAGCCGACGCTGTCCAGCTTGTCGGAAAGGGCGGCGGTGGGGCTGGTGTTGGCGGTGGCGTCGTGGTTGGCCTCGTTGAAGGAGAAGTCCACGACGTGCCGGCAGGTCTGCAGGATCATCGCGCCCAGCGCCAGGGCCCAGACGTCGTCGCCGCCGCGGGCCGCGCCGAGGGCGAGGCCGGCGTAGTAGGCGTACTCCTTGGCCCGGTCGAAGGTGGCGTCGAGCCAGGCGCCGAGCGTGGAGTACTTCAGGGCGTAACGGGCGAGCTGGCCGTCGGTGCAGTCCAGCACGAACGAGGCGATCAGCAGGACGCCGGCCGCGACGAAGCCGGCCCGGGTGCCGGTCGCCGCGCAACCCGCGGCTATCAGGGCGGTGAGCAGCGAGGCGGTGGTGACCTGGTTGGGGGTCAGGCCCCGGCGGGCGCACCAGCGGGCGATGTAGCGGGAGTACGGGCTGATGAAGAACGTGGTGAAGAAGCCGTCGCGTGACTTCACGGCCGACCTCAGGCGTACGGCCTCGTCGTCCACGGCGGCGACGGCCTGCCGTGCCTCGTTGCGGGCCTGCGGGTCGGCCGGGACGGCGGCGACCAGGCTGCCCAGCTCGGGGTGGTGCACACCGGCGTCGTCGGCGTCGAGCGCGGCGACGACGCGGTCGGCGATGGATTCGACGTCCCCCACGCTCGACTTCGCTCGCGCGGGGGCGCCCCCACCCGCGGTGCCGCCGCCCGCGGCGGTCTCGCGGGCCAGCGCCCGGGTCAGTGCCTGGCGGGCTTCCGGCTGGGCGGTGACGGCTCCGGGCACGGCCGCGAGCGGGAAGCGCGGGTCGGTGAGGCCGAGGCGCAGGGCGTGCGGGTGGCCGACGAAGCGGGCGTCGACCAGGGCCACGCGCAGACCGGCGGGCACTGCAGCGAGCAGGGTCTCCGTCTCGGCGGCGTCAGCGGCCACGCGCACGTCGAAGCCGAGGGACCGCAGATCGTCCTCGAGCGACGATCCGGGGACCGGCTGACCGGTGACGATGGCGGTCGACAACCGAAACTCACTCCCTGGGTGCCGGCGCGGGGGCGCCGGTCTTCTGCGTGGTGGGGCGCCCCTGCCTGCGGCACCCGGGCGGCATGTCGGCAGAGGCTATCGGATGGGCGGAAGCCCGTGTTCACCGGCCGTTCACGGCCCGGTCCACGGGGGCTGCCCGCTCCTTTGCCGCGATCATCATCGGGGATGCGGGGCCCGCCCCACAAACCGCGCGGCGCAGACCCGGGCATCCTCCGGCATCGCGGACACATGCCCGGTTCGGCATAGGGTGGACGACCATGACCTGGCTGATCACCGGCGGAGCCGGATACATCGGGGCGCACGTGGCACGGGCCATGACCGGCGCCGGCGGGAGCGTCGTGGCGCTGGACGACCTGTCGGCCGCCGTGCCCGCGCGGCTCCCGGCGAGTGTCCCGCTCGTCGAGGGCTCGACGCTGGACGGGGACCTGCTCAAGCGGGTCTTCGCGGAGTACGGCGTGACGGGTGTGGTGCATCTCGCGGCGCGCAAGCAGGTCGCCGAGTCCGTGGCGCAGCCCACCCGCTACTACCGGGAGAACGTGGGCGGCCTGGCCACGCTGCTGGACGCGATCGCCGAGGCGGGGATCGGGCGGCTGCTGTTCTCCTCGTCCGCGGCCGTGTACGGCAACCCGGATGTGGACCTGATCACCGAGGACACCCCCTGCGCCCCGGTGAACCCCTACGGCGAGACCAAGCTGGCCGGGGAGTGGCTGGTGCGGGCGGCCGGGCAGGCGCACGGGATCTCCACGGTGTGCCTGCGCTACTTCAACGTGGCGGGGGCGGCCGCGCCGGAACTCGCGGACACCGGTGTGTTCAACATCGTGCCGATGGTCTTCGACCGGCTCACCCGGGACGAGGCCCCGCGGATCTTCGGCGACGACTATCCGACGCCGGACGGCACCTGCGTGCGTGACTACATTCACGTCGCCGACCTCGCCGAGGCCCATCTGGCGGCGGCCCGACGGCTCGCCGGGGACGACCGCGCGGGCGACCTGACGCTGAACATCGGCCGCGGCGAGGGCGTCTCCGTGCGGGAGATGGTCACGGTCATCGGGGAGGTCACCGGCGACCGGCGGCCCGCGCAGGTGGAGGGGCGCCGGCCCGGGGACGCGCCGCGCGCGGTCGCCTCGGCCGAGCGGGCCGCCGAGGCGCTGGACTGGCGGGCCCGGCGCGGGGTACGGGAGATGATCGAGTCGGCCTGGGCGGGCTGGCGGCTGCACCACGGCGACTGAGCCGGAGCACGGTCTCGAAGGAGCCGCCCACCGCCTGACCTGCCGCTTGTTTGCGCAGGTCAGGGCAGATGACAACGGTGTTCAGTGCCGCGTTGCCCGATACCCCCCACCCGTAGTTCACTGTGACCACGCGCGCAACACGGAAGGGTGGTCCTCTCATGGGGGCAGGGCACGACCACGGGCACGCGCACGGCCATGCGCCGCCCACGGGTACGGCCGCGGCCGTATATCGCGGCCGGCTGCGGGTGGCGCTGGGCATCACGCTCACGATCATGGTGGTGGAGATCGCCGGTGGTCTCCTCGCGGACTCGCTCGCCCTGATCGCGGACGCGGCCCACATGGCGACCGACGCGCTGGGCCTGGGCATGGCGCTGCTCGCCATCCACTTCGCCAACCGTCCGCCGAGCACCCACCGCACCTTCGGCCTCGCCCGCGCCGAGATCCTCGCCGCCCTGGCCAACTGCCTGCTGCTGCTCGGCGTCGGCGGCTACGTGCTCTTCGAGGCGATCCAGCGGTTCCTCACGCCCGCGGACACCGAGGGCGGTCTGATGATCGTGTTCGGCATGTTCGGCCTGGTCGCGAACTCCATCTCGCTCCTGCTGCTGATGCGCGGGCAGAAGGAGAGTTTGAACGTGCGCGCCGCCTTCCTGGAAGTGGCCGCGGACGCGCTGGGCTCGGTGGCGGTGCTGATCTCGGCGGCCGTGATCCTGACCACGGGCTGGCAGGCGGCCGACCCGATCGCCTCGCTGGTCATCGGGCTGATGATCGTCCCGCGGACGGTGAAGCTGCTGCGCGAGACGCTGGACGTCCTGCTGGAGGCGGCCCCGAAGGACGTCGACATGACCGAGGTGCGGTCGCACATCCTGGCGCTGGACGGCGTGGAGGACGTGCACGATCTGCACGCCTGGACGATCACCTCGGGCATGCCGGTGCTGTCCGCGCACGTGGTGGTCAGTTCGGAGGCGCTGAACGCCATCGGCCACGAGAAGATGCTGCACGAGCTCCAGGGCTGCCTCGGCCACCACTTCGACGTGGAGCACTGCACCTTCCAGCTGGAGCCGGGCGGGCACGCGGAGCACGAGGCCCGGCTGTGCCACTGACCGCGGGCTCCTCGACACCGTAGGCACTTCTGTTCGAGCCCGGTGGACGGTTCCCGGCCGGAGCCGCCGGGCACGATGAATCACCGGGGTCCTGCTCGGGCACCGCCCCGCACAGGACATGCGGACGTGCAGGGAAGTGCCGGGAGTGCCGGATTCGTACGGCAGACTTGGGGCGCAAGACCGAGGCGAAGGATGGGTATGCCGATCACACCTGCCACCGAGACGCACAGCTCGTCGAACGGCACCGCAGAGGCGATTTTGCTGGAACTGGTGGACGAGAAGGGCGTGACGATCGGCACGGCCGAGAAGCTCGCCGCCCACCAGCCGCCGGGGCGGCTGCACCGCGCGTTCTCGGTTTTCCTCTTCGACGAGCAGGGCCGGCTGCTGCTCCAGCAGCGGGCGCTCGGCAAGTACCACTCCCCCGGTGTGTGGTCCAACACCTGCTGCGGTCACCCGTACCCCGGTGAGGCGCCGTTCGCCGCGGCGGCCCGGCGGACCCACGAGGAGCTGGGGGTCTCGCCCTCGCTGCTGGCGGAGGCGGGCACGGTCCGTTACAACCACCCGGACCCGGCCTCGGGCCTGGTCGAGCAGGAGTTCAACCACCTGTTCGTGGGCATGGTGCAGGCACCGCTGGCGCCGGACCCCGGGGAGGTCGGCTCGACGGCCTTCGTGACGGCGGCCGAGCTGGGCGAGCGGCACGCCCGGGAGCCGTTCTCGGCGTGGTTCATGACCGTGCTGGACGCCGCCCGCCCGGCGATCAGGGAACTGACGGGCCAGTCCGCGGGCTGGTAGGCGCTACACCGGCGCCGCCGGCTTGAGCGGCAGGGCGGCCCAGATCACCTTGCCGCCGCTCGCCGTGTGCTCCACATCGACGGCTCCGCCCGCCTCCCGGGCCACCTCACGCACCAGCAGCAGCCCCCGGCCGCCGGTCTGGCCGTGGTCGGCCTCCAGGGCGGTGGGCCGGTAGGGGTGGTTGTCCTCCACCGACACCCGCACCCACTCGGCGCCGACGGCCACCTCCACGGCGAGCATCGGCGACAGCAGCGCCGCGTGCCGGACCGCGTTCGTGACCAGCTCGGAGACGATCAGCAGCAGGCCGTACACCGTGTCGTCGCCGACCGGTACGCCCTGTCGCAGCAGCAGATCCCGTACAGCATGCCGGGCCTGCGGGACGGAGGCGTCCACGGCGGCCGCGGTGAACCGCCAGACTCCCTCGTACGGCAGCGGATCGGGCGGCAGCTCGGCGCCTCCCGCCGGGCGCGGGCCACCGTCCCCACGCCCATGGTCGTCCATCGTCCGGTCGCCACCCTCGCGCTCGATTGTCACCACACGTCGAGTGTTGGTAACGATGCGCTCCGCTCCCGGGGACTGAACAGAAGTCAGCTGGTATCGAACGGTTCTGACCGCCTGCGTATGACACCGGCAGGCGCGGGACTGTTCCTGTTCCTCGCGTGCAAGGTTCACGAACTATTCGGGTTGTACGGGTTTGGCGCGCGCGGCGTCCGCCCGCCCAGGCGCCCACCCGGCCGGGCGCCATGGCGGGGCGGATAGCATCCGCCCTCATGGAGCCCCAGCTGTCGCACCAGGTCACCGACTCCGTCGCCACGGTCGTGATCCGTCATCCGGCCAAGCGCAACGCCATGACGGCCGGCATGTGGCGGGCCCTGCCACCGTTGCTGGCGGAGCTTGCGGGCGATCCCGGCGTGCGGGCCCTGGTGCTGACCGGCGAGGGCGGGACCTTCTGCGCGGGCGCCGACATCTCCACGCTCCAGGGGTCGCCGCTCGAGGCGCAGGGGCTGGCCGTGGCGGCCGAGGAGGCCCTCGCCGCGTTCCCGGGGCCGACCCTCGCCGCGATCCGCGGCCACTGCGTGGGCGGCGGGGCCCAGCTCGCGGCCGCCTGCGATCTGCGGCTCGCGGAGGAGGGCGCCCTGTTCGGGGTGACCCCGGCCCGGCTCGGGATCGTCTATCCGTCGTCGTCCACCCGGCGGCTGGTGTCGCTGGTGGGCCCGGCCACCGCCAAGTACCTGCTCTTCACCGCCGAGTTGATCGACGCCGGGCGGGCGCTGCGCACCGGGCTCGTGGACGAGGTGCTGCCCGAAGGCGAACTGGACAAGCGTGTCACCGAGTTGACGCGCGTCCTGGCGTCGCGTTCCCGGCTCACCCAGGCCGCCGCCAAGGAGTTCGCCGACGGCCGCACCGACCGGGACGCCCACTGGGCGCAGCAGGCGCGGGGCAGCGGCGACACCGCCGAGGGGGTCGCCGCGTTCCTGGAGCGCAGGCAGCCGCGCTTCACCTGGACTACCGCAGGATGAACCGGCTCCCGGCGCGCAGGCTCTCCACGAGGTGCGCGGGGGCCTTGTGCGGGGATCCGGCGTCGTAGGGCGGCCGCGGGTCGTACTCGGTGGCGAGCTGGACCGCCTGGGCGTGTTCGTCGCCCGCGATCCGGCCGAGCAGGGCGAGACCCATGTCGATGCCCGCGGAGACACCGGCGGCGGTGACGTACTTGCCGTCGAACACCACCCTTTCCTCCGCCGGCGCGGCGCCGAACCGCTCGAGCTGGTCCAGGGCCAGCCAGTGCGAGGTGGCGCGGCGGCCGTCCAGGAGACCGGCGGCGGCCAGCAGCAGGGAGCCGGTGCACACCGAGGTGGTCCAGGTGCTGGTGGCGTCGGCGGCGCGCAGCCAGTCCAGCAGCGGCCCGTGTTCCATCAGCGCGCTCTGGCCGGGGCCGCCGGGCACGAGCACGACGTCGGGGCCGCGCACCTCGTCCAGGGACCGGTCGGCGACGACCGCGAGCGCGCCGGTGTCGGTGCGGACGGGGCCGGGGCGCTCGGCGACGAACACCGTCTCGGCGCCGGGGGCGCGGGAGAGGACCTCGTACGGTCCCACCGCGTCGAGGGCGGTGAACCGGTCGTAGACGACGACGGCGATCTGCATGGGGTGTCCCTTCAGTTGACGGTGACGGGGCGGAACCGGCGCCGGTACTCGGCCGGGGCCGTGCCGAGCGCCCTGACGAACGCGCGCCGCATGGCCTCGGGGGTGCCGTAGCCGCTGGCGCGGGAGATCTCCTCGACGCCGTCGCAGGTGTCCTCCAGGAGCCGGCGGGCGTGTTCGAGCCGGACGCGGTCGACGTAGCGGCCGGGGGTCGTGCCGGTCTCCTCCCGGAAGGCGCGGGCGAAGTGGCGCGGCGAGAGCCGGGCGCGGGCGGCGAGCGACTCCACGGTCAGGTCGCCGGCGGGGTGCTCGGTGATCCAGCGCTGCACCTCCCGCAGCGGGTCGCGGCGCGCGGTCTGTGCGGCGAGCTGGGCGCTGAACTGCGCCTGGTTGCCTGGCCGGCGCAGGAAGACCACCAGATGCCGGGCGACGGTCAGCGCGACCTCCCGGTCGAGGTCCTCCTCCACCAGGGCGAGGGCCAGGTCGATGCCCGAGGTCACGCCCGCGGAGGTGGCGATGTACCCGTCCCGTACGTAGATCGGCTCGGGGTCCACGGTCACGGCCGGGTGGTCGCGGGCGAGCTTGTCGCAGTAGGCCCAGTGGGTGGTGGCCCGGCGGCCGTCGAGCAGCCCGGCGGCCGCGAGCAGGATCGCGCCGGTGCAGACGGAGACGAGGCGCCGCGCGCGCGGGCCGTGCGCGCGCAGCCAGTCCGTCAGCCGCGGATCGGGGCCGCGGGTGCCCTGCCCGCCGGGGACCAGCAGGGTGTCCGGGTCCGGCATCGCGGTGAGCGCCCCGTCGGGTACGAGGGCCAGCCCGCTGGAGGTGCGCACGGGACCGCCGTCCAGGGAGGCGGTGCGGACGCGGTACGTCCCCGGAGTGTGCTGTTCGGCCCCGGTGAACACCTCCAGGGGGCCGGTGACATCGAGGCTCTGCACGCCGTCGAACAGGACGAGGAGAACGGTGCGCTGCGGCATGCCCCGATTCTTCGCCGGTGCCCGCATGGCCGCAATGACGGATTCCCCACCTTTTCTGCCATCCGGTGCGGCCCGCCGGGCATGAACGCCGACGGCGGAGGTACCCGCCGCTCCCGGGCAGGGAGTCCAGGAGGAAGGGGAGATTCTCGTGTTCCGTGCCATCGCAGACGTGTTGCGGCAGATAGGCGGGGCCATCGCGACGGTGGTGACGCTGCCGTTCCGGGCCCTGGCCCGCCTGTTCGGCGGTGCCTCCTCCTCCGCTCGCGGCAGCGGGGCCTGACTTCCCGGACCGGCGGCCCGCCGCGTGTCGCCCTGATCCCCGGTTGTCGGCGTCACCTGCCACAATTGCCGCGCAACCTCAGTGGAGAAGGCGGTACGGGATCGTGACGACACCCCTCGTAGGGTCCATCGAAGGCAGGATCGCCGAGGAACTCGGCGTACGGGAGCGGCAGGTGAAGGCCGCGGTCGAACTGCTCGACGGCGGTTCGACGGTGCCCTTCATCGCCCGCTACCGCAAGGAAGCGACCGAGATGCTCGACGACGCGCAGCTGCGCACGCTCGAGGAGCGGCTGCGCTACCTGCGGGAGCTGGAGGAGCGTCGGACGGCGATCCTGGAGTCGGTGCGTGAGCAGGGCAAGCTCACCGAGGAGCTCGAGGCGCGGATCCGCGGCGCCGAGACCAAGGCGCGGCTGGAGGACGTCTACCTCCCCTACAAGCCCAAGCGGCGCACCAAGGCACAGATCGCGCGCGAGGCGGGCCTGGAGCCGCTGGCCGAAGGGCTGCTGGGCGACCCGACGGTCGACCCGCAGGCGGCCGCCGCCGCGTTCGTCGACGCGGACAAGGGCGTCGCCGACGCGCAGGCCGCGCTGGAGGGCGCGCGGGCCATCCTGGCCGAGCGGTTCTCGGAGGACGCCGACCTGATCGGCGAGCTGCGCGAGCGCATGTGGGTGCGCGGGCGGCTGGCCGCCAAGGTGCGCGAGGGCAAGGAGGAGGCGGGCGCCAAGTTCGCCGACTACTTCGACTTCGCCGAGCCGTTCACCGAGCTGCCCTCGCACCGCGTTCTCGCCATGCTGCGCGGCGAGAAGGAGGAGGTCCTGGACCTCGTCCTGGAACCCGAGGAGGCCACCGAGGGGCCGTCCTCGTACGAGGGCGTCATCGCGCACCGCTTCGGCATCGCCGACCGCGGCCGCCCCGCCGACAAGTGGCTGAAGGACACGGTCCGCTGGGCCTGGCGCACCCGCGTCCTGGTCCACCTGGGCATCGACCTCCGGCTGCGGCTGCGGACGGCCGCCGAGGACGAGGCGGTGAACGTCTTCGCCGCGAACCTGCGCGACCTGCTGCTGGCCGCGCCGGCCGGCACGCGCGCGACGCTGGGCCTGGACCCCGGCTTCCGTACGGGCGTGAAGGTCGCCGTGGTGGACGCGACCGGCAAGGCCGTCGCCACGGACGTGATCTACCCGCACGTCCCGGCCAACAAGTGGGACGAGGCGATCGCCAAGCTGGCCCGGCTCGCCGAGCAGCACGCGGTCGACCTGGTCGCCATCGGCAACGGCACGGCGTCCCGGGAGACCGACAAGCTCGCCGCCGAACTGATCGCGAAGCACCCGGAGCTGAAGCTCACCAAGGTGATGGTGTCCGAGGCGGGCGCGTCCGTGTACTCGGCCTCGCAGTACGCCTCGCAGGAGCTGCCCGACATGGACGTGTCGCTGCGCGGCGCGGTCTCCATCGCGCGCCGGCTGCAGGACCCGCTGGCGGAGCTCGTGAAGATCGACCCGAAGTCGATCGGGGTCGGCCAGTACCAGCACGACCTGTCCGAGGTGAAGCTGTCCCGTTCGCTGGACGCGGTGGTCGAGGACTGTGTGAACGGTGTCGGCGTGGACGTCAACACGGCGTCCGTGCCGCTGCTGGCGCGGGTGTCGGGCGTCTCCGCCGGACTCGCCGAGAACATCGTCGCCCACCGCGACCAGAACGGTCCGTTCCAGTCGCGTGCGGAGCTGAAGAAGGTGCCGCGGCTCGGCCCCAAGGCGTACGAGCAGTGCGCGGGCTTCCTGCGCATCCGCGGCGGCGACGACCCGCTGGACTTCTCCAGCGTGCACCCGGAGTCGTACCCGGTGGTGCGGCGCATGGTGAAGACCTCGGGGCAGGAGGTCGCGTCCCTCATCGGCAACACGGGTGCGCTGCGCTCGCTGCGGCCCGCCGACTTCGTGGACGACACCTTCGGACTGCCGACCGTCACGGACATCCTCAAGGAGCTGGAGAAGCCGGGCCGCGACCCGCGTCCGGCGTTCAAGACGGCCACCTTCAAGGAGGGCGTGGAGAAGATCTCCGACCTGGCCTCCGGGATGATCCTGGAGGGCGTGGTCACGAACGTGGCCGCCTTCGGCGCGTTCGTGGACGTCGGTGTCCACCAGGACGGTCTTGTGCACGTCTCGGCGATGTCGAAGACGTTCGTCAAGGAGCCGCGGGACGTGGTGAAGCCCGGTGACATCGTCAAGGTGAAGGTCCTGGACGTGGACATCCCGCGCAAGCGGATCGCGCTGACCCTGCGGCTGGACGACGAGGCCGCACCCCAGGGCCAGGGCCAGGGCCAGGGCGGCGGCCGTCAGCAGCGCGGCGCCGGCGCCCGCCCGCCCCAGCAGCGGCAGGGCGGCCAAGAGCAGCGGCAGGGCGGCCAGGGGCAGCGGCAGGGCCGCGGTGGCGGCGACCGGGGCGGCCGTCAGGCCCCGGCTCCGGCCAACAGCGCGATGGCCGACGCGCTGCGCCGCGCGGGCCTGCTCGACCCGAAGAACGGCCGCCGCTGACCGTCCCGGGGCCGGGGTGCCCGACCCCGGCCCCGGCCGCCGAGGGCGGCCAGGGTCCTTCGTTCGGATCAGGCGGGATCAGGGAGCGGGGTCTGGTGTGGGGTCAGCTTCCACGCCGTTCGGGCAGCTAGGGAGCCTCGCAGGGCGCCATGGCGGAGCCATGGCAACCGACGACAACGCGGCGGGGGGCGGTGCCGGGGCCCGCGAGCCCGGCATGATCCGAACGAGAGGTCCCGCTAGGGCTGCTCGGTCACCTTGCCCGCGGCGACCTCGAGGCGCCGGGTGACGTGGATCGCGTCCAGCATGCGACGGTCGTGGGTGACCAGCAGGAGGGTGCCCTCGTAGGCGTTGAGGGCCGACTCGAGCTGTTCGATGGCGGGCAGGTCGAGGTGGTTCGTTGGCTCGTCGAGGACGAGGAGGTTGACACCGCGGCCCTGGAGCAGCGCCAGGGCCGCGCGGGTGCGCTCGCCCGGGGAGAGGGTCGCGGCCGGGCGCAGCACATGGCCCGACTTCAGGCCGAACTTGGCGAGCAGGGTGCGGACCTCGGCCGGCTCGGTGTCGGGCACGGCCGCGCAGAAGGCGTCGAGCAGCGACTCGGAGCCGTGGAACAGCCGGCGGGCCTGGTCGACCTCGCCGACCAGGACGCCCGAGCCCAGGGCGGCGTGTCCGGAGTCCAGCGGGATCCGGCCCAGCAGCGCGCCGAGCAGGGTGGACTTGCCGGCGCCGTTGGCGCCGGTGACCGCCACCCGGTCCGCCCAGTCGATCTGGAGCGAGACGGGTCCGAAGGTGAAGCCGCCGCGCCGGACCTCGGCGTCGCGCAGGGTCGCCACGACCGCTCCGGACCGCGGGGCGGCCGCGATCTCCATCCGCAGCTCCCACTCCTTGCGCGGCTCCTCGACGACATCGAGGCGCTCGATCATGCGCTGGGTCTGCCGGGCCTTGGCGGCCTGCTTCTCGCTGGCCTCGCTGCGGAACTTGCGGCCGATCTTGTCGTTGTCGTTGCCGGCCTTGCGCCGGGCGTTCTTCACGCCCTTGTCCATCCACGAGCGCTGCATCTGCGCGCGGTCCTGGAGGGCGCCCCGCTTGTCGGCGTACTCCTCGTACTCCTCACGGGCGTGCCGGCGGGCGACGTCGCGCTCCTCCAGGTAGGCCTCGTAACCGCCGCCGAAGAGGTTGATCCGCCCCTGGGCCAGGTCCAGTTCGAGGACCTTGGTGACGGTGCGGGCGAGGAACTCGCGGTCGTGGCTGACGACCACCGTGCCCGCGCGCAGGCCGGTGACGAAGCGTTCCAGGCGCTCCAGCCCGTCGAGGTCCAGGTCGTTGGTGGGCTCGTCCAGGAGGAAGACGTCGTAGCGGGAGAGGAGGAGGGAGGCGAGACCGGCGCGGGCCGCCTGGCCGCCGGACAGGGAGGTCATCGGCTGGTCCAGGTCGACGGCGAGGCCCAGCGAGTCGGCCACCTCCTCGGCGCGTTCCTCCAGGTCGGCACCACCGAGGCCGAGCCAGCGCTCCAGGCTCGCCGCGTAGGCGTCGTCGGCGCCGGGTGCGCCGTCGACCAGTGCCTGGGTGGCCTCGTCCATCACCCGCTGTGCCTCGGCCACGCCGGTGCGGCGGGCCAGGAACCCCCGGACGGTCTCCTCCGGCCTGCGCTCCGGCTCCTGCGGCAGATGGCCGACGGTCGCGGTCGGCGGGGAGAGCCGCAGTTCGCCCTGCTCGGGCGGGGTCAGGCCGGCGAGCAGGCGCAGCAGCGTGGACTTGCCGGCGCCGTTGACACCGACGAGACCGATCACGTCGCCCGGTGCGACGACAAGGTCGAGCCCGGCGAAGAGGGAGCGGTCGCCGTGTCCGGCGGCGAGGTTCTTGGCGACGAGGGTGGCAGTCATCAGAGCGCCGATCCTAATCTCCCCGGGCACCCCGCGTTCAGCCCGGTTCCCCGCCGTGCGGGGGCGGCCCGCCGCTCACTTCCCCACCGGCCGCACCAGTACGCTCCCCGTGGTCCGGGCCACCACGAAGGACTCCCCCTTGACCGCCTCCGGGTCCAGCGGGACGCGGTGCCGGCCGGGCTCAAGGACGCCGTCGAAGACGTCCCGGGCGTGGGTTCGGTGCAGCCGGTCGAGGCGGTACGCGGTCACCCGGACCCGGCAGGCGGAGGTCACCTCGACGTCCGCCGTGCCGCCGGCGGCGGCCAGGGAGGTCAGTCGGCGCGGCAGCGGGCCGCGGTGCAGGGCCTGCTCGATCTGCGCGACGAGCAGCGGGACGACCGGGGCCAGGCCGTCCACCCGGGCGACCGCCACCCCGGCGCGCTCGAACGCGTCCATCACGCAGGCTCGTCGGGCCTCGCTCACGGCACGGCCGAAGGCGACCGCGCCGTAGCCGCGCAGTTCCTCGGCGGGAACGCCGGTGGCGTCCTGGGTGATGTCGGCGCCGATGCCGATGGTGCGCAGCGCGGCGGCGAGCCGGGCGAGGACGGCGACGCGCGCGCCGATCAGCAGCACCCGGCGGCGGGCCGCGGACGGGCCGCCGGTGTCCGCGACGAGGGCGGCGAGCGCGGCCCGGTACTCGGGGCCGTGGAAACGGAACGGCCCTATGCCGTGGTACCCGTTGAGTTCCGGATCGGCGTGTTCACCGGTCTGCCAGGCGAAGTCGCGCCAGACGTAGTCCTCGCCGTCCCGCTCGATGACCGCGGTCACCGCGCCGCAGGCCAGGTCCGCGCATTCGGGGCAGCCGTAGATCACGAACCGGCCGCCGGGGAGCGGGGGTTCGGTCTCCCGCAGCAGGCCGCGCACCTGCTCGGTGAAGATGGCCGGGGGGACGTCGGAGGCGAGCGGGGAGACGGCGTCCAGGTCGGAGAGCCGGAACAGCAGGGGACGGCCGTCGACGACGAAGTCCACGAAATCGCGGTGGACCTGGTAGCCGCCGTCGGCGAGGACACCGCCGGCGCGTGTCGCCGGTGCCAGGCCGAAGGTCGCGTATGCGGCAGACATGCTGTGAGTATTCCCACACCGGGACGGATGTGAGCGCTGCATGACATATTCGCTTAGCGTCTGGGTGTGACGCGCGAGTCGAGTGACGAAGTGATCGTGGTGGGCGGCGGGATCGCCGGGCTGACGACCGCCGTGGTGCTGGCCGAGTCCGGGCGGCGGGTGCGGGTGTGGGCGCGCGAGCCCGCCGAACGCACGACCTCGGCGGTGGCCGGCGGGCTGTGGTGGCCGTACCGGATCGAGCCCGAGCCGCTGGTCGGTGCCTGGGCGCTGGATTCCCTCGCCGTGTACGGGGAACTGGCGGCCCGCCCCGGGGAGACGGGCGTACGCCTGGTCGAGGGCGTACACGAAGGGACGCGGCTGGACGAGCTGGGCGCGTGGGCGGGCCGGGTGCCCGGGCTGCGGGCGGTGCCCGGGGGGCTGGCGGCTCGGCTGCCGGTGATCGACATGCCGGTCCATCTGGCGTGGCTGCGGGAGCGGTTGGCGAAGGCGGGCGGCACGGTCGAGGAGCGGGAGGTGACCGACCTGGCGGCCGTGCCCGCCGGTGCCGTGGTCAACTGCACGGGCCTGGGCTCCCGTTCGCTGGTGCCGGACCCGGCGGTGCGCCCGGTGCGCGGGCAGCTCGTGGTGGTGGAGAACCCGGGGATCACGACCTGGTACACCTCCGTCGACCACTCCTCCGCCGCCTCTGCCTACTTCATCCCGCAGCCCGGTGTGCTGCTCCTCGGCGGTACGGCGGAGGACGACGACTGGTCGCTGGAACCGGATCCCGCGACCGCCGGGGCGATCGTCGCGCGGTGCGCGGCGATCCGGCCGGAGATCGCCGGGGCGCGGGTCCTGGCGCACCGGGTGGGTCTGCGGCCCGCCCGGGACGCGGTACGCCTGGAACGGCGTTCGCTGCCGGACGGGCGGCCGCTGGTGCACAACTACGGACACGGCGGGGCCGGGATCACGGTGGCCTGGGGGTGCGCCCGTCAGGCGGCCGGGCTGGTGCTGAACCCGGCCGCCTGACGGGTCAGGGCGCGGGGATGTGCTCGGTCAGGTCCGGTGTGCCGACGCCGGTCAGCCGCCGGGGTGCGGGAGCGGCGGCCGTGCTGCCGGCGGTGGCATCGGCGAACGCCGCCGTGCCTCCGGTCAGCGGGAGCCGGGCCGACGTGCGGGACAGGTCCAGGGTGAGGGCCGGCCGGGTGGACGGCGGGTCGATGAGGTCCTTGTCCGTGCCGGCGATGATCAGTGCCAGACGGTGGCCCCGGGGGACGACGTGGTCGGTGGCGGCCAGGTCCAGGGTCATCGTGACGGCCTTGCCCGGGGTGAGCGGGACGCCCCTGCCGAGCGAGACGTGGTGGCCGAGGTCGGCCCAGCCCCGGCTGAACACCGTGTAGTCGGTCCGCACCGTCCGGGCCGCGGTCTTCTTGAAGCAGGCGCTGTCCCCGGGGGTGCTCTCGCCCCAGCAGGTGCGGTCGGTGAGCGTGGTGATGCCCTCGGCCGCGTCGGCGTAGTCGCGGACGGTGTCCGGGCCGAAGTCCACCAGGACGGCGGACATATGGGCCGACGTGGTGGTCGGGGTGGCGGTGACCGTCACCCGGGAGGAGCCGGACAGGCGCAGGTCGCGGGTGAGCGGTGGGGTGAGGAAGCCGGCCTTCTCGGGGGTGGGGGTGGTGAGCCGGGCGGCCCAGTCGGTCTCGCTCAGCGCGGGGTCGTCGGTGAAGGTCTCGGTGCCGGTGGCCGGGCGCAGGCCGAGGGTGCCGACGCCCGCCCGTGCGCCGGGGGCCGGGCGCAGGGTGGTGGTCCGGGTGCCGTGCGGCGGCCAGGCACGGGAGGTGACCCACTGGTCGGGGTGGCGTTCGACGTCGGCCATCGGCTCGCGGTCGATGCCGGTGTCGTAGCCGAGGAGTTCGTGGTCGAACCAGCGGTGCAGGG
>Ga0308175_100001152_pt1 | contig 17693 bp, 16 predicted proteins | sample PhyCR1_3_FD_203893 | JGI IMG/M metagenome (GOLD analysis project Ga0308175, IMG submission 203893) | Soil microbial communities from UC Gill Tract Community Farm, Albany, California, United States - DLSLS.C.R1 | ecosystem: Environmental > Terrestrial > Soil > Agricultural land | place: USA...
CAATAACAGAACTTTGGGTTTGTAATTAATCGTTTCCATGATTGTCTTTTCGAATGTCTGGGCAGCCCCAAAGAATAATGGGCCTTCGACGTTAAAAATACTAATCTGTGGGCAATCATGTGTATCAGAAACCATTGATGTTTCCACCTTTCCATGTCTATGATCAGGATTAGGCAAGGCTTTTCTAGTAGTAGCTACATCACTCATTCGTTTTACAAACAAGATGGCTGACATGATTAAACCGATTTCCACAGCAGTCGTTAAATTTACAAATACAGTTAATAGAAAAGTAACAAGCAGCACTAAAGAATCGGATGACCTTGTGTTCAAAATATAAGCAAAAACCTTCCTCTCACTCATATTCCAAGCAACAACCATCAAAATCGGTGCCATACTTGCTAAAGGTATAAAGGAGGCTTTTGGGGCAAAAAACAATAAAACTAGTAGAACTGCCACCCCATGTATAATTCCAGAGATTGGAGAAACAGCTCCGTTTTTTATGTTTGTGGCAGTACGTGCCAATGCACCGGTGGCTGGAATCCCTCCAAATAATGGTGTGATCATATTAGCAATCCCTTGACCGATTAACTCCTTGTTACTATTATGACGACTATTGGTCATTCCGTCAGCTACTACTGCTGAAAGGAGTGATTCTATTCCTCCAAGCATGGCAATAACAAATGCTGGTTTCAATAATGAAACAATAATATCTAAATTGATGTTTGGGATGCTGAGTTCTGGTAACGTGCTTGGGATTTCACCGTACGCCGTTCCAATGGTAGCCACATGTCCAGGATAAAACAAGGATGCTGCTAATGTTGAAACAACCAATCCAATGAGCGGACCAGGTACTTTTGGTGCAAATTTCGGAGTTACAAGGACCACAACGAAACAAATCCCGGAAGTGATTAAACTAAAGATATTGATAGTGCCTAAATGGGTAAAAATTTCTTTGAGGTTAAATATAAATTCTTCATGTTTCTTTATACCGACCAGACCTAAGAAACTAGCAATTTGTCCTGTAAATATAGTCACAGCGATTCCTGCTGTGAATCCTATGGTAACCGGTTTTGGAATCCACTTAATTAACGAACCTAACTTAAATATACCCATAAGCGTTAACAGGATTCCTGCCATAAATCCAGCGATAAGAAGATTTTCGTAGCCATATGTCACTACTATTCCAAATAAAATGGGAATGAACGCACCTGTAGGGCCCCCTATTTGATATTTTGAGCCGCCAAGTAAAGAGATGAGAATCCCGGCAACGATTGTCGTATAAATTCCATACTCAGGTTTCACCCCTGATGCAATTGCAAACGCCATCCCAAGTGGAATCGCGATAACACCCACAATTAAACCCGCTAATAAATCTTTTTGCAGGGCCTTCAAGGAATAATGATGGAATCTTTTGTCTTTAAACATATTCACCCTTCTCATCACTTTATTTTGTATATCTGATTATTTGAATATATAGGAATTAGCATGTTTATTCAAGAGTTTTACATAAAAACTTTTTTCTTGTTTTTCTTCCATGGATAGTGTTATAATAACAGTGCGATGAGCTGAGTTGTGTAAGTCGAGAAACATTCCTCTATGGAACACACTATGTGGAGTGTGGTTTTTCGCCTCAATACGCAAAGACGTCCGTTTTATACGGACGTCTTTTTATTTTGTCATTAAAAATACGGTTCGCTATTATCCGTAAGATACCATTTAATTAAGAAAAGCACTTTACTGTGAAAAAGGTAGTTACTCCATCAATAAAGTTGGCACTATTTTCCTAAATTTTTTATACTTAGAAGAGGTATTTATCTTTATGATGAGTGGAGGGGCTATTGATGAATAATCATGAAATCGACTATAAGATTTATGGCGATGATATGCAGTTTATTGAGGTTGAATTGGATCCGCAGGAAACAGTTGTGGCGGAAGCTGGCAGCTTTATGATGATGGAAGATGATATCCATATGGAGACGATTTTCGGTGACGGCTCGGGCAGCGGTGGCGGTGGTTTAATGGGGAAGTTATTTAGTGCCGGCAAACGGGTTCTTACTGGAGAAAGCTTATTCATGACAACATTTACGAATCAAGGCCGGAGCAAGCAACGCGTTTCTTTCGCGGCCCCTTACCCAGGAAAGATTATCCCAATGGACCTCAGCCAACATGACAGTAAAATCATCTGCCAAAAGGATGCATTCCTCGCTGCAGCAAAAGGGGTCCAAGTGGGAATTGAATTCCAAAGGAAAATTGGGGCTGGATTCTTCGGCGGCGAAGGATTTATCATGCAAAAGCTCGAAGGCGACGGACTAGCTTTTGTTCATGCAGGAGGAACGATCATAAAGAGAGATCTCCTTCCTGGTCAAACATTACGTGTGGATACAGGTTGTTTGGTAGCAATGGAAAGCAGCGTCAATTATGACATTCAATTTGTTAAAGGGGTTAAAACAGCCTTGTTCGGTGGCGAGGGCCTATTCTTTGCAACCCTAAGAGGACCTGGTTCCGTCTGGGTTCAATCCCTGCCATTCAGCAGGCTCGCAAGCAGGGTATTTGCTGCTGCCCCATCCCGTGGCGGTGCAAAAGATGAAGGCAGTATCGCTCGGGGAATATTCGACATGTTTAATGGAGATTAATAAGTTTAGTGGTAAGAAAATGCAGGGTCAACAAGACTCTGCATTTTCTGTGAATGTTTCCTGCATTTTGTCTAGGACAAACACTCCACCCTGTAAAATTCAAATGACAACAAGCGCAACACATTTTTCATCATATCCTCCATGACATTATTTTATTGTAAAAAACCCTTTCCTTTTTTAAACTTTATCAATATATATGGAATATTCAAATTGTTCCAACAAAAAGAGCCCTAGGAAATTCAAAACAACTCAATAAAAGGAAAGCATGCAATAAATCGCATGCTCCTTTTCCATTTCACCTATTCAATATCTAAGTTATTTAGTTTAGCATGTGCCTGCTCTCTTTTCAGATTATATGATTGCCATGGAAGGTTTGCATTTATTGCCTCTCTTCTTTGATTTATTAAAATATTGCGGAGTTCTGGAATTCTTTTATCCTTTTCGTACAGGTGGATTAATCCAATGACCCCTGTGTAGGATAAATTTTTAAGGTAATAGACATCTATTTTGCCAGTAACTTGATAACGTTGTATATTCTCATTTACAACCATTCTATCAAGATTAACTACAGAAATGGCTGTGTAATAAAAAATGGAAGCAATAAAGTAAAAGCGAAATAGAGACAATTTTTCAATCCAAATTTTCACCAAAGTATAACCTAATATAACAACCAAGAAAATCATAAACGAATGCACAAGGACCCTTGTAAACGTAAAACCATAGGCATCCTCATACATGCTTAAGCGAATAAAGGCAGATATAAGCATCACTGCACTTGATAACACGAGAATTGTGAGCATCGTTTGCCTCATTCGTTTTATTCCATTCTTTCCACCACCCCCGAATGATAGGACGACAGTCGACAATGTCAAATTTATCAAGGTAACAAACAATAATTCAAAAAAACCTTTTCGTGCATATTCTGCATACGTATAGTCCATTTGCAAACTACCACTAAAGAAATATTTAAATTGAACAATTGTAAAAAGGATATATACAGCGTTTATTAAGACAAGTACGGTAATGGTAATCACAGAGTCTAGCTTTTGAATCTGCTGTATATCTTTTTGTTTAAAGACCTTCATTTGCTTATGATAAAGGAATTGCATCAGCCCAAAGAAGGCCATCATAAAAATTATTACAAGCACTATTCTAGCAATCCCCTCACCATCAACAACCTGAAACCAATTAGGGATATCCCCAACCAGTCGGTCAAACTGGGAATCAGCTGCCATAAGCAGTCTTACCACAACAGCCAGCACAGGAAAAGAGATAATTACCCCAATCAATACCTTTTTCCAGATAATGAATTTATCTCCATCAACACCACTTTTCATTCCTTTCCCCAAAGCAGTTATAAAGGAAACATTATATGTTATCGCCCCGACCAATCTTGAAAATAAATATGGTATGAACGCTCTCTGACTCCACTGGTGTTTTTTAGGACTCGTTACAAGCACTAGATGGAATATGACCAAGCCTGGAATCACCAGAATGTTGAGCACATAAAAGAGCATGTTATCGTTCAGGGTATAACTTATCGCTAATAGCCAAATACAACAAAGAACGAGGTAGCCAAGGCGCTGATGGGAAAATGAGAAGTGACGGTAGCGCCAAAAAAACACGCAATAGAATGCCATGATAAACACAATGTAGGAGATTCCAATAAGGCCGCGAAAAAATGATTCTTCAGCTAGAATTCCAAGCAACAGACAACAAAATAAAATGAGCCAATCGATTTTGCTAACTTTTGTTTCCATTTATACCCCTCTTTATTTAGAATTTCTATATATATAGTTATTCTTGGTATATAAGCAAAAAAAATTGCTTATATCGAAGCTTTCCTTCCCCACATAAAACCTATCCAGCTTACAGGGTAAAGGATGATAGTAAAAATGACACAAGCAATAATAAATGTCTTAGTCAATAGTGGGGCGAACCATGCATGCGGGATAATTTCAAAAACCGTTAGGAACATCAAAATTAAATTCGGAATCAGTGATAGTAAAAAGGTTTTTCTAAGGAGTGTCCGCCCGCCAGGCCCGAAACCCTTTCCGATTTCGTATCCGAGTAAAGCCCAAAAGAACATATACAAAATTGCGATCAAGGCAGGAACGGCTGTCAAATGACCCCAAATCGACGTTAACCATTCCCATCGATAGATATTATGGGCAAGGGTTAATAAACTTCCTCCGCCAAAAAAGAAGATATTTAAAAAAATGAATAACCACTTCATATTACTAGGTGTGACCGAGAGCTCTTCCTTCCATATGTCTGCAATTTCATTCGGGCTGCCAAGTCTTGCAACAATTCGTTCCATCAATTTTTCACCATTTAAACAATCCGACGATTCAAGCAGGATTTCATCAATATGCGATTCGTACTCAAGTAGGATGCTTTCCTTATCCTGATAACTGCCCAACGCTTTGTTCAATTCATCAAGATATTTACTCTTCGGCCGTTCCATGTTTTGATCTCCCTATTACCTTGTTCATTACTTTAACAAAATCTTGCCACTCACGCGTTTTTTCACCCAATAGTTCTTTACCTTCATTTGTTATGCGGTAATACTTTCTTGCAGGTCCCTTTTCTTGCTCCTGCCAGTAACATTCAATGTATTCCTGCTTTTCAAGCTTATGTAGTGCAGGGTATAAGGTTCCTTCTTTGACACTCAAATCATTATCACTGCGTTTTTCTAGCACTTTCACTAATTCATAGCCATACATATCACGCTCGTTTAATAATTGTAATAAGATGAGTGAAGTGCTCCCTTTAACTAATTCACGGTTAAACAATTTTATCACCTACCTAGTTTTATTAGGTACATAGAAATTCTACATTCAATTGTTTACTTTGTAAAGTATAATATAAAAAATTTTATATAAAAATAAATTAGTGACGATATCAAATCGTCACTACCATGAACATGCTACTTCATTTTTAGATTTTTTCTTTGTCTCTCTATGAATTGATCTCTCTCACCGCCATCAGAAAGTTCCTCTGAAAACGTTTGCCTCTCTTCCCTTTCTAATTGCCCTGTTTTGATGGTTTTAGGCAGCAAATTATTATTGGGTGCGGCCTGTTCATTCCATTTATCCATTAAAATCACCTCTTCAATAGTATTTAATTCCACCTCTTGTTTTATCCCAGGAACACATATTGATGCCCTAATCTGTGTGTGAATACTAGAGAAAAAATGAATTTGTATTCTGATAAATTACTGGACAAACTGGAATGGAAAAAACTCTCACAAAAATAAGTAGTCCTTCATAAAATATCATAGGAATGCATAATGGATGGAAGTATTTTGTAGATATTCCCTTTTTCGAGGTGTGTTAAAGGACATCGGTGATTTTGTAGCCATGTTGCTAGGAGCGTAAGGCGTGAGGTTCCTTGGAAAATGGTTGCCGGACGTGGATATCAACAAGTTAGTTTAACACAGCCTATTTAAAAAGCATACAAGCATAAATATTCCATTTTTCCCCCATACTAATAAAAAACAATGAGGTGAAGAAAATGGGACTTCTCAATTCATTTAATCAGTGGAAAGAGTCCAGATACCAAAATCATGTATCCAACATGAAGGAGCAGGGCAAGTGTCCAGATTGTGAGGGACGAGGGTATACGGTGTATCCTTATAATGAATTTGCCTACTTTAATTCGTTTGAATGTCCTGGTTGTCAAGGCAGCGGGCATTATGCGGATTGGGAAGAAATGCAATAAATTCACACAATTCAAAATCGTTTTAATAAGAAAGCGTAAGCGCCTTGGTCAGCCCCGACAGGCATAAGACAAGCTGACGTAGAGATCGCTTTTTTAACTGCAAGGTCGGTTTGGCTCATAATCCGAGGGCTAGGTACTAGAAGGGAAAAAGTCATAACTATACATTCTTATTATAAAGTAAAAATCCCTTCAGGAATCTTCTTAGAAGGGATTTCTTAACTATCTTAACTGTGCGTTTTAATTTGGCTTTTATAGGCATTTGAGGTCCTTACCTCAACTGTTAATGAACCTTTATTGACATAAGCTTTTAGGAGCAATGGAACACCGGTGGTATTCTTAAACCTAAAATCTTTGCCTCCATATGATACTGTTGCATCTCTTCCTGTTGGGACGTAGCCGACATGCAAGGAATGATGGTGCTTTTCTATATAGCTAACACCTAGTTGATCAATCGCATTATATAGTGTAGAAGAGGTTTGGCAGATACCTCCACCGATTCCATCGACTAATTTTCCATCATCGACTTCCGGTGCTGGTTGATAGCCATGCTCTGCATCACTTGGTCCAACCGTTGTATTAAAGGAGAACGAGTCCCCTGTACCGATGATAATATTATTAATAGCCTTGGCCGATAGGTCGATATTTTTGGAGCGGCCGATGACACCACTATTAAAAGTCGTCTTAAAAGAAGCGACTACTGCCTCTCCTAACTGTGTTACTTCCTCAGGCTTATAGCCACTCGCTGTAGTATAAAGTGGAATCTCCACATCCCCACCTTTTAATGAAGCTTGAATAATCTTTTCCAACAATTCTCCCTCATCTAAAATGGTTTGTGATGTTCCCTTTATAATTTTCCCATTACTATCAAGCTTATCCAAAATCATCCGTTTGTCATAACCTGGAGTGTCTTTGGTACCTCTCGCTAACTCCCTTGTGATAGTGGCAATTTCAGCTTTATATTTCTCATTATCCGATCCATACCCAAATTCCTTTGTATTAATTGTCCTAACACTCTTTTTTGTAGTTGGATTAATAATATTTACAAAAACGGGCTTTTCTTCTTCCTTTTTCTTCTCTTCCTTTATTTTGTTTTCTTTCTCAATTTTTTGTTGCTGTTTTGTTGCCTTAGCTTCTCTTTCCTTTGACGTCTGTACAGTACATCCCGATAAACCCAATAGACTACCCGCTAATAAAATCGTTACTATTTTTGTGAAAGTTCTCATTTTCCCCGACTTTTCTCCCTAGTTCTTTTCAGAATTTTATTAATAACCTATAAATCTATTATTTAGACGTTTTAGAATGGATTTTTGTTTCAAAATAATCCAATTTTTTACTATTATGCATCCAAAAAATAGGAACTTTTTTTTATTTTATCACTTTACCCTTGAGAAACATGCTATTAGTTTCAATAAATCGTACAAAACAAATAAATAGCCATTTAGTCCTACGAATAAAAAAAGCGAATACGTAAATAGTAATGTATAAGTTTGTTCATTTATATGGAGGTGCTACAATGTCTGTTTATGTTCATCAGACGTTTGTTATTAAACAAGAGAAGTTTAAAGAGGGCATAGATAACTTAAGGGAAATTAAAAAATTTAGAACAGAAAATTACGACCATAAGGTGGAGATACTGACCCCTATTTCCGGTGAGGACCATACTTATGCACTTCTATCGGTTTACGAGGGGCTTGCAGAAATGGAACTTCAGAATAAAAAGATGTTTGAAGACGATGAATACCTGGAGCTCATCGGTCCATTCTTCCTCGAAAATGTAGCAGAAGGGAGTTTGTATACTCAAATATACCGTTCACTAAGTGATAGAAAACCCGAGAAAAAAAAGGAAAAAGAATAAACAATCATTAAAAGTAAGACAAAAAGGGCAAAATGCCCTTTTTGTCTAGTAGTGATATTCAACTACCAAAGTCCAGCCAGTTCTTGAAACTTTGGGGTGATAATATAGAGAGATTCTCTTTTTCCAAATGTTTGAACCACCATACTTGTAAAAGTAATAAGCTGTTGTTTAATATAGTCCACCTCGGTTCTTATAGACACAGGTGTTGTATTATGAATAAGGGTGGCCATTTCATCTAGAATATCCCCCTCCCTGTATAGAATGCTCCAATGGTATTTTTCGGTTTTAATATCTTCTATGTTAGAGGCTATTACTAAGAAATGGCTCTCCATCTCGTTTATGACGTATTGAATCCGAATGAGGAGAGGATTCAACTCAATTTCCGATTTTTCTCTTACTGTACTTAACATAAGTTGACAGGCTTTAAGTATTTCATCAATATTAATCATTATCTATCCCCCAATAGTAGAGCCGATTCTCTCGATTCTACATGCAAACGCTGTTTACCATTGGGGTATTGTTCGTTACATGGCCATTGAATCCCTCCAAGTTCCTCCATTTTTTCATAGGTCATTGCCGACATATCACAAGGTCTTCCTTTTGACACCGCTTTCCATTCATTAAATGCTTCTTCTGGTGTTCGATAACTAATTAAAGGCTTACCATCCCGATCTTTAAAATCCATTCTATGAGAAAATTCAAGTAATATCTCAAAATCAGAAGGTAAATTATAAGGAGGATTCACCGCCTTTCTTAGAATATAGACCCGTCTTTCAAGATTTGTCATGGTCCCTTCCTTTTCTCCCCATAACGCTGTAGGCAATACAAGATCCGCTAATTCTGCAGTTTCACTTAAAAAAGGGTCCTGAACAACAAGAAACGGCTTTTTCATGACTTCAATCATTTTATTCCGATTTGGCAAGGATACAGCCGGGTTTGTAAACATCACCCAAAATAAGTCAATTTCCCCTTGATCAATTAATTGCATAATTTCAGAAATAAAGGTCTGTGGTCCAACAGGCAATGTTTCTTCATCGACATTCCATAGTTGGGCCATTTCCAATATATGCTTTGGGTTATCATTGTTCCGATACCCAGGATAGAAACCCGCTCCGCCCACTTCCCTGTTCGACATCGCACTTGGCTGACCAGCATGCTGAAATGGTCCTGAGCCTGGCTTTCCAATCTTCCCCATAATCAGATGCATCGAATTGACAAGGGTTGAGGCAGCTGTCGCATCCATACTTTGATATACACCTTGTAGGAGTACAGTTAAGATTTTTTCTGAGGTTCCTATCCATTCAGCACACTGAATAAGCTTACCTTGTGGAATAGCAGTAATTTGCTCCACAAAGTCAGGCGTATATCGTGCAACTGTCCTTTTTAATTCCTCATAACCTACCGTATGGTTTTCAATGTATGCATGATCAATCCAATTATTTTTAATTAATAAGTGGATTATTCCATTAAGTACGGCTACATTTGTACCGCTTCTTGGCTGCAAGCTAAGGTCTGCCATCCGATCACTTACATCGTTTCTTGTGTCAATCTCAATAATTTTTGTTCGATTCCTTCTCCGCGCATCCAGAACACGTTCCCAAAAAACGGTATTTGTTTCGTTAGAATTCCTCCCAAAGAAAACAATGACATCCGCATACTCAACGTCTTCCTCACAGGCCGGAGGTCCATCTGAACCAAAGGACTCGATTAATGACCATTCACCAGTTGCAGTGCATAAACGTGTATTCGCATCAACATGGTGCATTCTTAGTCCAGCGCGAGTGATTTTGGAAATCGTATAATATTCTTCTAGATAAGCTTGGCCCGTATGGTAGAATGCAAGTCCACCAGGACCTTTCCTTTTTAGAGCATCCTTCGTCTTTTCAACCAATAATGTGTAGGCATCTTCCCAGTCTGCAGAAAGCAGCTTACCATTATGGCGGATTAATGGCGTTTTTAAACGATCGATACTGTTATTGGCCCACCACTGATTTTCCCCTTTTGGTCCAAGGCGGCCTTTATTAACGGGGTATCGTTCATTTCCAACTATCCCGACAATTTTGTCATCTTTAACTGCAATAAAACAGCCGCATCCATTTGAACAAATATTACAAGTTGAATAGACCAACTTATCAATTTTCCCTTGTGTATAAATGTTCATATCGACCCTCGAAGAATCCCATCCCATCATTGTCACTCCTACTATTTCTTTTGGCTGTTTTTAAGGATTTCTATTTGCTGCTGATAAGCAGGGGAAAATGAGTAACTGATATGATTGGAACATTCTTGGCTTTTTTTATTGGTTTGGGAAAGCTTAATCTCTGTCTAAAAGAGCGGCTCCAGCAATTCCTGGCTGGGTCATCTCATAAATGTTCAAAATAATATCCAATTCTTCTTCAGTAAGTACATCATATTTCAAACATAATTCCCGGACTGATTTACCGGTAATCGTAGCTTCTCTAGCAATCCGTGCAGCCACTTCATACCCTAGATGAGGATTGACTGCCGTAATGATACCCACACTCTTTTCGACATATTCTTTTAACCGTTTTTCATTTGCTTCGATTCCTTTTAGACAGAAATCAGTAAATGATTTAAAACCGTTATTCATAATACTTATTGATTGCAATAAATTAAAGACTAAGACAGGCTCCATCACATTTAATTCTAGCTGGCCTGCTTCTGAAGCAAGACAAATGGTATGGTCATTTCCAATGACCTGAAAGGCAATCTGATTGATTAGCTCAGGCATGACAGGGTTCACTTTTCCGGGCATGATAGAAGAACCTGGTTGACGTGCCGGCAGAGTAATTTCACCTAACCCTGCGCGAGGTCCTGAGGCCATCAAACGGAGGTCATTTGCAATTTTTGACATATTCATCATACATACTTTTAGTGAAGCTGAAACCTCTGTATAGGTGTCCGTGTTTTGAGTTGCATCGACAAGGTGTTCAGCATTCACCAGTGGGAGGCCGCTTATCTCTGCCAAGTGGTTAACAACATCTTTAATGTATTTAGGGTCTGCATTTAACCCGGTCCCGACTGCTGTTGCTCCCATATTCACTTCAAACAAATGTGATTTTGAGTGTGAAATTCGCTTGATATCACGTTCAATGACGCGGGAGTACGCTTCAAACTCTTGCCCGAGACGAATAGGAACAGCATCTTGAAGATGCGTTCGCCCCATTTTGATAACGTTTTCAAATTGTTTGGCTTTTTCCTTGAATACGGTGCGCATATCTTCCATCGTCAAAAGCAATTTTTCTAGTAACTTAAGTGTGGCAATATGGATTGCCGTAGGAAATACATCATTTGTCGATTGAGACATATTCACATGCGTATTAGGACTTAACTGAATATACTCACCTTTTTTATGACCTAATAACTCAAGAGCCCGGTTTGCAATTACTTCATTTGCATTCATATTCATGGATGTCCCTGCCCCGCCTTGAATCGGGTCAACAATAAACTGGTCATTCCATTTTCCTGTAATTATTTCATCAGCTGCTTGACAAATAACGTTCCCCAGACCACTATACAACCTCTTTATATTCATATTTGCGATGGCAGCAGCTTTTTTTACCATAGCAAGTGCTTTAATTAACTCCTCATGGATACGGTAGCCCGTAATAGGGAAATTTTCAACTGCTCTAAGAGTCTGGATACCATAATACACATCTTGTGGTATCTCTTTATTTCCTAAAAAGTCCTGTTCAATTCTTTTTGCATCCATTAGCATCTGTCTCCCAACTTTTTAAGAGATTTTATTGTTATTATACAAAAATAATATCAGTTAAATATCAATATGTCTCTTTTTTCACTAATTCTGTTAATATACTTACACACTCCATCATAAAACTTTCATATGAGTACGGCCCAATTTCAAACTGAACTTCCCCACTGGTAAAGAAAAAACGTCAGTTTAATCAAGCTTGCTATTTCCTGATGAAGCATCCTGAAAAATTAGCAAAGGCATATGAGGAAGTAGATTGTGTCGTAACAGGTACCATTCCAACCTATCAGCAAGTACGGCAATTAAAATATATCCGAATGATCTTAAATAATCACTAAGGCTCTGGCCAACTCCTCCCCTTTTCTCATTGTATGCCAAGCAAGATACAGTATTGGCAGGCAAATATCCAATTTAGAAAAGAGATGTTGTTAATATATTACTTCCTCAATTGCATGCGATCCGGATGCATGGGGAAATGAGGTGGAAGAATTTAAACCGGAGAGAGTCGCTGATCCAAAAAGGAACCACACCATGTGAGATATGTAGTTTTTGGCTGTGACGATACCAATTGGGCGACTACATACCAATGCATTCCTACCCTCCTTGATGAAAAGCTTGCGAAAAAAGGAGCGACGCGTTTAATTCAGAAGGGGCCAATGTTGGATTTATTGAAAAAATACCCTGCTTGCGAGCTTTCGTTTGAAAGGTTTATTGAGCTGTTGTCACCGTTAAAGACACATTAAAGAGCAAAAAAAGAGACGGATTGGAGGAGTTGTTTAACATGTCCTCGCCCATCTCTTTTTGTTTTGTATATAAATGCATTAATCTTGAATAAAAGAATGATTGAATTTTCTTAAAAGGCGGCCGAAGACTTGACACTCTTCCTCAGGCCAGCCCTTTAACAGTTCTGAAATTCTTTCCAACCTCTCCTGCATATGATTGGTTAATTCTTTTGTTCCCTGTTCTGTTATCTGAAATGTGTACGCTCTGCCATCAACTGGATCAGGAATTTTATACAGATAGCCTTTTTGCTCTAAAGCTGCCGCTTGTCTGCTCACAGTTGAACTATCCAATTGAAATTCTCCTGCCAACACCTTTACCCCTACTGCCCCTTTAGTAGCAATTCGACGGAGCAATAAATAGGCAGACCGATCAAGATTCCATAGCTTTGTTACCGATGTTGTTCGTCGAAGCAGAATGGCAAGTTCAAGTTCAATCATCCCTAAAGCATTCTCATCCATTAATAAAACCTCACAATTATAGTAATCCAAAGAATATCATATCATAATCACATAATTATATATAAGCTTAACACACTATAAAACATCATTGACGTAGTGGAAAATAGTTGTATAATACAATCATATAGTTTCATTATACAACTATTTATTCAAAAAAAAAAAAGAAAGGGGGTAAGTATATGCAAGCACATGAAATCATGGTCAGTCAGGTTCATAAAGTGAAGGAAGATGATACTGTCCGTGCCGCCATAGAAAAATTTATTGAGCATCGTATCAGCGGACTGCCGGTTGTAAACGACAGAAATGAGATTGTAGCTTTTATCAGTGATGGGGATATCCTTCGGTATATTGGTAAGCATGAAGATCGCATCGTCGATAATTTTTACTATACTTTCGTTATAAAGGGCGATGAAGATAAATTTGAGGATAGAGAACAACGGTTATTGCAATTAAATGTTCTGGAAATCGCCAAAAAAAAGGTGATAAAAGTTTCCTGGGATGTGGAAATGGAAACTATTGCTGCAGTTTTAGGGAAAAAGCAAATTAAAAAAGTCCCCGTCGAACGTAATGGTGTATTAGTTGGAATCATCAGCCGTGGCGACGTTATAAGGAATTCTTTCAAATCCTTATTTTAGCACCTATTGAAGTGAACAAAGGTAAAGGGAGAAATTATTAAAAAGGAGAAATGTAAATGTCTTCAACACCGCAATCTGTTGCGTCATCCACGTCTCAATCTGTATCCTCCACAAAAGATAATGGAAGCATTTTATCACAACCAAAGGCAGTTTGGGCTGTATTTTTTGCCTGTATCATCGCCTTCATGGGACTCGGTCTTGTTGATCCAATTTTACCTGCTATTGCCGATAAATTACATGCATCACAAAGTCAAGTTACCTTACTTTTCACCAGTTATAACGCCGTGATGGCTATTGCCATGCTAATTACGGGAATGATTTCCTCAAGACTTGGGGTTAAGTGGACTCTCCTTACTGGCATTGTCATCATTGCTGTTTTTTCCGCACTTGGAGGTGTTTCAAACGGGATTTGGACACTTGTTGGCCTTCGCGGGGGTTGGGGATTAGGAAATGCTTTGTTTGTAGCAACCGCACTAGCTGCTATTGTATCACTTTCGAGCAGTGGCACAGGAAAAGCAATCATTTTGTACGAAGCTGCCATTGGACTTGGCATATCTGTTGGACCACTTCTTGGAGGATGGTTAGGGGCCATGTCTTGGAGAGGGCCCTTTCTTGGTGTTGCCACACTAATGTTGGTTGCCTTTATTGGTTTAATATTATTTATGCCAAAGACCGACAATGGAGGGACCGTTAAACAAAAATCATCTTTATTAGATCCATTTCGTGCCTTAAAACATCGCTCACTGCTCATCTTCGGGATCACAGCAGCGCTGTATAACTTCGGCTTTTTCACCTTACTAGCCTATGCCCCCTTCGTGATGGGTTTAGATGAACATGGACTAGGCTTTGTATTCCTTGGCTGGGGTATACTTCTTGCGACTACCTCTGTCTTCCTAGCTCCGAAACTTCAACAATGGTTTGGAACAATCAAATCAATGGCCGCTATGTTACTATTGTTTGCCCTGCTTCTTTTCGCAATGGGTATCTGGACATCCACACAATGGGTTATTATCGCAGCGGTTATCTTAGCAGGAGCATTATTAGGTAATAATAATACCTTAATTACTACGGCAGTTATGAATGCTGCACCGGTTGAACGTTCTACAGCATCGGCAGCTTATAGCTTCCTGCGCTTTCTTGGTGGTGCAATCGCCCCATATACAGCGGGTAAGCTTGCGGAAATATATAACCCATCGGTACCTTTCCTTGTCGGTGGAGGTTTTGTTGTTCTCTCTGTAATCTTCATTTTAATCAACAATAAACATGTTAAACACGTTGATAATGGAGAATTAGGACATTAATTTTTCTAGAAGATCTGTCATTTGACAGATCTTTCTTTATTAATGGATATCCCGCTTCTTAAAACGGCCGCCTCGTACCTCTGATATATCTGCAATTGCCAAAAATGCAGATGGATCAATGTCTTCCACGATGGTTGTTAATTTCGATTCTTCGAGTCGTGAAATAATGCTAAAGATTACTTTTTTATTTTCCCCGGTATATGCACCTTCACGAAAAAGGATTGCAATTTTGAATTGCAATCCTTTTTTTGAGGTCATGACATGACTTTGCAAATGTTATTGGTAAACTCCACTGGATCCTCAATTGGTAATCCTTCAATCAGCAGTGCCTGATTATACAGCAAATTAGTATATAGGGCTAACTTTTCTTTATCCATTTCAAAGGCAGTTTTTAACGATTCGAACACATCATGATGTATATTGATTTCTAAAACCTTATCGGCTTTAATGCTCTGGTTGTTTGGCATCGCATTTAAAATCTTCTCCATTTCAATTGACACAGCACCATCTGTGGTTAAGCAAACAGGGTGGGATTTCAGTCTCTTTGATACTCGTACATCCTTAACCTTGTCAATTAGTAGATTCTTCATATATTCAAAAAGTTCTCTGTTTTCTTTTTCCTCTGTGTCAGTAGTAAGATTTTCATCTGCTTCGAAACCTAAATCACCGCTTGATACCGATTTAAACTCTTTTTCTTTGTAGTTCATTAACATTCTAATCGCAAACTCATCAATCTCATCGGTGAAATATAAAATTTCAAAACCTTTATCAGCGACAAGTTCTGTCTGTGGCAGTTTGTCAATTCTTTCCTTTGTTTCACCAGTAGCATAATAAATATATTTCTGATTCTCATGCATCCTTGAAACATACTCGTCTAATGTGACAAATTTCTTTTCTTTAGAAGAATAGAACATCAATAAATCCTGTAATTCTTCTTTATGGGTTCCATAATCACTATAGACGCCATATTTAATCTGTCTGCCAAATGAGTTATAGAATTCTTCATACTTTTCTCTTTCATTCTTCAATAAATGGAGTAATTCACTTTTAATCTTTTTGTTTATATTCTTAGCAATCAGCTTTAACTGGCGATCATGCTGCAGCATTTCTCTCGAGATATTTAACGATAAATCCTCAGAGTCAACCATCCCTTTTACAAAGCTGAAATAATCAGGAAGCAGGTCAGCGCATTTGTTCATAATTAATACACCATTGGAATACAGCTCTAAGCCCTTTTCAAATTCCGGGGAGTAGAAATCAAACGGTATTTTTTCCGGAATATACAAGATGGCTTGATATCTAACCGCACCGTCAACACTGATATGAATATGTTTGATTGGCTCATCAAAGCCGTAGTGCTTTTCTGAGTAAAAACGTTCGTAGTCTTCCGCTGTAAGATCTTTTTTATTCTTTCTCCATATAGGAACCATACTATTAATGGTTTGTTCTTCGACAACATCCTCATATTCACTTTCGCTGCCAGCTTTAAGCTGTTTTTCCGATACATCCATTTTTATTGGATAACGAATAAAATCTGAATACTTTTTGATAATCCCCTTTAAACGGTATTCCTCCAAATATTCATCATAGTTGTCATCTTCTGTATTCTCTTTTATTTTTAGGATAATTTCTGTGCCTACTGATTCCTTATCTGTTGCGACAATAGTATATCCATCCGCACCCTTAGACTCCCATTTATAGGCTTCATCACTACCTAAAGCTTTACTGATGACCGTTACTTCATCAGCTACCATGAAGGCTGAATAAAAACCAACCCCGAATTGCCCAATAATATCATATCCATCTTTTAGTTCGTTTTCTTTTTTAAATGCTAAGGAACCGCTTTTAGCAATGGTACCAAGGTTATTTTCAAGCTCTTCCTTGGTCATTCCGATACCTGTATCGATAATTTTTAGGGTTCTATTCTCTTTGTCAGCGGTCACCTTTATGTAGTAACTATCCTGGTCAAATGTCAACGAGTCATCCGTTAAGGCTTTGTAATAAATTTTATCAATTGCATCACTTGCATTTGATAGTAACTCTCGCAAAAAGATCTCCCTGTGTGTATAAATGGAGTTAATCATCATGTCTAATAATCGTTTTGATTCAGCTTTAAATTGTTTTGTTTCCATTAAGACCTCTCCTTCATCCTTTTTCATTTATCATTTTAGCACTCTATACATTCGAGTGCTAACCAATAATTAAATATCATATATTCAATTTCCCGTCAAGAAATAAGAAAAGCGGAAGCGCCCTGGTCAGGCCCGACAGGCATAAGACGAGCCGGCGTGGAGGTTGCTATTTAACCTCCAGGTCGGTTTGGCTTATGACACGAGGGGTTAGGCGCTTGCGCTGGACAATTTTCAAAGTAGTAACAATAAAATTTCCTCTAATAAATAAGCACCCTGTAAGGATGCTAGCTGGAACCCAATATAAAATAAATTAGAAAGAAAAAGCGAATGACATACATTGTAATTGATACTTCCTGTCTCATGCCTTTTACTAACTTTACTGGACTCATACAAAAATAATCTGCTGGACAATTATTTTTGTATAGAAAAAAGCCCACGAC
>Ga0308175_100001153_pt1 | contig 17684 bp, 16 predicted proteins | sample PhyCR1_3_FD_203893 | JGI IMG/M metagenome (GOLD analysis project Ga0308175, IMG submission 203893) | Soil microbial communities from UC Gill Tract Community Farm, Albany, California, United States - DLSLS.C.R1 | ecosystem: Environmental > Terrestrial > Soil > Agricultural land | place: USA...
AGGTCGTTGGGGAGCTCGAGCAGCCGCTGCATCAGCGCGTGCGCGTCGTCGAGCCGGCCGGCGTGCGCGTAGGCCTGGACCAGCCAGAACGTGCAGGCCAGGAACGGGTGCTCGTCGCCGCTCAGCCCGTCGACGCCGCTCTGCGTCCGGTAGCGCAGCAGCAGCCCGTCGCGCATCAGGTCCTGTTCGACGGCCGCGATCGTGCCGAGCATCCGCGGGTCCTCGCCGTCGACGAAGCCGACGTCGGAGAGAACGAGCAGGGACGCGTCGACCTCGGACGTCTCGTAGTGCTGGGTGAAGGTGTTCCGCTTCGCGTCGTACCCGTGCTCGAGGACCTCGTCGCGGACCTTGTCGCGCAGCGCCCGCCACTCCTCGACGGGTCCCTTCAGGCCGTGCTTCTCCACCGCGGCGACCGCCCGGTCGAAGGCGACCCAGACCATCACCCGTGAGTGCGTGAACCGCCGCAGCGGCCCCCGGATCTCCCACAGCCCGTTGTCCGGCTCGTCCCAGTGCTGGGCCAGCTCCTCGACCAGGGTGCGCTGCAGCGACCACGAGTCCTCGCTCTCGTCGAGGCCGAGCTCGCGCGCCATCTCCAGGGCCACCATCACCTCGCCGAGCACGTCGGTCTGCCGCTGGGTCACGGCACCGTTGCCGATCCGCACCGGGGCCGAGCCGGCGTACCCGGGCAGGTGGTCCAGCGTCCGCTCGGGCAGGTCGCGCCCGCCGTCCACGGCGTACATGATCTGCAGGTCCTGCGGGTCCCCGGCGACGGCCCGCAGCAGCCAGCCGCGCCACAGCCGGGCCTCGTCGGCGTAGCCCGACTCCAGCAGCGCCTCGAGGGTCAGCGACGCGTCGCGCAGCCAGCAGTAGCGGTAGTCCCAGTTGCGCTCGCCGCCGAAGTCCTCCGGCAGCGAGGTGGTCGGCGCCGCGACGATCCCGCCGGTGCCGCCGTGGGTGAGCAGCCGCAGCGTGAGCAGGGACCTCACGACGGCCTCGCGGTACGGCCCGTCGTAGCTGCACACGCCGGCCCAGTCCTCGGCGACCGAGACCGTGTCGTCGATCCGGTCCTGGTAGGCCAGCGGCTCCGGCAGCTCGTGGTGCGAGGGCGCCCACGTGGTCGAGAAGGTCAGCTCCTCACCGGCCTTGACCGTGAACTCGTCGGCGTGCTTGCCGTCCACCGCCCGTGGCAGCCGGGGGCCGCGCAGGATCAGCCGGTCCGGGCCGGCGACCGCGGTGATCACCTCGACGCCGTGGGCCCGCTGGCGCCGCACCCAGGGCCGGACCTTGCCGTAGCCGAACCGGACCACCCACTCGTGCCGGATCGCCACCTCGCCCTCGACCCCGACGATCCGGCGCACGATGTCCGCGCGGCCGTCGCCGAGCGGCATCAGGTCGAGCACCACCACGCGGCCGGTGTCGGTGGTCCAGGTGGTCTCCAGGACGGCGCTGTCGCCGACGTACCGCCGGCTGCAGGCGGCCCTCTCGTCCGTCGGCCCCAGCAGCCAGCGCCCGTGCTCCGGGCCGCCCAGCAGGGCCGCGAAGCAGGCGTGGGAGTCGAAGCGCGGCAGGCACAGCCAGTCGACCGAGCCGTCCTTGCCGACCAGCGCGGCGGTGCCGGTGTCGCCGAGCACGGCGTAGTCCTCGATCGGGAGTGCCATGCCGCCAACCTAGCCAGGCATCCCTGGGCGTTCGGGACGTTACGATCCCGGCGTGGCCGGCGACGACGAACGGCCGGGTCAGCTCCCGGTCGACCAGCTCCTGGGCTCGACGGTGCACGCCGAGCTGCTCCAGCGGTCGCTCACGCTCGCGACCGCGGAGTCGGTGACCGGAGGCGCGCTCGCCGACCTGGCCTCGGCGTCCCCGGGCGCCAGCGAGACGTTCGTGGGTGGCGTCGTGTCCTACGCCACGGCGGTCAAGACCGGGCTGCTCGGCGTCGACGAGGCCACGGTGGCCCAGGACGGGGTGGTCTCGGCCCGCTGCGCCGAGCAGATGGCCACCGGGGTGCGCTCGCTGCTCGGCGCCGACTGGGGGGTGAGCACGACGGGTGTGGCCGGCCCCACCGCGCAGGAGGGGAAGCCGGTCGGCACGGTGTTCATCGGGGTCGCCGGGCCGGACGGGGTGGCCGCGCACGAGCTGCACATCGACGGCGACCGGGCCGTCATCCGGGCCACGGCCTGCCGGCGGGCCGCGGAGCTCCTGGTGGCCGCGGTGACCGGCGCGCCGGGAGACACGCCGTAGCGTTCTGCTGTCAGCGCAGCCGATTTTGCCGGTGTCGCCGCCGGGAAGTTTTCTCCAGCGGGTAGCGTTGGCCTTCTCGATACCGCATGCGAGCCCAGGGAAGGAGCAGCCCATGGTGATCTTCCGCCGCCTGCTCGGTGAGGTGCTCCGTGACCAGCGGATGCGCCAGGGCCGCACCCTGCGCCAGGTGTCCGCCGACGCCCGGGTCAGCCTGGGCTACATCTCGGAGATCGAGCGCGGCCAGAAGGAGGCCTCCTCCGAGCTGCTCGCCTCGATCTGCTCCGCCCTGGACGTCCCGCTGTCCGAGATCCTCTCCGAGGTCAGCGACGCGGTCGCGCTCGAGGAGGCCGCGCTGGCCATGCAGCTCGAGGACGTGTCCGTCGACACCACCAGCCTGCGCACGCCGCGCGACGCGGGCCCGCGGGCCGGCGACGTGGTCGCCTCCGCCGCCTGAGCGACAGCGCCGGCCGGACCGGGTGACTCCGCAGCAGCAGCTGGTCGAGCGCGTCCGCGACGACCTCCTCGCCGACGGCCGGGTCCGCGGACTCTGGCTCACCGGCAGCCTCGGCACCGGCACCGACGACGCCTTCAGCGACGTCGACATGTTCGTGCTGGTCCGCGACGACGACCTGCCCGGCTTCCTGGACGGCTGGCCGCGGCTCGCGGACCGGTACCGTCCGTTGCTGGCCCGGCGGCTCGGCCCCGCCCCCGTGTTCAACCACGTCCTCGCGGGGTGGCTGCGGTGGGACGTGGTGGTCGGCGGCCCCGGCGACCTGGCGAACATGGACCGCACCCAGGTCACCGAGGTCTTCAACCACGACGGACTCACGCCGTCCTCGCCGTCGCACCGCGGGGCCGACCCGGACGTCGTGCGCGAGATGACCGAGGAGTTCCTCCGGGTGCTCGGGCTGCTGCCGGTGGTGCTCGGCCGCGACGAGCTGGTCACGGCCGCGTCCGGCGCCGGGCTGTTGCGGCAGATGCTGACCACGCTGCTGCGCTACCGCGCCGAGGGCGACCGGCTCAGCGGCGCGCTGCACCTGCGCCGGGTGCTGCCGCCCGGCGAGCTGGCCGCGCTGGCCGCGCTGCCCCCGGTGTACGCCGAGCGCGGCTCGGTCGTGCGCCTGCACCTGGCCTGCGCGGGGATGTTCCTGCCGGTCGCGCGCGAGCTGCTTGGCGAGGCGTACCCGTTCGCGCTGGAGGCCGCCTGCTGGGCGCACCTGCGCGTGCATCTGCCGGTCGAGGGCGGCGGGTAGCCGCACCCCGGGGGAATACCGCCAGAAGGGCGCGCGGCGCAGGGGCGCGGAAGGCGCGGTCCTGGGCCAGAATGACCCACACAGGTCCGGTCCCGGGGGTGTGTGAGATGGCGCGTGTGGTGGGTGTCCTGCTCCAGGGCACGCTGGCCGCGGTCGGCTGCGTGCTGTGCTCGCTGGGGACCGGCGGCCCGCCGGTCGTCGCCTTCGCGGGCGCGCTGCTGCTGCTCCTGGCCCTGCCGGTCCCGCACGTGCTCCGCACCCGTCGCCGCGGACCGCGCGACGCCGTCGTCGCCGCCGACGCCGCGGCCACCACCGTGGGCCTGGCCGGTCCCGCCGCGGTCTTCCTGGCGGTGCAGACCGACAGCGACCTCACGCTCGGCGTGGTGGTCGCCTGCCTGGTCGCCGCGCTGACCGTCTCCGCGGTGGCCCGCCACGAGCTCGGGTCGGCGACCCGACCGTCCCGGGCCGGCCGACCCGTCACCGGCCCGCACGACGGCTGACGTCTCGGGATCACCCGGGCTCGGGCTGGCAGGACGGGCACCAGTACGTCGCCCGCTCCTGGGACTCCGGGCCCGTCATGTCCACGAGGATCCGGGTGCCGCAGCGACGGCACGGCTGCCGGTCGCGCCGGAAGACCCAGGTCTGCTGGCCGCGCCGGGTGTCGCCGGTGAACGTCTGCGCGACGCGCTGCTTGTTCGCGTCCAGGGCCGAGCGGGCCCGTCGCACCAGCCGGGGCAGGTCCGTCACCCCGCCGACGGGCAGCAGCGGGTGCACCCCGGCAAGGAAGCACAGCTCGCTCTTGTACAGGTTGCCGATCCCCGCCAGGTTGCGCTGGTCCAGGATCGCCTCGGCCACGGGTCGCTCCGGGGCGGCGAGCAGGCGGCGGAGCGCCTCGTCCTCGTCCCAGTCCGGCCCGAGCAGGTCGGGGCCGAGGTGTCCGACGACGGTGTCCTCGGCGTCTCGCGCGACGACCTCGACGATCCCGAGCGCGAACCCGACGGCGGTCCAGCCCTCGGTGCGCAGCACGACCCGGGCCTCGTGGGCGGGCCGTCGCCAGGCGGTGCCGGGACGGTACAGGTGCCAGGAGCCCTCCATCTTCAGGTGCGTGTGCAGGGTGCGGTCGCCGATGCGGGTCAGCAGGTGCTTGCCACGGGACACCGTCTCGTCGACGGTCTCGCCGGCGAGGTCCAGCGTCGCCAGTGCCGGCACCCGGAAGTCGGTCTCGGTGAGCACGTGGCCGCTCAGCGCCTGGTGGAGGTGCAGCGCGGTGCGCCAGACGGTGTCTCCCTCGGGCATCAGCGTCCCGCCCGGTCGGAGGCGTGGGGAGCGGCCCAGCGCGACGGCCGGTCCAGCGTCGGGGGCAGCCGGGTGCCGGCGTCCCCACGCGCGGCGTTCGCCTGCTGCTGGCTGAGGAACAGCGTCTCGGTGAGGTCCGTGCCGGACAGGTCGGCGCCGCGCAGGTCCGCTCCGGTGACGTCGGCGAGCCGCAGGTCGGCACCGCTGAGGTCCGCCCCCACCAGCAGGGCGCCGCGCAGGTCCGCGCCGCGCAGGTCCGCCCCGCGCAGCGCTCGCCCGGCCAGGTCGGCGCCTCGGTGGTCCGGCCCGTCGAGCCCGGCCCGGACGAGGCTGCTCACCCGGCGCAGCAGGTCCGCGACCCCGCGCCGGTGGGCGTCCACGTCGAGCCGGTCCAATGCCTCGGCCGACCCGTCGGCGAGCGGCACGGTGGCGTCGTGCGCCGCGTCCAGGTCGGCGTGCAGCGGCGCCGCGGCGGGCAGGTCCCGGGCCTCGGCCAGCAGCCAGAGCATCTCGTGCAGCGCCCGCATCACGCCGAGGGCGCGGAACATCGGGCCCGCGGTCCCGGGGTGCTCGCGCCAGTCGCGGCCACCGAACGTGACCTGGGCGACCTGCTGGCCGGCGCCGAAGCAGTCGTAGGTCGTGCAGCCGGGCATCCCGACGTCGCGGAGCCGGTCGTGGACGGTGCAGCCGAACCCGTCGCCGAGGTGCCGGCACGGCTCGCCGGCCGGCTTGTCGAACGCGAAGTCGGCCGACCGGGCGAACGCCGGGGCCACGCAGCAGAGCCCGAAGCAGCGGCTGCAGTCGGCGCGCAGGTCACGGCGCAGGCTGCGGCGTCGGTCGCCCACGTCGCGCTCAGCCACGCAGCCTCAGCCCCCGGGGGGTGGCCACGAAGCCGGCGTCCTCCAGCGCCCGGCGTAGCGCCGAGGACCGCTCCCCGGTGCCGAGGATGGTCTCCCCGTCGGCGCGCTCGACGGTGAGCCGGCCCAACGCCCCCTGGCGTACGGCGGTCGCGAGAGCGTGCATCGCCGGGGAGAGGGCGTCGACGTCGTCGGTGAAGGTGAGCAGCGTGCGGCCGCCCCGCTCGACGTACACCCCCAGCTCGCCGTCGACGAGCACGACGAGCGCGCCGGCCTTGCGGCCCGGGCGGTGCCCGGTCCCGGCGGTCTCCTCGGACGCGACCCGCTCGGGCCAGGGCAGCGCCGCGCCGTAGGGGTTCGCGGGGTCGGTCGCGGCCAGCGCGACGGCGGTGGCCTTGTCGCGCGGGGCGTCCCCGACCTCGCGCGAGAAGGACCGCAGCCGGTCGACCGCGCCGGGGCCGCCGAACTGGGCGGCGCCGAGTGACGCGACGAAGTACCCGCGCCGGCAGCGCCCGGAGTCCTCGAACGCCGACAGCACCTTGTAGACGCCGGCGAAGCCGCCGGGGACCCGCTCGCTGCTGACAGCGCCGCGGGTCACCACCCCGTGCCGCTCGAGCAGCCCTTCGGCCGAGGCGTGCGCCCGCCGGGTCGGGTCGGTCTCCAGCTCCGGGAGCAGGGCCCAGCGGCCCACCATCGTGGGCGGGCCGGTCCGCGACGGCAGGTCCGGGCGCCGGGGGCGGGTCGAGGTGCGGGTCCGGGGCGCCGGCCGGCGGGACCGGTGGGCGGTGCGGCCACCGGAGGTCAGGGCGCGCACCGGAGCGAGCGTGTCGTTGCCCAGCCGCCCCGCCCAGACCAGGTCCCACAGCGCCGCCTCGAGGGCCTTGTCGTCGGTCGAGCCGACCGTGTTCGAGAGCTGGCGGAAGAAGTAGGCACCACCGCCGGAGAGCGCCTCGAGGACGGCGTCGTGCAGCGGGGTCGCGTCGAGCTCGCCGTGGTCGGGCAGCGTCAGGTGCGCGGTGTCGGCGAGGTGCAGCGACACCCAGCCGTCGGTGCCCGGCAGGGTGCCGTGGCCGGCCCACAGCACCTCGCCGCTGGCGGTGAGCTCGTCGAGCATGGCGGGGACGTAGTCGACGACCCGGCTGCCGAGCACGAGCGGCTCGAGGGCGCTGGCGGGCACCGCGCAGCCGGCGAGCTGGTCGACGACGGTGAGCACGCCGTCGACGCCGCGCAGCCCGCGCCCGTTGGACCCGGCCGCGACGACGTTCTGCCAGACCGGGAGGAACCGGCCCAGCGTCGCCGGCTCGACCGGCTCGACCTCCTTGCGCAGCGCGGCCAGGGAGCGGCGGCGCAGCCGGCGCAGCACCTCGGCGTCGCACCACTCGGCGCCGGCGCCGGCCGGCCGGAACTCGCCCTCGAGGACCCGGCCCTGGGCACCGAGCCGGGCCAGCGTCTGCTGCGCGACCGCGACCCCGAGGCCCAGGCGCTCGGCCACGTCGCCGGCCGTGAACGGCCCGTGCGTGCGGGCGAAGCGGGCCACCAGGTCGGCGAGCGGGTCCTCGACGGGCTCGGCGAACACCTCCGGGGTGCCGGGCGGCACCGGGACACCGAGGCCGTCGCGCAGCCGGCCGACGTCCTCGACGGCCGTCCAACGCTCCTGTCCGCCGACCCGCACCTCGGCGACCCGCCGGGCGTCGGCGAGCAGGGCGAGCCAGCCGGCGGCGTCGGCGCCGTCGACCGACCGGGCGCGGACCTCGTCGGTGGAGAGCGGGCCGAGCAGCCGGAGCAGGTCGGCGACCCCCTCGGCGTCGCGGGCCTGCCGGTCCGGGGTCAGCCGCTGCAGCTCGCGCTCGAGCTCGGCGAGGACGTCGGGGTCGAGCAGCTCGCGCAGCTCGGCCCGGCCCAGCAGCTCGGCGAGCAGCCCCTGGTCGAGGCTCAGCGCGGCCGCGCGCCGCTCGGCGACGGGGGAGTCGCCTTCGTACATGAACGCCGCGACGTACCCGAACAGCAGCGACCGGGCGAACGGCGACGGCTGCTGGGTGGAGACCTCGACCACCCGGATCTTCCGCGAGGCGAGGTCCCGCATCATCCCCAGCAGCGCCGGCACGTCGTAGACGTCCTGCAGGCACTCGCGGACCGCCTCCAGGACGATCGGGAAGGACGGGTACTTGACGGCGACCTCGAGCAGCTGCGCGCTGCGCTGCCGCTGCTGCCACAGCGGGGAGCGGCGGCCCGGATCGCGGCGGGGCAGCAGCAGCGCCCGCGCCGCGCACTCCCGGAAGCGGGACGCGAACAGCGCCGACCCGCCCACCTCGGAGGTGACGATGTCCTCGATCTCGTCCGGCTCGAACACGACCACGTCCGCGCCCGGCGGCTCCTGGTCGGTCTCCGGCACCCGGAGCACGATGCCGTCGTCGCCGGGCAGCGCCTGCGCGTCGATGCCGTAGCGCTCCCGCAGCCGCACCCCGATCGCCAGCGCCCACGGCGCGTGCACCTGCGCGCCGTAGGGCGAGTGCACCACGATCCGCCAGTCGCCGAGCTCGTCGCGGAACCGCTCCACCAGCACGGTGCGGTCGCTGGGCAGCGTCGCGGTGGCCTCCCGCTGCTCGTCGAGGAACGCGACCAGGTTGTCGGCGGCCCACTCGTCCAGGCCGGCGTCGGTGCACCGCCGCTTGGCCTCCTCGCTGCTCAGGGCCGAGAGCTCGCGGGTGAACGCGCCGATGGCGGCCCCGAGCTCGGCGGGACGGCCGAGCTGGTCGCCCTTCCAGAACGGCAGCCGGCCGGGCTGGCCGGGAGCGGGGGAGACCAGCACCCGGTCGTGGGTGATGTCCTCGATGCGCCAGGAGGTCGCACCGAGCGCGAACACGTCGCCGACGCGCGACTCGTAGACCATCTCCTCGTCGAGCTCGCCGACCCGGGAGGCCTTCTCGCCGACGAGGAAGACCCCGAACAGCCCGCGGTCGGGGATGGTGCCGCCGCTGGTGACCGCGAGCCGCTGCGCGCCGGGCCGGGAAGTGAGGGTGCCGGCGACCCGGTCCCAGACGATGCGCGGGCGCAGCTCCCGGAACTCGTCGGAGGGGTAGCGGCCGCTGAGCAGGTCCAGCGTCGCGTCGTACGCCGAGCGGGGCAGCGTCGCGAACGGGGCGGATCGGCGGATCACCGTGAACAGCGTGTCGACGTCCCACTCGTCGACGGCGGTGGCGGCGACGACCTGCTGGGCGAGCACGTCGAGCGGGTTGGTGGGCACGTGCAGGGCCTCGATGGCGCCCGAGCGCATCCGTTCCACGGCGACCGCGGTCTGCACCAGGTCGCCGCGGTGCTTGGGCAGCAGCACCCCACGGGAGACCTCGCCGACCTGGTGGCCCGCGCGGCCGACCCGCTGCAGCGCGGAGGCCACCGACGGCGGCGACTCGATCTGCACGACCAGGTCCACCGCGCCCATGTCGATGCCGAGCTCGAGGCTGGAGGTGGCGACCACGCAGGGCAGCCGGCCGCGCTTGAGGTCGTCCTCGATCAGCGCCCGCTGCTCCTTGGACACCGACCCGTGGTGGGCGCGGGCGATCACCGTAGCGGCGCCCTCGGACTGCCCGCTGGCGCCCATCAGGGCCGCCGGTGCCCGGGCCCCGGCCGGTGCCGCGGCACGGGCCTCGGCCCGGTCGGTGGCGATCTCGTTGAACCGGGCGGTGAGCCGCTCGGCCAGCCGCCGGGAGTTCGCGAAGACGATCGTCGAGCGGTGCTGCTCGACGAGGTCGACGACCCGCTCCTCGACGTGCGGCCAGATCGAGCCGCGGCGCTCGGCGCTGCCGGCCGCCGAGCCCTCCGGCACCTCGTCGACGGCCGCGGCCAGGGCGAGCTCGGTCATGTCCTCGACCGGGACCACGACCTTGAGGTCCCACTGCTTGGTCGAGCCGGGGGCGACCACGTCGACCGGCCGGGAGCCGCCGAGGAAGCGGGCCACCTCCTCGACCGGCCGCACGGTCGCGGACAGCCCGATCCGCTGCGCCGGCTGCTCCAGGAGCTCGTCGAGCCGCTCCAGGGACAGCGCGAGGTGCGCGCCGCGCTTGGTGCCGGCGACCGCGTGCACCTCGTCGACGATCACCGTCTCGATCCCGCGCAGCGACTCGCGGGCCTGGGAGGTGAGCATCAGGAACAGCGACTCGGGCGTGGTGATCAGGATGTCCGGCGGCGTGGTCCCGAGCCGGCGGCGGTCGGCGGCGCTGGTGTCGCCGGAGCGCAGCCCGACGGTGATGTCCGGGGCCGGGACGCCGAGCCGGTCGGAGGTGTGCCGGATGCCGGTCAGCGGGGCGCGCAGGTTGCGCTCGACGTCGACCGCGAGCGCCTTGAGCGGGGAGACGTAGAGGACCCGGCAGCGCTGCTTCTTGTCCGGCCGCGGGGTGGTGGCGAGCCGGTCGACGGACCATAGGAACGCCGAGAGCGTCTTGCCGGACCCGGTCGGCGCGACGACCAGGGCGTTGCGGCCGGCGGAGATGGCCTGCCAGGCCCCGACCTGCGCCGGCGTCGGCGCCGCGAACGCCGCCTGGAACCAGGTGCGCGTGGGCTCGCTGAAGGACGCGAGGACGTCCGTCGGAGGGGTCTGCCTGGGCACCCCACCATCCTGCCCGACGGCACCGACAGTCCCGGTTCGGCGGCGGCTCAGGCGTGCAGGCCGCCGTCGGAGTGCAGCAGCTGGCCGTTGACCCAGCCGCCGTCGGCGGAGAGCAGGAAGGACACCAGGGCGGCGGTGTCCCGCGGCGTGCCGCCGCGGCCCAGCGGCGTCTCGTCCAGGATCCGCGCGCGCAGGTCGTCACCCATCCAGCCGGTGTCGACGGGTCCGGGGTTGACCACGTTCGCGGTCAGCCGCAGGTCCTGGAGCTCGCGGGCGGCCGCGAGGACGAGCCGGTCGAGCGCGCCCTTGGTCGCGCCGTACGGCAGGTTGTGCACGACGTGGTCGCTGGTCAGGGCGACGACCCGGCCCTGGCCGGTGCGCTCGGCGGGGAACCGCTCGGCGTACTCCTTGAGCAGCAGCCAGCTCGCGCGCACGTTGACCGCGTAGTGCCGGTCGAAGCTCTCGACGGTGGTGTCCAGCAGCCCGGAGTCCACCGACTCGGCGTGGCACATCACCAGCGCGGTCACCGGGCCGAGCTCCGCGGCCACCGCGTCGAAGACCTGGCCGGGGGAGCGTACGTCGGTGAGGTCGGCCTCGACCGCGACGGTGCGGGCCCCTCGCTCCGCCAGGCCGGCGGCGACGGTCGCGGGGTCGTCGGCGTGCCGGCCCCAGGGCATCCGGTCGTCGTATGCGGTCCAGTGCGTGGTGGCCACGTCCCAGCCGTCCTCGGCCAGCCGCCAGGCGATGCCCGCGCCGATGCCGACGGTGCGCCCGACCCCGGTGACGAGGACGACGGGCCGCGGCTGATGGTCGGTCAGGTCTGCGCTCATGCGGACCATCCTGGCGGCGCTGTCGAGCCGATAACCGGATGACCCTGTCGGTGCCCTTCCGTAGGGTCCAGTGTCGTGCCTTCCACTCCTGTCTCGGGGACCGTTCCCCAGCCCGACGCGCAGCCCGACACGCCGCCAGACGACCGCGCGACCGCGATGGTCAGGGCGCGCGGGCTGCGCAAGGCGTACGGCGACTTCGAGGCGGTCCGCGGGATCGACCTCGACGTCCGCCCCGGCGAGTCCTTCGGGTTCCTCGGTCCCAACGGTGCCGGCAAGTCCTCGACGATGCGGATGGTCGCCGCGGCCTCGGCGCCGACCGGCGGCGAACTCACCATCCTCGGCCTCGACCCGACCACGGACGGCTCGGCGATCCGCTCCCGGCTCGGCGTGTGCCCGCAGGAGGACACCCTCGACCTCGAGCTCAACGTCCGCGAGAACCTCGTCGTCTACGCGTCGTACTTCGGGATCCGCAAGGCGGAGGCCGGGCGCCGCGCCGACGAGCTGCTCGACTTCGTGCAGCTGACCGACAAGGCGAAGGCCAAGGTGGTCGACCTCTCCGGCGGCATGAAGCGCCGGCTCACCATCGCCCGGTCGCTGATCAACGACCCCGACCTGCTGCTCCTCGACGAGCCCACCACCGGGCTGGACCCGCAGGCCCGGCACCTGCTGTGGGACCGGCTGTTCCGGCTCAAGCAGCGCGGCGTCACGCTGGTGCTCACCACCCACTACATGGACGAGGCCGAGCAGCTGTGCGACCGGCTGGTGGTCATGGACGGCGGGGCGATCGTCGCCGAGGGCTCGCCGCTGGCGCTGATCCGCGAGCACTCGACGCGCGAGGTGGCCGAGCTGCGGCTCGGGGTGGGGCAGCACGAGGGGCTCGCCGAGCAGGTGGCCGACCTCGCCGACCGGGTGGAGGTGCTGCCCGACCGGCTGCTGCTCTACACCGCGGACGGCGAGGAGACCCTGGCCCGGGTGCACGAGCGCGGCCTCGACCCGGTCGCGGTGCTGGTGCGCCGCTCCACCCTCGAGGACGTGTTCCTGCGCCTCACCGGCCGGACGCTGGTCGACTGATGGCGCTCGTGTCCCCGCTCCCACGGTGGGAGATGGTCGCCCGGCTGCGGCCCTACTGGACCGCGGTGTACCTGCGCACCTGGAAGGGCTCGGTCGTCACCTCCTTCGTGATGCCGCTGCTCTACGTGCTGGCGATGGGGGTGTTGCTCGGCGGCTTCGTCCGTGGCGGCACCAACCTGGACGGAGCCCCGACCTACCTGGCGTTCGTGGCGCCGGGCCTGGTGGCGGCGCAGGCGATGCAGACCGCCACCGGCGAGACCACCTGGCCGGTGATGGGCAACATCAAGTGGCACCGTTCCTACTACGCGCAGGTCGCCTCGCCGCTGGACGTCGTCGACGTGGTCGCCGCCCACCTCGCGTTCGTGGTCTTCCGGGTGGCCAGCACGTCGGCGGTCTTCCTGCTCGTGATGGCGCCGTTCGGGGTGTTCGCCTCGGTGCCGGGGGTGCTGCTGGCCTGGCCCGTGCTGGTGCTGGTCGGGCTGAGCTTCGCGGGCCCGTTCTTCGCCTACTCCGCAACGATCCGGAGCGAGTCCGGGTTCGCGGTGATCTACCGGCTGCTGGTGATCCCGCTGTTCCTGTTCTCCGGTGCGTTCTTCCCGATCAGCAACCTCTCGCCGTTGCTGGAGTGGGTCGCCCGGCTCACCCCGCTGTGGCACGGCGTGGACCTGACCCGGATGCTCGTGCTCGGCCACGTGCAGCCCGGCCTGGCCCTGGTCCACCTTGCGTACCTGCTGGTGCTCAGCGGCATCGGCTGGTGGCTGGCCGCCTGGCGTCTCACCAAGCGGATGGAGGTCTAGGACATGTCTCTCACATCTGCCGCGACGTGCGCGGCCCCACATCCCGACCGGCGGCGTTGTCGGCGCTCGGCGCAGCACGCTGCGCTCTCGCACCTCCGCCTTGCCGGACCGGGCGCGGATGCCACGCCCGTTGTCGCGACACCTGTTCGAGGCATGTCCTGATGGCTCTCGTGACCGCTGCCGCCGCGCGCGCCGTGGCCGCGCCGCGCACCACCGGCTGGGAGATCGTGCGGCGCAACTTCACGGTCTACAAGTCGAGCTGGCTGGTGTTCCTGACCGGCTTCGTGGAGCCCGTGCTCTACCTGTTCTCCATCGGCATCGGCGTCGGCCAGATGATCGACGGGTTCGAGTTCAACGGCCGCTTCGTCTCCTACGCCGCGTTCGTCGCGCCCGCCATGCTGGCCGCCTCGGCGATGAACGGCGCGATCCTGGACTCGACGTTCGGCATCTTCTTCAAGCTGCGCTACGACAAGGTCTACGAGGGCGTGCTGGCGACACCCATGCGCACCATCGACATCGCTCGCGGCGAGCTGGCCTGGTCGCTGATGCGCTCGGCCGTGTACGCCGCGGGGTTCGTCGCCGTGATGGCGGCGATGGGGCTCGTGTCGTCCTGGTGGGCGGTGTTGGCCTGGCCGGCCACCTGGCTGATCGGGTTCGCCTTCGCCGGGATGGGCATGGCGCTCACGACGTTCATGAAGTCCTGGCAGGACTTCGAGTACATCCAGCTCGGGATCGTGCCGATGTTCCTGTTCTCCGCGACGTTCTTCCCGGTCACCGCCTACCCCGGCGTGCTGCGCTGGGTGGTGGAGGCGACGCCGCTCTACCGCGGGGTGACGCTGACCCGGGAGCTGGCCACGGGCGCGCTGTCCGCCGACTCGCTGGTGTCCGTGGCCTACCTGCTCACCGTCGGCCTGCTTGGACTGGCGCTCGCGTCCCGGCGGCTGGACAAGCTGCTGCTGGTCTGACCTCGCACCGGGACCGCGGCAGTCAGCCGAGCAGCTTCTGGTACCACTCCACGTCGACCCACTGGTCGAACTTGTAGCCCACCTCGCGCATGGTGCCGACGTGCTCGAAGCCGCACGCCTTGTGCAGCGCGACGCTGCCCGGGTTGGGCAGCGCCACCAGGGCCACCGCGGTGTGCACCCCGGAGGCGGCCATGGTGTCGAGCAGCGCCGGGTAGAGCAGCCGGCCGATGCCCTTGCCGCGCACCGACGGGTCGAGGTAGATCGAGGTCTCCCGGGTGAGGTTGTAGGCGGGCCGGGGCCGGTAGGACCAGGAGTAGGCGTAGCCCACCACGTCCTCGTCGGTGTCCACGGCCACCAGCAGGTGGTCGCCCTCGTGCTTGCCGGCCAGCCGCTGCTGCCAGTAGGCGAGGGTCGGTGGCTCCAGGTCGAAGGTCGCGGTGCTGTTGGCGATCTCGTGGTTGTAGATCGCGGCGATGTCGGCGAGGTCGGCCTCGATCGCGGGCCGGATGGTCACGTTGGCGACGGGGCTGGCCATGACCTCATTCTGGCAGCCCCGACACGCCCGCCGCGGGCCGCGTCCGCGGAGCGTGACCCCCGCCATACTCGGAGCCGTGACCGATGAGCCGACCACGTCCGCGGGGGACCCGACCATCGAGCCCGACACGAAGGACTGGACCTGGGTGCTGGAGCGTCCGTGCCCGGAGTGCGGCTTCGACTCCCGCACCGTGCGACGCGAGGAGGTGAAGAACCGCTTCTACTCCAACGCCAGCGCGTGGCGCGGCGTGCTCGAGCACCCGGACGCGGGCCGCCGGCCCGAGCCCGGTGTGTGGTCGCCGCTGGAGTACGCCTGCCACGTCCGCGACGTGCACCGCGTCTTCGGCGAGCGGCTCCGGATGATGCTGGCGGTCGACGACCCGCTGTTCGAGAACTGGGACCAGGACGCCGCCGCCGTCGCGGGCGGGTACGCCACCGAGGACCCCGCCCGGGTCGCCGACGAGCTCGTCGAGGCCGCGGCCGCCGTCTCGCGCGCGTACGCCTCGGTCGAGGGCGCCCGGTGGGAGCGGCCCGGGCGGCGCAGCAACGGCTCGGTGTTCACCATCGAGACCCTGGCCCGCTACCACCTGCACGACGTCGAGCACCATTTGCACGACGTGTCGTGAGGGTGCGCTGACGTACCCTCGACGCCATGCGGCACACGGAGTTCTGGGCGCGGATGGAGCAGGCCCTCGGCCGGGCGTACGCCCGCAGCTGGGCCGACCAGCAGACGATCCCGGACCTCGGCGGCCGGACCGTCTCCGAGGCGCTCGCCGCCGGCGAGTCGCCGAAGCACGTCTGGCACGCGGTGTGGTCACGGCTCGAGCTGCCCGCCTCCGAGCGCTGAGCCGCGGTGCGGCCACGATGGTGCCCGGCGAGCAGCCGGTGAGGCCCGCGTGAGCGAGGCGGGCCGGCGGGTGGCCGGCTGGGTCGGCGGGGGAGCCTCCGGCTTCGCCCGCGGACTGTACGGCGGGGTGCGCTGGCCCGACCACCGGGTCGGCGAGGTGCAGCGGCACACCGTCCGCACGCTCGTGGTCTCACAGGCCCTCGGCGGGCTCGGCATGAGCATCGGCATCGCGGTCGCGGCGCTGCTCGCCGAGGACGTCTCCGGCAGCGAGCGGCTCGCCGGGCTGGCGCAGACCATGCAGGTGCTCGGCACCGCGGTCGCGTCGTTCCTGCTCGCCCACCTGATGAGCCGCAGCGGCCGGCGGCGCGGACTGTGCACGGGCTACCTACTGGGGGCCGGTGGCGCGGTGCTCTGCGTGGTCGCCGGGGTGGTGCGGTCCTTCCCGCTGCTGCTGGTCGGCGCCACCCTGCTCGGCTCGGCCACGGCCGCGAACAACCAGTCCCGCTACGCCGCCACCGACCTCGCCCGTCCGGAGCACCGGGCCCGCGCCCTGTCGGTGGTCGTCTGGGCCACCACGATCGGCGCGGTCGCCGGCCCCAACCTCACCGGTCCCGCCGGCCGGGCCGGGCGGGCGCTCGGCCTGCCCAGCCTCACCGGGCCGTTCGTGTTCGGCGCCGTCGGGATGCTGCTCGCGGCCCTGGTGGTGGCGGTCCGGCTGCGCCCCGACCCGCTGCTGGTCGCCCGCGAGGCGGCGCTGTCGCGCGGAGTCAGCACCCGGGTCAGCCGGTCCTGGCCGCGGGTGGTCGAGGCGGTCCGCACCCGCCCCGGCGTCGCCTCGGGGGTCGTGGCACTGGCCCTCGCGCACGGCGTGATGGTCGCCGTGATGGCGATGACGCCGTTGCACATGCACCACGGCGGCGCCGACCTGGAGGTGATCGGGGTCGTGATCAGCGTGCACATCCTCGGTATGTTCGCCTTCGCACCCCTGGTCGGGGCGGCCACCGACCGGTTCGGCCGGCCCGCGGTGCTGTCGGCCGGCGCGGTGGTGCTGTTCGCGGCGCTGGTGCTGGCCGGCACGGCACCGGCCGGCCCGTCGTACCGCATCGGCGCGGGGCTGTTCCTGCTCGGGCTGGGCTGGTCGCTGTGCACCATCTCCGCCTCGACGCTGCTCTCGGAGTCCGCGCCGCTCGCCGCCCGCACCGACGTGCAGGGGGCCGCGGACCTGGTCATGGGGCTGACCGGCGCCGCCGCCGGGGCGGCCGGCGGTCTGGTGCTCGGCAGCTTCGGGTACGCCCCGCTGACGCTGTTCGCCGGCGTCCTGGTCACCGGCATCGCCACCGCCGCCGAGTTCGCACGCCGGTCCGCGGGCCGGGCGCTCCGCGACGAGGACGGCCTGGCGCTGTGAGCTGCGGGTCGGCGGTCGCTCGCTACCGTTGAGGCATGAGCACGACGACCCGGCGCCCCGGCCGGTCCAGGCCGCTGGTCGCCGCGCAGGTGATCGTGGGCTTCGTCGCGCTGCTGTACCTCGTCGAGCTGGTCGACACCCTGGACCGCAACCGCCTGGACGGCTACGGCATCCGCCCACGTGAGGTCGACGGCCTCGACGGGATCGTGTTCGCGCCGCTGCTGCACCACGGCTGGGCGCACCTGGCGGCGAACACCGTGCCGCTGCTGGTGTTCGGCTTCCTGATCCTGCTGGCCGGGGTGGCCCGCTGGGCGGCGGTGACGGCCGTGGTCTGGGTGGTCGGGGGTGTCGGGACCTGGGTCACCGGGCAGCCGCACTCGCTGCACCTGGGCGCGTCCGTGCTGGCCTTCGGGTGGCTGGTCTACCTCCTGCTGCGCGGCATCTTCGCGCGCGACGCCTCGCAGGTGGCGCTCGGCGCGATCCTGCTGTTCCTCTACGGCGGCATCCTGTACGGCGTGCTGCCGGGGCAGCCGGGCATCTCCTGGCAGGGGCACCTGTTCGGGGCGCTCGGCGGCGCGCTCGCGGCGTACCGGTTCGGCGCCAACGACCGGCTCAGCCGTCGCCGGCAGCCTCGCTGACGCCGAGCCGCTGCGCGACGATCCGGCTCATCGCCAGCGCCTGCTCCGGGTCCCCGCCCCAGTCCCGGTCGGACCGGCCGATCACCACGTGCATGAGGTAGGGCTGCCAGCGGACCACGAGCTCGGTCCGGCCGTGCCCGTCGACGGTCTCCTGGCAGGCCGGCGTGTACTTCTCCGGCGTCCCGGCGTACACCCAGCCCGCGCTGCACGACCGCCTCGGCAGCGTGTACGGCCGGGGGTGGTACTCCGCGGTGATGGTCACGGAACGCTCCGGGTGCCCGGGTACGACGGACCGGCACTCGGCCCGCGCATGCGCGGCGCGCAGCCGCGCCAGGGTCCCGTGCGCAGTG
>Ga0308175_100001156_pt1 | contig 17677 bp, 11 predicted proteins | sample PhyCR1_3_FD_203893 | JGI IMG/M metagenome (GOLD analysis project Ga0308175, IMG submission 203893) | Soil microbial communities from UC Gill Tract Community Farm, Albany, California, United States - DLSLS.C.R1 | ecosystem: Environmental > Terrestrial > Soil > Agricultural land | place: USA...
GCCGGGATAGAGGAGAGTCATGAGAAAGTCCCGAATAGCGCCCTGGGCGGCCGCCCTCCTCCTCGCGGCCGCCTGCACCCTCGCCGGTCCCGCGGCCACGGCGGCGGCACCCGGCATCGCGGCCACGGGCTACGTGGCCCTCGGTGACTCCTACTCGGCGGGGGTCGGAGCCGGCAGCTACCTCACCGCCGCGCCGCGCTGCCTGCGCAGCAGCCTGTCCTTCCCCGCCCTGTGGGCCGCGGCCCACTCCCCCTCGTCGTTCAGCTTCACGGCCTGCGACGGCGCCAAGACCGGCGATGTGCTGAAGAAGCAGCTCGGCGCGCTCGGCCCGCGCACCGGCCTGGTCACCGTCACGGCGGGAGGCCGGGACGCGGGCTTCACCAGCGTGATGGCGGCCTGCGTGCTGGGCGGCAGCGGCACGTGCCTGTCCGCCGTGGCCAAGGCCCGCTCCGCCACGGACGGGGCACTGCCGGGCGACCTCGACCGTCTCTACTCGGCCATCCGCGGCAAGGCGCCCGCCGCCCGCGTCGTGGTGCTCGGCTATCCGCGCCTGTACCAGTTGCACGGCAGTTGTTCGGGCGGCCTGCCGGACACCGAGCGGTCCGCGCTCAACGACGCCTCGGACCATCTCAACCAGGTGCTCGCCGCGCGCGCCGCCGCCCACGGCTTCACCTTCGTCGACGTACGGACCGTCTTCGACGGGCACGAGATCTGCTCGGCCGAGCCCTGGCTGCACAGCGTCGACTGGCTGGATCTCGGCGAGTCCTACCACCCGACGGCGACCGGACAGTCCCTCGGCTATCTCCCCCTGCTCACCGACGCGCTCTGAAACGGGAACGGGTGCCGGTCACATACCGGCCGTCGCCTTGCGCCGCGCCTGCTCGAACTCCTGGACCGGGTCGCCGCCGGCCTGCCAGGGCCAGGCGGTGACGGTGCCGTCGAGCACCTCGAAGACCGCGCGGGCCTCCACCCGCCGGTCGGCGGCCAGCAACGCGTAGGCGAGGAGGTTGAGATCGGCCGGGGCCGCGGCGTGGTTCAGGAACCCCGGCCGCACCCAGGTGTGGACGACACGGTCGAGGGCCTGGGCCGCCATCGCCTGGGACCAGTGGTTGCGCGCCACCAGCGCCTCGAACCCGCCCCGGTCGAGCACGGCTTGGTACTGCTGGACCTGGGCGGTGAGTTCCGTCGCCGCGCAGGGGGCGTTCGCGGGCATGCGGGCCCGCAGGGTGTCCACGAACTCCAGGACCTGGATGCGCGATCCGGCCTCCGCCGGGCTCAGATAGCCCAGCATGCTCAGATAGGCCTCACGGTTCCAGCGGTCACGCGCGAGCACCTCGTTCCACACCCCGAACACCCGGGGCTGCGCCCAGCGTTCCACACGTGCCACCGCCAGGAGGACGACCCATGGGGTGGGATCCTCCGGCGCCAGTTCGGCGGCCCGCAGACAGCGGTCCACCGTGCCGGCCGCGTCCTCCAGGCTCCCCCGCGCGCGGGCGTGGGCGACCTCGGTCCAGGCGTGCAGGACGAGTGCGTTCGCGTCGCGCGGCGCGCGCGTGGCCCAGGACCGCGCCAGATGCGATCCGGCCAGGAAATCGGCCAGCACACTCATGCGGTGCGTACGGCGGTCCCAGTCGCCCGGCTCCTGCCCCAGGAGCCGGGACAGCTGGGCGGCGCACAGGTCCGTCGTCGCGATCGTTCCGGTCCTCGTGGTCGCCAGCAGGGACTTCAGCAGCCTGCCCAGGTCCTGGTCGCCGAGCTCCGGCGCCAGTCGTGCCCCTCGGCGGCGACGCGATAGAAAAGCCATGGCCGGAGGCTAGAGGGGCATGTGGATTACGCAAGGTGTTCGCCGAGATCGTTATCTGTCACCGACCGGTTGCCCGCCCCCGCGGAGTGGAACTCTGCAGGCATGAGCAAGACCGCGCTGATCGTCATCGACATGATCAACACCTATGACCACAAGGACGCCGAGCTGCTGCTCCCCTCGGTGACCTCCGTCGTGCCCGTGCTGACCGACCTCCTGGGACGGGCCCGGCACAACGACGTGCCGGTGATCTACGTGAACGACAACTTCGGCGAGTGGCGCTCCCACCACGGCGAACTGCTGGAGCACGCGCTGGCCGGGCCGCATGCCGAACTCGTCGAGCCGCTGCGGCCCGACCGGAGCTCCCTGTTCGTGGTCAAGGCCCGCCACTCGATCTTCTTCGACACCCCGCTGACGTACCTGCTCCACCAGCAGGGGATCGATCGGCTCGTGCTGTCCGGCCAGGTCACCGAGCAGTGCGTGCTCTACTCGTCCCTCGACGCCCACATCCGCCATTTCGACGTGGTGATCCCCCGGGACGCGGTGGCGCACATCCACGCGGACCTGGCGGAGGCGGCACTGCGCATGATGGAGCGGAACATGGGGGCCCTGGTGTGCGACAGCCGGGAGCTGTGGGCCTGACCTCGCGCGTACCGCTCAGCGCCCGTCCGGCCGGCCCAGGAGGCCCGACACCTGCTCCCGGACGGCTTCCCAGGCCACCGGCGGCAGGCCGCCCAGGGACCTCTCGCGCAGTACGCCGAGGGTGTCCTCGGCGTCGGCGCCGCGGTCGACGTCTTCGCTGAGCACGTCGTAGCCGGTGCGCACGGCGACGCGCAGGCGCGGGCCCGGCTCGCCGTCGTGCAGCGCCGAGGCGACGACCAGGGGCGGCGGCCCGCCGTCAGCGCCGGGGAACTTGCGGTACGCGGCGGCGACCGGCTCCCGCCAGTGGACGCTGAGCAGCACCGCGCGTCCGGCCGCCGCATCGGCGAGGCCGGTCTCGCGGACGCCGTCCGGGCCCAGCACCCTGGCTCGGGCGTCCAGGACGAGCGCGGGCGGGAGCAGACAGCGCAGGGTGCTGCCCACGAGGTTGCCGCCGACCGTGGCCGTACGGCGCACGGCTCCGGTGCCCACCGAGGCGGCCGCGCGGCGCAGCACGTCCGGCACCCGGTCGTCGACGCGGGCGAGGACCACGGCGGCGCCCAGCGCCTCGCGACCGATCACATTGGCCTCCGGCAGTTCCCGCAGGGACATGGCCCGCGCGGGGAAGCCGTGCCGCTGCCAGGCGGCCCACACCAGGGTCGCCCCGCCGATCGGCACGGCGCCCTCGGCCAGACACTCCTGTGCTTCGGACACGGACGTGGGCAGCCGCAGCAGCACGGGGCCGACCTGCCTTCCTGGGGACGACTGGGCAGCCGGCGTGGCGGCGCCCCGGTGTCCCCCGGTGTCCCGCTCGCCGACACGGCGGATTCTGCTCGCCCGGGCGGGGGCGCGTACAGGGCTCACCCGAGCATGGGCGCGCCGGCCGGACGGAGCGTGAACGGCCTCGGGGGCGTGCCGGGGACCGCCGGTCGGGTGATCCGCCGCGCGCCCCCCGGCCACCGGAGGGCCGGTAAATCCCGGCATGTAGGTCATTCGTAATAAACATGACCGAGGTCGCGAAGTGGCAGCCTCACGGTGATCGACCGAGACTGAAGATGGCGGTTCGTGATCAGGAATGACACGCCAAGAACCTCCGACGGCCCGGTCGGGCCGCGTCCCGGTCCACTGGGGCCGGGGACCGACCGTGCCCCGCCGTCGGCTGTCCCAGATGCCCTGCAGGAGATCGAATGGTGGAACAGTCCTCCGAGGTCCAGATAGCAGGATCGGACGAAGGCACGGTCACCAGTCGGAATGTCGCGGGCCCGGCGGGAGCGGACACCGAGACGGAACTCGCCGTCGCGCTCGCCGACGTCGTGGGCGCCGCGCACGTACCGCTGGACGGGCACTTCTTCACCGACCTCGGCGCCAACTCCCTGGTGATGGCGCAGTTCTGCGCCCGGGTCAGGAAGCGGACCGACCTTCCTTCCCCGTCCATGAAGGACATCTACCGGTATCCCACGATCCGGAGCCTGGCGGCCGCTCTCACTGAGACCGCTCCCGCGGCCGCCTCGTCACCGGCACCGGCCGCTGTACCGGACCGGGTACCGCGCGCGAGCAGCCGTAACCATGTCCTCTGCGGTTTCTCCCAGTTGCTGATTTTCCTGCTGTACTCCCTGGTCGCCGGGTTCGTCACGGACCGCGGGTACCAGTGGATCGCGGCCGGCTCGGGAGTGGCCGACATCTATGTGCGGTCGCTGCTGTTCGGGGGCATCGGGTTCATCGCCCTGTGCGTGTTCCCCGTCGCCGCCAAGTGGGTGCTCGTGGGCCGCTGGAAATCGGGCGAGTTCCCGCTCTGGGGCCCCCGTTATCTCCGGTTCTGGCTCTTGAAGGTACTGCTGCACGCGAACCCGATGATCCTCTTCGTCGGGAACCCGCTGTACGTGCTGTACCTGCGGGCCCTGGGCGCGCGGATCGGCAAGGGGGTCACGATCCTCACCCGCTCCGTGCCGGTCTGCACCGACCTGGTGACGATCGGCGCCGGAACGGTGATCCGCAAGGACTCGTTCCTCCTCGGCTACCGGGCCCACTCGGGGCGGATCCAGACCGGCCGGATCACCCTCGGCAGGGGTGTGTTCGTCGGCGAGAAGACCGTCCTGGACATCGACACGTCGATGGGCGACGACGCTCAGCTCGGCCACTCCTCGGCCCTGCACCGCGGCCAGGCGGTCCCGGACGGTGAGCGCTGGCACGGCTCCCCGGCGGAACCCGGCGGGACCGACTACGTACGTGTCGAACCGGCCGCGTGCGGGACCGTGCGCCGGGCCTGGTTCGGGTTCGTCACGCTGGCCCAGCTCTTCCTCCTGTACATCCCCCTGGCCGTCGGCGGAATGTACATGCTGTTCATCGAGGTCCCGGCGCTCGGCAAGCGGCTGGACCCGCAGACGGCCGCGCTGTCGCGGGCGGAACTGATCCCCGACGCGCTGCTGCTGTCGCTCGTGCTGTTCGTGGGCTTCGTGGTGGGCGGCCTGCTGGTGCTGTACACCGTGCCGCGCCTGCTGAATCTGCTGGTCAGGCCCGACCGGGTGTATCCGCTCTACGGATTCCACTACGCGGTGCACCGGGCGACGGCCCGGATGACGAACATCAGGTTCTTCGCCTGGCTGTTCGGCGACAGTTCCTACATCGTGCACTATCTGCGCGGGCTCGGATACGACCTGTCGCACGTCGAGCAGACGGGGTCCAACTTCGGCACCGAGGTGCAGCACGAGACTCCGTTCCTGGTGTCCGTCGGCAGCGGCACGATGGTGGCCGACGGACTCTCCGTCGTGAACGCGGACTACTCCAGCACGTCGTTCCGGCTCTCCCGGGCGTCGATCGGGGCGCGCAACTTCCTGGGCAACAACATCGCGTATCCCGCCGGAGGCCGGACGGGGGAGAACTGCCTGCTGGCGACGAAGGTGATGGTGCCCCTCGACGGGGAGGTCAGGGAAGGCGTCGGACTGCTCGGTTCGCCGTGCTTCGAGATCCCCCGGACGGTGGAGCGCGACGCGCGGTTCGACGACCTCAGGACCGGCGATACGCTGCGCCGGCGTCTCGCGGCGAAGAACCGCTACAACCTGCGCTCGATGGCCGTGATGCTGTTCGCCAGGTGGGTGCACACCTTCGGACTCGCGCTGTTCGCCCTCGTCTCGGTGGACCTGTACGGCGCCACCGGGCAGGCGGTGATCGCCCTCTACCTGGCGGCCACGCTCGTCTTCACCACCGTCTACCACGTCCTGGTGGAACGCCTGATCATGAGATTCCGCCGGCTGCGCCCCATGTTGTGCTCCATCTACGACCCCACCTTCTGGCGGCACGAACGCCTGTGGAAGGTTCCGGACCGTTACCTCAACATCTTCAACGGCACCCCCTTCAAGAGCCTCGTCTGGCGCCTGATGGGAGTGCGCATCGGCCGCAGGGTGTTCGACGACGGCTGCTACCTGACGGAGCGGACCCTCAGCGTCATCGGCGACGACTGCACCCTGAACGCGGGGAGCAAGATCCAGTGCCACTCGCAGGAGGACGGCACCTTCAAGTCCGAGGGCACCACCCTCGGGGACGGCTGCACGCTGGGCGTCGGCGCCCATGTGCACTACGGCGTGACGGTGGGTGACGGCGCGGTACTGGCGGCCGACTCCTTCCTGATGAAGGGCGAGGAGGTCCCGCCGCACGCGCGGTGGGGCGGCAACCCCGCCGTGGACATGCCCGAGGCCGCCGGCCGGCCCGGTGACGGCGACCTGGCGGCACCCCCGTGCCCGGCCGGCGCCACTTCGGTGACGGTGAGTTGAGGAAGGCCATTCGATGAGAGCGCGCGTGGATGCGGACCGGGAGTTCTGGAGCCGTGTGCTGACCGCCGGCGGCTCCACCTCGGTGCCGCGGTGGGTCCGGGAGCCGGTGCCGGGAACGGCGGAGCACGAGACAGCCGTACCGGACGAAATCGGCAAGGCCCTGCGCGGCCTCGCCGAGCGGTGCGGGGCGCCGGCCGGTGCGCTGCTCCTGGCGGCGCACGCCAAGGTGCTGGCCGCCCTCTCCGGCGAGCAGGACGTGGTGACGGGGCTCGCCGCCGGCGCGCGCGGAGAGCCGCTGCCCTGCCGTGTCACCGTCCCCACGGGATCCTGGCGGGACCTGGTGTCGGCCGCCCGGCGGGCCGAGGCGGAGGTTAGGGCGCACCGGGAGTTCCCGGTGGCGGAACTGCGTCGGGAACTGGGTGTGACCGAGCCGTCGTACGAGGTCGTGCTCGGGCCCCCGGACGCCGGGGACGGGTTCGCCGACGAGGGTGTGCTGCAGGTGCGGTGGTCCGACCGGGACGGGCGGCCGGTGCTGCGGCTGCGGTACCGCACGGACGTGCTGGACGCCGACTGCGCGGACCGGATCGCCGGCTACCACCTGACGGCGCTGCGGCTGATGACGGCCGACGTGGACGCCGGGCACGCGCGGCAGAGCCTGCTGGGCGACGACGAGGTGCGTGAGCAGCTCGAAGGTTTCGCCGGACCGCACCGGTCGCTGCCGGACGCGCGGGCGCACGAACTGTTCGAGCGGCGTGCCCGAGAGCATCCGCGGGCCGTGGCGGCGGTGCGGGGCGACCGGGAGTGGACCTACGGCGAGCTCAACGCGCGCGCCAACCGGCTGGCACGGGCCCTGCTGGCCCGGGGGGTCGGCCGCGAGGACGTGGTCGCCGTGGTCACCGAGCGCGACCTCGACTGGCTGGCCGCGACGCTGGCGGTGTTCAAGGCGGGAGGCGTGTACCTGCCGATCGAGCCGCACTTCCCCGCCGGCCGGATCGCGGCGACCCTGTCCCGGGCCGGCTGCCGGCTGGTGCTGACCGAGTCCGGCAGCACCGGCACCCTCGACGAGGCGCTGGCCACGCTCACGGACACGGCGAAGCTGCTGGTCGAGGAGGCCTACGCGGAGCCGCACGCCGATGACGACCCCGGGGTGCGGGTCGACGCCGGACAGCTGGCCTACATCTACTTCACCTCCGGCTCCACCGGCGAGCCGAAGGGAGCGATGTGCGAGCACGCGGGCATGCTCAACCACCTCTTCGCCAAGATCGACGACCTCGGGATCGGCGAGGGCTCGGTGGTGGCGCAGACGGCTCCGCAGTGCTTCGACATCTCGCTGTGGCAACTGGTGTCCGCGCTGCTGGTGGGCGGGCGGACGCTGCTGGTCCCGCAGGACGTGATCGTGGACGTGGAGCGGTTCGTCGACACGCTGGCCGGGGGCCGGGTCACCGTGGCGCAGGTCGTGCCCTCCTACCTGGAGGTCGTGGTCGCTTATCTGGAGCGGCACCCCCGCGCCCTTCCCGATCTGCGCTGTGTGTCGGTGACCGGTGAGGCGCTGAAACGGGAGCTGGTCCAGCGATGGTTCGCGAGCCGGCCGGGGATCGGGCTGGTCAACGCCTACGGCCTGACGGAGACCTCGGACGACACCAACCACGAGGTCATGGACCGGGTGCCCGAGCGGGTGCTGCTGGGCCGCGCGGTCAGCAACGTCCGCATCCACGTCGTGGACGAGCGGCTGGCGCTGGTTCCGCTGGGCGCCCCGGGCCTGATCGCGTTCTCCGGCGTCTGTGTGGGCCGGGGGTACGTCAACGATCCGGAGCGCACCCGGGAGGCGTACCGCGAGGACCCGTACCGGCCGGGTGAGCGGCTCTACCTGGGCGGCGACTGGGGGCGCTGGCACCCGGACGGCAAGCTGGAGTTCCTGGGCCGCCGGGACAACCAGGTCAAGATCCGCGGCTTCCGGATCGAGATCGGCGAGATCGAGAACACGCTGCTGCGGGCGCCCGGGGTGCGGGACGCCGCCGTGGTGGTCGCCGAGCAGGGCGGCGGGAGCAAGCACCTGATCGCCTACTACACGGGTGAGCGGCAGCCCGTGGAGACGCTGCGGGAGTCGCTGGGGGCCGTGCTGCCCGGCTACATGGTGCCCTCGGCCTTCCACTGGCAGCCGGAACTGCCGCTGACCGCCAACGGCAAGACCGACCGCAAGGCGCTCACCGCGCGGGCCGAGCAGGCGCCGGAACCCGTGGCGGGCGAGGGCGCCGCGGAGCGGGACGGTGCCCCGCTCACCCCGACCGAGCGGAAACTGGCGGCCGCCTGGGCCGAGTTGCTCGGCGTGCCCGAGCACCGGATCGGCCGGACGGACCACTTCTTCGACTCCGGCGGCACCTCCCTGACGGCGGTCCGCCTCACCATCGCGCTCGACCGCGCGGTGTCCTTGAAGGACATCACCCGGCACCCGGTCCTCGCCGACCTCGCGGCCCTGCTCGACGGCGCGGGCCGGCAGCGCACCGAACTGCTCCAGCCGCTGTCGCGGGCGGCCGGTACCGCGGAGTGCGCACTGGTGTGCTTCCCCTACGCGGGCGGCAACGCCGTCAACTACCAGCCGATGGCGAGGGTGCTGGCCGGCAGCGGCCTGGCGGTCCTCGCGGTCGACCTGCCCGGCCACGACCTGTCCGACCGCCCCGAGCCGTTCGCGTCGATCACACGGGTGGCGGAGCGGGTCGCCGACGAGATCGCCGCGCGCGGTCTGACCCGGGTCATGATCTGGGGCCACTCGTCGGGGGCCGCGCCGGCCGTGGAGACGGCCAGGCGGCTCGAGGAGCGCGGGGTGGACGTGACCCGGGTGTTCCTCGGCGCGCAACTGCTCGGCACCGCCGACGAGCGGCGGGCCGCCGCCGAGGAGCTGACCGGCCGGAGCGACGCCGAGATCGCCGCCCGGCTGACCTCGGACAGCGGCTACACCGAACTCGGGGAGCTGAACGACCGGCACGCCGGACACATCGGTGCCGCCTACCGGCACGACTGCGTGTCCGCGCACCGCTACTTCCGCGACGCGCTGCAGAGCCCGCCGGCGGTGCGGCTGACCGCGCCGGTCTCGGTGGTCGTCGCCGCCGACGACCCGCACACCGCCGGGCACACCGACCGCCACCGGGACTGGCTGCTGCTGGCCGACCACGTGGAACTGCACGAAATCCCCGACGGCGGCCACTACTTTCCGCGCACACGGCCGACCGAGGCGGCGCGGGCCGTCCTGACCGCCGTAGCGCCCCTGGCCCCTTCCTGAACCTCGCCGAGCCCGCAGCCGGGCAACGAAAGGAATCCGAGATGTCCTCCTCACCTCTGGCCACCTCGCTCGACGTGGAGCCCCGGCCGGGCAGTCCCGCCATCCTGCGCGTCGACTCCCCCGGTGACGCGGCGAGTTGGGCGGCCGAGCACCGTGAGTCACTGCGCGCGCGGGTCACCGAGCACGGGGCGCTCGTCGTCCGCGGCCTGCGACTGCGGGACGCGGACCGGGCCGGAGCCGTCTTCGCGGAGCTGGCCGGTGTCCTCATGACGGAGCGGGAGGCCTTCGCCCCCCGGGAGCCCCTCGGCCCGGGGCTGTACTCCTCGACGGCCTGGCCGGCCAACCAGCCGATGTGCATGCACCACGAGCTGAGTTACACGCTGGAGGTGCCCGGCCTGATGCTGTTCGCGTGCCTGAGCGCGCCCGACGAGGGCGGTGCGACCGCGGTGGCCGACGCCGAAGAGGTGCTCAAGGCCCTGCCCGCCGGTCTGACCGAACGGTTCGAGCGCGAGGGCTGGCTGCTCACCCGCAGCTACAACGACGAGATCGGGGCCTCCCTGGCGGAGTCGTTCGGCACCGAGGACCGCGGCGAGATCGAACGCTACTGCCGTTCCCACGCCATCGACTTCCGCTGGCAGCCGGACGGTTCGCTGCGCACCGAGCAGCGCCGCAGCGCCGTGGTGCGGCACCCGCTGACCGGCAGGCGCTGCTGGTTCAACCAGATCGCGTTCCTCAACGAGTGGACGCTCGCCCCGGAGGTGCGCGAGTACCTGGTGGACGAGTACGGCGCGGACGGCCTGCCGTTCAACACCCGCTACGGCGACGGCACCCCGATCGGCGAGGACGTCGTCCAGCTGCTCAACGCGACCTACGAGAAGCACACCAGGCGCGAGCCCTGGCAGGCCGGTGACCTGCTGCTGGTGGACAACATCCGCACCGCGCACAGCAGGGAGCCCTTCACCGGTGAGCGGCAGGTCGTGGTCGGCATGGCCGAGCCGCAGCGCCTGGCCGACGGCTGCCCGACCCCGGAGGCGAGTGAGCGATGACCCATCTTCTGTCGACCGGGACCCAGCCGGCCACGCCCAGCCCGGCCACCGCGCCGACGTTCGCGGTGATCTCCGGCGAACAGGTGCAGCAGGCGCTCGGCGGCCGCGAGAAACAGATCATGGAGCTGGTCGAGGCCACCTACCGGCTGCACGGCGCCGGGGACTCGGTGAACCCGCCGTCGTACTTCCTGCGCTTCCCCGACCGGCCCACCTCCCGGATCATCGCGCTGCCGGCCTCCATCGGCGGCTCGGTGCGCGTGGACGGCATGAAGTGGATCTCCAGCTTCCCCGAGAACGTGAGCGCCGGGCTGCCCAGGGCCTCCGCGGTGCTCATCCTCAACGACCATGACACGGGCTACCCGTTCGCGTGCATGGAGAGCTCCATCATCAGCGCCACCAGGACCGCCGCGTCCGCCGCGCTGGCGGCCGACTGGCTCAGCCGCACCCGTGCCCGACCCACCCGCGTGGGCTTCTTCGGCACCGGCCTGATCGCCCGGTACATCCACACCTTCCTGGCCGGCACCGGCTGGGCGTTCGACTCGATCGGCGTGCACGACGTGTCCGCCGACAGCGCGGCCGGTTTCAGCGGCTATCTGCGCGGGACCGGCACCGCGGCGCGGGTCACCGTCCACGACAGCGCCGAGGAGCTCGTCCGCTCCAGCGACCTCGTGGTCTTCGCCACCGTCGCCGGCCGGCCGCACGTCACGGCGCCGGCCTGGTTCGACCACAACCCCGTGGTGCTGCACGTGTCGCTGCGCGACCTCGCCCCGGAGATCCTGCTCGGCGCGGCCAACTTCGTCGACGACGTCGAGCACTGCCTGAAGGCCGACACCTCCCCCCACCTGGTCGAGCAGCGCACCGGCGACCGCGACTTCCTGAACGGCACCCTCAACGACGTGATGCTCGGACGCGCCGCGCCGCCGCCCGACCAGCCGGTGATCTTCTCGCCCTTCGGTCTCGGCGTCCTCGATCTCGCCGTCGGAAAGTACGTCTACGACGAAGTGGCCCGGGCGGGGAACCTCCGCCTCGTCGACGACTTCTTCCACGACCTGCGTCGGTACGGCTGAGGCCTTCCTCAGCCGGGACCAGGAGGCCCGCCGTGCCCGTCATTTCCTCCCCCAACGCCTTCAACGAAGGCAACCTCTTCGTCGACCTGGAGTCGATCTTCGGGTGCCCCCTCTACCTGAAATGCGAGGGCTTCAACTTCGCCGGCTCCATCAAGCTGAAGGCCGCGAACGAGATGGTGGAGAGCGCCGAGCGGGACGGGATCCTGAAGCCGGACTCCATCCTCGTGGAGTCCTCGTCGGGGAACCTGGGCGTGGCGCTCAGCATGATCGCCGCGAGCAAGGGTTACCGGTTCCTGTGTGTCACGGACGCCCGCTGCAACCTGTCGACCAGGCTGCTGATGGAGGCCCTCGGCAGCCAGGTGCACGTGGTGGCCGACCTGGACGCCAACGGCGGCTTCCTCGGCACACGGCTGGAGTACGTCCGATCGCTGTGCGAGTCCGACGACCGGTACGTGTGGCTCAGCCAGTACACCAACGCGGGCAACTGGCGGGCGCACTACCGGACCACCGGGCCGGAGATCGCCAGTCACTTCCCGCGTCTGGACGTGCTGTTCGTCGGCGCGGGCACCACCGGGACCCTGATGGGCTGCGCGCGCTTCTTCCGGCAGTGGCACCGCCCGGTGCGGATCGTCGCGGTGGACAGCGTGGGCTCGGTGGCCTTCGGCGGGGAGCCGGGCCGCCGGATGATCCCCGGCCTTGGCATGAGCATGCGCCCGCCGCTGCTGGACGAGTCCTATGTGGACGAGGTGATCCGGGTGGAGGAGGCCGACACCATCCGCACCTGCCACCGCATGGCCAGGCGCGGCTTCCTGTTCGGCGGTTCCACCGGCACGGTGGTCAGCGGGGCGACCGACTGGCTGGCCGAGCACGACACCGGCGGCATCACCGCGGTGGCCATCGCGCCCGACCTCGGCGAGCGCTACCTCGACACCATCTACCAGACCAACTGGCTGCAGGATCTGTACGGCGAGCACATCCTCGACCCGGTCCGGGACCCGGTCCAGGTGGACGGCGCCTCCCGGGAGGTCGACTCCGCCGGCCGCTCGCCGGGGCGCCGCCGGAGGCGGTAGGGCGCCCGTGCACCCGTGCCCTCGCCGAGGAGTACACTATTCATCAGCCGATGAATTAATGTTCTCCGGAGAGGCGGGGGCATGATGGAGCGGACCACGTGCTGCGTGGTGGGAGGCGGTCCCGCCGGCATGGTGCTCGCCCTGCTGCTGGCGCGGGCCGGCGTCGACGTCACGGTGCTGGAGAAACACGGCGACTTCCTCCGCGACTTCCGCGGCGACACCGTGCACCCCTCGACCCTGGCGCTGCTGGACGATCTGGGGCTGGCCGAGCGCTTCGCCCGGCTGCCGCAGCGCAGGGTGCGTACTGTCCAGCTCCCGGTGGGCGAGGGGCGTTCGCCGGTGACGGTCGCCGATCTCTCGGTGCTGCGCGGCCCGTACAACTACGTGGCCATGGTCCCCCAGTGGGACCTGCTCGACCTGCTGGCGGCCGAGGCCGGGCGCGAGGCCTCCTTCCACCTGCGGATGAACACCGAGGCGACCGCCCTGCTGACCGAGGGCGGCCGGGTGACCGGGGTGCGCTACCGCACCCGCGACGGCCGCACCGGCGAACTGCGCGCCGTGCTCACCGTCGCCTGCGACGGCCGGGGCTCCCTGGCGCGCGGCCGGCCGGAACTGGGGCTGCGCCGCTTCGACTGCCCGATGGACGCCTGGTGGTTCCGGCTGCCGCGCCGCGAGGGCGACCCGAGCGGACTGGTCGGTGGCGCCGGGGACCGTTTCCTCACCGCGATGATCGACCGCGGTCACTACTGGCAGTGCGCGACCCTCATCCGCAAGGGCACCGACCTCCAGCGCCGGGCGGCCGGCCTGGAGCGGTTCCGGGCCGACTTCGGCGCCGCCGTCCCCTGGATCGCGGACCGCACCGGGCAGCTCGGCTCATGGGACGAGATCAGGCTCCTCGACGTACGCCTGGACCGGCTGCGCCGCTGGCACCGGCCGGGGCTGCTGTGCATCGGCGACGCCGCGCACGCGATGTCCCCGGTCTTCGGCATCGGCATCAACCTCGCCGTCGAGGACGCCGTGGCCGCAGCGCGGTATCTGACCGCGCCGCTGCGGCGCGGGGCCGTGGGGCTGCGCGACGTCCGCAAGGTGCAGCGCCGGCGCCGCCCCACCACGGTCGCCACCCAGGCGCTGCAGCGGGCGGCCCACGCCCGGTTCGTCGCCCCGGTGCTGGACGGGCGGCCGCCGCTCGGCGGCGCGGCGCGCGCCCGGCGCCTCGCCGCACTGGTCACCGGATCGCGGCTCGGCCGGCTCCCGGCGTACTTCATCGGGTACGGCGCGCTGCGGGAGCGCCCGCCGGAGGCGGCGGTCCGGTAGCCGCCGTCCGCGAACGGTCCCGCCGCGCCCCGGCCGGCCGGACGTCAGATCCGGCCGCCCGTGAACCGGGTGATCGGCCCCAGGGTACGGCGGCCCGAACGGCGGCCCACCGCGTAGGACGCGACGCCCACCGCGGTCACGCCGGCGCTCACGCCCGCGGCCACCAGCTTGCGGTGCGCGAGGACCGCCCACGCGGTCGTGGCCACCGTGGCGACCCGGCCCGAGGCCACGACGGCGGCCCGACGCCCCGCTTCGACACCCTTGGCCGCCGCGCTCACCGTGCCGGCCATGCCGTCGGCGGCGCGCCCGGTGACCTTCTTCGCCACTGACGCTCCGTCACCGGCCGCGGCCTCGGCCTTCTTTGCCGCGCCGGAGGCAGGAGCGGTCGCCTTGGCGGCGGTGCGCCGGGCCGCCGAGGCGGCCGTGCGCTTCTTGTCCTGCGTCTGCTGACTCGTGCCCTTGTTCGGTTCACTCATGGAATGCGGCTTGCCCCTCACGGAGCCCGCAAACGTGGCCGAACCCCGGGCCGGTGCGGGGGTGGGGCCGCTCTCCGGGCGGTAGCCTGCTCGTGAGGACAGTCATGGCCGATGAGGTACGTATCCGGCTCCTCGGCGGTTTCGCCGTGGCGGTCGAGGACCGCCCGGTCGCCACCGGGGCGTGGCGGCTGCGCAAGGCCCGGACCCTGCTCAAACTGCTCAGCCTGGCACCGGGCCACCGGCTCCACCGGGAACGGCTCTACGACCTCCTGTGGCCGGACCTCGACGTGCCGGCGGCGTCGAACAACCTGCACCAGGTGCTGCACGCCGTGCGACGCGCGCTGGCCTCCGCCGGGGCGCGGGGCGAGATCGTCGTGCTGCGCGACGACATGGTGCTGCTCGGGCCGGACGGCGGTGTGCGCGTCGACCTGGACGGGCTCGACGAGGCGATCCGGCGGGCCGCGTCCGGCGGTACGGCGGCGGACCTCCGTGCCGCGCTCGCCCTGGCCGACGCCGAGCTGCTGCCCGAGGACCGTTACGAGACCTGGGTGGCCGAGGCGGCCGGGGCGCTGGAGACCCGGCTCACGGCCGTCCGGCTGGGCCTTGCCGAGGCGCTGGAGCGCGATCACCGCACGGCCGAGGCGGTGGACGTGCTGCGGGCCCTGGTCGCCCGGGACCCCCTGGACGAGCCCGGACTGCGGGCCCTGATGCGGACCCTGGCCGAGTCCGGGCAGCGCAGGGAGGCACTGGCGGCGTACGAGTGTCTGCGCGACACGCTCCACCAGGACACCGGTGCCGATCCCGACCCGCAGACCCGCCGCCTCTACCGGGCTCTGCTGGCCGACTCGGTGGAGCCCGGCGAGCGGTCGGCGGACGGCCGGCGGGGCCGGCTGCCAACGCCGGCGACCGAGCTCGTCGGCCGGGAGCGGGAGATCGCCGAGGTGCGACGGCTGCTCGGGCGCAGCGGCCTGCTCACCCTCACCGGGGCCGGCGGCTGCGGCAAGACCCGGCTGGCGCTCGCCGTGGCGGACCGGAGCGGCGACTCGTTCCGGGACGGGGCGTGGTTCGTGGACCTCGCCTCGCTGACGGAGCCGGACCTGGTCCCCGAGGCCGTCGCCGCCGTGCTCGGGCTGCAGCTCCCGCCGTCCGGCAGGACCCGGGAAGCACTGCTGGCACAGCTCGGCGGCCTGCGGGCGCTGCTGGTGCTGGACAACTGCGAGCACCTGGTCGACGCGTGTGCCGCCCTGGTCTCGCAGATCATCGCCCGCTGCCCGGGGGTGGCCGTGCTCGCCACCAGCCGGGAGCCGCTGCGCAGTTACGGGGAGCGCACCTTCCGGGTGCCGTCCCTCGGGCTGCCGGATCCACGGCGGCTGCCGCCCGTCGAGGAACTGGCCCGCTTCGCCTCCGTACGGCTGTTCGTGGACCGGGCCGCCGACGCGGCACCGGGCTTCCGGCTGACCCCGCGGAACGCGGCGGCCGTGGCGCAGATCTGCTTCCGGCTCGACGGTATGCCCCTGGCCCTGGAACTGGCGGCGGCCCGGGTGCACTTGCTGGCCCCGGACCAGATCGCCGAACGGCTCGACGACGCGCTCGCCCTGCTCAGCCGGGGCAGCCGGCACGGCGCGACCCGGCAGCAGACGCTGCTGGCCACGCTGGAGTGGAGCCACCGGCTGCTCGACGGCGAGGAGCAGTGCCTGTTGCGCAGGCTCTCGGTCTTCACGGGCGGATTCTCGCTCGCGGCGGCCGAGGACGTCTGCGCGGACGGCGTTCCAGCCGGCTCGGTGCTGGACCTCCTCGGCCGGCTGGCCGACAAGTCCCTGGTGTGCGTGGAGCCCGGGCCGCACGAGGCCCGGTACCGGCTGCTGGAGACGATCCGGCAGTACGCCGCCGAACTCCTGCGCGACAGTGCGGAACCGGCCGCGGTCGAGGGCCGGCACCGGCAGTTCTATCTGCGGCTCGCCGAGGCACGGGATCGTGAGCCGGCCACCGGGGTCGCCGGTGCGACCTCGCTGGAGCTGGAGGCGGACTACGGCAATCTCCGGGCCGCCCTGCGCTCGTTCCTGCGCCACCGGCCCGAGAGCGGGCTGCGCCTGGCGGTGGCGCTGCGCTCGTTCTGGCCCGAGCGCGGGCGGCTCGCCGAGGGCCGGCGCTGGCTGGACGACGCGCTGGCCGCCGCACCGGAGCCCACACCGCAGCGGGCGAAGGCCCTGATGGGCCGGGCCGTGCTGGCGATCCGGCTCGGTGACGGCTCCCCGCTGGAGGACATCGCCGCCGAGATCGTCGGCATCCAGCAGCGCCGGCCGGACCGGGCGGCCCTGGCGTACGCCTGCTACGAGCAGGCGATCCTGTTGTGGATGCGCGGTGCGTGGGCGCGGGGGCGCGCCGCGCTCGACCGGGCCCGCGCGCTCGCACAGGAGGCCGGTGAGCCCTCGGTCCTCGCCGCCGTCGCCCACCTGGACGGCATCCGGGCCGCCTGCCGCGGTGAGGGCGTGACGGCCCGCGCGGCCTGTTCGGAGAGTCTGCGGCTGCTGGACGACGTCGGGGTGGCGACCGGCCCCTTCTTCCCGGTCATGACACCGGGTTACGCGGTGGAGGGCGACGGCGGCGGCCAGGTGTCGGTCCTCTTCGAGGAGACCGTGCTCACCGGCCGCACGGTAGGTCCGTCCCGGGCCCGCGGATACGTCCTGACGACCCTCGCGTGGGCCGCCCGGCTGCAAGGTGACACGGACGCCGCCGCGGCGGCGGCGGAGCGCGGCGCCGACAGCTTCCGCGCGCTCGACGACCAGCACGGGGAGTCGATGGCCCTCAACGCCCTCGGGAACATCCACCGCGGCACGGGTGGCCACGACGTGGCGCGCAAGCACCTCGAGGCGGCCCTGGCCATACGGCGCCGGCTCGGCGACCGCCGGGAGGAGGGCATCACCCTCGGCTGCCTCGGCCTGCTGGAGCTGGCCGCCGGTGACACCGAGAGCGCGAGGGCCACCCTCGAGACGGTGCTCGCCGGTTTCGAGGACAGCGACGACCGCCCCGGCGCCATCAACAGCCTGCTGCACCTCGGGCTCGTGGCCCGGGCCGCGGGTGACTGGGCGCGGGCCCGTACCCTGCTCACCCGTGCCCGGAGCCTGGAACAGGTCGCCGGGTCGGTGCCCGCCGCCGGCTGGGTCGAGCTGATGCTGGCACATCTCCTCCGGCAGCGGGGCGAAGACGAGGCGGCCGTCGC
>Ga0308175_100001158_pt1 | contig 17658 bp, 15 predicted proteins | sample PhyCR1_3_FD_203893 | JGI IMG/M metagenome (GOLD analysis project Ga0308175, IMG submission 203893) | Soil microbial communities from UC Gill Tract Community Farm, Albany, California, United States - DLSLS.C.R1 | ecosystem: Environmental > Terrestrial > Soil > Agricultural land | place: USA...
CAGCAGGCCGGCTTTTCCGCCTGGATCGCCCAGCGGCCTACTTCGACACCGCGCTCTCCAGCATCGGCGGGATCGACCGCCGCGCCAGCGTGACCACTTTCACGGCATCCGACTTCTCGCGCAGCTGCACCACGAACGGCGACGGCACCGACCACGCCTGGGGCAATCACCACTTCATCCTGGGTGGCGCGGTCCGCGGCGGCGACCTCTACGGCCAGTACCCGACGCTGGGCGTCGACCTCGGCGGCTTCACAACCCCGACGCCACGGGCAACGCCATGATCCCGACGACCTCGGTGGATCAGTACGGCGCGACGCTCGGCGGCTGGTTCGGCGTCTCCAACGACGCCCTCAACCTGATCTTCCCGAACCTGAAGGGCTTCGCGAAACCGAATCTGGGGTTCGTCTAACGCGCCGCTCCCTTCAACCGCGTCGCGCCGAAATCGCGTCGTCGCTTCATGGCTGGCGCCCGTCGACCGGCCCGATGACCCCGCGAACGACGCAAACGACGCCTTGCGGCTGGAATCTTATTGCGGAGCCATCGCCGAATTCGGCCAGGCTGCGTTCGATGAGCTTGCTTCCGAACCCACGGCGCAACGGCTGTTCGACGTGCGGGCCGCCTGATTCCGTCCACCTCAACTCGAAGTCTTCGCAGTCCGCGGACCATTCGATGTCGAGCCACCCAGTCGCGCTCGACAGGCTGCCGTACTTGATTGCGTTGGTCGCCAGTTCCTGAAGGAGCATCGCGAGGGAGAGCGCCGTGCTGGGCGATAGGCGCAGCATCGGTCCCCCGATCCGGACGCGACCGTCCGCGCGGGTCCGATAAGGCGCGACCGCCTGTTCGACAACATTGTTGATATCGGCTCCCTCCCAGCTCTCGCGGGTAAGGACGTCGTGCACTCGCGACAGCGCCATCAGGCGGTCTTCCAGCGACATCCGGGCTTCCATGGCGGAGGGCGCGCCGCGCAGGGTATGGCTGGCGATCGATTGCACGACCGCCAGGGTATTCTTCACCCGGTGGTTCAGTTCGTTGATCAGCAGGCGCTGATTCTCCTGTGTACGGCGCTCCTCGGAACGGTCGCGCAGGATCTTGAGGAAGCCGATCACCGCGCCCGTCTCGGACCGCAGCGGCATCATCAGGCCGTGCGCCCAGAACCGACTGCCATCCTTGCGCAGGTGCCAGCGCTCGTCCTGGGCTCTGCCCTGTTCGAGGGCGGTGCGCATCTCCTCTTGCGGGACGCCCGCCGCTCGGTCTTCCGGGGTCCACATCAGCGGCATCGTCGCCCCGATCACCTCCTCAGGCTCCCAGCCCAGGATAATCCGTGCGCCGGTGTTCCAAGTGGTGAGGCGCTCTTCCAGGTCGGTAGCCAGGATGGCGTAGTCCGATGCGCTCTCCAGGATCAGCCGGTAGCGCTCGTCGCTCTCGTGGCGCGCAGACTGCACCGCGAGGTTGGACCGTATGTCGGCCATTTCTCGGCTGTGGGCGTGCGATTCGGTCAGGTCGGTCACTACGCAGCTGAGGACCGTCCCATCCTCGGAGGTCATCTCACTCAGGGAAATCTGGACGCCGATCTCTTCGCCGTCGGCGCGGCGCAGTTTCAGTTCGCGCTTGCCTCTCTCTTTCAGCAGGTTGGTGAAGTCAGCCGCATCGGACCGTTGCACGAACGGCCCCAGCGGCGCGCCGATCAACTTGGCGGTCGGCGTCCCCAGCATACGGGCCATGGCCTCGTTGGCGTAGAGCACGACACCCTCGGAATTCAGCATCAGCGCGCCTTCGCCCATCTGCTCGATGAGGTGGCGATACGTCCGGTCGGCGGTCTCAAGCGTGTAGATGCGATGTGCGCCGGCGCCTTCGATCACAAGCGCATCGATGTCGCCGTTGCGGATGGCGTCGAGCGTCTCCTGGGCCTCGGCCAGTTGCGCGTACAACCGGTCGTTCTCCTGGCGGAGACGTAAGGCTTCGGCAGAGGCTGTTGGCCCCCGATCCGGGCGCGGGCTCAAGGGTTGGCTTCCTCAAGCGGAGGCTCGATGTCCAGGCCGCGCAGGACGCGCTCGCGGTCGGACAGGTCACCAATGATCCGTCTGACCGGTTCGGGCAACAGCTTGATGAGGGTCGGCGCAGCGATGATCTGGTGTTCCGCGGCGGCCTCGGGCTGCTGATAGATATCGATCACCTGCAGCTCGTAGCGCTGCGCGAGTTCGGTCTCCAGCACCTCGCGGAGGTTCTCGATCGCCCGCAGGGAGCGTGGCGTGCTGCCCGTCACATAGAGCCGCAGCACATGGCGTTGGTCTATGTCCTCGACGCCACTCACGACGTCTCCTTGCGCAGTTCCAGGCCCATGAGAACGCGTTCGGTGTCGGCTAGCGTGCCGATGATGCGCTTGATGGGCGGGGGCAGTCGCCGCACCAGCGTGGGCACGGCCAGGATCTGGTCATTCGCGGCGGCCGCCGGGTTCTCCAACAGGTCGATGACCTCGATGGAGTGGCAGTCGGGAAGGTGGGTGTCGCACAGCCGCCTCAGGTTGGCGATCGCGGTCCGCGATTTCGCCGTCTGTCCCGCCACATAGAGCCGCAAGCGATAATGCCCCTGCGGTAGGTCATCGTTATCAGGCGGCGACGGGCTGCGGCCTTTGTCGGGCGGGTCGGAAGGATTGGTCATTCGGCGGCCCCTCGGCGCGCCGCGATGGCCGCCCGATCGTCCGCCAGGGTCTGCTCGCGCTGCTGATATTCGAGCTCGACCTCAAGCAGCTCCGCCTCCTCCGCATCCAGCATCGCCCGGGTCTCGGTGATCTGCCGCTCGGCGGCCACGCGCTTGCCCTCGAAGTCGCGGCGCTGGCGCTCAACTTCCTGCCGCCGTTTCCGGCTTGCCGCCGCCTCCTCGGCCTCCCGCGTCATCCGTGCGCTACCCGTCAGCACGCCGCTGGGCCCCACGTAGGCGTCAATCAGCTTCACGCCGTCGTCGGTCAACAGGTATTCCCGAATCTGATTGGAATGGCTCATCCCTCGAGACTTCAGCACATACAATCCGCGGTTGCGTTCGCCACTCGCTTCGATGTCATGAAGGCCGATCCATGTGTCCATGAGCGACGACAAGCTCTGGTCGGCGCGGTCCGCCTGATCGGCGCCGACGAGGTTTGTAAATACCGCCGTGATCCCCTTCACCTTCAGAAAGTCCACGATGCGCAGCAAGGTTGCGTGAATTTCGCTGTCGCGCCCGCGGAAGGCGGAAATAGGATCGATGGCGACGACACTGGGCCGGAACGTCTCGACCTGACGCACCATGAGCACCAGATGCATTTCCAGGCCGAACAGGCTCGGCCTGGCGGATTCGATTTGCAGCAGGCCCGATTCCAGGTGCGGGCCAAAATCGATGCCGAGAGATCGCATGTTCCGTCGCAACTGCGCCGGCGATTCCTCAAACGAGAAGAACAACGCTCGCTCTCCGCGCCGACAGGCCGCGTCGACGAATTGGCCAGCGAACACCGTCTTGCCGGTGCCTGACGCCCCCGAGATCAACACGCTCGCCCCGCGGAAATACCCGCCGATGCCCAGCATTTCGTCGATCCCGGCGATCCCGCTCGGCACGGCGTCCTCCGACGCAGTGTGCGCCAACCCGGCTGAGGTCACCGGCAAGACGCTGATCCCGCCCTGGTCGATCAGGAAAGGGTATTCGTTGGTGCCGTGCGCGGAACCGCGATATTTCAGCACCCGCAGGCGCCGCGTGGTGATCTGGTCCTCGACCCGATTGTCGAGCGAGATCACGCAATCGGAGACGTATTCCTCCAGACCATGCCGCGTGAGCTGGCCCTCTGGACCGCGCTCGGCGGTGATGATGGCCGTGACGCCGCGATCCTTCAGCCAGGCGAACAGGCGGCGCAGTTCCGAACGCAGCACCGGACCGTCGCCGAGGCCCGAGAACAGGGCCTCCAGGGTGTCGAGCACGACGCGCTTGGCCTTGACCTTGTCGATGGCGAAGCCGAGGCGGACGAAGAGGCCCTCCAAGTCATAGTCGCCGCTCTCTTCGATCTCGCTCCGTTCGATGTGCACATGATCGATGACCAACCTGTTCTGCTCGACGAGGGCGTTCAGGTCGTAGCCCAGCGACGCGACGTTGGCCGCCAGATCCGACGCCCGCTCCTCGAAGGTCATCACGACCCCCGGTTCGTCGTACAGCCGGGCGCCGTTGACCAGAAAGGTGAGTCCGAACAAGGTCTTGCCACAACCGGCCGCACCGGCGATCAGCGTCGGGCGGCCGGCCGGCAGCCCGCCATGGGTGATATCATCCAGGCCCGCGATCCCAGTTGGCGCTTTCGCAAGTTCGGCGGCTTCGCTCATCCTGCCTTCTTCCTCGTCGCTTGCGCTCTGGCGCGCATCGTGGCTCGGAGGCGGACCGTACCCCAAAATTGGGTGCTGTCTGCCCGGGGCACGACTCAATCGAGCCGCGACGCCAGGGCGAAATCAATAAACACGGCTGAGGAGCTAGGCGCGCCCCGGCCGGAACAGCACCTCGGTCAGCCGCCGGGCGCCGCCCGTGCGGTCAAGCTGCACCACGACGTCGACGACACGTTCGACGTAGCTCCGCACCTTCTCCCAGCCGAGGTCGACTCCGGAGGTCAGCGCGAGCAACGCGATCTGGTCCAGGGCGCCGGCCGGCGTGTCGGCATGCACGGTGGTGATCGAGCCGGGATGGCCGGAATTCACAGCGCGCAGGAAGGCGAAGGCTTCGCCGCCGCGCAGCTCGCCCAGCAGGATGCGGTCGGGGCGCAGGCGCAGCGCGGCGGCCAGCAGGGCGTCGGCGTCCACCTGCGCCTCGCCGAGCTCTCCGCGCACCGCGACCAGGCCCACCGAGTTCGGATGGTCCAGCCGGACCTCCGGCGCGTCCTCGATGACCACCAGGCGCTCCGGCCGCGGGACTTCCTTGACCATGGCGTTGAGCAGCGTGGTCTTGCCGCTGGCGGTGCCGCCGGAGATCACCACCGTCTTGCGCCGCGCCACGCAGGCCTTGAGGAAGGCCATCGGCTCGCCGGCGTCCAACAGCGCGGCGAGCTCGGCGTCGCCGGCGGCGTCGCGGGCGGGATCGGTGCGCGCGGCCGCCTCGAACAGGCCCTCGCCGGCCAGGTCGTCGAGGCTCATGTCGCTGATCAGGTGCTTGCGCACCGCCATCGCCAGGCCGCCACGGGTGGCGGGCGGCGAGACCACCTGCACGCGCGCGCCGTCAGGGAGCGTGGCCGACAGCAGCGGCTGCTCGCGGTTGACACCCTGGTGACTGGCGGCGGCGATCTGGCGGGCCAGGCGCTGCAGCGCCTGTTCGGTGAGCTCGTCGGCCGGCTCGCGGCTCATCACGCCGCCGACGGTCTCGATCCACACCTCGCCGGGCCGGTTGATCAACACATCGGTGACGTCCGGCCGCGTCAGCCAGGGCGCCAGCGGCGCGAGGTAGGCCTCGAGGTACACGCCTACGCTCATGCTAGCGCGGCGCCACGGCGGAGAAGTCGAGGTCGCGGGCGACGGACACCTGCACCGGCACCCCCTGGGCCACGCGAATCGTCGTCGGGATGTCGATCTGCTTCTGGAGGGCGATCGAGGCGACGTTCTGCGCCTGGGTCGGCGAGCCGATGATCAGTGCGGTGTTGGACCCGCTGTGCTGCGAAGCGATGGCCTCGGTCCCGGCGCTGATCACCGACAGCAGGATCGAGGCGCCGAAGCGCTTGAAGAAGTGGTCGTCGGCCTTGCCTTCCAGACCGCCGCGGCCCAGCCGGTCGGTGGCCGGGGAGCCTACGTCGATGGAGACGCCGGCCGGCGTGATGATCCGTGTCCAGACGACGAAGGCCCGGGTCTGGCCGATGGCGGCGGCGGACTTGTACTGGCCGATCAGCTTGGAGCCGCGCGGGATCAGCACCTGGCTGCCGTCGAAGCCGCGCACGTCGCGGCTGACCACCGCGCGCACCGAGCCCGGCAGATCGCTGTCGATGGCCGTTTCCAGCACCGCGGGGATCACGAAGCCCTGCGGCACCGTGCGCGAAAGGTCGCGCAGCTGGGTCGCGCGTGCGGTCTCTGCGCCGCCGCCGGCGATGCGCGCGGCGAATCGCTCCTCGGCGTTGGGCCCGTCGCCGGCCGTCGGCGCGCCGGCAGGGCCTGTCGCGGTGGCCGGCGCTTGCGCCTGGGCGAGGCGTTGCGGAACGGCGGGGCCGGCCTCGCTGAGGTCGACGACCACGGCGGGCGCGCGCCAGTGCGCCTCGGAGGGATCAGGATCGGCCGGTGGCGGGACCGCCGCGGCGGGCGCCGGGAGTGGAGCCGTCTGCGGAACGGGCGCAGGCGGCGGCCTGGCGTCCGCCTGGGCCAACTGGGCCACCCCGGCCGCCCATGCCGGCGGCGCGCTCGCCGCCGGCTTCGGCGGATCGGCGGCGGCATGCGCCTGTCGCGCGCTGGAGAGCGACGTGAACACCACCGCGCCCAGCACCACGCATCCGCCGATTCCCAGGATGACCGTCCAGGGCGACGACGGCTGGCTCACTTGCGGTCTGGGCTCACGGGCGAAGACGGGACTGAGGTCGGACGGATCGGTCATCGGCGCCACCAGGGCTTCTGCGTGCGCGGCTTGGGCGCGAGCGCGCTGACGGCCTCGCGCTTCCAGCCGTCGTTGAAGACGTGGGTGATCTCGCTTCCGCGCTTCAGGACGAACGCCGGCGCCACGCGGTCCACCACGATGTAGCCGTCGCGCATGTGGGAGTTCACCACCGCCTCGCCGCCGTCGGTCTCCACGGCATAGATCGCCGGCAGGTCCATGCCGCCCGCGAACGCGAAGTAGGTGGCCTCGCCGTCGTCGAACAATCGGCTGGGCAGGACCTTGGTCGAGCCCTGGTAGCTGTAGGCGTGGTTCTTGTCCTGCGGCGGCGCGGGCGGCGGCGGCGGGACCACCTGGGCGATCGCCGGCGCCGGATAGATGAAGCGCACCGTGTAGGGGATCCGATCGGCTCTGGCCTTCGTCCGCACGCTGAGCTGGAACTCGTAGCGGCGCAGGTTGGTCACCACCGTCATGTTGGTGTCGGGCCGCTGCGCCATGGGCTTCAGGAACAGCAGGTTGGCCTTGCGGTTGGGCGTCACCTGCCAGCCCAGCGCATCGCCGATGGCGACGTTCTCAATGCGCTCCAGCGGATCGAATTCCAGCGTCAGCTGGTAGCCCAGCACGCCCTTCAGCTCGACGACCTGCGTGGGGTCGTAGTTCACCTCGCCGATGCGCGGATCGCCGGCGCCGGGATGCGGCGCGACGGCTGCGCTCGCCGGCGCGCCCGCCAGCGCCAGCAGTAGGAGGCCAAGACCCGCGCACCTCATGTCCGGGTCTCCGGTCGGCGGCTGGTCACGCCGGGGCGGCGGTAGGCGTCGCCCAGCCGGGCGGGCCGGTCGGCAGGCAGGTCGTGGCGCGCAGGCCCCGCGGCGGCCGGCGTCGCGAGCGCGGCGGCAAGCTGCAGCGGCCGGCGGCGCGCCTCGACGTAGGCCTGGTCGCGCAGCAGGTCGAAGGCCAGCCGCTCGGCGCGGGAGCTGAGAACCGGCGCGTGCTCGCGCTCGACGGCCGGCGCTGGCGCGGCTGGGCGATCGGGCGCGGCGCCGCGCAGGCGGAAACCGAACGCCACCACGCCCGCGGCGATCAGCAGCGCCACTTGGCCGGCGCCGAACACGAACACCAGCGCCGCGACGCTCATCGCGGTCTGCGGGTCGAGTTGGGCGGCCGCGCGCTCCTGCGCCAGGCGCACCAGCCAGGGCTCAAGCACCGACAGCATCAGGATGGTCGTGAGCCAACCCAGCAGCGGGACGACCGCCGAGGCGATCAGGGCCCGCGCCCAGCCGGCGAAGAGGCCGCGGGTGGCGGGCAGCAGAAGAAGCGCGATGAACAGCGGCCCGATGGCGCTCAGCACGCCGATCGCCAGCGTCGCGGCGGCGGCCACGCCGGCGGTGGTGAAGAAGAGCACGCCGCTCGCCGCCGATAGAGCCTCGGCCGCGGCCGCGGCGGGGTTGGCGTACGCGTGCGCGACGGGGCCGGCCATCTTGCCGAACGCGGCCGCGCCCTGGGTGAGCTGGTCGTAGGCGGTCTGCAGGCCGCCTACCGGCTCGGCGGCCAGCGAGCCGCCGCCGGCCTGCAGCGGCGCGGCCACCGCCGCGGCGATCTCCGACGGGGCCTTGGCTGCGAGGTCGAACACCAGGGTCTGGAACGTGGCCCAACTGGTGGTGAGCGCCAGGATCGCCCCGATCAGGAGCGCGATGCCAGGCGCGTCGGTGAGCCGCGCGCCGCCGCGGGCGAACAGCATGCGGTAGCCCGCCAGCGCCACGTAGATGACGAGCAAGGCCGTCAGCGCGGCCTGGAAGGTCGAGGACGCCGACGTCAGCGACGAATAGCCGGCCTCGGCGAAGGCGCGGGTCTGGCAGTCGACGGCGCCCAGGACACCGCGGATCACGCCGCCGCCGACCAGGTCGGAACAGCTCATGCCGCGCTCCGCCCGGCCATGAACGGTTCGAGCCAGGCATCGGGCGCGTCGCCCAACTGATCGCGCAGGGCGTCGAGCCGGCGCACCGTGCGCTCGGTCCCGGCCAGCACCGCCAGTTCACCGGCCAGCCCGGACAGATCGAGACGCGCCACCACCGAGTGGTCCCCGCGCTTGATCAGGAAGCAACGCGAGGTGTCAGGCAGGGCGCGCACCAGCTCGAACTCATGTTCGGTCAGGCCGAAGCCTTCGACGTAGTCGGCGGCCCGTGCGCGGCTGTTGGGGAAGAAGATCTGCGTCGCCGCCTGCTCGATGATCGCCGAGGCGATGCGGCTCTCCAGCGCGTCGGCGGCGCTTTGAGTGCAGAAGCCAACCAGACCATTCCGTTTACGGATGGTCTTCTCCCAATCCTTGATGCGTCGCACGAAGACCGGGTCGTCGAGCGCCTTCCAGCCCTCGTCGACGACGATGATCGCGGGCTCGCCGTCCAGCCGCTGCTCGAGGCGATGGAACAGGTACATCATCGCCGGCGTGCGCACGGTGGGCGCGTCCAGGATCTTCGTCATGTCGAAGCCCAGGATGCGGGCGTCGAGGTCGAGGCGGTCGGCGGCGTTGTCGAACAGCCAGGCGTGTTCGCCGCCCTCGCACCAGGCGCCCAGGCGCGCGGCCAGGTCGCCCGCATGCGGCCGCCGCGCGCCGCGGAACAGTTCGCGCAGGTAGCGCAGGCGCCGCTTGCCGGCCGGCTGGTCGAAGTTGGCGTCGATCGCCTCGGCGATCATCGCCCGGTCCTGAGCGTCCAGCGCCTCGCCGTCGACGGTGAGTAACTGGCCCATCCAGTCCGCCAGGAACGCGCGGTTGGCCGGCGTGTCCTTCAGCGCCAGCGGATTGAACCCGGTGGGCTCGCCCGGACTGATCACGTCGTAGCGGCCGCCGATGGCGCGGATGAAGGGCTCGGCGCCGCGATCCTTGTCGAAGTAGGCGATGCGCGGCTTCAGCCGCTCGGCCTGCGCCAGCAGGAAGGTGAGCAGCACGGTCTTGCCCGAGCCCGACGGCCCGATGACCGTGAAGTTCCCCAGGTCGGCGTTGTGGAAGTTGAAGTGGTAGGGGCCGAACGAGGTGGTCTCGAGCACCGCGATCGCCGGGCCCCAGTGGTTGTCCTGCGCCTGCCCGGTTGGGTGGTTGTGGAAGCTGGCCAGGCTCGCGAAGTTGCCGGCCGAGACCATCGCCTTGCGCGCGACATACTTGAAATTGCCCGGGAACTGCGCCCAGAAGGCGGGCTCCAGGTTGGTGTCCTCACGCACCGCGATGGTGCCGGCCTCGGCCAGCGCGGACTGCACGTCGGCCACCGCGCCGTCCAACTCGTCCAGGCTCTCGGCCTTGGCCAGGATGGTCAGGTGGTGCTCGCCATAGGCCGTGCGCCCGGCCCCCACGTCGTCGCGGGCCTGGGCCAGTTCGCTGCGCAGGCTGAAGGCGTCATCGTCGGCGGCGCGCAGCCGGCGCAGCGCCAGGCCCATGCGCTCGAGCGCCGCCTGCCGTTCGACGAAGGCGAAGCTCTCAGTGAGCACCATCTCCATCGGCAGCCGCAGCACCCCGTCCAGCAGGCCTGGCGCCGTTCGGGCCGGATAGTCCTTCAGCGAGACGATCGCCCCGAAGCTGGCGGGCGTGAGGCCCGCGCCGAACTCCATGGCGTCGAGGCCGAAGCTGAGACGCCGCGCCGCGAGCGCGTGGCTCAGGTCGCCCACCGGCGCCAGCATCGGTCGCACGTCGCCGTTCAGCAGCAGACTGAGGAACTCCGCGGGTTCGGAGCGTTGCGCGCCGCCGGGACCATCGTAGAGCGACAGCGTGCGCGGACCATAAGGCGCCAGCGCCGCAGCGAACGCCTCACGCGCGGCCGTCAGCGCGCGTAGCTCCCGCTCGACGTCGGCCGCCTTGGCCTGCGGCGCCTTGATCAGGCCCTCCAGCAGCCCCGCTCCGCCCTGCAGCGGCCGCCGGACCAAGCTCAGGAAGATCTCGTTCACGTAGAGCCGGCGGCCCGCCAGCTGTTCACGCCAGCCGGCGTCGAGACGGGCGCAGAACGCCTTCTCCGGCGAAGCCGGGAATGCCGGCGTCACGCGCCGGCGCACCACGTGGTGGTAGATCGCCAGGCGCGAGGTCGCCGCGCCGCGCAGCACGGTCTCGCGGACCGCCTTGCGGTAGTTCAGCTCCTCGTCGGGCGCGGTTTCCGACGGGAAACCCTGCAGATGCAGGGTCTGGACCATCAGGCCGTCGCGGGTCTGCAGCGTCACCGCGTCCAGGTGGCCCGCGTACGGCAGCCGGTCGCCGACCGCGACCTCCTTGGGCGCCAGCGCCTTGCCGGCGCCGAGGGTGAAGAACGATCGGCTCATGGGCGGTAGGAATTCCCGCGCCAGTATTTGAAGTTCGGGATCCGCGGGCAGGTTCTGAGCTTGGTGAGCCATAGGTCGAAGAACCGCGGCTCGCGCAGACAACCGAGATAGCCGGCCGCGTGCAGCGCCAGGCCCACCGCCAGCGCCCAGAACGAACGGGTGATCAGGAAGGCCTCCACCGTCACCACCAGCTCGAACACCGCGTAGGCGTAGGTGACGCCCGCGATCATCTGCGGGCGGGTCAGCGCGGCGAAGACCGGGTCGGAGGTGAGCTTGGCCATCGCGCCCGCGCCCTAGTGCAGCCCGCCGGCCAGCGAGCGGATGCCGGCCACGATCGAGACGGCGCCGAAGATCACGAAACAGCCGATCACCACCGTCAGGCCGCGACGCCAGTCCATCCGTCCGGTGAGCATCAGGAAGCCCACGGCGGCGACCGCGATGACCGCCGCGGCGGTGGCGAGGTTGCCGAGCAGGGTGCCCTGCACCCAGTCCAGCGCCGCGATCAGCGGCGAGGAGCCCGCCGGGTTCTCCGCGGCCTGGGCATGCGCGGCCGACGCGAAGGCCAGGGCGGCGGGCAGCAGGAGCCAGGGTCGCGTCATGCCTATTCCGCCGTCGCTTGCAGGGTCACGGCCACGGGCAGGCGGCCAAGGATGCTCTTCACGTAGGCCTTCGTCTCGGCGAAGGGCGGCACGCCGCCGAACCGTTCCACCGCCTCGGGCCCGGCGTTGTAGGCCGCCAGCGCCCGCGGCAGGTCGCCGAAGCGGGCGATCATCTGGCCAAGGTAGGCGACGCCGCCATCGATGTTGGCCTTCAGGTCGGCCGGATCGACGCCCAGGCGGCGCGCGGTCGCCGGCGTCAGCTGCATGACGCCAAGCGCGCCCTTCGACGAGACGGCGGCCTGCCGGAAGTGGGATTCCTGCCAGGCGACCGCCTCGGCCAGCGGCGCGCTGACCGCATGGCGCTCGGCGGACTCGCGGATCGCTTGGGCGACCTCGGCCGGGGCCGCGGCGGGCGGCGCGGTCGCAGCTTGGGGAGTCAGCGAGCGGACGCCGTCGCTGGCATAGACCGCGGGGCCGGAATAGGTGGTGACCGCGCCGTCCGCGCCGATCTCGAGCACCTGGGCGAAGGCTGGCGCGCACGCGGCGAGGGCCAGGGCCGCGGCCCCTGACGCCCACGCACAACGAACGGCCCTCAGCCTCATCGCCTCGCCCCAAAGCCCGTCCATCGAGGACGTTAGCCCAACTTCACGAGGCTGGGCCAGACCACATTGTCGGGTGAGGGTTAAGGCGCGTCGGCCGCCTGGTCCCCCTCCGCGGCAGCCGCGGCGTCGTTGGCCGGCACGGTGGCGATGAGCGCGATCAGCGCCTCGGGCCGGATCGGCTTGGCCAGGTGCTCGTCCATGCCCGCCGCGCGGGCCTCGGCGATGTGCTCCGGCAGCGCATTGGCGGAGAGCGCCACGATGCGGGTGCGGGCCAGGCCCAGCGCCGCCTCCAGCTGGCGGATCTCGCGGGCCGCGGTCAGGCCGTCCATCACCGGCATCTGGATGTCCATCAGGATGACGTCGAAGGCCTCGCGCTCGACGGCCTCCACCGCCTGCTTGCCGTCCTCGACCATGGTGAGCTTCACGCCCAGCGGCTCCAGGATCAGCGAGACGACGGCGCGGTTGGTCGGATGGTCCTCGGCCACCAGCACCTTCACGCTGGCGAGATCGGTGTCGGCCGCTTCGTAGGCGGCGTCGACCACGTCGGGCGCGTCGGTGGACGGCAGCGACAGGACAACCGTGAACACCGAGCCGCGACCCGGCTCCGAGGTCGCCCAGATCGACCCGCCCATCAGTTCGGCGAGCGAGAGCGAGATGGCGAGCCCAAGGCCGGACCCGCCGAACCGGCGCGTGATCGAGCCGTCGGCCTGTTCGAAGCGGCTGAACAGCTTGGCCTGGAAGTCGGATGAGAAGCCGACGCCGGTGTCGGTGACCCGGAAGGTCACCTTCTCGGCCTCGGCGCTCACGTCCAGGCGCACACGGCCCTCGGTGGTGAACTTCACCGCGTTGGAGAGCAGGTTCGACAGGATCTGGGTCACGCGGATGTCGTCGCCCACCCTCCAGCCGCAGGCGGCCTCGTCGACCTCGACTTCGAAGCGGAGACCCTTGGCCTCGGCGCTCGCCCGGTGCAGCGACGCGATGGTCTCGACGCAGGCGCCCAGGCTGAACGGCGCGGCGTTGATCGGCAGCTGGCCGGCCTCGATGCGGCTGATGTCCAGGATGTCGGTCAAGACCTGCTCCAGGAGGCGGCCCGAGGCCACCACCAGCTCGGCGGTCTGGCGGCCGCGGTCGGTAGTCTGCTCCTTGGCCAGCACGCTGGAGAGCGCGATGACGCCGTTCAGCGGCGTGCGCAGCTCGTGGCTCATGTTGGCCAGGAAGTCGGTCTTTGCGGCGTTGGCGCGTTCGAGTTCGGCGGTCCGGGCCAGCACGCGCTCCTCCAGCCCAGCCAGGATCTCATCGCCCCGCAGACGCTCGTCGCGCAGCGCCCGGGCCAGCTGGCCGATCTCGTCGGCGCGCCAGGAGAGTTCGGTCTTGTTGCGCGATTGTGGGTCGGCCAGCGTGCGCAAGGGCTGGATCACCAGCCGGCGCACCATGGCGAACAGGATCAGCGCGCCGAGGATGACGATCAGTCCCTTGGCGCCGACGTTGGAAGCCAGCGCCGACCAGGACGCCGCCTCCGCCTTGGCCTTTGGGAAGGTCGTGAGCAGCCACCAGTCCGGCCCATTCAGCCGCCCGTAGGCCACCAGCATCCGGCCGTCAGGGCTGTCGACGACGCCGGTCTCTTTGTGCTCGGCGCGAATCTTGGCGATCAGACCTTTCAGGCCATAGGTCTTCTCCAACCCGGCCACGGACTTCGGATTGAGCGCGTCGGGCTCGTTGAAGCCGGGGAAGGCGACCAGCGCGCCGGTGTCGGACACGATCAGGCTGGTGGCGTCCTTGGGCGTGTCGCGCAGCATCTGGCTCAGGTACGACCCGGCCATCAGGGTCGTGCCCCAGGCGCCGACGTACTGGCCGTTCACATAGACCGGGCTGACGCAGCCGGAGATCAGGGTGAGGCCGGTCTTGTCCTGCAGCAGCGGCGCGAGCGGCGTGCAGCGCATACGCCGGCTGGGGTCGTTCCGCGGCAGGGTGTAGCTGGCTTGGTCGGAATGGTCGAAATCGGTGGCCGCCGGCGCGGACTTGCGGAAGAACATCAGCCGCTCGTCGCGCAGCGGCGCAAACAGGATCAGGCGGTTCTTCGGCGCCACGAAGAAGAAGTTCTCGAACTTGGCGAGGTCGGACTCGCCCACGCGGGCGACGACCAGGGTGGCGGCCGCGAAGATCCGCTTCTGCTCGCCGGTCAGTTCGTCGGCGTGGCCCAGGAAGCCGCCGACGCCGTAGATGGAATCGCCTTCGCCGGTCTGCTCACCCTCGTAGAGGCTGTCGGCGGTGCGTCGCGTGCCGTCCTTGTGGTCGGGGAACCAGGCGTCGAACTGGCGCTCGATCTTCGGCCCGGCCGGCAGCGCGGCCAGGCGGCGCTCGAGCGCGTCGGTGGCGGCGCGCTGCTTTGCCGACAGGGTGTCGAACAGCTCCTGCTCGGTGCGCGTCCGCTCCTCGACGTAGAGCGCCAGGTCGGCCTTGTGGCGCTCTTCGATGTCGTGGCGGTAGCTGGCATACGAGATCAGGGCGTCGGCCAGCAGCAGCACCGTCATCGAGGCGACGAGGCCGGCGAGCAGTTTGGCGCCGATGGATTGGAACCGCATGGCGCGGCGCACCTTCCCCAAAGCTTGGGTGTTGTGGTAGCAGCAAAACCTTTCCGAAGGCTTTGTGTTCGGCGAACGAAGACGCTGATTACGTGAGCGTTTCGACGGCCGTCAGCACCAGGGCGGCTAGCCATAGGGTCTCAGCGACCATGGCTGCAAGCGGCCGCCAGCCGGCCTCGAGCAGCGACTTGAACGAGGTCTTCATCCCGAGCGCGGCGATCGCGACCACCAGGCACCAGCGGGAGACGTCGCCCGCGGCGGCGACCACCGGCTTGGGGAGGAAACCCAGGCTGTTCAGCGCCACCAGCGCGGCGAAGCCGAACAGGAACGTCGGGATCGGCACGCGCGCCTTGCCGGCCGCGGCGGCGCCGGAGCGGGCGATCACGAAGGCGATCGAGGCCACAACCGGCAACAGCATCGCCACGCGCAGCAGCTTCACGTAGGTCGCGATGTCGCCGGTCTGCTGACTGATCATGTAGCCGGCGCCCACCACCTGGGCGACGTCGTGGATGGTGCCGCCTAGGAACAGGCCGGCGTGGCGATGGTCGAGGCCGATCGCTGTCACCAGCATCGGGTAGAGGATCATGGCCAGGGTCGAGAGGCCGGTGACGACCACGACAGCCAGGATCACGTCGCGCTCGCTTTCCTTGGTCTTCGGCAGCACCGAGGCGATGGCCAGCGCCGCCGAGGCGCCGCAGACGCCCACCGACCCGCCCGACAGCGCCCCGAAGGCGCGAGAAAGGCCCAGCAGGCGCGACAGCAGCAGGCCCAGCAAGAGCGTCGAGGCGACGCCTGCCATCACCATGCCGATCGGCACGGGGCCCAGTTCGGCGATCTGCTGGGCGGTGATCCGCGCACCCAGCAGCGCCACGCCGGTGCGCAGCACGGCCTTCGACGCGAACTCGATGCCCGCGACGCAGCGCCCGCGATCCTCGTGCAGGAAGTGGAAGGCCATCCCGAACAGCAGCGCAAACAGCATCACCGGCGCATGGTAGTGGCCGGCCAGCCAGTCGGCGGCGAGCCCTATGGTGATCGCCACCAGAAGGCCCGGATAGACCGAGCGCACAATGGCCCGCGGGTCGATGCGGGCCCGCGGCCCCGGCGCCAGTTCCGGCAGGCCTTCCATGCCGCCGTAGGACTGGAACAGCTCGTGGGCGGCCGCTGCGTCGGTGTCGATGTCGCGGATCATCGGCGCGGAAGCTGCGCCGCTTCGCCCCGGCGGGCTAGCCCTGCGCGCCCCTTGTTTTCCGTTCCGCATGACGGAATAGGCCAACAAACGGCAGCGAATGTGACACTATGGCCAAGCTTGCCCGGTTGTGCGCGTCCGGCGCGGGCGCGAAGGTCGCGGAACGGCGAAACGGGGGAAGCGGCCATGGCTCGAGAGCGGCGCGCGTGGACGGTGATCGGCGCGATCGCGGGGATCGCCGCGGGCGGCGCGGCGCTGGCCGCCAGTCCGCCGCAGGCCGCGGCGCCCGCCGCGGCTGCGCCCGCCCAAGCCGCTCCGCCCAAAGCGTCGGCCCACCTGCCCGGCTGGAACGCGGACCGCAACGCCTACTTCGGCGACCTGCACGTCCACACCTACCTGTCGTTCGACGCCTACATCTTCAACGTCCGCGCGACGCCGGACGACGCCTACCGGTTCGCGAAGGGCGAGGCGATCGGGCACGCCAACGGCATGAACATCCGCCTGGCCGGCGGACCGCTCGACTTCACGGCGGTGACCGACCACTCCGAGTACATGGGCTCGATGCGGGATGCGAACAATCCGAACCACCCGCTGCACAAACACCCTCTGGTGGCCGATCTCTTCAGCTCCGATCCGCAGAAAATCCGCGGCGCCTTCGACAAGGTCGTGGCGCTGAGTCACGCCAACAAGATGCCCGCCGAGTTCAGCGCGCCGGACGTCGCCGGCCGCGCCTGGACGGAGGTGCAGCAGTCGGCCGCGCGCAACAACGATCCCGGCCGCTTCACCACCTTCGTGGCCTATGAGTACACGTCCGCGCCGGACGGGCGGAACATGCACCGCAACGTGATCTTCCGCACCGCGAAGGTCCCGGAACTGCCCTACACCTCCAAGGTCTCCGACGATGAGGAAGACCTCTGGAAGACGATGGACAAGTGGCGCGCCAAGGGCGTCGACGTGCTGGCCATCCCGCACAATTCCAACGGCTCCGACGGGCTGATGTTTGCGTCGACGCGGCGCAACGGCTCGCCGATGGACCGCGCGTACGCGGACCTTCGCATGCGCAACGAGCCGCTGGTCGAGATCACCCAGATCAAGGGAACCTCGGAGGTCCATCCCTCGCTCGCGCCGAACGACGAATGGGCCAACTTCGAGATCATGGAGCGCTACATCGGCACCAACCATCCGGTGACGAAGTTCAAGGGCGGCTACGTGCGCGAGGCGCTGAAGGACGGGATCCTGATGCGCGAGCAGAAGGGCTTCAACCCGTTCAAGATGGGCTTCATCGGCTCGTCCGACACCCACAACGCCGCCCCCGGCTCGGTGGAGGAGCGCAACTATTTCTCCAAGGTCGGCCGCTCCGATGGCACGCCGGCGCAGCGCGGCTCGGTCCCGCCGGGCGGGGCCAGGGAATGGCCGGCGAACACGCCGGATTCCAACCACGCGGTCGGGCCCTACCAGGCCTGGGGCGCCTCGGGCCTGGCCGGCGTCTGGGCCGAGGAGAACAGCCGCGAGGCGATCTATGCGGCGCTCCGCCGGAAGGAGACCTTCGCCACCTCCGGCCCGCGCATCCGCGTACGCTTCTTCGCCAGCTACGACTTCCCTGACAATCTGCTGACCCGCGCCGACGTCGCCAGCGTGGCCTATGCCAAGGGCGTGCCGATGGGCGGCGACCTGCTGGCCTCAAAGGGCAAGGCGCCCTCGTTCATGGTCTGGGCGGTGCGCGATCCGCGCTCGGCCTATCTGCAACGGGCGCAGGTGGTGAAGGGCTGGGTCGAAAACGGCGTCGCCAAGGAAAAGGTCTATGACGTCGCCTGCTCGGACAAGCTGGC
>Ga0308175_100001159_pt1 | contig 17655 bp, 16 predicted proteins | sample PhyCR1_3_FD_203893 | JGI IMG/M metagenome (GOLD analysis project Ga0308175, IMG submission 203893) | Soil microbial communities from UC Gill Tract Community Farm, Albany, California, United States - DLSLS.C.R1 | ecosystem: Environmental > Terrestrial > Soil > Agricultural land | place: USA...
TGACATGAGCAATCCGACCCGGGCAGAGCCGAGCCCAAGCGCATGTGAGAGATAGAACGGCCCGACCACCAGCGTGGACATCATCACCGTCGAGACGAGTGTGCTCATGGCGAGTCCTGAACTGACCACGTGGTCGCCGAGCATGGTTAGCTGAATCAATGGCGAAGCGGCGCTCTTCTCGTCCAATCGGAAGAGTGCAATCCCGACGACTGCCGTGACCAGCAAGCCGAAATTCACTGCGCCGAACCGGCCATGTCCAATCGTCATGGCAAGTGCATACGCTCCAAGCGTCAGGGCAAGCAGCAATGTTCCCCGAAGGTCGAATCCAGGGCGGTCAGTGCCGGGATTGCGGATATCGGTCGGAAGAGAGCGGAAGACAAGCACAAGGGCCAGTAACGCCAGGGGAGGATTGACGAAGAAAATCGCACGCCACCCGGAGGCGGCGATGAGGACTCCGCCAAGCGACGGGCCGATCGCTGTTCCAGCGGCGGACATCGTGCCCAAAAGGCCTATGGCGCTCCCGATCTTTTCCCGTGAGACCACGGCCCCAACAAAGGCCAGGCTGAGGGACATCATGACTGCCGCGCCGACCCCCTGCGCTGCCCGTGCCGCCACCAGGAGCCACAGCGTTGGCGCCGCTCCGCAGGCTGCCGAGGCGACTGTAAACACAAGGAGCCCGATCAAGATCAATCGCCGCCGACCAACCATGTCGCCTAGCCGTCCGACACTCACGATCAGCGTTGTGATGGTGAGAAGATAGGCGAGGACCACCCACTGGATGGACTGAAACGAGACGCCGAACGCCTGTGTCATCGTCGGCAAGGCAACGTTGGTGATGCTGGTGTCGAGCGCCGCCATCAACATGCACAGTGACAGACCGGAGAGCGCCAACCAGGGCGATGGCTCTCGCCCCGCGCGTGGGCAGGACGAGGACGGAACCGGATTGATGCGGTTTGGGTCGTGCGACCATCCCATGGACGGGGTTCGCGCCAAGAGCTGCGGAACGTTCAGGGGCCGGCCATTTTCAGTGATCATGAGAACTCCAAAGCGGCACGACGCCGGTTAGCAGGGCTGTTCGGCCCGTCGCGGTTCGAAATCACACGCGTATCAAGGACATCTGGTATTGCAGGGCGCGGATCTCGGGCATCCGGCTGGAGCGGGAGTTGGTGGGACGGTCACTCGACCGTCCCACCAGGACTGCCAGATCGAATCGTTAGTCAGCAGGCAACGCGGTGGGTTGGGTGGCAGCCGTGCCTTCGACATTCAACCGAGGCGTGAGGCGATCCAGCCAGGTCGGGAACCACCAGTTCCAGTTGCCCAGGAGTTCCATGGTGGCGGGAACGAGCACCAGGCGGACGACTGTCGCATCGACCAGGATTGCGACTGCGAGTCCGAGGCCGAATTCTTTCCCGAGGCGATCGCCTCCGAAGATGAAGGACCCGAAGACGACTACCATGATGGCTGCCGCGGCGGCGATCACGCGTGCCGTTGAGGCAAGCCCGCTGGCCACTGAATCACTGTTGTTCTTCGTCCGGACGTATTCTTCACGCATCCGGCTCAGCAGAAAGACCTCATAGTCCATCGACAGTCCGAAGAGGATTGCGAAGAGCATCATCGGCAAGGGAGATTCGATCGGTCCCGGCTTGATGCCCAGAAGACTCGCACCCCAGCCCCATTGGAAGACGGCCACGAGCACGCCGCAGGTTGCTCCGATTGAGAGCAGGTTCATCAGTGCCGCCTTGATTGGTACGGCGATCGAGCGGAACACTGCCGTCAGAAGCAGCATGCTCAGACCGATCACGATGGCAAAGAAGAGCGGCATTCGGGCAGAGATCTTGTCGCCCATGTCAACCGAGGCAGCAGTAGCGCCACCGATGTAGACGTGGAGATTGGTCCCGGCAACAGCCGCTGGTACCACGTCAGACCGCAGGTGCTCGACCAATTGGACCGTATCGGCGTCCTGTGGTGCGGTAGTCGGAATGACCGAGATGACAGCAGCGTCGTTCGTAACGTTGTACGTTGCCGGGCCGACCGCAGCGATGCCGGATGTCTGGTTCAGCTGAGCGATCAGGTTTTGGACGGTGTTCGGATCAATGTCGCCGTCCCTTACGAGGGTGAGCAGCAAGGGGCCGTTGAATCCTGGTCCAAATCCCTCGGTAAGCAAATCGTAGGCGCGCCGGGCATGCATCGTGTCCGGCAGGTTGCCGTCGTCCGATGTCCCGAGCCGAAGACCGGCAATCGGGGCGGCCAGGACAAGCATGAGGAGTGCGGCTCCGGCCAATGCGGTCCCTGGTCGCCGTTGGACCGTCTTGCTCCACCGATGCCAGACCGTGTTTGTGCTGTCCGAATCAACTGCATGCAAGCCGGGGATCCGCCAGCGGTCAATCCGATGGCCGATGTAGGCCAGCATCGCCGGAACCAGGGTCAGGGCGACGAGGACGCTGAAGAGGACCACGATCGCGGCGGCCAGTCCCAGCGCGGCGACAAACGGTATACCGATGACGAAGAGTCCGAGGAGTGCAATGCCGACGGAGGCGCCAGCGAAGGTAACGGCCCGGCCTGCGGTGTCCACCGTCCGCACAAGAGCGTCTTCCACGGTCAGACCGCGGCTCAGCCCCTCACGGAACCGACTTACGACGAACAGGGCGTAGTCGATGCCGACACCGAGGCCGATCATCGCGGCAAACCCGGGCGTGAAGCTGGACATGTCGAAGAAGGCGGTGGAGACGGTAATCCCGAGAATACCTGCGGCGAGCCCGGCCAACGCACTCAGGATTGGCAAGCCCATCGCAACGATCGAACCAAACGTGATGAGCAGAATGACCATGGCCGCCGCCACGCCGATCAGTTCGGTCGCGGCGGGTCCAGGAGTTTCCGCTTCGGCCGCGATCGGCCCGCCGACCTCAACCCGAAAGCCGGAAGCACTGGAACGATCACCCAGATCGAGGAGCGCGGTGGCATTGGCGGTCGTCACTTCCATCGCGGCCTTGTCGTAGGTGACGACGACGTAGGCAACGGTGCGATCCGCCGAGATGGCGCTGGGATCGTCGTACGGTGAGCTGACACTGGCGACTTCGGGTATGGCCGCCGCCTGAGTGATCAATGCCTCGATCTGCGCTCGCACCGCGCCATCGTCAACGCCGGCTGCGGACTGGATGACCAGTGTGGCACTGTCGCCGGCCTGACTGGGAAAGCGCTCGGTGAGGACATCGACCGCTTGCTGGGATTCCGTACCAGGTAGCGTGAAGCTGTCCTTGAACCCGCCGCCCAATGTGATGGCAGCTCCGGCAATGACAGCGATGAGGAGGACCCAGGCAATGAGGACAGAACCTCGATGCCTGAAAGTAAAGGCGCCCCATTTCGTGAAAGCGCTCTTCGGAGAAGATGACTGGGATCGAAATGACATTGGAAACTCCTCTAATGGCCCGTGGGCTGCGAAACGGTCAAGTGCTTGAGCGAGGTAGCGGCTGGATGGTGGCGAGAGAACGCGACGGTGAGGTGCGATGAGGCCACTGTCAGGGCGGCGGACCACCTCCACCGCCATCGGCCGGCGTGGAGCCGTCGGGTGTTTCGCCGATCCGGCCCACGGACAGGATGGCCAGGCCCAGATCCCGAATGCGCGCGAGCAATCCATGGAGTGCGGCCTGATCGATGACAGGTCCGATCAACACGGTTGTGCCGTCGTTCTGCCGAATAACCGCAAAGCCATCGAACCAATCCGACCAGGTGTCATCGACGTGTCCGCGGAGATGGATCTGATAGGTGTCAGGTCCAGATCCGGAGGTGCTTGCCGCAGAGTGGTTGGTGTTCATTGCTCGTTCACGCTCATCTGGATGCTCCCGGTTCGCAACGGCGAGGGCGGCATCCGATGTGCCTCTCCGTTGTTCACGAGCATAGGAAGAGGAGGGTGTTGGTCTGGAGACACAGAAGTGTTGTTCGGGAGTGTTGTTTCGGAATGCGGGGCAGGATCAGACGGAGACGAGGCTTCCGTGGATCACAGAATTCGGTGACAGCCCGGTTGGTCTTATCGGGGAACGGTTGGGTCTAGGTCAGGAGGTGCAGTTCCCGCGCCCGGGCCAGCGCCTCCGTCCGACTTTGCACGTCGAGCTTGCCGAAGATCTTCCGGTTGTGTCCCTTGACCGTGTCTAGGGCGACGTAGAGTCGGTCGGCAATATCACGATTGGAGAGTCCCTGCGCGATGAGCTGCAGCACTTCCAGCTCGCGCGGACTCAGTGGCTCGGCAAGGAGATGGGGATCGGGCAGCGAGGAGACACTCGGTCGGGGCAGACCGGGGGTGCTCAGGGCGATGAGCTGACCGGCATATTCAGGTTGGATCCCGCGCGCGACCGCCTCAGTCAGTAGGCTGACCATCGGCTTTCCTTCGTCGAGGAAGAGCCGAATCCGGCCAGCCGGCTCCGCCAGCGCAAGGACCTCCTCCAGCACCTGCAGGGCCGAATCCAACTGATCGAGTGCGTGATAGGTGATCGCCTCCAGCACCATTGCGCCAAGCAGTTCCTCGATCCAACCCTTGGCCCCGACATGGTGACGCCACGGTTTCAGCACCGCCAACGCCGCCGAAGGATCACCTTGGGCCAAATGGACGCGAGCACGGCCCATGGGGAGATCATGGGCTTCGGCCACCAACGCGGCCTCAGCCACGTTGCCCTGATAAAGCAAGACCTGGATGCGTGCAGATGCGACCTCAGGCACTCTGACCCAAAACATTCCCTCGCGTACCGATTGGTCCGTTTTGGCCAGGAGTGCACTGGCCCCCGCCGAATCACCCTGCGCGAGCATCAGGCGGGAAAGGAACACTTCACTGGGGACAAAGTTGGAAATTTCGATCTGTCGCGCCAGCTGAACACTCAAATGTCCGTGGCGCTGCGCGGCATCCAGATCATTCCATTCGTAATGGATGCGGGCCAGGCCAACGTGCGCTTCGCAAGCAACCGGCCCGGGCGGTTCGCCAACCAGATCGAGGACGCGCTGATACGTTTCAACCGCCAAAGCGAGTTTGTTCTCATATTCCTCGATCCTGCCCAGGCAAGTCGTCGCGAGGATCGTGACATGGGCATTCGCAGTGGCCTCACTGGCCCTGATCGCCTCAGTATGGGCGGCACGAGCCTCATCGCGGTTGCCCTGCAACTGATGGGCGAGCCCAAGCTTCCAATGGGCAACGGCACTTGATCGACCGAATTTGAAACGCAAAGCGTCGGAGTGCTGTGCGTCCGGAGACTGGCGGGACTGCGCAATCAGTGATTCGATTTCCTGTGGATCTCCGGCCATCAAGGCCAGCAAGGAACGCATGGATGCGATCCGCGCCAGGAGATTTTGCGGCGCCTCGCCTGGTTCAATGTGTGCCAGGGCCGCCTCAGCAGCCCGCAACTTTTGCTCGGCTTGCGTGAGATAGCCTGCGACTGAGAGCGCCGTTGCGAACATCACCAACAGCGAGGGTCGGGCGTCCAGCACCGGCGCCGGCAACGACTCCAGCCAATTGAGAACCACTCCCACCCCACCGCGCGCGTAAAGTGGTGTTCCCCGTCCTTCGATCAGCCATTCGGCGCGCGCGACATCGTTGGCGGCCGCTGCATAGTGCAATGCTTCGCTCTCAAGACCCTGTTCCTCGAACCAGACGCTGGCACGTGATTGCAGTTCGGTTGGTGTGTATCTGGAATCGCCGGTCGATGCGCGCTGGTGCAATCGCTTGCGGAGCAATTCGGCAAAGAGATGATGGTACCGACGCCAACGGCGCTCATCGTCGAGCGGAACCACAAAAAGATTCGCCTGTTCGAGATAGTCCAGCGTTTCCTGGCTGGAAGCAGCGGTGGTGCCAAGCACGGCATCGCAGAGCGGTCCACACATGCGCTCCAGAATCGACGTGCGCAGGAGAAAATCCTGAACCGATTCGGGCTGCTGGTGAAGCACTTCCTCGACCAGATAGTCGAGCACAAAGCGGTGATTGCCGGTGAACGAGGCAATGAAGCCGGCCGCATCGTCGTGTCCGCGCATGGAGATGGCGGCAAGTTGCAAACCGGCAATCCAGCCTTCGGTACGCTGCTCCAGCGCGGCGACGTTGTCTGCCGAGAGGTGGAGGTCCATTACCTGATTAAGAAATGAAGCGGCTTCCGATGCGGTGAACCGGAGGTCGGCCGCGCGGAGTTCCGTCAGTTGGCCCTCGGAACGTAACCGGGCGAGGGGCAACCGCGGATCAGCACGGGTGGCAATGACCAGGTGCATCTGTGGCGGCAAATGGCCAATGAGAAACATCAATCCCTGATCGATTGGGTGAGAATCGATCAGATGGTAGTCATCCAGAACAAGCAGGAACTTGTCGGGAAAGGTGGAGATCTCGCTGAGGAGGACGGTCAGCATCGCTTCGAGCGACGGTGGCTGGGGAGAGCGGAGTGCGGAGAGAATGCCGACTCCGGTGGCGACCGAAACCCGTTGCAACGCGGCAATCAGATAGGTCAGAAAGCGGGACGTGTCGCTGTCCGCTTCGTTTAGCGAAAACCAGGCCACCGGTCGGCCACAGCTGCTGACCCATTCGCCCAACACCGTGGTTTTGCCAAAACCGGCCGGAGCGGAAATGAGCGTGAGCTTGCGATCGATTCCCGTTTGGAGCTGTTCGACAAGCCTGGGGCGCGAGACAAGGTCAGAGCGCCACGCGGGTGCGTAGAGTTTGGTCGTAAGAAGCGGAATGCTTGCGACAGCTTCTTCAGTTGACGTGGCCATGCCTGGAGTATGCGCCAGGAGGTACAGCGCGGCAAACATTTTCGGCGGACCACGTCCAGTTCGGCGACGTCGTGGTTCGGATACTGCTGTCCTTCGACCCTTAAACACCGATAGTAGTGTTGTGTCCTGCCATTGTGTGATCCGCGCAACCAAACGCCACGGGATTCTCGCCTGGAAATGCCGTCGGTGCTATCGGTCAGGGCCCGGACACATTCGGCGCGCAGCCGAAGATACGGTGGAGGGTTTACGCAACTACCCGCATGCCCCAGCCGCTATCGCTGCCAGCCCCATCGCGTTGTCCTCAACCACCAGGATCGTGATCGGCGCGTCGCCTGCCCCGCCGCGCGTGATGTGGCTATACCGCTCCGGTAATCAGATGCAGAAACCGGTAAAACAACCAGCCCAGCGTCACGCAGATGGGAACCGTCACCACCCAGGCCGTCACGATTCGACCGGCTACGCCCCACCGCACCGCTGAGGCGCGACGGGTTGCACCGACACCAAGGATCGCGGAGGAGATGACATGGGTGGTCGAGACCGGAATGCCCAACCGGCTCGCGACCTCAATAATGGAAGCAGCCGCAGTCTCCGCCGCAAACCCATCGATCGGCCGAAGCTCCACAACCTTCAGACCCATCGTGCGCACGATCCGCCATCCTCCAGTCGCCGTCCCCAGCCCCATCGCCGCTGAGGCAGAAAGGATGACCCAGAGAGGCACGTTCCATTCGCTGCCGGACCAGCCGTAGTAGCTGGCCAGGGAGAGCGAGATGACGCCCATCGTCTTTTGCGCGTCGTTGCTTCCGTGGCTATAGGCCATAAATGCGGCCGAAATGATTTGCAATTTGCCAAACACGCGGTTGACGGTCCGGGGCCGGCGCTTTGCCACCAGCCAAAGCAAACCGAGGAGGATCAGGAAAGCGCCGAGGAATCCGAGGAGCGGCGAGTAGACCATCCCCTTCAAGACCTTGGAGACGCCACTTACCTGAATGGCGTCCAGTCCGGCCGCAGCGGTGCCAGCGCCCACGATTGAAAAGACCAGCGCGTGGCTGGAGCTTGAAGGAATGCCAAATCGCCACGTCACCAGGTTCCAGGTGATCGCGGCGAGCAGGGAAGCCACGACCAACTCCTGTGACGCGACTTCAGCCGGGATAATCCCTTTGCCTACCGTGGTGGCAACCGCCGTGCCGGACAGCGCTCCTAACACGTTCATCGTTGCCGCCATGAGTACCGCCTTACCCGGCGACAATACCCGCGTAGCGACCGATGTGGCGATCGCATTGGCGGTGTCATGGAATCCATTGATAAAGTCAAATCCGAGGCCAAGAACAACGATCAGAACCACCACCAGGAGCTCGGTGCTAGGCATACTGGCTGAGGATCCCTTCGAGCGTATGCCCGATGTTCTCGCCCTTGTCGGTCGCTTCTTCAACCAGATGGTAGATCTCGCCCCAACGGATTGCCTTGACCAGCTGCGGAACCTCGCTCACGCCTTCATAGAGGGCGGCAAGCACCTGGTTGAGAATCTCGTCCGCTTCGTTTTCCAACCGATGCAACTCCAGAATGCACCGCTGGAGATCCGCGGCGCGTTTGTCGGGTCGTTCCAGGTGCGGCATGTTGTCTGCCAGGAGCTGTGCCTGCTCAACCAGTATCCGTATGAAGAGGCGCATCGACTCGGTTGGTTCCCCCATCCGGTAAAGCCAGAGGCGCTTGCCCACTTCTTCGAGCCCGTCGACAAAATCGTCCAGCGCGCTGGCCAGAGTGCGAATGTCCTCCCGGTCGAGGGGTGTCACGAAGGTGCTGTTGAGCGCCTGGTAGATGCGGTGCGTGATGTCATCGCCTTCGTGTTCGAACTCCCGGAGGCGCCGCACCTTGCGCTCGGTATCAGGCCCAAACTCGATGATTTCGGTCAGGACTTTGGCCATCTCCAGGCTATTGGTGGCGGCATCATTGAAATGCGTGAAGAACTGTTCGTCGCGCGGCAGGAATCTGGCAAGCACCATCGAAGTCGGCCTCTCATTTGCTCATCACGCCGTTAACATTAGAGTCGAATGATCATACGCCACCAGGCCGCGGAGTTGCCTCGCGCGGGCTCTTGGGCCCGAGATTGCGGCATATAGACACAAAAGGCGCGACCGGCAGGCGGATCGCTAGAGAGAAGTTCAGCTCGGTCGCACGGCGACCGGTCCCGCGCTTGCTCCACCATCGACAGGGATTGCTGCCCCACTGATAAATGCAGTGAGTGGGGAGGCCAGGAGTAGGATCGCATTGGCCACATCTGCGGGTGTTCCCGGTCGACCAAGCGGATTACCAGCCCGGGCGGCCTCGCGGTAGCTATCGGCGAGGTGCGCACCGCCTTCCTCAACATCAATGTATCCCGGCAACACCGCATTGACCCGGATTCCGTGCTCACCGAGTTCGAGCGCCATCGCCCGCGAAAGCATCAGAGCAGCGGCCTTCGAGGTGCAGTAGTGAGACCAGCCCCGGATTGCCCGATTCGCCGCCCCAGAACTGACGACGATCAGGTGACCCTTTCGCTCCACCACCATCAACCGGGCCGCGGCCTGGCATACGAGAAAGACCCCTTTGACGTTGGTATCCATGACGCGATCCCACTCGGCCTCGGCGAGGCCAAGAAAGGATGTGTTCGGATAGAGACCAGCATTGGCCACGACGATGTCCGGCACCCCGAGGTCTTGCCGTACGCGGTCGAAGAACCCGGCGACGGCGCCTGCGTCTCGCACGTCCGCCGGGTGGCCAACACAGGTGATACCCCGCTGTGTCAATCGCTCGCAGGCGATATTGACCCGGGCAGCAGTCAGATCATTGATCGCAACCGAGGCACCCGCTCGGCCGAAGGCTTCCGCGATCGCGTATCCAAGACCGGTCGCCGCTCCCGTGACGACGACAATCCGATTTCTGAAATCAAGTGGACCGTCCACGATTGGCACTCCTCGCTCACGGAAACGCGCAGCGGAACACGATGCGACCTGCACTGCAGCCACCTCGGCCGCAGTCCCGGAAGAATAGAGGGGTTATCCGTCATACCGGGGAATGGGCACAGGGAGCGGTTGGTTCAATGTCGGCTGAACGGCCCCTTGGTCAGCACCCAACCGAGCAGTGACCCTGACAGGGACCAGGCAGCACCTGACTACTGCGTCCCAAGCCCGAGATTGCCCGGCAGAACATGCAGCAATACCGACCGCACCAGTCATCCGCGCATTCGGCAACTGGCATGGATGCGGGTCTGAAAATCTCCCTTGCCCAGCTAGCTGCGGGGCGAATCCGTGGTAGCTGCTCGGTTTGTAGAAGGCGATGGCGACAACGGAGCGGACGGGTACGGCTGGGTCGTGTTCCACAAACCACCGTTTTCGGTAGGTGGTCGCTCTCGCTACTGAGAAACGTACTTGCACCGTTGAACACCAACCAGGGGCGCGGCAGACATGGATGAAGGGCCAGCCCCGTTCCGGGGGATATTCACGATGGTTTCGCATCCGGCCGGGGCCGTAGCGAGAGCGTAATCAGCGTTGCTGTCCCCTGTTCCCCCCGTCAAAGCCGTCATCCCCCGGCACCGCCATACAGGAAATCGCTCTCGCCATTTCCGCTCAAGGCATCATCGCCCTCTGAGCGAGTCCGCTTCTCAGGTCCAACGAACCGTCGCGATCCGGTGCGTGTCAACAGACAAGTATCGGCGGGTTGCTGGGTTTCTCCGAGACGTCGTGCAGGGTCGCGGAGTCTTCATTGATCTAGTTGACAGTTTGAGCGATGCGTCTAGGATAGCGTCACAGGAGATTAGTGAGCGGAGGTAATTTGCCCGCCGCCCTGCCATCTCCATCGCCAGGCGTACGCTGGGCGATTTCCAAGTGCGGGGAAGCAGGACGTTCCCCTTTCCCGGCCATGTCGACACCAACCGAGAGGATCATGTAGATGGACGCCCGCCACTTCGACGCTCTCACCAAGGCCTTGGCCACCCCTCGCACCCGCCGGGCGATACTGCGGACGCTTTTGGCAGGTGTTGGAGCCGCGACCGTCGGCGTACGCGCCGCTTCGGCGGCCTCCGGTCAGCCCTGCCCTACCGGCCGCCAATTTGATTGCCCCGGCAATCAACTCTGCCTCTTCGACGAGATTGCCGGCATTCCCCGCTGCACCAAGCTTGAAGGATTGGATCCGGGTGAGTCGAACATATGCAAGGGCGAGTTTGAGTTCACCTACTGCCAGCGCGGGTCGATCTGCTGCGTCTATCCCGAGATCCGCGATGCGGATGAGGGACCGAGGCTTGAATTGGTAGCCAACTGCTGTGACAACGGCCTGGTGTGCGACCGGGAGGCGGGCTGCGTGCTCCCGCCCGGCCGTCGGTAACTGTTGCTCCCGATTTCGTGCCTCGAGGATCGCCGATCCTCAGATCCAGGAGACGACGCAGAGACGCGCCGCGATTCGAGACGTTGATATCCAAGGAGCTCGACCGGCGAATCTCGCCGGCGGTCTTTCATCGGCATGCCAGGAAGGCCAGCCAGCAATCGAGTCCGAACAGTTAAGGCGACCGGTGCCTCAGCCGCTCAATCCGCGCACCCGTCTCAGAAACGACCGTTTTTGAGGCATGGGCGCGGCTACGGCTTCGCGGTGCAGCTGACTATCCAGGTCGTACCAAACTTGTCGATCACCGAGCCGAAGTAGTCGCCCGAGTAGATTTCCCCCAGCTCGTGATCAATCGTGCCGCCCTCGGCGAGCGCGGCGAACATGCTATCGGCCTCGGCTCGCGTGTCCATATCGAGGCCGATGTCCAGGGCGTTGCCGTGGTTAACGGCGCCCATCCACCCAGGAGCGTCGTTGCCCACCAGCAAGTGCCCGCCGGTGATCGGCAGTTGCACGTTCAGGACGAGGTTCTTGTCGTCGTCGCTCATCTCAGGCATTCCGGGTTGGGCCGGCAGATCGCCCATACGCACGATCGGGGCAACGAACTCGGTGCCGAACACCGCTTTGTAGAAGTTGAACGCCTCCTCGGCGGTGCCGTCGAAGTGGAGATAGCTATACGTGTGCGCCATGTGGGTCTCCTCGATCGCCCTAGGATTCGTTCGCCGGGCGACCTCGAACCGCTCGGCGCCCTCTATAAACCGTTCCGCCGTCCGCCTAACCACTTCCCTACTATGATCGATTGGCACCGCCCTCAATCGACAACCGAAACGCGAGCATTTCGACCTTTCCTGCCCTGTGAAATTGGGAAGAAAATGAATGTCGGCTTATCTCAAGGGCAATCCTCATTACTGGCGGGAGAACGGAAATGGGCCAAAATGCGAGATGCGTCACTGCCAGGCCCGATCGCATTCCGAGTAATGTCCAGGAAACGGCGTTTATCACCTGCATTGCGGGGCGGCCGGCCATTCACCGTTGGCCCTACGGCCGCCGATGCTCGGCAATCGGGACTGTACGAACCATTGCGCTAACTACTCTGGCATGGTTGTATTGGCATCACAGCGTAGGGGGAAAGATCGCTCTCGGAAAGGCCATGCACCCATTGGTGCTGGGAAGCATGAATTGGTATGGACAAGCAACGATTTGATCACATGACACGGCTTTTCGCGAGCGGGATGAGTCGGCGGCGGATGCTCTCGGCTCTGGGTGCAAGCGTCGTGGCATCAACCAGGTTTGGTCGATCGGTGAGCGCCGCAGGGGCCAAGCCAATCGGAGGGCGCTGTACTCAGCATCGGCAATGTGCATCCGGGCTCTGCGAGGCCACGACGGGGACCTGCGTCGCCCAGTGCGAGACTGTGAACACCCCGTGCGGAAATGGGTGCATGTGCCAGCCAGTCGGGACCGGATCATCAGGCAATGCCTGTCTCGCTGTACCGGAAAGTCTCGATTGCACTGGCTACACCCCGTGTACCTGGAACGATCGGGCAAAGGATCCATTCGACCAGCTGTCCTGTGGCCAGCGGGGCGGTGAAATCTGCTCGGTGACCGGGCTGTGCAGCGGCCCCGAGGAGGTCTGCCTGTCACTGTGCCCGCCCTCGCAGCAATGGTGATCCGTCGTTTCTGGTACCTAGTCTGGAACTGATTGGACGCCGAGTGTGGCCGCATCTGGACATTAGTGTGCTGCGGGTGCTGTTAGCAGAGCGCGCCCACAAACTTCCGTTATCAGTATCTGGCCGCTCTCTCTACTGAGAAACGTACTTGCACCATTGAACATCGACCAGAACGGCGGCGGGCATGGATGAAGGACCGGGTCCCGTTCGAGGGGATATTCACGATGGTTTCGCACTCGGCCGGAACCGCGACGAGAGCGTAATCAGCGTTGCCATCCCCTCCTTCGCAAAGGTCATCTTTCGGGATGGAGTCCGACGACGGCGTGCCTTACACCCAGCAGAAGAGAAGCATGATCATGGCTAGCAAGCGAGCAGCGCGCATGAACGGCCTCCGGCACGGATAGCGCAAATCGACTCGGGAGGAGACATAACCCTTCTAATCGCGATATCGAACGGGAACAATCTCGGGCCCGAGACCTGCTTTATGCGTCCGCCTTGGACAATCTGTCTGCCCACGTGGTGCCGCACCGGGGGCGCCAGGCGTTGCCGAGCGCAGGTGGGCGTTTGCCATCAGCCCCGGATCAGGCAACCTGACGACGGATGAGGATTTCCTGCGTCTCGAGATCGACCAGCCAGACCTCACCCCGCCGCCCGGTAAGACCCAGGTGGCTCACATAGGGATCCAACACCGCCCGACTGGGGCGAACCAGCAGACGTGGATTGATGACGTCGGCCGGCGCCTTCGGCTGGCCGCCCGGACGGAAGAGCACACAACATGGGACCTCACGCGCCATTCACACCACACTCCGCGGATTTCTGCAGCGAGTCTCAGCCGGGTACTGCCAGGCTGCTGCCATGGTCTCGCCATTCGGCCTAACCCGAAAGGCCCAGCCAGTCCCACGGGCGGCGGTACCATTGGCCCCGACCGTGGTTGATGCACCACCTTCTTCCTGTCGAAGCGGATTTCCGGCCAAACCTCTCAGGAACGGTCAGCCGTTCTGCTCTCCACATCGTCCACCGGCTTCACGTACACCGCCTTATCCCCCGGTACGGTCCAAGTGGCGACCGACCAACCACGGTGGCGGGCGATGCGCCCGATTGCGATCTTTAGCCCACGCTGCGTCTGACCCTGCGGGACGATCCGCGCCACGTGGCCTTCGGGCAGATCGCGCAGGATGGTGACAAGCTCCCGGGTGACCTGCCGCCGGGCGCGAGGCGCGGGTCGTGGCGCATCCGCTTCATTAACAAAGGTGACCTGCAATGTCGTCGATTGCTGCTCCATAGGTTGTCAACCATGCCGACCGAAACGCCGCAACAATCGCGTCCGCTGGCGATTCCGTGGACGTGCCCGATCCAAGGCTTTGCTGCGCGCGATTCCTGATATGCGCGACATACCAATTATCCGGATTAGATTGATCCGACCCGCTGACGTCGAGCGACCAGCCGCGATCGGCACAGCACTCCGTGATGAGCTCGACGATATCAGCAACGTGGCGATGGACTTCACGTGCCAGATAGATACTCATCTTCGGAGTTTAGAGAATGCCACGGTGACAATTCGTCACCACCCTACAGTCGCCCGATGGGCTCCGTCTCCATGGACGCATGTCAAGATCGAGCGTGGAGGGTCCGGCAGGGACACGCCGAAGTTCGATGGCGTCGTGCGCCGAGTCTCCATGCGCAATTTCCGGGCACGCATCTTGTCTGAATGATTACGGATTCCGGACGTGCGATTCGTTGTTCTGTTCGGTGGTCTTGTCCTCCTCAACACGCGCATCGCCTGCTATCACAGCGAGGACCTGCTCGTCCGACAGATTGAACGTCCGGGCCGCATACGCCACGGAGGTTTGCTCGGCGCAGGTCGCCACCTGGGCCTCATTCGTCGGCGTGTTGCTGTCTTCGGGGATGGTGAACATGATTCTCCTCCTCGCAGAACCGTCGAGGGCACTCAAGCGGACGACAATATCCCTTCAGATTGGGACATGCGGCGTGCCATAACTACACTTGGCCGCTGCTTTTTCATCTGATAATGCATTTTCATTCGAAAGCAACCTCGATTGAAAACCGAGCGAGGCAGTCAATGCCAATGCGCACACGGGGACGGTATCTCGACCACGGTCGGGCCCGGCTGAAAATGCGCTCTGGTCGTTCGGCTAGCGTCATGATCGGACAACCAACACAGGGCGGGAGTTTCCCGGCCTGTGTTCACGAGGTCTAACAGGTGCTTCGTGCTGTCCGAAGGTGGCCAAGATTTGGTTCAGGAGCGACGCCAATACGTTGGCGGTTCATCCGTTATCCAGCAGATACGCAATTGCGCAAAGCAGGTTGCCAAGAAGATTGCCGGACCCCGATTGCGCCGTGATATTGAGCACAACCTCATCCAAATGGACCATGAGGCCAAGCAGGTTCAGATCAAGCGGCCCCAAGTCAGGGTGAAGTATTTGGCAACTACCCGTCACGGCCAAGGGCGCCGCTACCGTGCCCAAAAACCGCCCCGGTCGTTTGATTAACGATCTGAATGACGGCCGCGGGCCGGGCGGCCGACGCATTCAGCGGAGCAAGAACGAAAGCACCAGCCACGGCGATTGCCAAAAACGCGCCCATCAAACGGACCTTCATAGGCGTGCAGCGCCGTCAAAACTGGCGGCTGCCGGTCACTGTAGTCTGAAGGGTGGCGTCACTAGAAACCCGACCTATCCTACGACCCTACCTGCAGTTCGCAGCGTTGCGATACTTGTCTTCGGGGGTTTTCCATGAAACGTCGGTTCGGGTCGCTTGCATTGGCGGCCGCACTCCTCTCCCTTCTATCCGTTGTCTTAATGCCGATCCGTTTTGCTCAGGCACAGGACAGCACCGGCACTGAAGCAACGATGCGCTTCGTCCATGTCTATTCGGGCGGCGGCCCTATCGACATCTATGTGGACGACAAACCGTTGGTCACCCAGTTGGCGTTCGGAACCGCGACCGAATATGCGTCGCTCCCCGGGGGCGACCGGCATGTGCAGGTCGTAGCCGCCGGCCAGCAGCCCGACACTGCACTCGTCGACAAAACCATCACTGTAGACGGCGGTAACGCATACGAAGTGCTCATCGGCGGGCAGGCCGATAAGCTCGATGCCCGTTCGTACGAGGTGAACCTTGATGACCTAGATGTTGATCAGGCCCGACTGCGCTTCATAGAGGGTGAGCCAGGGACCACCAATCTTGACCTCGCGCTTACCGCTCCCGGGGCGGACGAACAGAGTACCGCTTCGGATAAAGACAATTTCCCGGTCTTCAAAAAAGTCTCCGATGACAGCGATTACCAAACGGTAACGGCCGGCACCTACGGCCTGGTTGCGACGGATTCTGACGATGACACCGCCAAGGTGAACCTGCCTGATATCACCCTGTCGATCGGCAATGTCTATGACGTGGTCGTGCTTGGTCAAATCAAGAGCAACAACCTGACGTTGGTTCCGCTCATCACGCCTATCTCTGGTCCCTGTTCGACAATTCTCGGATTGGGCAATACCACCACTGATTCGTGCGTCCGTTTCGTGCACGTTTCACCCGACGCTGGTCCGGTCGATGTCTATGTCGACGGCAAATCCGTGGTTGAAAACATCAGCTATGGCACGGCCACCGAATTCACGACCGTGACGGATGACAAGCATCAGATCCAGATCGTACCGGCCGGCCAAACCACCGACGATGCGCTCCTCGATGAGTCGTATGGCTTCGGAACCGGGCAGGCCTACCAGCTCTCGATTCTCGGTATGCATGCGGACGACAACGACTCAGGCGACGATCTTGCTCTCAAGCGCAATGACGTCGACCTGACACCGCTTCCGGCGCAGCAGTTCCGCGTGCGCTTTATTCAGGCGATTCCGGACATGGGCGGTGTGACGGTCAAGACCGGTGACGGCGCCACGCTGCTTGATAACGCTGACTTTACCGACACGTCGGATTACACCGTCGTCGATAGTGGCAAAGTCGACCTGACGGTCACCGATAGCGACGGAAACGCGCTGATTGACTCGTCGGGGCAAGAGTTCAAGGAAGGCGCCACCTACGACGTCTTTGTGATCGGGCAGAAGTCCGATCCGGCCACGATCCAGTTGCTCCTGGTGGAAACGCCGACCGAGGTGCGGACCGGCGCGCAAGGAACGCCAGTAACTGTGCCTACCGCTGCGACATCTGAAGCGACCTCGGTGAGCGCAGCGTCATCAACTGTGGTTGGTGGTGGTGCCGAAGCAACGTCGACCGAGGTCGGTGCGGCACCGGTGACACCAGTCCTCACGGAAGAACCGGCGGTCACGCCCACCCCGTAACCCGGGAGCACTATCGTCTTCGTTAGCACAACAATCGAACCTCTCGGGATAACCGGGAGGTTCGATTGTTTTTGGAACCAGTCGCTTCGCAGTTGGCTATGGATAACGTCGACAGTTCTGAGTGACCGCAATCGCGCGACCGGCGCGCTCGACGCATCGGCGATGGCGCCTACGACGTCGGTGTCGCGGCCGCCTCGGGCGAGAGGCCGGAGATCCAGAGGACGAGCTCGTCGGCCCCGTCGTTACGGTACTCCCCGCCGGAATGCGGTAGGCCGACGAACGAATCGCCCGGATCGAGGGCGAATGCGGCGCCGGCGGCGACGTCTTCGAACGGCTGGGCCTCGGGCGTGGCTAGCCGCGCGGCCCGCAGGACGCGCACCGGCGTGGTGTTGGTTCCGGTCAGCGTCCCGGACTCCACCCAGATGAGCACGAGCCCCGGGTCGTCGGCCGGGACGGAGATGTACCCGCCCGGCGCGATCCGCACGCGGACGAGCTGGAACGACGCCGGCGCCGGCGGCAACATCGGGGCGTCCCCGAACGCGAGCGGCTCGAAGACGGCACCCTCGACGCCCAACCCGGCCGGCGGCGTCCCC
>Ga0308175_100001160_pt1 | contig 17649 bp, 12 predicted proteins | sample PhyCR1_3_FD_203893 | JGI IMG/M metagenome (GOLD analysis project Ga0308175, IMG submission 203893) | Soil microbial communities from UC Gill Tract Community Farm, Albany, California, United States - DLSLS.C.R1 | ecosystem: Environmental > Terrestrial > Soil > Agricultural land | place: USA...
GGGATCGAGTCATACCATTCGTCGCTGTTGGCGAAGACCGGGTCGACGTCGAAGATCACTCCGCGAAAGTCGAACAGCTTGTGGCGCACGACCTCGCCGATGCCGAAGCGGGCGAGGGGGATGTCGATCTTCCGGGCCATAGGACCGGAACGCTTGAGAGGTTCAAAAGGGGTCATGCTCTCCTATCTAGGCAACCCCGGTGCTCGCTGCTAGAGCGCCGCGTCCGACCGAAGCCGGCACTCGCCCGGCCAGCTTTTTGCCTGCACGGAGAGGTGGCTGAGTGGTCGAAAGCACCGCACTCGAAATGCGGCGTACGGGCAACCGTACCGTGGGTTCGAATCCCACCCTCTCCGCCACGCAACAGGCCAACTAGTCTCTTAATGAGGAGGGCTGCGCTAAGCGCCGAGAACAGGCGGCTTTAAAGGCGTCGAACTGCTGCGAGTGCCGCCGCGGGCGCGTCGGTTGCCGCCGAACAGGGCCAACTTGCCTGAGCCAGTCTCCGCAAGTGCGATGCTCGGTCCACTTCCCTGCTCAAACAGGAAGAACAGGGAAAAGCCTTCAATTGATACCTCAGAACAGGGCTTTCCGTGGCGATGAGCATCTAGACCGCACTAAAAAAGGGGGAGTTTTCGCCACTTCTTGCCTAAAGAAGAGGTCTTCCCTGTTATTCACCCGAACAGGGACTTAAATCGGCAGACCAGGGCTTTTAGTCCCCACAAACAGGCGAATTGATCGCGATAACAGGTGAATCGCGGACGCAGCGCAAGTTGGCAGTTTAGCTATTCCTGAGCCGTCCAGCCCACTTGGATCGGAAGCCACCGCTAGGCAGCGAAGGCGTTGGGCGCGAGGCTCCGAGACTGCCCCTAACCGCGCCACGCCGCCGTCTGCAAGTGGCCGGTAGCGGCCCGTCCGCTCATGGCAGCTTTCGACCCATTGCAGACATTCGGAAGAGGCTGCATGCTGGCGCGGTGCAGGTGATCGACCCAAACGCACAGCAATGTCGGGCGGCTGGTATCAATAGCCACATCATCGATCTGACGTCGACGGCGAACCCGATCTGAATAGCCCGAATGCGTTGAGATAAGTGGCTCGCCTCCTCCGCAGTCAGTACGGCGACTGGCTTTCGTGCAAGTAGGTCTTCTAGATATGGTTCCGCTCGCCGATCGCGTCCTTGTCGGCAGCGTTCGTCTGCACCAGTTTTGTATATGTTGCCTTCCAAGAGACGTGATGGAGCCGAATCCGTGAGTGGCGCCAAGACTCGCCGACCGGCCGTGCCCGTCGAGCGCCGGTTCCGACAGGTCGCGAAGGAACTCGACACCGACAAGGCGGAGGCGTTCCGAAGCTTGTGGGCGCCGAGAGGAGCGACGGTTTGGGACGACCTCATCCCGCGCCACCGCGTGGTGATCCTCGCCGACGCGGGCGCCGGCAAGACGTTCGAGCTTCGCGCTCAGGCGGAGAAGATGGGCGGCGACGGCCGGCACGCCTTCTTCCTGCGCCTCGAAGATATTGGCGCGGAAGTCACCGAAGCGCTGGAAGTGGGCAGTCCCGACGATTTCCGTGCGTGGCTGGCGGGAACGGATGAAGCCTGGCTGTTCCTGGATTCCGTCGACGAGGCACGCCTCGACAGCCCGCGCACGTTCGAGAAGGCGCTGATGCGGCTCAAGCATGCGATCGGCGGCGAGCACCACCGCGCTCACATTTTCATCTCGAGCCGCCCTTACGCGTGGCGCGCGTCCGCGGATCCCGCGATGGTGGAGCGGATCTTTCCCTTTCCGTCCGCCAAAACCAGCGAAGACGACCCCAATGAACTTTTTGTCTACTGGCTGGCGCCGCTCGATGCCGACGCGGTTCGTTTCTATGCGACATTCCGCGAGGCGGACGCCGTCGAGCCACTGATCGATGCGATTGAGCGCGCGAACTTGTGGTCAATCGCCGAGCGCCCTTTCGACCTCGAGGACATTCTCGACAAGTGGGAGAACGATCGCGCACTTGGTAGCAGGCTCGAAATGCTCCGCTACGGCATCGATCGACGGCTGAAGGAGATCGATCCCGATCGGCGCGACCGCCAGCCGCTCAATCACCAGCACGCGCTCGACGGAGCGCGTATGCTCGCCGCGGCGGTGACCTTCATGAACATGCCGGGCATTCGCGTCAGCGACACGCTTGGCGAGGAAAACGGCATCGATCCCGAAGTTCTGTTTCCGAACTGGCGGCCGAGCGAGATCGAAGCGCTGCTCTCACGCGCGCTCTTCAACGACGCCATCTACGGCATGGTTCGTTTCCGTCACCGGGAGGTTCGCGAATTGCTCGCAGCCGAATGGCTTCAGGGCCTCCTTGCCAAGGGACTGCCGAGACAGGCCGTCGAAGGCCTCATTTTTCGCGAGCAATATGACGAGCGGGTGATCACGCCGCGGCTTCGGCCATTGGTGCCCTGGCTTCTGGTGCTCGACGATCGCATTCGCGAACGCGCGCTCGAGCTCGACCCGGCTATCGCGGCCGAGGGCGGCGACCCGGCGCAATTGCCGCTCCCCGTCCGACGGGCGATCCTCGTGGGAATCACCGAACAGATTGCCGCATCCGAAGGCACATCCCGGGCGGGAGACAATGCGGCGGTCGCGCGAATCGCGCAGCCCGACCTCACCGATGACACCGCGGCGCTCATTGATCTTCATGGCCTAAACGACGACGTCATCTTCTTTCTCGCGCGGGTAGTGTGGCAGGGCGAGATGGCGGCTTGCGCCGACCGGATGGCGGCTGTCGCGCTCGACACCTCGCGGGACATTTATGCGAGGATCGTTGCGCTGCGCGCGGCGGCGAACCTCGGGGGCGAGCACCGGCGCAAGGCGATGTGGCAATCGCTTCTCGCGGTCGATCCGCCGCTCGATCGACGCCTGCTCGTCGAACTGCTCCAAGGCGCCGCCGCGGATGCCGAAACCGTCGGTCTCTTGCTTGCGATGCTGCCGCGGTTGACGCGCTATGAGCGCTTCGGCGGAACGGGCCTCAGCGCCGCCATCAATTCCTACGTCGACCGGTTCGACCTTGCTGATGCCGCTGAGGGGGCCCAACTCCTGCTCAAGCTCGTGGCCGGGCTGAACGGTCTGCTAGACGAGCCGCCGCACGTTGACGAGAATTGCGAGGTGTCGGAAGCGAACCGTTGGCTGATCGGGCCTGCCGTCCACGCGGTCGAACGCCTCGTCGCCGCACGCGCTCCTGAAAGCCTCGAGCCTGCGACCCTCGCCATCCTCCTTAAAGTGCCGATGCTTAGGTTCTGGCGCACGGACGACGACGTCGCCCGCAATTCCGCGATCGCCGAGATGGTCCCGGCCTGGCCCGAGCTCAACGACAACTTGTTTTGGGCGAGCGTCGATGAACGGCGAGCCAAACTCGCGCGCAAGGGCGAGGAGCTGAAGGACGATTGGCCGGTCAGCTGGATCGGCCATTTCTGGCGCTTTGAAGCCAATGATTTCGAGCGCATCGCAACTTGGACTGAGACGAGGCCGAGGGCCGACGAAAAGCTGGTTGCGCTCGGGCGAGCCTTCCGGACGTATGTGCAGAACGATCGTCCGCAGCCCTGGATTGAGCGACTGCAGCGCGCAGTGAACGGCGACCAGGCGTTGGAGACGGCGCTCGAAGGCAATCTGCGCGAACCGGATCCCGAAATCCTTCGACGCCATCGTGCCGAGGACCGCAAGTTCCAACGGGAAATGAAGCGCCGCGAACGCGCCGAACAGCAAGGCCGCGAGCGATGGGTAGAGCAGATCAAGGCGAATCCCGCTCGGATCAGCCGGCCCGACAATGTTCCGCCAGGCGAGATGACCTGGGACCAGTGGTGGCTACTCCAGTCAACCTACAGCGACCAGGTCGTGACCAACCGCAGCGACGGCGCGAACTGGGCGGCGCTAATTCCCGAGTTCGGGGAGGCGGCGGCGAGAGCCTATCGCGATGCGGCGATCACGTATTGGCGGCATTATTGCCCGCCCCTGCGGTCCGAAGACGGAGGCTCGGACAGCACTCCCGGCGCGGTCATTCTCGGGATGGCAGGGCTGGCGATAGAGGCCGACGAAACGCCGGATTTCCCCGGATCGCTTCCTGAGCCGGACATTCAGCGGGCGCTGCGTTACGTGTTTTGGGAACTGAACGGCTTTCCGCCTTGGTTCGAACGCTTCTACCGCGCGTTCCGGGAAGCGACGCTCGAGACGATCATGAGCGAACTGGAATGGGAGCTTCGGAACAGCCCGAAGGAAAACCCCATCCATTACGTGCTGCATGACCTCGTCTATTATGCGCCTTGGCTCCATGCCGATCTTGGAGCACGGCTCGCCAGCTGGCTTGAGCGCAACGAAGCGCCCCACTTGACCGCGCTGCGATACTGCGTGCACATCTTGATCGAGGGCCAGGTTCCTTCGGGCAGGCTTGCGGACCTTGCCAGGACCAAGCTTGACCGCAATGGCGACCCTGACCAGCGACCGCGGTGGTTCGCATTGTGGGTCGACAATGACCCCGACGCCGCAATCCCCGCTTTCGCGACGGAGCTCGCAGAAATGGAGCCGATTGCGGCATCGGCGATGACCCAGCAATTCATTGTCGCGCTGACCGGCGGTCGCCATGACCGAACGCCGATGCGCGGCGCCTTCATGACGCCCACGCATCTTGGCTCTCTTTATGCTCTGACGCACCGCTACGTGCGGGCGGCCGAAGATATCCAACGGGCCGGCAAGGGCGTCTATTCGCCGACCTTGCGCGACAATGCACAAGACGGTCGCAACCAGCTGTTCAACTGGTTGAGCGAAATGCCGGGAAAGGCGACCTACGCGGCCATCGCGCGGCTCGCCGTCGAGCATCCTGATCCCGACTACCGAAAATGGATGAAGCTCCGCGCCCGGGAGCGCGCGATCGCTGATGCTGACCTGACGCCGTGGACAGGCGAGCAGTTGCGCGAATTTGCAGCGCTTGCCGAACTCACGCCTGCGACGCACCGGCAGCTCTTCGAGCTTCTCCTTCTTCGGATGGGGGATCTCAAGAACGATCTGGAGGGCGGCAATTTCAGCCTCGCCGAGACCCTCAGGCGCGTGCCCGGCGAAACGGAGATGCGCAATGCCATCGCCGCCTTGCTACTGGAGCGTTCGCTTGGCCGCTATGCTCTCTCGCAGGAGGCGGAGCTGGCCAACGCGCAGCGTCCTGATATTTGGCTTCAGGTCCCCGGCGCAGCGCCCGTTCCGATCGAGGTCAAACTGCTTGACCAGGGTTGGAGCGGACCCAAGCTCTGCGAGCGTCTGCGCAATCAGCTGGGCGGCGATTATCTGAGGGATCGGGGCGCCTCGCGCGGGATCATGCTGCTCGTCTGGCAAGGCAGAAAAGCGCATCGCCGGTGGCGCATCTCCGACAGAAGGGTCGAACTGGATGCGTTGGAGGCGGAGCTTGCCGAATATTGGCGATCGATCGCGAACGACTTCCCCAATGTCGAGGACATTCGCATCATTGTCGTCGATCTCACTCGACGCGCCAGGAAATCGGATACGTAAGGTCCATTGCCGTTCAGGCAGCCGCCAGCTAGTTCTTGGAACGGCGCGCGCTGGTATCTAGGTTCGGGCGCGATGATCGATCGCCTGCCCCAATTTGCGGAACGCCATTTTGCGTCCCTCTGCGCTGCCGCGGGGGTCGTCTGCAACCGCTCGGAAGAGGACGAGCTCGGCTGGGACTTCCTGCTGCAGTTTCCCGCTCGGCGCACGCCGGGACGGCCCGCTGACATGGAGCCGGCGGGTCCCGAAGCCTTCGTCCAGGTGAAATCCACTCGGTCTGCGCCTCTCGTGGCTCGCACGAAGCTGTCGAACGCGCTGCACGCGGCGCAGAACGCCCGCCCCTTCTTCATCGTCCTGATTATCCCAGGCGAGAGCGCGCCGCAGGTCTATGCGAAGCATTTCTGGAAGACCGAAATCGCAAGGACCCTTCGGCGCGTGCGGCTTGCCGAACGCGCCGGCGATGCGAGCTTCAACAAGCGACATCTCGACATTCGGCTGACCGAGACCGACGCGCACTCGGATCTCCTGGGCTGGATGCGGCAGACCATCGAGGATGTGAAGCCGTCCTACGGCGCCGAGAAGTCGCGCATCGCCGCCACCGTCGGCCACGAGGATGGATTCGGGCTGATGGACGTGACGTTCGAAGGCGGCGCCGAAGACCTGCTCAATCTTCACTTGGGACTGATCGACTCGATTCCGATCAAGCGCGCGAGCTACGTTCCGCACCGCTTCGGCATTGCAGCGGCCAAGCCTGAACTCGAACTCGAAAACGCGCGAATGTCGATCGAGCCGAGGAGCAAGCCCGTCACGCTTCGTCTTCAGGGCGGCTCGCCGACGCAGGAGCTGCGCGTCAACGCAAAGCTCTACAATGCCTTGCTCCCAACGGATGAAGAGCCGCGGCACCGCTGGATGGTCGACGCCGGGCCGTTGCGCATTATCGGCGGAAGCGGCTCTTACAAAGCTCAGATCAACATTGGCTATGACGAGCGCTGGCTCTTGTCCGAGCTTCGGCTCTTCACCACCGTCGCCGCCTGGAGCGCCACCGGCTCTATTGGGCTGCAGCTGTATTTGGACGGGCAGCGCATTCCTCTGGGCACGCTGACCCTTGAAGACAAGGAGTCTTCTTGGAGCCGCATCAAGGTTCGTGAATGGACGGAGGCGCTCGGCGCCGTCGCCGGAGCTTCCGGTCATGCGGATCCGCACATCTCCATCGCGGACGTGACGGAGGCCTCGCCCCTGCTCAGCAGGTTCGCCGCCTTCATCGCAAGTCCGTCGATCCGGATGGATTATGAGCCCGAGAGAACCGACGACCTGACCCGCGCCGTTGTTTATCACGTGGCCTGCGATGTTGGTGAATGGTGTTTCCTCGCCGTCATCGAGCGCCGCACCAGGACCGACGAGATGCATTGTTCGCGGCGAACGTTGACGTTCGGCGAGCCCAGGATCCTCGATGCGATCACCTGCCGTGCGCTTTGATCAGACCCCTTCTGGTAACGCATTCAGCTCGGCCGCCAGAGTATCGAGCCAACCCGGCCGGCACTCGTACGTGGTCTCTTTTCGTTCTCTTTCAAGTGGAGGCCTCAGCTATGGGGCAATTAGCCGTGGACGAGTGTTACGAATGTCCGGTTTCGACCCATTGCAGACATCAATCCCTCGTCTAGGATGTGACTGTGTTTGGGCGAGCGCGTTCCTCTAGCATCATTGTGCTTGTCGCGATTTATGCTCTTATTCGAGCCGCTGTCCCTCTGATCCAACAGTTCCAGCTTCTATGGTTGGTCGTCGTCGCGGTCGCGGGACCATGGATCGTGTGGGACACCGCAAAGCAAATATTTGCTGCCGCGATGGAGGGATATGTGCTCACCGATGTCCCAGAGCGGCGTGTCTATCGGAAGTCCGAGCCGAAGCTGTTCCGCAACAACCTGGTGGCACTTCTGGTCATGTTCCCCGTCATTGCCGCAGGAGCCGTTCTGTTGCTTCTCGACGCGCTGCAATCGGAACATCTGATCAGTTGATGAATGTCAGCTTTCCACCCAAACCTGCCATGAGCGGGCATGGCAGCTTTCGACCCATTCCTGCCATTAGTCAGATCATGCGACAGAAGAGCGGCGGATCGTTCGCTTTGCAGATGTCCGGCTTGGTGTGCGTGGTCCTCCAATATTTGAGCAGGCCGAGGCGTCCGACGAGCGCCGGGAATGCCGGTTCGTCACGCACGCCGCGCATGCTGGGATACCAGAGTAGCGAAGACCAGTCGTACCGCGAGTTTAGCCCGGCAATGAACAATCGCAACGCATCGTGGGATGCTCCGAGCGCCGCCAGCATCCTGATCACCACAAAATTCTTCTGATCATCTGGCAAGGCCGATAACGCTTTGACCGCTTGCGATTTAGCTATCGGACTCCCTGAATGCATCGCGCGAAAGGCAGCGAGCAGCGCGGACCGTTGCTCTGCCGTAATCGGAAGCTTCGGATTCGCCGCAGCAGTGATTGCTGCAGAATAATCGCCTGTCTCCGTGGCTTCCATGACGGCGATGTTGTCCTTGGCCAAGAATCTGTCAGGATTCAGGTCGATGTACGAATCGAAGTGCCGCTTCGACTCGTCTCGCTTGCCAACAACATTTAGCGAATCCGCCAGCACAAACTGAGAATCTGGGTCGAGTGCTAGCATGTCGACGGCGCGGTCAGCTTCCGCGGCTGCATCGGCATAGCGCCCGACATTCTGGAGCATCACCGCGTAATGCCAATGCTCGCAGCCGCAATCGAGAGGCCGAGCTCCAATCGCTTGCTTGAGCAGCGCCTCCTGGCCCGCAAAATCGGTGGGACTCATGGCAGCCGTTCGAGCCGCGAGCGCTTCGCTGTTCGTCGGGTCGAGCGCGAGCGCTTTCGCTGCTGCTTGAATAGCCTCCTCGCGAAGTTCCTGACGACGCGGGCCGGAATCGCTATCGAAGGCTGCGGCGCCGGCGGCAATGGTGACCGCAGACCAGCCCCAGGAGAAATCCGGGGCGGAGGCAACGATCCTTCGAGCGGAGTTGAGCATCTTCCCGCTTTGCGGATCGAGCCAGTAATATTGGCAAAACTGCAGGTAATCCGAGAAGACGGGGTCGGGCAGCGACTTTGAATAGGTCGAGGCGCCGAACAGGCCGCAATGGAGGACATTGCCGGCCTGGATGGCGATCTGGCGCGGTACGCGGGAAAGCTGGTCGGCCTCAAAGTCAAAGCTTTCGGACCAAAGATTTGCGCCGGAGCGCTCGTTCGTGACACGCGTGATCACACGGATCCGGTCGCCGTCGCGGCGGATTGCTGCGCCCAAAGCATAAGCGGGTCCCGAACCCGGCGGCGGTTCCGAAGCCGTCGAAACGCCGACGACGCCGTCCTCGTTGAATGCCGCGACGATCTCGTCTCGGACGGCGTCGGGCATTCCTTCGGGAAGGTCCGGAGACAGACGTTGAAACGCCGTCAGGCGGACCGTCATGCTATGTGCTGCGACAGGCGTGGGGCGGAGCAACAACCATGTTCCGGCGATCGCGATCAGGAGTATTATACCGGCCGTGATGGCGATCACTCCAGGCGGAAAAATCGCGGGTTGCCGCTGACGCGCACCCGGCCGCGTCGAAGACGAGACGGCGGTTTCCGTCCCTTGCAAGTCGCCGATCCGTCGCGTCAGCGAGTCGATCGACCGATCCCACCCGGCGAAGGCGTCGATCCACTGGCGCGTCGAGAGCTCGTAAGCGAAGGCGTCGCTCGGCTCGACGTCCTCGATCCGCAGCGCCATCATCGGCACGCGGTAGCGGCTGGCGAGCGACAGCTCTTTTTTGATCTCGTCGGAATTGTTGGCCGCTTCGGAGAAGACGAGGACCATCGCGCGAGCGGCGCGGATCGCGCGGACGATCTCCTCCTGGTAATTGCGGCCGGGTTCAACATCGCGGGTGGAAATCCAGCATTTGACGCCGCGGCGCTCGATCGCCTCGCAGACCGATAGCGCCTGCTTGCGATCGGCCGTCGCGTAGCTGACAAAGACCGCGGCGCTCGAGCGGCTCTCGCTACTGGTTACTGGGCCCGGTTCGCTCACGGCTTGCCCCCCGCCGGAACCCAAGCTTTACGGTCTTTTAGGCGCGATGAGAAGCCGCGCCGGGATTGAGTTTCGCGGGTTTCTCGTGGAAGGGCGGCAACCTCGTCTACCGACACCGCGTCGGACAAATTCGAAAATAGAGTTTAGATGTTCGACTGGTCGGCGGGAACTCCGGCCGGCAAAGTCGCCGCGCCGTCTTCGTTTAAGCAATGCAGATCTGTCGCGATGCCGTAACAGGTCATGGAGAGTGACCCCATCGAATAGCCCCGTACCAATGGGCTCATCGGCTCCGCGGAGGCTGCAGCCACGCCAGCAATGTAGACCATCGGAATGAAGTGATCGGGGGTGGGCACTGCGAGTTCATAATCGGCGTGCTCGGCGACCTTGAGAATGCCGCCGGGGTCTGCCTGCAACTGCTCCACGACGGCATCATCGAAGCGCTCCGCCCATTTGAACGCGCTGTTCGGCTCATTCCAACGCAGTCGTGAAAGGTTGTGAACCACGTTGCCACTGCCAAGCAGCATAATGCCCCGCTCCCGCAGCGGCGCCAGCTTGGCCCCGAGCTCGAGATGATACGACAGCGGCTTGAGCGCATTGATTGAAAGCTGAATGACGGGGACGTCAGCGTCCGGACGGAGATGCGCCAGAACACTCCAGGTACCATGATCAAGGCCCCATTGGTCACGGTCCAATCCGCACCAGGTTGGCTTAACTGCTTCAGCAACCTCTTCAGCCACATCCGGCGCCCCAACGGCCGGATATTCGAACGCAAACAAGTCAGGCGGGAAGCCATAAAAATCATGGATCGTTCGAGGCTTGGGCATCGCTGTGACCGCCGTTGCGCCGAAGAACCAGTGAGCGGAAACGACAAGGATTGCTCTCGGTTTTGGAAGTTCGCTGCCCAACGTCCTCCACGCCTGCGTAAAACCATTCAGCTCCAGCGTATTCATCGGACTTCCGTGGCCAATGAACAGAGCGGGCATCCGGACCATGTGGGGCTCCTGCATCACGCCTGAACTTGTAGTACCCTAACGTCCGCTTTCCACCCATACGGGCCGTTAGCGGCGTGGCAGCTTTCGACCCATTTCGCCCGAGCTCAGTGGCGTGATCACCCAACGATTGGGTGGCGGTTAACGCACGTAGGTTGCATCCATTCTGACATAGATTAGGTTTGATAGGACGGATCGTCCGCAACAGTGGGGAGCGGGCCTGTGGGAAATTACGTGCGCAGCGTTCTGGTCGAAGATGCCAGTGGAGCGCAGTTTCAGGTGCATGAGTTTCTGCTGCGCGAGCGGGTGTTCGATTACATCCGCAAGCGACGGCATTTCGAGCTCGATACCGGCGAGATCGCCGAACCGGTGGATGCCAATACTTTTCGGGTGAAGGAAACCGGCGAACCGCTGATGCTGGTCTAACGCGGCAAGCCTGCCGCACGTCCCCGTCCCATTAATCACAGTCAGCGGTGTAGGCACCCACTTTTGCGACGAACCCAAGGCCGTGGATCTTGCTTGTCGTCCATAGAAGCTTGCGCTTTTTGCCACGAGCCTCAGTCACAATCGTGTACGTCTCCGTGATCCGGTCGTCTGGATAGATGACCACAATCGCAAACTCCCGAGCAGCGTCCGGGTACAGCGAAAATGAAATTCTGGCTCCGCTCCGCGCAGCGTTGGTAACGGCGCCGCGGACGTCCTTGAATAGCACATTGGGGTTCTTTGAGCCGTCAGAAGTGAATACGAATCGACCTGAAGAGATAGCGTCACTTTGCCATCCGGACGGCTGGCCAAGATAATATGCTTGACCGTGCGTCACGCCGCATGTCGCTAAAATCCGCGCCCCAGCAGGTGAGCCGATAAGGCAAGCTGCGGCTCCCGCCGCTCCTAAAATTACTCGCATAAACCCCCCGAACATCGGCGAAGCGACTCGGCTGTCCAAGCGTCGAACAGCATTGGCGATAAAGCAACAGAGCGTGCTCTGCTCCCCGTTTCAGACGGGAGGAAGCACAACCAGCTTCGCCGCTTTCACGCCGCAGCGAATGCAGCGGAACCGCTTCGCAGCTCCGCGTATCTCCACCAAGCCCAAGCCTTTCACCGCGGCCTTCGCACTGAGCGTCCGCGTGGAGCTGCAATGGGTGCATTCCACCCTAAGCGCGCATCCGAAGCGGATTAGGTCGCCGGTGCTGCGCACGTGCTTCGTGGACATTCCTCGAGATATGCCGAGCAGAACGATTCGAGAACATCGTTTCGCGCTGGCACAGGATTTTCCGCTGAGGAACGGCTCGACAGGAGCTAGGTTGTTGCTTGGCGCATCGATGTGTTGACCCCCTTCACCGATGCGTCTGGGCGGCTCGCCGTGGCCGCCCATTTTTTATCGCGGGTCGCCTTTAATCCAAGTTGCGGTGATTGCCGGTTAAATTCCTATTATGGCCGAGTCGGGCTCGACCCTCCTTCCCCCCGAGTTCCGGCATTAGCGGCCCGGCATTGCCCGCTCCTTGCCGGGCCGCCTTATTTCATCGCCGGCGACCGGACTCCCCGCCCATTAGCTCCAAGGTCCTCGATACGGTCGCGGCTTCTCCTCACGCCCGCAGAAGCACTCAGGCCCGAACCATCCCTTGTGCGGCCCGATCACCTTGCGACAGTCGATGCACCAGGTGAGGTCAGGCGGCTCGGGCGGCTTTGGGATTCACGGCAGGGCTAGCGCAGCGAGAATGATTCATGAGCAGCGCGACTCCTGCTAATGTCTGCTTTCGACCCAAAGCGGACATTAATAATAAAAGTCGGCGACGTTCAGTTTCGATATTTTGACGCTTCGGTTTTGCAGTCGTAACGCAGCTGCTCGCTCGTGCAGAAGTCCGGCCAATATCCGGTCTCCCGCCAGTATCGAACCAGTCCCAGGCGCGCTGCAATCTGCATGAACCGCGGATCCGCGCGGACCTTGCCGAAGTCGGGCCGAAACAAGATTCCGGTACCGACAAAGGGTTGGAACTTTGGATCTCCGAGCAGTTGGTAAGTCTCTTCAACGCGGCCGAAATTTCCCAAGGCCTGTAGAACCCGATTTTGCACGGCGGGATTGTTCGGTCCACCAGCCTTGAGAGCCGCAATAGCATTGTCGATTTTCGCCGGAGTCGGATCAAGACGTGCCGCAATCAACTTGCGATAAGGAGCCATGGCAGCGTCGCTGGATCCGGTTCCTCGAGGCAACAGCGGGATTGCCGCCCGCGCGTCCCCGTAGCGAAATTGATAGGCAAGCTCAGCATAGTCAATCGTGGGATCGTTCGGCCATTTCTTGCGCGCATCGGCAATTTCTGCCTTCGCCCTCGAAAAGTGGCCCGAGTAGACAAGCGCCTGGATGTATTGCGACCGCGTGTAGGGGGAACCAGGCTCGAGCTCGACGCCTCTCTGCGCCGCTTGTATCGAATCCGACATTCGCCCGACGGACATGAGACCGTCCGAAAGATGCATCTGTATACGGCCGTCGTCGGGGTCGATCTTCGCGCCTTCTTCGAGTACCCTCAGGCCTCGAAAAGTATCATTGGAGATGAGATGAAATTCGGCGTCGTAGCTCATGGCGCTGTTCGGATTCAGCTTGCGAGCGATTGCAATCGCCTCGCGGGCGCTTTGTACCGCAGCGGCATGGGCCGGCGAACTGTCCTGGAGGCCTTCGGCAATCCACGATCGGCTCAGTGCCAGATAGTCCCAAGCGGGTGCGAAGTCGGGAGCCAGCTTTGTGACCCGTTCGAAGGTCGTTACGAAGTCCCGCTCTGAACGCTTCGTGTCGCCAAGGTCCGTACAGCCGCTGAGATACAAGCCCAGTGCCGGCTGCGAGAGGCGCCTGCTGCCACCCCTCGCGTCGGTTAGACACAGAGCCGCCTTTGACGCGTACGCCGAAACTTCCGCCTTGAGGTCGGCTGCCGATGTATCGGCCACGGTCCAGTTTCTCGACCACAGCGTCGTCTGACCGTCCTTGTCGGAAAGGGTGAGACTGGCGTTCAACGCGGCGTCATGCGGATCCGTCGATATTTCCATGCGATAACCCGACTTCCGGTCGCTGCCCCCGGCAGGCCCGATCACCGTCGCCCGATCGAACCGCCTTGGCAGGAATGCAGCCATGTCGGCAGCGGCGACGTTCGCAAAGTCAGCGGCCATTGCTCGATCTGGGGATGCAGGCGACGCCTGGACGGCTATCGTGATCTCTCGGTCACTCGCCCAGCGCTGTCGTAGGAAAACCCCTACGACACCAGTCGCCATGAGCGCGAGAAGGATCGCGATTAGCGTGGTTCGCGAGAGTCCACGAAGGGACCGCGCCGGCGCGCTTGCAAGTGCAGTTGTGGGACCAGCGGATACTGAATTGCCGCAGATTCTCTCGATGGCGCCCCTGATTCGATCGACGCCGGGCGGCTCACCCCGAGCTTTCCACTTGGACAGATCGATAGACTGGAACTGCCGAAAACCGAGCGGCGGCTCGGTTCCGTCCAGTGAGAAGGGAATCAGTTTGCCGAGGTCACGGCCGTAACCGGCTTCGTCGCGCACCCACGCCGACTTCACCGAAGCTGCCGACCATAGCGCCAAGACTGCGGCACATTCGTTCAGCGCGTTCTCGATTTCCGACGAGAAGCTCGCGCCGCCCCCGATGTCGTCCTCGTCCCGCCAGACGTCGTGGCCTTCGCGCTCCAGCCACTTGGCGAAGCGTCGCGCCCTTGCCTCATCCTTTCGCGAATAGCTCAGGAAGAGCTTCGCCATGCCGCGCCCCCGTCAGCGCCTGAGGCTGCGCCTCTATCGATGCGGATGCAAGCATGCGCCTAACAGAAGAGGCCGGTCTCCGAGCATTCGAGCGACTGAGCTAATGTCCGCTTTCCACCCATTCCTGCCATTAGCTTGGCGGCGTGTCGTGCTATCGAGCAACTATGACGGCGTTCACCGAACTCGAACTTGCGGCGCTCCATTCAATGTTCTCGGAGCAGCCTGAACTCGCGTCGTACCTTGAGCGACAACTATCCGTCGCAACTGTGGCTAAGCGCGAGAACACTGGTGTCGGCTTCTTCACGACCGTTTCGGTGCCTCCAGCGGCCGACCCAGTGGGAAGGTCGGAGCCGCTCAGGGGCGAAACCCACGCGCGCATACCTGGTCTCGAGCATGGATTAGGGTTCGTGCTGTTCTTGAACGACGGCCGTATCGAGACACTCGAAGGCTTTACCTACGGCAGCGAAAGCACGGCCTCACTCGACCTAACCAGCGTTACATTCGAAATCGTGAGAGTGCCCGTAAACCGGGCAAGCTAATGTCAGCCTTCCACCCATTCCTGCCACTACCCGGCGAGTGGCAGCTTTCGACCCATTCCTGCCATTGGCTATTCGCCGCGAAGCTAACTCAGATGATGGCCCGCGACGAATGTTGCGTGCAGGACGCGCCAGCTCGATATGCCGAATTATCGCATAAGCATCTCCAACAAGAACTTCCGCGCCAGCGACGAGCACGAGCTGCCGAACCACGAAGCAGCCATAAAGGAGGCGCTGAAGGGCGCTCTTCAGATTGGAGCGGACGAGGTATGTGGCGGGGAGGCGTTCTTCGGCGCAGAAGTCGGCATTGAGTGCGATGGCGAGGTGTTCGAGCGGCTGGTCATCGCCATCGGCGCATCCCCTCTGGGATAAGCCCGTGGGCGTAGGCACCATCTTTGCAGAGATGCTATCATGGGGAAAACGTCGAAAGGGCCTCACCGTGCCAAGCTCAAGTTGGCTGGCCAGATGTGTCGGGTCGCGCTTGAGGACTGCGAGACGCTCTTAAAGCGTACAGAAGAGATGCTACATCGGAGCGAGCAGGACCGATAGCCGCAGCTGGCGCGAGCGTGACGTCAGCCTTCCACCCATCCCTGCCATTCGGCCGCTGGCCCTCTAACCTCCGCTAGCTCGCAAATCGCTGTTGAAGATGTCCGCCGCGGCTTTCCACTCGCTGCCGATCTTCCGCCAGACGACCACATACTTGCCGGCGACTGCGCACCGGTGACTTCGGCACCATTCGATGAGGGAAGGAGCGCAGGGTTCATTGCTCACGAAGCGCGCGGAAGCGGGCGCGCTGAATCGGCGCAAACAAATATCCGAGCAGGGTCCTCTGCCCGGTCTTGATCAACACAGTCGCCGGTACTCCTGGCCGCAGCAGTTCGGCCGGGAGCTGCCGCTTCTCCTGTTCGGGCACGGCGACTTCCGCTTCGAAATACAAGGCACCAGTTTTCGAATCGGACAAGGCATCGGCGGAGAATTTTTCCAGCGTGCCGGTGACCACGGGCGCGTCCCGCGCGCCTGACCCGTCGAAGCGGACGCTCGCGGACTGGCCAATGTGCAATTTGTCGGCGTCCCGTGGCGACACCCGCGCGGCGACCACCAGTCGGCCTTGGTTCGGGACGATGTCCATCAGGGGCTCGCCATGCTCAACCACGCCTCCGACCGTCGTTAGTCGCATGCCGACCACCGTGCCGCTCACCGGCGCGCGGATCTGGGTTCGCTCGAGTACCTGCTTGGCGGCAATGAGCTTGTCCTCGGTTTCCGCGAGCTGGCTCTGGATTGTGCGCAGGGCGTTTGCAGCCTCGGCCTGCGCTTCCTGATCCGCCTGTAGCTGCAGGATCCGGACCTCGGATTGCTTGGTGCGCAGCTTGGCCGAATCTGCGACTAAGCCCGCGCGTTCGCCGCGCAGCTGTGCCGCTGCGCGTTTCAGAGCAAGAATTCGCGACTTGGTGGCGAAGCCCTTCTTGTAGAGCACATCGAGGCCGTCGATCTCGTCGTCCAACATCGCAATCTGTTCGTCTCGTGCGGTTGAACCTGCACTGTCGCCGGACAACTCTTCGTCGAGTTGCCCGATCTGCTCCCCCAGCTGCGCTTTGCGACCGCGTACATTGTCGCGCCTCGCAGCGAAGGCGGAGCGCTGCGCCCGGATGATGCTCCCTACGACCGGGTCGTTTTCTCGGGCAATGAGATCGGCCGGAAACTCAATTGCGCTCTGGCCGAGCAATTGCGCCTGGAGCGCGGCCTCCTCAGCGCGCAGTCCATCGAATTGCGCCTGGTAGACGGAGACGTTCAGCCGCGCGTTGGTGTCGTCCAGGATGATCAGCGGCTGACCCGCTTTGACGACGCTGCCCTCGCGCACGTGGATTGCCCGGATGATCCCGCCGTCGAGGTGCTGCACCGTCTTCCGCTTGTTCTCGACCTGGTTCATGCCTGGCGCCATCGCGCCGCTATCGATGGGAACCAAGGTCGCGATCGACAGCACGACGGCGATCGACACGATGGCGATCCGTCCCAGGCGGCGGCGGATCCGGTCCGACGTGCCCGATAATTGCAGCGCGAGATCCGACTTGGCCTCCATATCCATGGAGATTGGGATCGTGGCCATCAGCTCACCATCCTTACCGCCGGCGCCGGGCGCGGGCTTTGAAACTGGTCCATCGAACCGAACTGGAGAACCTGGCCGCCGCTGAGGACGAGCAATTTGTCGAGCGGGCGGATCAATGCCGGCCGGTGCGAGATGATGATTGTGGTCGCGTGCCTTATCCGCAGTGCCTCAATTGCGCGGACGAGAGCCTTTTCGCCGGCCTCGTCGAGGTCCGCATCGGGTTCGTCGAACAGCACGAGCTTCGGGTCGCCATATAACGCGCGGGCAAGCCCGATCCGCTGCGTCTGACCACCCGAAAGCGCAAAGCCTCGAGCACCGATGACCGTGTCATAGCCATTGGGCAGGCCGAGGATCATTTCGTGCGCGCCGGCGAGCTGCGCCGCTTTGATGACGCCGGCCGGATCAGCCACGCCGAGCCTGCGGATATTGTCCGCGATCGTGCCGGGAAGAAGATCGACGGACTGCGGAAGGTAGCCGATATTCGCTCCGACGCAGTCGTGGTCCATCTTGCCGACGTCGGCTCCATCGAGGCGGGCGCAGCCGCGAAATGTCGGCCACACCCCCAGAAGGACCTTCCCCAAGGTCGATTTGCCGGAGCCGGAAGGGCCGACGATACCAAGCGATTCGCCTGCCGTGAGCGAAAAGCTCGCTCCGCGGAGAATCGGTTCGGGGTTTCCAGGCGCGCTTGC
>Ga0308175_100001161_pt1 | contig 17649 bp, 12 predicted proteins | sample PhyCR1_3_FD_203893 | JGI IMG/M metagenome (GOLD analysis project Ga0308175, IMG submission 203893) | Soil microbial communities from UC Gill Tract Community Farm, Albany, California, United States - DLSLS.C.R1 | ecosystem: Environmental > Terrestrial > Soil > Agricultural land | place: USA...
CGCGCTCGAGCGGCTGATCGTGACCGATCCGGAATCGCCGCTCAATCAGCGGTACCGGGGCGTGGCCAACCTGGTCGCGCAGTTGTTGAACTTCATCCCGCTGTACTTCCACGGCGGCGACCTGGTCGCGCCGCTGCGAAGCCGGGCGGCGATCCTGCGGCACGTGGTTCGGGCGAGCGGCCTGTCGCTCGAACACTCTTTCCCGCCGCGCGGCGGTCGAGCGAAGATACGGCTGGGGGTGATCCAGAACCAGTTCGCGCCCCAGACCGAGACCTACGCGAGCATTCCGCTGTTCAAAGACCTTCCGCGGGATCGTTTCGAGGTCATCCTGTACGCGCTGGCGCAGACGACTTCGCCGGCCGAGGAGCAGTGCCGCTCGCTGGCCGACCGGTTCGTCGTGTTGCCGGCGGAGCCGAAGGCGCAGGCGGACGCGATCCGGGCGGACGACCTGGACGTGCTGTTTTTCGGAACGAATCTGACCGCCGTCACGCACCCGCTGGTGCTGCTGGCGAGTTTACGGTTGGCGCGGGTGCAGGCGACGGCGCTGCATTCGCCGGTGACGACCGGGATGGAGACGATGGACCGGTTCCTGCTCGGGTTGGCCGGCCGGGACACTGCCGAGGCGGAGCGGGCATACGTCGAGGAATTGGCGGTCATCGACGAGCCGGGGATGGCGTTCGACTTCACCAGCCGGCCGGCGCCGAGCGATTTCAAGGTGGACAGGGCCGCGTTGAACGTCCCGGCCGACGCGGTGCTGTTCGCGTCGGGCGCGAACTTTTACAAGATCATCCCGGAAGTGCGGCGGGCGTGGGCGCGGATCCTGGCGGCGGTCCCGGGGTCGTACCTGGTCCTGTACCCGTTCGGGCCGGCGTGGAGCAACCAGTACGCGGCCGGCGGCTTCCTGCGGAGCTTCTATACGACGCTGGCGGAACACGGGGTGGAGGGGCGGCGGCTGGTCGTCATGCAGCCGCTGCCGAGCCCCGCGGACATCGGCAAACTGCTGGCGGTTTGCGATGTGTACCTCGATTCGTTCCCCTACGCCGGCGCCGTTTCGATGATCGACGCGCTGGAAGCGGCGGTCCCGCCGGTCGCCGTCGCCGGGGGGCCGCAGCGCTTCGCCCAGGCCGCGGCGCTGCTGCGGAGCGTGGGGCTGGACGAGCTGATCGCCGGCGACGCGGAGGATTACGTGCAACTGGCCGTTGCGCTGGCGCGCGACCCTGGGCGGCGGGAGCGGCTGTCCGACGAGGTCCGCCGGCGCATGACAGACGGGCCGCGCTTCCTTGATACCGGGTGGTACGCGGGGCAAGTGGCGGGGCTGTTCGAGAGAATCTGCGGGAAATAGCTTCAGCGTTGCGGCTGAATTGCCAGCACGGCCGCCGCGGGGACCGACGACCTCGCCGCCCGCCACCACAGCTCCATCATCAGCAGCGCGTACAGCCGTTGCGAGTGGTCGGCCTTCTGTTGCTCGTGGTCCTCGACCAGCCGCTGCACGGCCGGCATCCTGAAGTGGCTGGACGCGAACGACGACGGGCCGAGGACCAGGTCATGGAGCATCGGGCGGAGCTGCCCGCGCAGCCAGTCGCCGATCGGCACGGCGAAGCCCATTTTCGGTCGGCGGAAGACTTCGGCCGGCAAGTCTCCGGAGAACGCCTCGCGGAGCAGCCGCTTGCCGTGCTTGCCGGCGCCGCCGAGCAGGTCCTCGGTATTGATCTCCGCGGCGAAGCTCACCAGGTCGTGGTCCATGAACGGGCTGCGCACCTCCAGCGCGTGGAGCATCGAGGCGCGGTCCACTTTCGTCAGCAGGTCCTCGGGCAAATAGGTGACGCGGTCCACGGCCAAAGCCGCCTGCACCGGCTCCAGCTTGCCGAACAATGCCTCTGCCTGGTTCAGCAGCCAGTTGCGGCTGTGCTGGACGTGCCCGAGGAGCTCGTCTTCGAGGAGTCGCTCGAGCTGCGTGTCGTCGAAGAGGCGCAGGAATTCGGCGTACCCCACCGCCGCCGGCAGCCCCGCGGTCGCCATGAAACGCTTGATCCTCGCCGACCTTCCCTTGGGGTGGTGCCCGGGCAATCGCTTCCAGACGCCGGACGTGATCATCGTCCGCAGGAACCTGGGCATGCGGCGGACGCGGATGGCGACTTCGACGGCGCGGTAGCGGTCGTACCCGCCGAACAGCTCGTCGCCGCCGTCGCCGCTGAGGGCGACCTTGACCAGCCGGCGGGTTTCGCGCGAGAGGTAATGGGTCGGCAGGGCGGAGGAGTCGCCGAACGGCTCGGCGAAGACGGCCGCGAGCTTCGGCAAGTCCTCGGCGGCGTTGGGGCGGACGACGAAGCGGTGGTGACGCGTCCCCAGGTGCTTGGCGACGGCCTCGGCGTGGGCGGTCTCGTCGTAGCGCGGGTCGTCGAAACCGATCGCGAACGTCAGCACGGGCTGGTCTTTCGGCACCGAGGCCTTCATCGCCGCGGCGACGATCGAGCTGTCGATCCCGCCGCTGAGGAAGCACCCCAGCGGCACGTCCGAGACGAGCTGGCGATTCACCGCGAGCGTGACCAGCTCGCGCGTGCGGTCGGCGGGGTGAATCGGTTTGGGCTTTGGCGTGTCCTGCTCGTCCAGCTGCGAGCGCGACCGCGCCTCCTTTTGCGCCCTGAGCTCCTCTTCGGTCGGCGGCAGACGATTGGGCTCGAAGTACCGCTGGTACTGCGTGTCGTCCCGCGACAACGCCAGGCGGCAGGCCGGGGGGAGCTTCACCGCGCCTCGGTAGATCGTCCGCGGCGCCGGGACGTACCCCCAGCACAGGTAATCGGTGATGGCCTCGTCGAGCACGCCGCTGTCCACCCACGGCACCGCGCGAAGGGCCGAGAGTTCGCTGGCGAACGCCACCGCGCCTAGAGGCACGACGGCGCGCGGGCTGATGCCGGTGACGCCGACGGAGTGCGTGAGCTTCGACGGGGCGATCGCGTAGTAGAGCGGCTTCTGGCCCATGCGGTCGCGGGCGAGGAACAGCCGGCGCTCCGCCGAGTCCCAGACGGCGAAGGCGTACATGCCGTTGAGGTAGTCCACGCACCGGTCGCCCCAGACGTCGTACGCGACCAGCAGCACCTCGGTGTCGCAGTAGGTCCGCCAGCGGTATTGCGGGCGGAGGCGCGACAGCTCGACGCGGAGTTCGGGGAAGTTGTAGATTTCGCCGTTGTAAACCAGCGAAAGGCGGCGGGCGTCCACGAAGGGCTGGTTGGCGCGGGGGTCGGGGTCGATGACGGCCAGGCGGCGGTGGACCATGCCGGCCTGCGGGCGGTCGGGGGTGGGCTCGGCCTCGTGGGTGAGCATGGCCCCTTCGCCGTCGGGGCCGCGGTGGGCGATGCAGGCGGACATCCGCGCCAGGATTTCGCGGGTGACGCGAAAGCGGCCCTCCCAGGCGACGATGCCGGCCAGTCCACACATGAGCAAAGGGTTGTATCGGGTGCGGCGATTGACCGCAATTAAGCGGGCGGCGGGGCTTGGCGCGGGACGGTGAAGTGGGCCGGGTGGTCCGCGTCCGCCGTGATCGGCATCGGCAGGTCGATGGTCCCGATGCCGCGCAGCGTCAGTCGGCGCAGGGTCAGTGAGCCGTGGAGTGGGGTGAGGGTCACGTCGGCTCCGGTCGCGGCGGGGGACTGGTGGAAGGTGCCCCACGCGGCCCCCGTGGAGAAGAAGAAGGTGGAGGGTTTTGCGGTGGCGGCGAAGGTGATCGACTGCGTGACGGCCGAGTAGTGGAAGCCGGTGAGCGCGAGGACGGCGGCCCAGGCGGCCATGGCGCGGGCGTAGTGGTGGCCGCACTCGGCCTCGTCGAAGGGGGAGCGCTTGCGGCCGTCGTAGCGGTCGCGGACGGCGGAGATCACGGTGATCGCGTCGGCCATCAGCGTTGCGTCGGGCTTGGTCGGGTCGGCCGCCATCGCCTCGTACATCATCCCGGCGGCGGCGGTGTACTCGAATCCCGTCATGCACTCGCCGAAGTACGGGAACGGGCGCTTGGGCCGGCGACCCTTCGGGTAGGTGGCCATGAGCAGGCCGGATTCGTCGCCGAGCACGTAGGAGCGCATGTTGTTGAAGAAGCCGTGGAAGCCGCGGCGGAAATTGTAGCGGAAGACGCTGGAGAGGGTCTTGCGGACGTGGGCGGGGTCGAGCAGGTGGCCGAGGCCGCAGACGTGGGCCATGTACTGGCCGACGAGCTGGTCCACCAGGCAGCCGGCGCCCAGTTGCAGGTCGGGGTGGGCGGGGTCGGTGGCGCCCATGCCGACGCGCAGGCCCGGCGCGACCGAAGCCGGATCATTGGGGTGAGCCGGCGGCTGGATGAGGTGTTCGTAGTAATCGCCGTTGAACAGATGCGCGTCGGCCCACGCCCGGCCGCGGAGGTACAGGTCGCGGCAGGTATTGGCGAAATCGGCTTCGCCGAGGTGGCGGGCCATTTCCTCGGCGGCGCGGAGGGCGCCGAGGTACCAGCCCTGCATCTGCGGGTTGGGGCCGTAGTACTCCACGTCCATGGTGTTGTGCTGGCAGCCTTCCATGACGCCGTCGCGGTCGGCGTCCCACGAGCCCGGCTTCCACGCGAATTCCAGCGACCGCTTCGCTCCCGGCCAGAGCTTCTTCAGCCACTCGTCGTCGCCGGCGAGCTGCCAGTCGCGATACAGGCGGATGATCGTGCCGGTCTGCCCGTCGGCGGCGGCGCGGGCGAAATCGTTGGCGTGCGCCAGCGGGAGATTCACGCGGAAGGATTGGAGGCCCGACGGCGCCGTCGCCTCGCCGAATTCGGTTTCCTGCATCGAGCGGGAAAGCGCGGCGAAAAGGAACGCCGTCGCCTGCTCGTAGTTCCAGACGTGCGTGCACGAGCCGTGGCAGCAGCCGGCCTTGTCGTTGCAGCCTTCCCAGCCGAAGAACTTGCCGTCCTCGGTGCGAAAACACGTCGGCGTGCGGAGTGTGGACGTGTTGTAGAGCGCAGCCTCCTTCACCACCGGCGGGAGGTCGGCGGAGCAGAAGGCGCGGACGAACTCGATTGTATTCTCCTCGAGCTTCGGCAACTCCGCCGCCGTCCGCACGGCGGCGTCCCACGCGTCCTTGTAGGTCGTGGTGTAGTAGTTTCCGATCCGTTCGGCGCCGGCGCCGCGCCGGCCGGGGGTCCAGGCGAGACGGTTGGGAAAATGCCACGTGAAGAGGAACGTGAGCGCGCGGCTTTCGCCGGGAGGCACCTCCATTGCCGCCGCGAGTGACGCCATGGGAGCCTTCGCCGGGTCCTTTACCGACGGGCGGTCTTCCAGCCGGCCGTCGGAGGAGAAATCCTCCCAGAAATCCAGCAAAGCGCCGCCCCACGAAAGGTCCTCCCAAGCCGTTCGGTGCGTCACGGCGGCGCCGCCGGGCCCGACGACGCAAATCGCCATCGTGCCGTACGCCGGGTGCTTGGTGCTGATGCCGTCGGAACGGAGAAAGACTCCGGCGGGCGAACCCGCCTGCCCGGCCGGTCGGAAATCATTGACGTTCGCGTTGGGCACGCCGGTGGACCCATCGAAGCCGATGAAGTTTTCGATCGAGCCGCAAACCGCTGCCGAGACGGCCTCGCTCCCGCGATTGATCAGCACGAAGCGCAGGACGGCCGCGGGAATGCCGGAGGCGTCCGCGTCCCCGGGCACCAGCGGGTTGAAGGCCTCGATCCGCACGTCCAGCGGCACGAGCGTGTCGTGCAGGAGGACCTGTCCCAGAGGGTAAGCCGCCGCGAACGCGGCATGGCGGAACCGCGGGAGGCCATGATTCTTCACCGGGGATCCGGACGCGCCCTCGTAGGTCAGTGCCGGGTCGAGCGGGCCTTCGAGGCAGTGGCTGACGGCCGGCCCGGCGGCGGGCTTGGCGTACAGGGCAAAAAATGTATTCGCCGGCTCGTAACCCTTGGCCGGTTTGTTCACCAGCTCGAAATCCCGCAGGTCGCCGCGGCCGCCGAGGGAAACTGTCCCGGTGCCGATGCCGCCCAGCGGCAGCGCAACCCGCGCCAAATGATCCGCGTCGTACCGCGTCAGCACCGGCCAAGTCGGATTGAGCGGCGTGGGGATTGAGAGCGAGCGCGTCAGGGCGACGTTCCGGGAACTCTGCGTGGCGGGCGGCGTCGGCATGGCGGGATTTAACCACACCTCGCACAGTGAGCACAGTCGAGCTGAAAACCGTCGAAGCTGCAGACCGGCCTCGACCATTCGCCAACCCCGGTCCGATAAAAACTTTGCGCGTTGCTGCCGTCGGATTCCGGCCGACCTACCGCGTATAATTATCCCGCTCCGGCTGCGTCGATAACCGCAGGGCAGGCCCGTTGCTGCGCGACGTTGAAGCCGAGCCGAAATCCACTACACTGCGGCCTCTTTTTTGCGGGAGTGTCGATGGCAGTCGCCAATGAAGTCGAAAAACGCCGGGCCGCTTCTAAACCTGCGGCGGCATCAGGGGATAACGGCCGCGCTGATGCGCGGGTCGAGCTTGATCGCCTGCGCATGATGCTCTTGATCCGGCGGTTCGAGGAACGCACCTTCCAGGAATACACCAAGCCCGGCCAGAAGATCGGCGGCTTCTGCCACCTGTACAGCGGCCAGGAGGCCGTCGCCGTCGGCATTGCGGCGATCTTCGACAAGTCAAAGGACGCTTTGGTCAACGGCTACCGCTGCCACGGCCACTCCCTGGCGCTGGGCATGAGCCCCCGCGCCGCAATGGCGGAGCTTTTTGGAAAGATCACCGGCTGCTCCAAGGGCAAGGGCGGGTCGATGCACCTCTTCCAAGCCGACGTCGGCAATCACGGCGGCCACGGCATCGTGGGGGGGCACATCCCGCTGGGGCTGGGGATGGCGTTTGCCCAGTGGTACAAGAAGACGGGCGGCGTCACGTTCTGCCTGTTCGGGGATGGCGCGGTCAACCAGGGTACCTTCAACGAAGCCCTGAACATGGCCAGCCTCTACAAGGTGCCGGGCATCTTCATCGTCGAAAACAACGGCGTGGCGATGGGCACGCAGGTGGAGCGGTCCAGTGCCGAGAAGGACCTTGCCAAGCGCGGGTGTGGCTTCGCCATGCCGTACAAGAACATCGATGGGAATGACCTGGACACGGTGATCGCGGAGATGCGGGCGGCGGCCGAGCGGGCCAGGGCGGGTGATGGGCCTTGCTACATCGTCGCCAACACTTACCGCTTCCGCGGGCATTCGATGTCCGATCCGCTCAAGTACCGCAAGCGCGAGGAGGCCGAGGCCGCCCGCAAGCGTGACCCGATCCTCCTGTACGAAGCCCGCCTGCGCGAGCACGGCGTGCTCACCGAAGAGCAACTGGAAACCATGCAGGCGGAGGTCAACGACGAGGTGGAGCAGGCCATCCGCCAGGCCGACGCCGACCCGCACCCGCCGCTGGAGGACCGCTTCACGGACGTGCTGGCGGAGAGTTATCCGCTGGAGAAATGAGGGGCCATGGCGGAAGAGATCAATCTTCGGGACGAGATCATCACGCTGCTTGATCGTGAGCCATTCATGCCGTTTCGGATCGTCATGGCTAGTGGCGACAAATACGAGGTGACCGACCCGCACAGGCTGGCGCTGGGGCAGAACTTGATGATCCTTCTGCCTCCTCGATCCACCCACGTCATGATGCGCCTGAACCAGGTATCCGCCGTTGAGAGCGAGCCCGAGGCGGATTAACCAGCTTCTGAGAGCAACGACCCATGCCCGTTATTCAATTCCGAGAAGCCCTCCGTGCCGCGATGACCGAGGAGATGGAACGCGACGAGAACGTGTTCCTCATGGGCGAGGAGGTCGCGCAATACAACGGGGCGTACAAGGTGTCGGAGGGGATGCTCGAGAAATTCGGGCCCCGCCGAATCTTTGACACGCCCATCAGCGAGGCCGGTTTTTCCGGGCTCGGCGTCGGCGCTGCCATGCTCGGGCTGCGGCCGATCATCGAATTCATGAGCTGGTCATTCACGCTCGTCTGCCTGGATCAGCTCGTCAACAACGCCGCGAATGTCCGCTACATGTCCGGCGGGCAGTACAAGCTGCCCGTCGTCTTCCGCGGCGGCAACGGCATCGCCCACCAGCTCGCCGCCACGCACAGCCACCGGATGGAGTCGGTGTTCGCCCGCGTCCCCGGTTTGATCGTCGTCGCGCCCAGCACGCCGTACGACGCGAAGGGGCTGCTGAAAACCTCCATCCGCTGCGACGACCCAGTCATCTTCCTCGAATCGGAAAAGATGCTGAACGACACCGGCGAGGTGCCCACAGAGGAATATACCGTGCCGCTCGGCGTGGCGAATGTCGAACGGGAAGGCAAGGACGTGACGCTCCTCAGCTATGGGCGGCCGCTCCAGCGGGTGGTGCGGCAAACCGTCAAGGCTTTGGTCGATGACCACGGTATCGACGTCGAGTTGATTGACCTCCGCACCCTCCGGCCGCTGGACCTGGACACGGTCGTCAACAGCGTGAAGAAGACTAACCGCTGCGTGATCGTGGACGAGGACTGGGGCTACTGCGGCATGGGCAGCGGCATTCTTTTCAAGATCCACAAGCCCTGCTTCGACTATCTTGACGCGCCCATCGAGTACGTCCACAGCGACGAAATCCCCGTGCCGTTCAACCACTTCCTGGAAGAGGCGATGATGCCCAGCGTGGACCGCATCGTCGCGGCGGTCAAGGAAGTGTGTTATCGGTAAGTAGGCAGTAGGCAGAAAAGGAGTCGCCACGATGCCGGCGGAAATCACGATGCCGCAGTTGAGTGACACGATGACCGAGGGAACGGTCGTGAAGTGGCACAAGAAGGAGGGGGACAAGGTCAACGCCGGCGACGAGTTGGCGGACGTCGAGACCGACAAGGCCACCATGCCTTACGAGTCGCCGGAGGCCGGCGTGCTCGCATTGGTCGCGCTCAAGGAAGGCGAAAAGGCGCCAGTCGGCGCGCTCATGGGCGTGGTCGCGACCAAGGGTGACGACGTCGAAGCCATCAAGAAGAATTATGCCGGCAAAGGGCAAGGAGCCGCCAGGCCGCAATCATCCGCCGTCACCGCGAGCAAGCAGGGGGCCGAGAACGTTCCGCCGGCGACCCCCGCGCCGCGCGGCGGCGCCGTCGCCACCATGGAGGCCGCCAGCGCCGGGGAAGTGCACGAGCCGGCCGACGTGGGACACGGCGCGACGCGCGAAGCCGCCCGCGCCGTCCCGCCGCTATCCGCCCGCGGCGGCAACGGCGAGGGCAACGGGCACGGCGAGCGCGTCAAGGTCACCCCGCTCGCCCGCCGCATCGCCGAGGAGAACGGCATCGACCTCTCGCAGGTCCAGGGAAGCGGGCCCGGCGGACGCATCGTCCAGCAGGACGTGCTGAACTTCATGGAGAACGGCGGTAAATCAGCCCCGGACGTACGTCCCGGGCTCCGCGCCGACGCGAAGGATTCGGGAAAACCGGCGCCGACGCTCCCCCCCGCGATGGTCACCGGCGAAAAACAGATCATCCCGATGACCAAGATGCGCATTGCCATCGCCGCCGCCCTCCAGCGGTCCAAGCAGACGGTGCCGCACTTCTACGAGACCATCGACGTGGACATGGAGCAGGTCTCCGGCCTGCGCGAAAAGCTGAACCACCGCCTGGAAAGTGAAGACATCCGCCTGTCCCTGGCCGACTTCGTCCACAAGGCGGTGGCTTCCGCCCTCGTCCGCCACCCCGCGCTTAACGCGCGCTACAACGCCGAAAAGAACGAGATCACCCGCTACGCCGACGTGAACCTCGGCCTGGCGGTCGCCATCCCCGACGGGCTGATCGTGCCCGTCCTCCGCGGCGCCAACCACATGGGCCTGCGCGAGCTCCGGGTCCGCAGCGCCGACCTGTTCGACCGCGCCAAGGCCCAGCGCCTGAAGCGCGAGGAGCAGTCGGAAGCGACGTTCACCGTCAGCGGCCTCGGCCAGTGGGGCGTCCGCGAATTCTCCGCCATCATCAATCCGCCGGAGGTGGCGATCCTTGCCGTCGGCGCCGCCGAAAAGCGCGCCGTGGTACGAGGCGAGCAGGTCGTCGGGCGCACCACGATGAGCCTCACCCTCTCCTGCGACCACCGCGCCGTGGACGGCGCCACCGGAGCCGAATTCCTCCGCACGCTCAAGGAACTGCTCGAAGATCCTGGAATGATGCTCGTTTAAGACGCGGCGATCTCAATGAATTGAGACTCCGAGCCCCGGATGTACGTCCGGGGCTTTGCATTTGAACGACCGCGCCGCCGGCGGCATGTGACAACCCGCACCCCTTTCCCTATCATCTCGCGCCCAAAACCAACGGAGACGCCCGCATGCCCGCCGAGATCACGATGCCGCAGTTGACCGACACGATGACCGAAGGCACGGTGGTCAAGTGGAACAAGAAGGAAGGCGACAAGGTCAATTCCGGCGAGGAACTGGCGGACATCGAAACCGACAAGGCCACGATGCCCATGGAAGCCTTCGACGCCGGCGTGCTCGCCCACGTCGCGGCGAAGGAAGGCCAGAAGGTCAAGGTCGGCGGCCTGATCGCCGTCATCGCCACCGCCGGCGAAAAACCCGAGGATGTCAAGGCGAAGTACGCGGGCCAGGGCGCCCCCCAAGCCCCGCAACCCGCACCAACCGCGCGCCCCGCGCCGGTGCGAACTCCCCCTCCCACGGCAGTTCCTTCGTCCAAACCCGCAGCCCCGGATGCACGTCCGGGGCTCAAACCCCCACCATCCAAAAACGTTCCCCACTACGACTTCGACCTGGTCGTCATCGGCGGCGGTCCCGCCGGCTACGCCGCCGGCATCCGCGCCGGCCAACTTAAGAAGCGCGTCCTTTGCATCGAAAAGGAAAACCTCGGCGGCACCTGCCTGAACTGGGGGTGCATCCCGACGAAATCGCTCCTGGAAGACGGCGCGATGGTCCGCCGGCTCAAGAACGAAGGCGCCCAGCACGGCATCACCTTCGACAACCTCAGGATCGACTTCCCCAAGATGGTCGCGCGCAGCCGAACGATCGCGGGGAAGTTGCAGAACGGCGTGGCGAGCCTGTTCCGCAAGTACGAGGTGAAGCACGAGATGGCCGTCGCGCAGCTCGCCGGGCCGCACAAGGTGCGGTACAGCGGGAAGGGCGGGTCGAAGGAAGTGTCGGCCGAGCACGTCATCGTTGCCACGGGGGCAAAGCCGATGCAGCTCCCGGGGCTGGAGTTCGACGGCAAGAAGATCATCGCCTACCGCGAGGCAATGACGCTGTCGCAGCAGCCCAAGCGCATGGCGATCATCGGCGCCGGGGCGATCGGGTGCGAGTTCGCCGATTTCTACAACGCGATCGGGACCGAGGTCACGATCGTCGAGATGCTGCCGTCGCTGCTGCCCAACGAGGACGAGGACGTTTCGCTGCTGCTGCGGCGCAGCTTCGAGCGGCGCGGTATCAAGGTCTTCACCGGCACCAAGACGGAGAAGGCCGAGAAGACGAGCGGCGGCGTGAAGCTTACGCTCTCCGGCGCCAACGCCGCTCCGCTGGAGGTGGACGTCGTGCTCGTAGCCGTCGGCGTCACCGCCAACACGGAGGGGCTCCTGCCGCCGGACTCGAAGCTCGAGTTGTTCAAGGGGCGCGTGAAGGTGGACCCGACGTACAAGACCAACCTCGAAAACGTCTGGGCCGTCGGCGACGTGATCAGCATGCACTGGCCGGAACAGGACGCGATGGCCGGCTACCGTCACCCGGACCTGGCGCACGTGGCGCACCACGAGGCCGTCAATTGCGTCGAGCGGATCTTTGGCGTCTCCGACCACCGCATCGACTACCGCAACATCCCCGGCTGCACGTACACGCACCCGCAGGTCGCGAGCATGGGGATCAATGAGAAGCGGCTGAAGGAGCAGAAGCGGGAATACCGCATGGGAAAGTTCCCCTTCTCCGCCAGCGGGCGCGCGCTCGCCGCCGGGGAGACCGAGGGCTTCGTCAAGCTCCTCTTCGACGCCAAATACGGGGAGCTGCTGGGGGTGCACATGATCGGCGAGAACGTCACGGAGCTATTGGCCGAGCTGGTGCTGGCGCGCAAGCTCGAAGCGACGGAGGACGAGATCATCGAGGCAATGCACCCGCACCCGACGCTCTCGGAGGCCGTGATGGAAGCGGCGGGCGTGGCCGAAGGGCGCGCGATTCACCTGTAGTCGAATCGCCGATGATCGCGGGACGGCGGATAAGAGGGGACGGCGCGGGGAGTAATGCGCGGCGCAAAATTCCCGATTTTTCCGTAGATTTTTACGGCCGCTCGAGGGTAATTTATTTTGCAGAAGAGGTTCAAATCGGCTGGGCACCTCGCCGCAGGAATTGACGCCGCAGGGCGTGAAAAAGTTACAAGTAGCGACCCGCGGATTGCGGAAGGTGCGAAACCTCAGACAGGTTGCCGGTCCCCACGTGGACGCGGCGGCACGCACGGTCGCAGGCCGCGCACGTAGCTGTCTCCACCGGTGGGATCGGCAAGGCAGCAGCCCCTCAATACGCTGAAGGGCCGGCGAATGGTCCTTTCCGCATGAGCCGGAGTTTGTTCCGGGCCACGCGGAGCCCACAGGGATGTGGCCGCCGACAGTTGAAAGGCGTTGACGGTTTCACCCCTGCCGCTGCATTCCACGGTTCGAGTCCGCGGCGCCGCGCGTGCGGCAAGCGCGTGATCGCGTCGAACGCCGGAATGCTTCGCCCCAAGCCCACGAGCGGATAGGCCCCGGAAGCGGGGCACTGAGGCTGTTGGCCGGCGCGGGTTTCCACGCGGGCGCGCCCGAACGGGCGTTCCGCAAACCTGAGAGAGGACGAATCCCAAGGCAGTCTCGGCCGCCGAAATTTCCGCAAGGAGTCGGCGGAACGGATTGCCCGCGGGGACAAGACCCAGGAGCCGCGGCGGACGTCCGCGGCCGGCCGCCAGCGATTCAACTGAACACCGGCGACCGGCCCCCCGGGAGAAAAGACCGGGGTGGAATGTCCGGAAAACGGCAGGTGGGAGTCCGGGGCGGAAAACGCTTCGGTCCCGCGGGCAGGAAAAACACTGCGAAGGGCGAATCCCATGAGCGCCGCCGGAAGGCGCCGCCGTGTCGCACGGGCGAAGGGCTGTGGAACAGGCGACGAATTCCGGCCAGGCCACGAAGCACCCGACCGCGGGTAGCGGAACACCGCCATTCGAACGAAAAATTAGGCGGTGCATGACCCGGATCGGGCGGCGTCCTAGTCGAAGCGTACGTGCCTCGACAACAATCGTCCGCGGACGACGAGGCCGTCCGAGAGATTGACGTTCGACGCCAGGCGTAAAACCGCAAGGGCGAAGGCCCGTCGGGCGGCCGGCAATGGAGTGTTCTCTCCACGGCGGCGACGGAATCGGGCCCGAACGCCGAAGCGGGATCGTCCGGAGGTTGGCCGCCCCGGACGGCGCAGCGTGGCCGGCGTGTGCTGTAGGGAAGCAAACCTCAGGAGAGGCGTCTCGACCGGGCCTGCCGGCGCGAAAAGCGCAAAGGCGACGGGCAACGATCGGGCCGGCGACGCAGGGATGTCTGCGGGGATCGGAAGACGGTCGCGGCGAAGGTGCCGGATCGTGGAATCGCCCGCGGACGAGGCGCTGAAGCGCACCGCCAAGCCACGGAGGAGGCCGTCGAAGGTCGCGCACCATGAAACGGCGCGACGGCGGCAGCCCGCGGCGAGTGCCCGCCGCAACAGGACGGGCGCGGCCAAGCCGATATGGCCGCAAACGCCACGGGCGAAATTCTCCCCCCACGGCGGCGAACCGCAGGAGCGCCGGGCGCCCGATCGGCAACGACCGGCCGCCAGCCGGCGTCGTACGCGAACCTCTGGAGAGGACGAGCGGCCGAGGAGAACTTCTTCTTATTTTGCTACTTTCTCTCGTTTCGTTTGATGCGAAGCCCCGGATGAAACATCCGGGGCTTCTTCGTTAATCAATTGAACGCGAGACGAACTGCGCGGTTACCACGGCTTCAGCACGATCTTAATGCAGCGGTCCTGCTTCTTCTGGAAGATTTCGTAACCGTGCGGGGCTTCGATCAGTGGCATTTTGTGGGTGATGACGAACGACGGGTCGATATCGCCGTTCTGCACCCGGCGCATCAGCTCCGGCAGGTACTTCTGGACGTGCGTCTGGCCCATCTTGAAGGTCAGGCCTTTGTTGAAGGCGGCGCCGAAGGGGATCTTGTCGAGGAAGCCGCCGTACACGCCGGGGATGGAGACGGTGCCGCCCTTGCGGCAGCAGTTGATGGCCTGGCGGAGGGCGCTGGGGCGGTCGGTCGCGAGGAACATGGCGGCCTTGGCCTTGTCGTACCAGGCGTCGAGGTCGGCGCCGTGCGCCTCCATACCGACTGCGTCGATGACCGAATCGGGGCCGCGCCCGCCGGTGAGTTCCTTCAGCTTCTCAAAGATGTTCTCGTCGTCCATGTTGAGCGTGATCGCCCCGCCTTGGCCGGCCATTTCAAGGCGCTCCGGCACGCGGTCGATCGCGATCACCCGCTCGGCGCCCAGCATCTTGGCGCTGCGGATGGCGAACTGCCCGACGGGGCCGCAGCCCCACACCGCGACGGTGTCGCCGTGCTGGATGTTACAGTTCTCGGCGGCCATGTAGCCCGTCGGGAAGATGTCGGTGAGGAAGACGACCTTCTCGTCGGGGATGCCGTCGGGGACTTTGAAGGGGCCGACGTCGGCGTAGGGGACGCGGGCGTACTGCGCCTGCCCGCCGGCGTAGCCGCCGGTCATGTGCGAGTAGCCGAAGAGCCCGGCCGTGGTGTAGCCGTACATTTTCTCGGCGATCCAGGCCTTGGGGTTGGAGTTGTCGCACAGCGAATAGAGCTGGCGCTTGCAGTAGAAGCAGTTGCCGCAGGAGATCGTGAAGGGCACGACGACCCGGTCGCCTTTCTTGAGGTTCTTCACGTCGGCGCCCGCCTCGACCACCTCGCCCATGAACTCGTGGCCGAGGATGTCGCCGGCCTGCATCGTGGGGATGTACCCGTCGTACAGGTGCAGGTCAGACCCGCAGATGCAGGTGCTGGTGATCTTGATGATGGCGTCGCGGGGGTTGAGGATCTTGGGGTCGGGCACGTTCTCGACCCGGACGTCGTACTTGCCGTGCCAACAGAGTGCCTTCATGGCGATTGCTCCAATTGAATTATCCAGTGACTACTCGCACCGCGGCTGCCCTTCGGTGGTCGGAACCTCCCCGGTTTCCATCAGGGCCTTGAAACGCCGCAGGTCTTCCTTGATTTCCGACGACGCGCCGCGGCCGAACATCCAGGCCACGCCCGCGCCCAATTTGCCGGCGGGGGGGATGTAGTCGATGACGACACGCACCTCCGTGCCGCGGTCGGGGGTCGGGACGAAGCGAATGCTCCCGGCGTTGTCCACCGTCGCGCCCTCCAGCGAGCGCCAGGCGATCAGCCGGTTCGGCTCGTCGTTAATAATCTCGGCGTCCCAGCTCACGCTCATCCCGGCGGGGCCCTTGACCGTCCAATTCGACTTCTTCCCGTCGAGCACCTTCACGGATTCCAGGTAGTACATGAAACGCGGGAGGTTCTCGAAGTTGTGCCAGAACCCGTAGAGCTCCTCCGGCGACTTGTTGATCGTCATGCTCTGTTCGACGTGGATGCCGCGCGTGAAGTAATCCTCCGGCTCCGCCGGCTCGGCGGTGTTAATGCCCAGGGCCTCGTAACCGTGGCAGTAGCCGGTGACGCCGCGGTGCACGAGAGCGCCGCCGAGCAGGAGCATGCCCAATCCGCCGAGGCCGCCGCGCTTCAAGCCGGCCAGGGCGACCAGTCCTCCGCCGACGCCGGAGATCCATCGCTCTTTCGTGCCGACGTTGACCTGCTGCCCTTCGTCCGCGGCTTCGCGCCCGAAGGCCGGCGCGCTCCGCTCCTGCCCGCCCGCCAGTTCCGTTCCCTGCCGTGCCAGTGTCGTCATAGCATTCCTTTCCTTGCTGAAGGCAAAGACCGGCCTGCAACGCCCGCGCCAGCACCCGCCAAAGAAAAAACCCGTCGCGATGGCGCGACGGGTAATCTGGAGACATTCACCGCGCCCTCGGGGGCGCTATCGATCCATTAAATCATGGCCGTTGCGGCAAAGCAGGTAAGTTGAGGCGCCCAAAACCAACCCTGCCCCAATTCCCGCGGTCCCGCGCGACCAGTCCAGCGTGAAGAGACGGAACATGCCCGCGTACGTCGCGAAAATCGCCACCATCCCGGTCCCCGCGATCAACCCCATGGCCGTGAGCCACAGCAGGTGGGAAAGCAATCGATCCATCATCCTAACCATCCGTTCCGATTGAAGTTGCCGCCGCCGGAGCAAACCGCTGGCTCACGCACGTAATGGCGCTTCCAGAGCTACTCCTGCTGAGATCGGCGGCTGCGCGGCGATGCCTGTAATTTCTCTCCGACGTCCGCCATATTGCCCATCCTTCCATTTTTTCGTGTTATGGGTCCGATAATTCTTACCGATTTCAACCTGAGCCTGAGTTTGAACCCGAAAGATGCGAAAAACCCTATTGCCGTACTTGGAAGGATGGGGGAGAGTACGCGGGCCTCAGGTCTGTGACACTGGCTACTTTGATGGCATGTTGTGTTTGGACCGTTGCCCGGATGATCGTTGTGGTAGTTCGTTTGAACGAGGTCTCGGGTCTTGGTCCTTGGGGTAAGGAAGGGAGTACCTTTCGCCGTCTGAGGCTTGGCACTTTGGCGACGGCATGAAAAGTCCTGCCACGGCCGCCGTGGGTGGCGGCCGGGTGCCGCTTCAGATTTGCGCCACCCAAGGCGCAAGACTTCTTTAAGACCGGGTCCCGGCTTCCAATCGTGGGTGAGGCCGGGGCCCTCTTTTTTTGCCGCCGCCCCGGGGCGTGGACATCGAGCGGCGCGTCGGCAATAATCACCCAACCATGGCTGACGCAAAGAGTTATTTCCGAAACATATACGACAACGTGTATTCCATTGCGGTGGGGATGAAAATCACGCTCAAGTACTGCTTTCAGAAGACCGTGACCGTGCAGTACCCCGAGCAACACCTGACGTTCGCGCCCCGGTACCGTGGCATTCACGAGTTCGAAGCCTACCGCTGCATCGCCTGCGACCAGTGCGCCAAAGCCTGCCCGGTGGACTGCATTTACATCGACAAGTCGGCGCCGCGCAAGATCGACAAGAAGACGGGGAAAGCCGTCGGGGGGGAGTTGATCCGGTTTGCAATCGACTACAGCAAGTGTTTGTTCTGCGCGTTGTGCACGGAGCCGTGCCCGACCGTGTGCATCCACATGGGGAAGCTGCACGATTTGAGCAGCTATACGCGCGAGGACGTGGTGGTGGAGTTTGCGGAAATTGACAAGCAGAACCTGCGGACGCCGATCCCGCTGTGGATGGAGCGGAATGCGGAAAAGATTCCGTGGGTGAAGGAAGAGTACGAGCGGGTGAAGGGCGGCAAGTTGGCCACCACCGCGGCGGATATTCCGGTCGTGAAGTAGCCCGTCGCGTACGCTGGTGATCGTTTCACTCCCGGACTAGTTCGTACCAGGGGGTTTTGGCGGAGTTGTCGCGGCCGATGGTGAAGACGTTGCGGTTGGGTTGTCGGTCCACGTTGAGGCGGGGGCCGCGATTGCCGCTCGGGTCGAGGGCGAAGACGGAGAGGGGGCGCTCGCCGGCGAGGG
>Ga0308175_100001162_pt1 | contig 17643 bp, 30 predicted proteins | sample PhyCR1_3_FD_203893 | JGI IMG/M metagenome (GOLD analysis project Ga0308175, IMG submission 203893) | Soil microbial communities from UC Gill Tract Community Farm, Albany, California, United States - DLSLS.C.R1 | ecosystem: Environmental > Terrestrial > Soil > Agricultural land | place: USA...
ACGCAGCCGCCGACTACGAGGTCGGCCAGGAGGTCGGGGCGGACGCGTTCGCTGCCGGCACCGTGGTCGACGTCGTCGGCACCAGCAAGGGCAAGGGCACCGCCGGTGTCATGAAGCGGCACGGGTTCGCCGGCCTCGGCTCCTCGCACGGCACCCAGCGCAAGCACCGCTCGCCGGGCTCGATCGGCGGTTGCGCCACCCCGGGCCGGGTGTTCAAGGGCCTGCGGATGGCCGGCCGGATGGGCAACGCCCGCACCACGGTGCTCAACCTGACCGTGCACGGTGTCGACGCCGAGAAGGGCCTGCTGCTCATCAAGGGCGCGATCCCGGGTCCGACCGGCGGCCTGGTGCTGGTCCGCAACGCGGTCAAGCGCCCGGCGCCGGCGACTGCGCCCGCGGCGGGGGGTGAGTGAGGATGCCGACCATCGACGTCCGCAACGCCGACGGCAGCACCGCCGGCAGCGTCGACCTGCCCGCCGACGTCTTCGACGTGCAGGCCAACATCGCGCTGATGCACCAGGTCGTGGTCGCCCAGCAGGCCGCCGCGCGCCAGGGCACGCACGACACCAAGACCCGTGGCGAGGTCTCCGGCGGCGGCAAGAAGCCCTACCGGCAGAAGGGCACCGGCCGGGCCCGGCAGGGCTCGACCCGCTCGCCGCAGTTCGCCGGCGGTGGCGTGGTGCACGGCCCGACGCCCCGCAAGTACGACCAGCGCACGCCGAAGAAGATGAAGGCGGCCGCGTTGCGCGGGGCGCTGTCCGACCGCGCCAGGGCCGACCGGGTGCACGTGGTCGAGTCCTTCGTGGACGGTGACGTGCCGTCGACCGGGGCGGCGCTGGCTGCGCTGGTCGCGACCACGAACGCCCGCAAGGTGCTCGTGGTGCTCGACCGGGACGACATCGCCGGCTTCAAGAGCCTGCGCAACATCCCGTCGGTGCACGTGCTCGACGCCGGCCAGCTCAACACGTACGACGTGCTGGTCAACGACGATGTGGTGTTCAGCCGCGGTGGCCTCGACGCGTTCCTGGCCCGGACCGGGCACAAGGAGCTGCCGGATCTGTCCACTGACGACATTCCCGGGCAGCCGATCCCGTCCGAGGTGCTGGACGTGGGCACAGTTGACACGGAGGACGACGAGAAGTGATCGCCGACCCGCGGGACGTGCTGCTCGCTCCGGTAATCTCGGAGAAGAGCTACGGGCTGCTGGACGAGAACAAGTACACGTTCATCGTCCGCCCGGACGCCAACAAGACCCAGATCAAGATCGCCGTCGAGCAGGTCTTCAACGTGACCGTGCTCGACGTCAACACGCTGAACCGGCAGGGCAAGCGCAAGCGCACCCGGCAGGGGTTCGGTCGCCGGAAGGACACCAAGCGCGCCATCGTGAGCCTGGCGCCCGGCGACCGGATCGAGATCTTCGGCGGACCGGTGAGCTGAGGGACTGACTCGAATGGGCATCCGCAAATACAAGCCGACCACCCCGGGCCGCCGGGGGGCCAGCGTCGCCGACTTCGTCGAGGTCACCCGGTCCGAGCCGGAGAAGTCGCTGGTCCGCCCGCTGCACTCGCGCGGTGGCAGGAACAACACCGGCCGGATCACCACCCGGCACCAGGGCGGCGGGCACAAGCGGGCCTACCGGGTGATCGACTTCCGGCGGGCCGACAAGGACGGCGTGCCGGCCAAGGTCGCGCACATCGAGTACGACCCCAACCGCACCGCCCGGATCGCGCTGCTGCACTTCGCCGACGGCGAGAAGCGCTACATCGTCGCGCCGTCCCGGCTGCGCCAGGGTGACCGGGTGGAGAGCGGCGCCGGCGCCGACATCAAGCCCGGCAACAACCTGCCGCTGCGCAACATCCCGACCGGAACCGTGGTGCACGCGATCGAGCTGCGGCCCGGTGGCGGTGCCAAGATCGCCCGCTCGGCCGGCTCCAGCGTCCAGCTGGTCGCCAAGGACGGGCCGTACGCGCAGCTGCGGATGCCCTCCGGGGAGATCCGCAACGTCGACGTGCGCTGCCGCGCCACCGTCGGCGAGGTCGGCAACTCCGAGCAGTCCAACATCAACTGGGGCAAGGCCGGCCGGATGCGCTGGAAGGGCAAGCGCCCGTCGGTGCGCGGCGTGGCCATGAACCCGATCGACCACCCGCACGGTGGCGGTGAGGGCAAGACGTCCGGTGGCCGGCACCCGGTCAACCCGGCCGGCAAGCCCGAGGGCCGCACCCGCCGGGTCCACAAGTCGAGCGACAAGATGATCGTCCGCCGCCGGCGTACCGGCAAGAAGCGCTAGGAGTGGCTGACTGATGCCGCGCAGCCTGAAGAAGGGCCCGTTCGTCGACGACCACCTGCTCAAGAAGGTGGACGCGCAGAACGAGCGCAACACCAAGAACGTGATCCGGACCTGGTCCCGGCGCTCGACGATCATCCCCGACATGCTCGGGCACACGATCGCCGTGCACGACGGCCGCAAGCACGTCCCGGTCTTCATCACCGAGGGCATGGTCGGGCACAAGCTCGGCGAGTTCGCCCCGACCCGCACGTTCCGGGGTCACATCCGGGACGACCGCCGCAGCCGTCGCGGCTGATCGAAACGCAGCAACGAGAGTCTGAGGGGTAGCGAGAAATGGCACAGGGCACCGCGGTCGCCGACGACCGGCGCGCCCGGGCGACCGCCCGGTACGTGCGCATGACGCCGATGAAGGTGCGTCGCGTCGTCGACCTCATCCGCGGCATGGAGGCCCGGGAGGCGCTGTCCGTGCTCCAGTTCGCACCTCAGGCCGCGAGCGAGCCGGTCGCGAAGGTGCTGGCGAGCGCGGTGGCGAACGCCGAGCACAACCACCAGCTCGACCCGGAGTCGCTGATCGTCGCGGTGGCGTACGTGGACGAGGGGCCGACGCTCAAGCGGTTCCGGCCGCGGGCGCAGGGCCGGGCGTTCCGGATCAACAAGCGCACCAGCCACATCACCATCGAGGTGGAGAGCGTGGCGACGCGTCCGGAGCCCGCCCGGCCGGCGAAGAAGGCGGCGCCGGCCAAGGCCACGAAGGCGACCAAGGCCGGCAAGGCGCCGGCGACCAAGGCGACCAAGGCCACCAAGGCCGCGCCGGAGAAGGCCGCCGCCGAGGACGCCGAGACCACGACCGAGACGGCGGCGCCGGAGAAGGCGACCACGGCCACCGCGACCAAGGCGACCAAGGCGACCAAGGCGACCGAAGCCACCGCCGAGGCGCCGGCCGAGGACGAGACGGTGACCGCGGAGCCGACCGAGGCCCCCGAGGCGACCGAGACCGCCCCGGCTGCCGAGGCCCCCGAGACGGCCGAGACCGTCCCGGCTGCCGAGGACGCCGAGGCTGCCCCGGCGAAGAAGGCGGCGCCGCGCGCTCGCAAGGCCACCAGGGCCACCGCGAGCGACGAGGCGAGCGACCAGACGGACGAGACGACTGAGGAGGGGACCCGCTAGTGGGTCAGAAGGTCAACCCGCACGGGTTCCGGCTCGGTATCACGACCGACTGGAAGTCCCGGTGGTACGCGGACAAGCTGTACAAGGACTACGTCAAGGAAGACGTGGCGATCCGGCGCATGATGAGCAAGGGCATGGAGCGCGCCGGCATCTCCAAGGTCGAGATCGAGCGCACCCGGGACCGGGTCCGGGTCGACATCCACACCGCCCGGCCGGGCATCGTCATCGGCCGCCGCGGCGCGGAGGCCGACCGGATCCGCGGCGAGCTGGAGAAGCTCACCGGCAAGCAGGTGCAGCTGAACATCCTCGAGGTGAAGAACCCCGAGGCGGACGCGCAGCTGGTCGCCCAGGGCGTGGCCGAGCAGCTGTCCAGCCGGGTCAGCTTCCGCCGGGCGATGCGCAAGGCCATGCAGTCGGCGCTGAAGTCCCCCGGTGTCAAGGGCATCCGGGTGCAGTGCGGTGGCCGGCTCGGCGGCGCGGAGATGTCGCGCTCCGAGTTCTACCGCGAGGGTCGGGTGCCGCTGCACACGCTGCGCGCCTTGATCGACTACGGCCAGTACGAGGCCAGGACGACGTTCGGCCGCATCGGCGTGAAGGTCTGGATCTACAAGGGTGACGCGATCGGCACCCGCACCGAGCGGGAGGCGGCCGAGGCCGCGCTGCGCCAGCAGCGCCGGGAGCGTCCCGAGCGGCGCCCGCGCCGGTCCGGCTCGTCCGGCACCACCGGCACGAGCACCGAGGCCGGCCGCGCCGCGGCGACCGCTCCGGTCGAGGCCCCGCCGACCGACTCGCAGGCGGTCGAGACCGCCGTCGGCGTGATCGAAGCCGGCGACACATCGGCGCTCGCCGAGCCGATCGGCGACCCGTCGGTGGCGCAGGCCTTCGAGGGCGGCGGGACGAGCGGTACCGAGGCCAGCGCCGAGGCCGGCACCGAGGCGAGCGCCGAGGTCACCCCCGAGGCGAGCCCCGAGGCCAGCCCCGAGGCCAGCCCCGACGCCAGCGCCGAGGCCACCGCCGAGGCCAGCCCCGAGGCCAGCCCCGACGCGAGCGCCGAGGCGAGCGCCGAGGCGAGCGCCGAGGCGAGCGCCGAGGCGAGCCCCGAGGCCAGCGTCACCGCCGAGGTCGACGCGCCGGCGACGGACGCCGGGTCCGGCGCCCCTGTCAGCACCGAGAACACGGAGGGCTGAGGCGTGCTCATCCCCCGCAAGGTCAAGCACCGCAAGCAGCACCACCCCGGACGGGGCGGCGCGGCCAAGGGCGGCACCAGGGTCACCTTCGGCGAGTACGGCATCCAGGCGCTGGAGCCGGCGTACGTGACGAACCGGCAGATCGAGTCGGCTCGTATCGCGATGACCCGGCACATCCGCCGTGGCGGCAAGGTCTGGATCAACATCTACCCGGACCGGCCGATCACCAAGAAGCCGGCCGAGACCCGGATGGGTTCCGGCAAGGGCTCGCCGGAGTGGTGGGTCGCCAACGTCAAGGCGGGTCGGGTGATGTTCGAGCTGTCCGGCGTGCCGGAGCCGATCGCCCGCGAGGCCATGCGACGCGCGATCCACAAGCTCCCGATGAAGTGCCGGTTCGTCAAGCGCGAGGTTGGTGACGTCTGATGGCGGCAGGGACCGTCCCGAGCGAGCTGCGTGAGCTCGCCGACGACGAGCTGGTCTCCCGCCTGCGGGAGGCGAAGGAGGAGCTGTTCAACCTCCGCTTCCAGGTGGCGACCGGACAGCTGGACAACAACCGGCGGCTGCAGACCGTGCGCCGCGACATCGCGCGGATCTACACGATCATGCGCGAGCGCGAGCTCGGCCTGTCCGTCGCCCCGGGCGAGGGTGTGGCGTGAGCGAGCGCGAGCGCCCGCAGGGTGAGCGGGGAGCGACGAGGCCTGTTCCGACCGAGGGACGAGGTCGGGACTGGATGAGGAGCGGGAGATGAGCGAGCAGACGAGCGCGGCGGCGGACGACGCCGTCGTGCGCGGCCGCCGCAAGGTCCGCGAGGGCCTCGTGGTGGGCGACAAGATGGACAAGACCGCGGTGGTCCAGGTCGAGGACCGGGTCAAGCACCCGCTCTACGGCAAGGTCATCCGGCGCACCAGCAAGCTCAAGGTGCACGACGAGCAGAACGCCTGCGGCGTCGGCGACCGGGTGCTGGTGATGGAGACGCGCCCGCTGTCGGCCACCAAGCGGTGGCGGATCGTGGAGATCCTGGAGAAGGCCAAGTGATCCAGCAGGAGTCCCGCCTGCGGGTGGCTGACAACACGGGTGCGAAGGAGATCCTCTGCATCCGGGTGCTCGGCGGTTCCGGCCGCCGGTACGCCGGGATCGGCGACATCATCGTCGCCACCGTCAAGGACGCGCTGCCCGGCGCCGGCGTCAAGAAGGGCGACGTCGTCAGGGCGGTCGTGGTCCGCACCGCCAAGGAGCGCCGCCGCCCGGACGGGTCGTACATCCGCTTCGACGAGAACGCGGCGGTGCTGATCCGCAACGACAACGAGCCGCGCGGCACCCGCATCTTCGGCCCGGTGGGCCGGGAGCTGCGGGACAAGCGCTTCATGAAGATCATCTCACTGGCCCCGGAGGTGTTGTGATGGCCGGGCCGTCCATGAAGATCAAGAAGGGCGACACCGTCCAGGTCATCTCCGGCCCGGACCGCGGCGCCAAGGGCAAGGTCATCGCGGCCTACCCGAAGGAGCAGCGGGTCCTGGTCGAGGGCGTCAACCGGATCAAGAAGCACACCCGGATCACGACGACCTCCCGGGGTGCGCAGACCGGCGGCATCGTCACCCAGGAGGCCCCCATCCACGTGAGCAACGTGATGGTGGTCGACTCGGACAACAGGCCGACCCGCGTCGGCTTCCGCAAGGACGAGGACGGGCGCAGCGTCCGCATCGCGCGCCGGTCCGGTAAGGACATCTGATGAGGAGCGGAAGATGACCGCCCCCACCCACCCCGTGCCGCGGCTCAAGCAGCGGTACGCGGACGAGATCGCGCCCGGGCTGCGCGAGCAGTTCTCGTACGACAACGTCATGCAGATCCCTGGCGTGGTGAAGGTCGTCGTCAACATGGGCGTCGGCGAGGCGGCCCGGGACGCGAAGCTGATGGACGGCGCGGTGCGCGACCTGACCGCGATCACCGGCCAGAAGCCGCTCGTGCAGCGGGCCCGCAAGTCCATCGCGCAGTTCAAGCTGCGCGAGGGCATGCCGATCGGCGCCAAGGTGACGCTGCGCGGCGACCGGATGTGGGAGTTCCTCGACCGCCTGCTGTCGATCGCGCTCCCGCGCATCCGGGACTTCCGTGGCCTGTCGCCGGAGCAGTTCGACGGGCACGGCAACTACACGTTCGGGCTCACCGAACAGTCGATGTTCCACGAGATCGACATGGACCGGGTGGACCGGCAGCGCGGGATGGACATCACCGTGGTCACCACCGCCCGCACCGACGAGGAAGGGCGCGAGCTGCTGCGGCGGCTCGGGTTCCCGTTCCGCACCGAGACGGCGGCCCAGCCGACCCCCATCACGACCCGCGGCCGGCGTCGCTAGGAGCTGAGAGAGAGATGGCGAAGAAGGCGTTGGTCGTCAAGGCCAACCGCAAGCCGAAGTACAAGGTCCGTGCGTACACCCGTTGCCAGCGGTGCGGGCGGCCGCGCGCGGTCTACCGTGTCTTCGGCCTGTGCCGGATCTGCGTCCGGGAGATGGCCCACGCCGGGCAGCTGCCCGGCGTCACCAAGTCCAGCTGGTAACCACTTCACACGGGCGGCAGACCTCCCGTGCACCCCACTTCGCCGCAGGCCCTGACCGGGAACCGCGGCGAGAAGGGCAAGACCTCCGATGACCATGACCGATCCGATCGCGGACATGCTGACACGGATCCGGAACGCCAACTCGGCGTACCACGACACCGTGATCATGCCGCACTCGAAGCTCAAGGCGCACGTCGCCGAGATCCTCCAGCAGGAGGGCTACATCGCCGGCTGGTCGGTGGCCGACGCCCCCGACGACGCGCCCGGCAAGATCCTCTCGGTCGACCTGAAGTACGGGCCGAACCGGGAGCGCTCGATCGCCGGGCTGCGCCGGGTCTCCAAGCCGGGCCTGCGGGTGTACGCCAAGGCCAACGCCATGCCCAAGGTCCTCGGCGGCCTCGGCGTCGCGATCATCTCGACCTCGACCGGCCTGCTGACCGACCGGCAGGCGACCAAGCGCAGGATGGGCGGGGAAGTCCTCGCCTACGTCTGGTAGGGGAGGGTCACCGATGTCGCGTATCGGCAAGCTTCCGGTCCCCGTCCCCTCGGGCGTGGACGTGCAGATCGACGGTCAGCGGATCGTGGTGAAGGGCCCCAAGGGCGAGCTGGCGCACACCGTCGCGGAGCCGATCAGGGTCGCCCGCGGCGACGACGGCGCGCTCCTGGTCTCCCGCCCGGACGACGAGCGGGAGTCCCGCTCGCTGCACGGGCTGTCCCGGACGTTGATCAACAACATGGTCGTCGGCGTGACCCAGGGCTACTCGAAGACCCTGGAGATCGTCGGTACCGGCTACCGCGTCCAGGCGCGCGGCCGGGACCTGGAGTTCGCACTCGGCTTCAGCCACCCGGTGCCGGTCCCGGCGCCGGAGGGCATCACCTTCCGCGTGGAGGCGCCGACCCGGTTCGTGGTCGAGGGCATCGACAAGCAGCAGGTGGGCGAGGTCGCGGCGAAGATCCGCAAGCTGCGCAAGCCCGACCCGTACAAGGGCAAGGGCGTGCGCTACCAGGGCGAGGTCATCCGCCGCAAGGCCGGGAAGACGGGCAAGTGACATGACGACCATGAAGGCAACCGGGAGCACGGTCTCGCAGCAGCGGCGGGTGTCGCGGCTGCGCCGGCACGTGCGACTGCGCAAGAAGATCCGGGGCACCGCGGCGCGGCCGCGGCTGATCGTCACCCGGTCCACCCGGCACCTGTACGCGCAGGTCGTCGACGACACCCGCGGGGTCACGCTGGCCTCCGCCTCGACGTACGGCCTGCAGGTCGACGGCGACAAGACCGCCGCCGCCCGCAAGGTCGGCGAGCTGGTGGCCGAGCGGGCCAAGGCGGCCGGGATCTCCGCGGTCGTCTTCGACCGCGGCGGCGACAAATACCACGGCCGGCTGGCGGCGCTCGCCGACGCGGCCCGGGAGAACGGGCTCGACTTCTGATGGGCCCGGGTACGAACAACGACTACGGAAAGGACGCCTGATGCCAGGGCAGCAGCGCCGAGGCGGGGGCGCCGGCGGCGGAGACCGTCGGGACCGTCGGGACGGCGGCGGCCGGGGCGGAGCGGCGGAGAAGACCCCGCACGTCGAGCGGGTCGTCGCGATCAACCGAGTGGCCAAGGTCGTCAAGGGCGGCCGCCGGTTCAGCTTCACCGCGCTGGTCGTGGTAGGCGACGGCGACGGCACCGTCGGCGTCGGCTACGGCAAGGCCAAGGAGGTGCCCGCGGCGATCGCCAAGGGCGTCGAGGAGGCCAAGAAGCACTTCTTCAAGGTGCCGCGCATCCAGGGCACGATCCCGCACCCGGTGCAGGGCGAGGCCGCGGCCGGGGTCGTGCTGCTCAAGCCGGCCAGCCCCGGTACCGGTGTGATCGCCGGTGGACCGGTGCGGGCCGTGCTGGAGTGCGCCGGCATCCATGACGTGCTGTCCAAGTCGCTCGGCTCGGACAACCCGATCAACATCGTGCACGCCACGGTCGCCGCGCTGCGGGCCCTGGTCCGCCCGGAGGAGGTCGCGAGCCGTCGCGGCCTGCCGCTGGAGGACGTGGCCCCGGCCGGCATGCTGCGGGCGCGCGCGCTCGGGGGAGTCTGAGATGGCCAGGCTCAAGGTCACCCAGACCCGGTCCGTCATCGGCGCCAAGGACAACCAGCGCCAGACGCTGCGGTCCCTCGGTCTCAAGCGGATCCACGACACCGTGGTGAAGGAGGACCGGCCGGAGATCCGCGGCATGGTCGCGACCGTGACGCACATGGTCACGGTCGAGGAGGTCGAGTAACCAGTGACGATCAAGATCCACCACCTCCGCCCGGCCCCGGGCTCGCACACCCCGAAGACCAGGGTCGGTCGGGGCGATGCGTCCAAGGGCAAGACGGCCGGCCGCGGCACCAAGGGCTCCAAGGCCAGGGTGCAGGTCAAGGCCGGCTTCGAGGGCGGTCAGATGCCGATCCACATGCGGCTGCCGAAGCTCAAGGGCTTCAAGAACCGCTTCAAGGTCGAATACCAGGTCGTCAACGCGGGCCGGCTCGCCGAGCTGTTCCCGGACGGCGGCACGGTGGGCGTGGACGACCTCGTCGAGGTCGGCGCGGTCCGCAAGGGTGCGCCGGTGAAGGTGCTCGGCTCCGGCGATCTCGCCGGCGTCAGCCTGAACGTCACCGCGCACGCGTTCTCCGACTCCGCTCGGGAGAAGATCACCGCCGCCGGCGGCACGGTCACCCAGCTTTCCTAACCGATCCGGCTGGTGGCCGGGCGCTGATCACCCGGCCACCGGCTGTTACAGTCGCAGTCTGCGGTTCCGCACCTGGCGTACGGTTTCCGTAGTCCCGCCTCAGGCTTGCCCGCGCGCAGGAGGATCTGTGCTTTCCGCGTTCGCGTCCGCTTTCCGGACGCCTGACCTGCGCAAGAAGCTGCTGTTCACGCTGGCGATGATCGCCGTCTACCGGCTCGGCTCCAACGTGCCGACGCCGAACGTGTCGACCGCCAACATCAACAGCTGCATCAGCCAGGTCAGCAACGGTGCGTCCCGCGACCTCTACTCGCTGGTCAACCTGTTCTCCGGTGGCGCGCTGCTGCAGCTCGCCGTCTTCGCGCTCGGCATCATGCCGTACATCACCGCGAGCATCATCATCCAGCTGCTCGTCGTCGTGATTCCGCGGTTCGAGCAGCTGAAGAAGGAGGGCCAGTCCGGCCAGACCAAGCTCACGCAGTACACCCGCTACCTGACGATCGGGCTGGCGATCCTGCAGAGCACCGGCATCATCGCGCTGGCCCGCAACGACCAGCTGTTCCAGGGCTGCAACCTGCCGGTCCTCTACAACGAGGACATCTTCTCGCTGGTGACGATGGTCATCACGATGACGGCGGGCACCGCGGTCATCATGTGGCTTGGCGAGCTGATCACCGACCGCGGCGTCGGCAACGGCATGTCGGTGCTGATCTTCACCTCGATCGCGGCCCGCATCCCGGGTGAGGGCGGCAACATCCTGCGCACCCGCGGCGGCTTCATCTTCACGCTGGTCTGCCTGCTGGGTCTCGCGATCATCGGGGCCGTGGTGTTCGTCGAGCAGGCTCAGCGCCGGATCCCGGTGCAGTACGCGAAGCGCATGGTCGGCCGGCGGATGTACGGCGGCACCTCGACGTACCTGCCGCTGAAGGTCAACCAGGCCGGTGTCATCCCGGTCATCTTCGCCTCGTCGCTGCTCTACCTGCCGCAGCTGCTGTCCCAGCTCAACAGCAACACCACCAGCGCGTGGCAGCGGTTCATCCAGAACTACGTCGTCAACCAGGCGAGCTGGCCGCACATCCTGCTCTACTTCGCGTTGATCGTCTTCTTCACGTACTTCTACGTGTCGATCACGTTCAGCCCGGAGGAGCGGGCCGAGGACATGAAGAAGTACGGCGGCTTCATCCCCGGCATCCGGCCCGGCCGGCCGACGGCGGAGTATCTGTCCTTCGTCCTGAACCGGATCACCTTCCCCGGCTCGCTCTACCTGGGAATCATCGCCGTGCTGCCGAACTTCTTCCTCGGCGTGACCGGCAGCGGCAACAGCGCAGCGAACAACTTCCCGTTCGGTGGCACCGCGGTGCTGATCATGGTCGGCGTCGGCCTCGACACCGTGAAGCAGATCGAGTCGCAGCTCATGCAGCGCAACTACGAAGGCTTCCTGAGATAGTGCGGCTCGTCCTGGTCGGTCCGCCGGGTGCTGGGAAGGGGACCCAGGCGCAGTTCATCGCGGCGCAGTTCGCGATCCCCAAGATCAGCACCGGAGACATCTTCCGGGCGAACGTGAGCGAGGGCACCGAGCTCGGGGTGACCGCCAAGAAATACATGGACGCCGGCGACCTGGTGCCGGACGAGGTCACCTCGGCGATGGTGCGGGAGCGGCTGCGCGAGGACGACGCCAACGACGGGTTCCTGCTCGACGGCTACCCGCGTACGGTGCCGCAGGCCGAGACGCTGGACGAGATCATCACCGACGTCGGCAGCGACGAGCTCGACGTGGTGCTCGAGCTGGTGGTCGACGACGAGGAGGTCATCCGTCGCCTGTCCGGCCGGCGGACCTGCCGGAACTGCGGGCACATCTGGCACGTCGATTTCGACCCGCCGAAGCAGGAAGGCGTCTGCGACGACTGCGGCGGCCAGCTGTTCCAGCGCGACGACGACAAGTCCGAGACCGTCCGGCACCGGCTGGAGGTCTACGCCGAGCAGACCGCCCCGCTGATCGCCTTCTACGCCGAGAAGGGCGTGCTGGTCGGCATCGACGCGACCGGTCCCGTCGACGACGTGACGGAGCGGGCGATCGCCGCCCTCCGGCCGTTCGCCTGAGGGCGTGTCCCGGATACGCCCTGGCGCCTCCGTGGGGGTCGGTGCGCCGGCAGATGTCCATCGGCTGCGTCGCCCGCCGTATCGTCGCCGTATCGTCGTGTTCGGAGGCGGAACGTGCGTGCGTGGAGAAGGCGGGACCGGATGATCCAGATCAAGACCCCGGACGAGATCGCGCTGATGCGCGAGGCGGGCCTGATCACGCAGCGGGCGCTGGCCGCGATGCGTGCCGCGGTCCGGCCCGGGATCACCACCGGCGAGCTCGACCGCATCGCCGAGGACTCGATCCGGTCCGAGGGCGCGGTGCCCTCGTTCCTCGGCTACCGCGGCTTCACCGGCACGATCTGCGCGTCCATCGACGACGAGGTGGTGCACGGCATCCCGTCCCGCAAGCGCAAGCTGCGCGAGGGCGACATCATCTCGCTCGACTGCGGCGCGATCTTCGAGGGCTGGCACGGCGACTCCGCCGTCACCGTCGGGGTCGGCGCGATCCGCCCGGAACACCAGCAGCTCATCGACGTGACCGAGCAGGCGCTGTGGGCCGGACTGGCCGCGGCGGTCACCGGGGGCCGGCTGACCGACATCAGCGCGGCGGTGGAGGCCTCGATCCGGTCCCACCCGCACCACTACGGGATCGTCGACCACTACGGCGGCCACGGCATCGGCACCGAGATGCACCAGGACCCGCACGTGCTCAACTACGGGCGGGCCGGGCGCGGGCCGCGGCTGGTGCCGGGGCTGGCGCTGGCGATCGAACCGATGGTCACCCTGGGCGGCCCCGACACCAGGGAACTGCCCGACGGCTGGACGGTCGTCACCACCGACGGGTCGTACGCGGCGCACTGGGAGCACACCGTGGCGATCACCGAGGACGGCCCCTGGGTGACCACGGCCGAGGACGGCGGGTTCGCCCGGCTGGCGGAGCTCGGCGTGAAGGTGGCGCAGCGGGCATGAGTACGTCAGCCTCCTCCGGTGACGGCTCGATCCGGGCCGGCAACGCCGACCGGGAACGGGTCGTCGCGCAGCTGAACGCGGCGTTCTCGGAGGGCCGGCTGGACGTGGCCGAGCTCGACGAGCGGGTGGCGGCGGCGTACGCGGCGAAGACGCTGGGCGAGCTGGTGCCGCTGACCGCGGACCTGCCGGTGGGGCAGCAGGCGGGCCGGTCGGCCGCATCGGTGGCGCGTGCGTACCGCGTCCCGGCGCCCACCGGTGCGCCGAGCCCGGCGGTGCGCTGGGCGCCGGTGACCGGCGCGCTCGGCCTGTTCCTGGTCAACGTGGTGATCTGGGGGGCGATCTCGCTCGGCACCGGCGAACTCATCTACTTCTGGCCGATCTGGACGGCGATCCCGCTGGCGCTCGCGCTGGTCGGGATGATCGCCGGGGCCGGCGATGCCCGCGACCGCCGCAACCGGGACCGGCGCCGGGACAGGTAGGGCCGTTTTTGCCGATCGTCCTGCGCCTGCGTACACTGAGATGTCGGCGCTCGCGCCGTCTTCCGCTGTGCTGTGGCCGCATCAGTCGAAGACGCCCTCGCGCAGCCAGCGCCACACCGGAGTAGACGAGTAGTTAGCGGAGGATATGCCGAAGAAGGACGGAGCCATCGAGGTCGAGGGTCGCGTCGTCGAGCCTCTTCCCAACGCGATGTTCCGGGTCGAGCTGTCCAACGGACACCGGGTTCTCGCCCACATCAGCGGCAAGATGCGCCAGCACTACATCCGGATCCTCCCCGAGGACCGGGTCGTGGTGGAGCTCTCGCCGTACGACCTGTCCCGCGGGCGCATCGTCTACCGCTACAAGTAAGCCAGTCCGCTGGCCCCGCGGCCGGCACCACCGAGGAGAAACACGGCCGTGAAGGTCAACCCGAGCGTCAAGCCGATCTGCGACAAGTGCAAGGTCATCCGCCGGCACGGTCGCGTCATGGTGATCTGCGAGAACCTGCGCCACAAGCAGCGCCAGGGCTGAGCAGAGTCACCAGCCAGTAATTCGCCTCCCACCTGGGTCCGCGCCAGCGGAGTCCAGGCCACCCCCGGTCGGAGGCCGGGGCCCACGCCCGGGCGGGCGCGGGTCGGGACGGCGGCAGACCTCCGCGAGCAGAAGGAGTCCCGCCCGCATGGCACGCCTGTCCGGCGTCGACCTCCCCCGCGAGAAGCGGATGGAGATCGCGCTGACCTACATCTACGGGATCGGCAAGACCCGCTCGCACCAGACTCTCGCTGCCACCGGCGTGAGCCCGGACCTGCGGGTCCGCGACCTGTCCGACGAGGACCTGGTCCGGCTGCGCGACCACATCGAGGCCAACTACCGGGTCGAGGGCGACCTGCGCCGCGAGGTGGCCCAGGACATCCGCCGCAAGATCGAGATCGGCAGCTACCAGGGCATCCGGCACCGCCGCGGCCTGCCGGTGCACGGCCAGCGCACCAAGACCAACGCGCGCACCCGCAAGGGACCGAAGAAGACCATCGCCGGCAAGAAGAAGGCCGGACGGAAGTAGGAGACGCCAGACATGCCTCCCAGGGCTCGTACGGCCGCCGGCGTCAAGAAGGTCCGGCGCAAGGAGAAGAAGAACGTCGCCCACGGGCACGCCTACATCAAGAGCACGTTCAACAACACGATCGTGACCATCTGCGATCCGCTGGGGAACGTGATCTCCTGGGCGTCCTCGGGCCACGTCGGGTTCAAGGGCTCCCGCAAGTCGACCCCGTTCGCCGCGCAGCTCGCGGCCGAGAACGCCGGCCGCAAGGCGCAGGAGCACGGCATGCGCCGGGTCGACATCTTCGTCAAGGGCCCCGGTGCCGGCCGGGAGACCGCGATCCGCTCGCTGCAGGCGACCGGCCTCGAGGTCGGTCAGATCCAGGACGTCACCCCGCAGCCGCACAACGGCTGCCGCCCGCCGAAGCGGAGGCGGGTGTGAGCGAGCACCGCCCGGCGCCGTTCCCCGCCGCGCCGCACACCATCCTCGCCGCCCGCTCGACGCCGCGTCCCCGGGCCTGAGAAGGAGAGTACGAATTCATGGCCCGTGACACTGGTGCCGACTGCCGCCGCTGCCGGCGGGAGAAGATGAAGCTGTTCCTCAAGGGCAGCAAATGCCTGTCCGCGAAGTGCCCGATCGAGATCCGGCCGTACCCGCCGGGTGAGCACGGCCGCGGCCGCACCAAGGACTCGGAGTACCTGCTCCAGCTGCGCGAGAAGCAGAAGGCCCGCCGGGTGTACGGCGTGCTGGAGAAGCAGTTCCGGGGCTACTACGCCGAGGCCAACCGCAAGACCGGCCGCACCGGCGAGGTGCTGCTGCAGATCCTCGAGTCGCGTTTGGACAACGTGGTCTACCGCGCCGGCTTCGCCCCGTCCCGGGACGCCGCCCGGCAGCTCGTCCGGCACGGCCACTTCCTGGTCAACGGCAAGAAGGTGGACATCCCGTCCTACCGGGTGTCCCCGAACGACATCGTCGAGGTGCGCGAGAAGTCGCGCGAGCTGACCCCGTTCGTGATCGCGCAGGCCCAGGCCGGCTCCCGGCCGGTGCCGGCGTGGCTCGAGGTCATCTCGTCCCGGCTGCGCATCCTCGTGCACTCCCTCCCGGCCCGGCAGGTCATCGAGACGCCGGTCCAGGAGCAGCTCATCGTCGAGTTCTACAGCAAGTAGGACTCCCGTTCTGGCCGTCATATAGCGGGCGGCCCGGAAGGACACGCACCACATGCTGATCACTCAGCGCCCCACCCTGACCGAGGAGCAGATCTCCGAATACCGCTCCCGGTTCACCATCGAGCCGCTGGAGCCCGGCTTCGGCTACACGCTCGGCAACTCGCTGCGCCGCACGCTGCTGTCCTCCATCCCGGGGGCGGCGGTCACCTCGCTGCGCATCGACGGCGTCCTGCACGAGTTCACCACCGTGCCGGGCGTCAAGGAGGACGTCACCGACCTCATCCTCAACCTCAAGGAGCTGGTGGTCAGCTCCGACGCGGACGAGCCGGTGACGATGTACCTGCGCAAGCAGGGCCCCGGTGAGGTCACCGCCGCGGACATCGCGCCGCCGGCCGGCGTCACCGTGCACAACCCCGACCTGCACCTGGCGACCATCAACAAGAAGGGCCGCCTGGAGATCGAGCTGGTCGTCGAGCGCGGCCGCGGGTATGTCCCGGCGACCCAGAACAAGCAGCCCGGCCAGGAGATCGGCCGCGTCCCGGTGGACTCGATCTACTCGCCGGTGCTCAAGGTCACCTACCGGGTGGAGGCCACCCGCGTCGAGCAGCGCACCGACTTCGACAAGCTCGTCGTCGACGTCGAGACCAAGCCGTCGATCCTGCCCCGGGACGCGATGGCGTCCGCGGGCAAGACGCTGGTCGAGCTGTTCGGGCTGGCCCGCGAGCTCAACGTCGACGCCGAGGGCATCGAGGTCGGCCCGTCCCCGCAGGAGCAGGAGAACCTGGCCAACTTCTCGATGCCGATCGAGGAGATGGAGCTGACGGTCCGCTCGTACAACTGCCTCAAGCGGGAGGGCATCCACACCGTCGGCGAGCTGATCTCGCGCAGCGAGGCGGACCTGCTCGACATCCGCAACTTCGGGGCCAAGTCCATCGACGAGGTCAAGATGAAGCTCGCGCAGATGGGCCTGGCACTCAAGGACAGCCCGCCCGGGTTCGATCCGTCGCACGTCGTGGACACCTACGGCACCGACGACTACGACAACGCCGGCGACTCGGACTACGCCGAGACCGAGCAGCTCTAGACAGCCACTTTTTCGACTGGGAGAACAGCCGTCATGCCTCAGCCCACCAAGGGCCCCCGCCTCGGCGCCGGGCCGGCGCACCAGCGACTGATGCTGGCGAACCTGGCGACGTCCCTGTTCGAGCACGGCTCGATCACCACCACCGAGGCCAAGGCCAAGCGGTTGCGCCCGCTGGCCGAGCGCCTGATCACCTTCGCCAAGAAGGGCGACCTGCACGCGCGGCGCCAGGTGATGACGGTGGTGCGGAACAAGGACGTCGTGCACGCGCTGTTCGCCGAGATCGGACCGCGGTACGCGCAGCGGCCGGGCGGCTACACCCGGATCATCAAGGCCGGCCCGCGCAAGGGCGACAACGCGCCGATGGCGGTCATCTCGCTGGTCGAGGGGCTGACCGTGGCCCAGGAGGCGGTCGGCGAGGCGGAGCGGGCGCGTGGCACCCGGTTCCAGTCCCGCCGGGCGCGGACCAGGGCCGCCGGGGCGACCGGGGCTGCCGCTGCGACCGCGCCGGGGTCGGCCGAGGCGGCCGAGGCGTCGGCGGCGACGGCCGACGAGGCCGCTCCGGTCGAGGCCGACGCCGCGACGGACACCGAGGTCGCCGACACCACCGAGGCCACCGAGGCTGAGGACACGGCTGAGGACACGGCTGAGGACGAGACCGAGGCCGAGGACGGCTCGCTGGCCGAGGCGCTCGACGCCGAGCCGTCCGACGAGGACGAGGACACCGCCGGCAAGGCCTGAGGTGCCCGCACCGTACGACGACGAGCCCGCCGCTCCCCCCGGGGACGGCGGGCTCGTCCGTGTCCGGCTCGCGATCGCCTACGACGGCGGCGGGTTCTCCGGCTGGGCCGCCCAGCCCGGCCGGCGGACCGTGCAGGGCGTGCTGGAGGAGGCGCTGGCCCGGCTGCTGCGGATGCCGGTGGCGCTCACCG
>Ga0308175_100001163_pt1 | contig 17643 bp, 12 predicted proteins | sample PhyCR1_3_FD_203893 | JGI IMG/M metagenome (GOLD analysis project Ga0308175, IMG submission 203893) | Soil microbial communities from UC Gill Tract Community Farm, Albany, California, United States - DLSLS.C.R1 | ecosystem: Environmental > Terrestrial > Soil > Agricultural land | place: USA...
GGAACGTTTGCGAAGGTCTGGCTCGATCCTGACGGAGTGACTTGGTATATGACTCCGGCCTCGCCAGACGTAACATAAAGGTTTCCAGCCGGTGCGATCGCGATGTTCTCGAGCACCGTGCCTACCGGGTAAGTCGCGATTGTTTCCGCGCGCAGCCCCAATGCGCAAAGCCATACCGCGATTACCAAATCAGAAGATCGTTTCATCTCAACTCTCCTTTGGACCGGAGCAGATTTCCGGACCCAGGTCGAAGGTACATCGCCCAACGCTCCAATTGGTGTCACGGGCGACTCATTTGAGGTAAATTCCGATCTCACCAGCTAAGTCCGTGAAACCAGAAGTGCCGATCTCAAGGCGCGAAGCTGTGTTAGACTGCCGGACACTCGTTACGCAGCCATGAACCTGGAGGCACGCTCGTCTTCGCGGTATGTCTTCGGCCCATTCGAGGCCGATCACGCGACTGGCGAGCTACGCAAAAGCGGAGTTCGGATCCGTCTCCCGGGTCAGCCGTTCCAGATCCTCCTCGTCTTGTTGGAGAATGCGGGCGAGATTGTCAGTCGCGAGTATCTACGAGAGCGTATCTGGGGTCAAGGAACGTTTGTCGACTTTGAGCATGGCCTCAACGCCGCGGTCAACAGACTAAGGCGAGCGCTCGGTGACTCCGCCGAATCACCACGCTATATCCAAACCGTGACCGGCTGCGGCTACCGATTTGTCGGCACCCTGGAGCCTCAGTCCGTCGAGGTTCCCGCCGAGCCTCCTTCGTCCGAAACCGAGGAGCTTACCGGGCCGGCGCTGAAGAATTCCGAGCCGGTACGTAAGAGGATGACCTTCTGGATTGCTGCAGGCTTTGCACTGGTCATCGTCCTCGTGGGCTCCCTTTCGGTGTTGCGGGCGGTGAATCACGAAACCGATGCAGTCGCGCTCGGGAACAGGAGAACGGTGGTCCTCGGCTCAATCAGCAATACCACTGGTCATCCCGGGCTGAGCAACACGATCCGGTCGGCACTCGCGGCGGAACTGCACAAGTCCGCGAACCTCGAGGCTCTGCCTGAAACCCGCGTCCGAGCTGCCCTTCGGCATATGCGCCGGCTGCCTGATACCGCTCTGGTGCCGGAACTTGCGCGCGAAGTGTGCGAACGCGCGGGGTCGGCCGCCCTGATGGAAGGCGCGATCGACGCGCTCGGAACACAGTTGCTGGTGAAAGTGCGAATGGTTAACTGTGGAACAGGATACGTTCTCTTCGAAAAGCAAAGCGAGATCGAAGGGGAGGAGCGTGTCTTGCCCGCACTTCGGGAGCAACTACGAGATTTGAAATCGTACTTGCGCCGAGTGCAACTTCCATCGGAGCCGACGCTGCCGGAACTTACTACGGTCTCTCTCGAAGCGCTGAAGTCTTACGATGCGGGTCTGAAGCTGCTCTTTTCCACGGGCGGAGCTGACGCTCTGCCGCTCTTTCAGCGAGCAGTAGAACTCGATCCTGAATTTGCGTATGCGCACTCGCATCTAGGCCGTGTGTATGCCGATATCGGGGAGACCGCTCTTGGTGTCCAAAGCATCACGAGAGCTTACGAGTTACTTGACCGAGTAAGCGAGGCCGAGAACTTTTTCATCACCTATAACTACCTTCGGAGCGTCAAGCGTAACCTCGAGTTATGTCGTCGAACGTGTGAATCGTGGATACGGGCGTTCCCGGACGATGTTGGTCCGCATGCGTTTCTGTCCGCTTTTACTTCTCAAGGCTCAGGGCAGTATGAGAGGGCGATTTACGAAGGCCGGAAGACGATCGCTATGGCGCCTAATCACGGAATTGCTTACGTGAACGTTGCATCCGCCCTCCTCTCACTCAATCGACTGACCGAATTGGAAGCGATGCTTGCCGAGGCTGCCAAGCGGAAATTCGATCTTGCTGAACTGTCTTTGTTTCGTTATTTCCTTGCATTCTTGCGCAATGACGAATCGGCCATGCAGCGCGAATCCGCCGAGCGGCGGGGTAAAGGCGAGGGGCAGGGATGGTTTCGCTACCAGGAGGCACTGACACTCGGTTATCACGGGCGTGTAAGAGAGTCGAGGAACCTTGCTACACAAGCTGTAGATCTCGCGAAGCAAGCTGGCCTGGTCGAGCGAGCCGCGGGATTTGAGGGTGGTATGGCGATTTTGAACGCACTCGTCGGCAATGTTACGGAGGCGAGGCGCACCGCAGAAGCAGCGCTCCACATCGCTCGCGGGCGAGATGCAGATTATGGTCCAGCATTTGCTCTGGCGCTGGTCGGTCGGTCCGCTGAAGCCGAGAGACTAACGAACGAGTTGGAACGCCGTCACCCGGAAGATACGCCCGTTCGCTTCAAATACCTGCCTTCTCTGCGAGCGCTATTGGCCTTGAATCGTAAACAACCGCATCTCGCTGTCGATCTGTTGCCCGCCGGTGGTGCCTATGAGCTAGCCGCGACTGGCACGTCGTTCGACTTCTTCTATGGGCTCTTCTATCCAACGTACGTCCGAGGTCTCGCGGACCTGGAACTCCGCCGCTACGCGGAGGCGATCTCGGCATTTGGAGTCATTCTTGACCACCCTGCTCTAGTTCTCAACGACCCGATCGGGCCGTTTGTACATCTGCAACTCGCCCGAGCGCTCAGCGCCAATGGCGAACGAGAAAAGGCTAAAGAGGCGTATGGCGACTTTTTCGAGATGTGGAAAGATGCGGATTCTGAGCTGCCGGTCCTGTTGCAGGCCAAATCGGAATTTGCAAAGCTAACCTGATCGCAACCACAGCCTAAGCCCACGTCTCCTTCACATCGTCGAGCTTGCGGTTCAGGTAAGTCGCCGCGCTAATCAGCGCGAGATGAGTCAAAGCTTGAGGGAAGTTGCCGAGGTGCTCGCCACTACTTCCGAGCTGTTCCGAATAAAGCCCGAGGTGATTGGCATAACCGAGAGTGGTATCGAAAAGAAGGCGAGCTTTCTCGAGCTGTCCTGCCCTCGCCAGACACTCAACCAGCCAAAACGAACATGCAGTGAAGCTCCCTTCTCCTCCGTAGATGCCATCGCTGCCCGGCGGGTACCTGAACACCAAACTATCCTCGGTCAATTCTTTCTGGATGCGCTCAAGTGTTGAGAGCCAACGCGGGTCAGTGGGACTGATATAGCGAAGCATCGGCATCAGGAGCAGAGCAGCATCGAGCCTCTTCTCGCCTTTGACCTGCACGAACGACTGCAACTCGTCATCCCAGAAGTTATCGAGAATATCTGCGTCAATCTTGCGCCGGATTTCCAACCACTCTGTGATAGGCGCGTCCAAAGAACGTTTCTGCGACAAGCGAATGACCCGGTCGAATGCGACCCAGCACATCAGACGCGAGTGAAGAAAGTGTTTCCGACCGGCCCGGAATTCCCAGATGCCTTCATCTTCGCGGTCCCAGTTATCCCGCAGCCAATCCATGACTCTCATCACTCGTTGCCAGCCCTCTTTCGAGATCCCCGAGGAATACTTGTTCGATAGATAAACAGCATCCATGATCTCGCCATAGATATCGAGCTGAAGTTGTTCGGTGGCGCGGTTGCCGATACGAACGGGCCGTGATTGGCCGTAGCCCGAGAGATGAGTCAGTTCGATTTCTTCCAGGTGATTGCCGCCGTCCGGCCGATAAACGACGCGGAGCGGACCATCGTGACCCTCTTGTTTGAGCCCGTCTGTCAGTCGCTCGCGTAGCCAGTGGGTGTAACTGTGAATTTCACCCGAGAGTCCCAGCCGGACAAGAGCGTAAAGGCAAAAGGAACAGTCTCGCAGCCATGTGTAGCGGTAATCCCAATTGCGGGTGCCTCCGACTTCTTCCGGTAGTCCAAACGTGACCGCCGCCACCGTAGAACCATGCTCCTGTGAGAAGAGCAGCTTCAAGACGAGAGCTGAGCGGTTGACTATCTCGCGCCAGCGTCCCTTATAGGTCGATTGTGCGATCCAGTCTCGCCAGAAGCGGGAAGAGGCTCTAAAGCAATGTTCAATGGCCTCGGCATTGAGAAAGTCGGACGAATCCAACTCGTGTTCGGGAACTGCCCCGAAGGCAAACGCTGCGGTTTCGCCCTTCTGGAGCGTGAAATCTGCCACTGCATCTTGACCCTCGATAGCGAGCGGCACTGTGGCGTGAAGTGCCAGGGAGGGTAGATCGTCCCCTTCGGGGTGAAACCAAACTGCATTTCCGCGTTTGCAGATGTCGTGTTTGCGACGCGCATAGTCGAATCGAGGAGCGCACCGCAATTTCAATCGAACTGGACCCTTCACGACCTTGACCTTACGAATGATCTGATGAGCGTACGCAGATTGCGAGCTTCCGTCCTCGTCGAGAGGCATGAAGTCGATCAACTCTACAACCGCATCCCTGGAAAGATAACGTGTGAGCAGAATGTTAGTGTCCGGGAGGTATAGTTGCTTCAAACGGACGTCTTCGAGCTGGGGCTCAACTCGGAAGAAGCCACCTCTATCCTGGTCCAGTAGAGATGCGAACACGCTCGGCGAATAAAAATGGGGGAAGCAGTAGAAGTCGATCGTTCCATCAAGTGAGACCATTGCGGCCGATCTCATGTTGCCGATGACACCGTGATTCTCTATTGAGTCGCTCGAGGCGCAGATATTCAAAACGCAAAACCCCCACTCCAGCGTAGAACGACGAGAACCGGGCGGGCCGTCGGTGTTGACACGAGCGCCGGTTCCATCTATTCTGACTAGTTTGAATCGCCTTTCGAAATCGAAGTCCGATACACTCCGTACGGCTGCGGATCGTGATTTATATTCGGGCTTGATCAGACTCCATGTACTGCATCACGCGGTAGAGCGCCCGATCTTCGGTCTCGGCATGATGGAGGAATTGGAGAGGCATGGTTACAAGATCAGCGCCGGCAGTTTGTATCCGCTGCTGCAGAATCTGGAGGGCAAGGGATATCTACGATCCGAAGCGCACCGCAGTGGCAAATCGCTCCGACGGGTTTATCGGGCGACACCGCTTGGGCGTAAGGCTTTGAGCGCGGCTAAACGGAAGGTTCGAGAACTCTTTCATGAACTCATTGAGGGCGACTGAGTCGATGTCAAACAGAACCGCGCTCGGCTGGTGTCTGTCGCTGGTCCTCGCGCCGTATCTGGTTTCCCCCCTCAGGGCAGCAGACCCGCAAAATCCCACTCCTTCTTCGATCACGTTGTCGGCGGCGGTTCAAACTGCGGTGAAGAACTACCCTTCCATCCGCGTCTCGCAAGATCAAGTCGTAGCAGCCGCTGCTGCGATCCGATTAGCCCGCACAGCGTACCTGCCGAAGGCCGATGCATTCGCGCAATTCAACCGCGCGACAAGGAACAATGTTTTTGGGATGATCCTGCCTCAGAGCACACTCCCTTCCATTTCGGGACCGGTGATCGGTTCGAACAATCTTGTATCGGTTTGGGGAAGCGCTGTCGGTGCTCTTGTGAGTTGGGAGCCATTCGACTTCGGTTTGCGGAACGCGGAAGTGCAAGCTGCCGATGCCACACGTTCGAGGTTCCGGGCTGCCATGCACCGGACCGAGTATGAGGTTGCGGTTGCGACAGCGGACGCTTATCTCACCGTTGTGGCTGCACAGGAGACGGTACGCGCGGCGCAGGCCGGAGTCGAACGTGCTCGCACCGTCGCTACCGCGATCACGGCCCAGGTGAACGCCGAACTGCGGCCGGGAGCGGATCAGTCACGTGCGGAAGCCGAGTTGGCGGCCGCTTCCACCGAGCTGATTCAGGCCCAGCAAGCGGTTGACGTTTCCCGTACCACCTTGGCCCAGTTCACCGGCGCCGATCTCTCGCAAGCTGAACTGAACCCTGAAGGTCTCCTTCGGCCTCCGCCTCAAGCCACGGAAGTTTCGTCGGCTGAGAAAACTGACCGTAATCCCGTTCTTCTCGAACAGACTGCCGCGATCGAAGAAGCCCGGGCACAACTCCGATCCCTGGAGCGTACATACTTCCCACGTTTCTTTTTGCAAGGGGCCGCTTTCGGCCGCGGGTCCGGCGCGGAAGTCGATGGGACTCGGCTGGGCGGTCTCAATGGGCTTGCTCCAAATGTTCAGAACTATGCAGTGGGGCTCAGCGTGACGTTCCCGATTTTGAGTCTTCCTGCGCTCCGCGCCCGTGAGGAATCCCAGAACGCCACCATTCGAGCACAGGAAGCTCGATCGGAGCAAATCAAGCGTGAATTAAGCGCGCGATGGAATCGTGCAGTTGCAACGTTGAACGGCGCGCGACGGGTTGCCCTGAATACACCGATCCAGGTCTCATCGGCGCGGACGGCGTCGCAGCAGGCCACTGCACGGTACGAAGCCGGTCTGGCAACGATTGCCGAAGTGGCGGATGCCCAACGTCTGCTCACTCAGGCCGAGATCGATGATGCGTTGGCGCGCTTGAATGTCTGGCGCGCGCTTCTCGAAATCGCAACCGCCGCCGGGGATGTGAGACCGTTTATTGCGGAGGCAAGCCGGTAGATCTCTCGCCTGGTCGAAACAGCATGCGTCTTGTTTTAGGAGCCTTAACCCGGCCGTTTACCGTCCTAGCGATTCTGCTCGCCATCGTGCTTTGTGCGGGATTGGCGCTGAAGCGGATGCCGGTCGACATTTTCCCCCAGGTGGGTGATCCCGCAATCTATGTCGCCCAGCCGTATGGCGGGATGGACCCAGCGCAGATGGAAGGGTACTTAACTTATTATTACGAGTATCACTTCCTGTACATCACAGGAATCGATCGCGTCGAGAGCCGGAGCATTCAGGGCGCTGCTCTGATGAAGCTGGTCTTCCACCAGGGCACGAATATGGCGCAAGCTATGGCCGAAACGATTGGCTATGTCGATCGCGCTCGCGCTTTCATGCCGCCCGGAACCGTCCCACCATTCATCACACGGTTCGACGCGGGCAGCGTTGCCGTCGGCCAGCTCATTTTCAGTAGTGCGACACATACACAGGGCGAGTTACAGGACTTCGCGCTCAACCGCGTGCGTCCGCTCTTTGCCACGCTTCCCGGTGTCTCGGCCCCGCCTCCGTTCGGGGGTAACCAGCGAACCATCGTGATCACGTTGAATCCGGACAAGCTGCAGCAATACCAGATTTCGCCGAATGAAGCGATTTCGGCCGTCAGCAAATCAACGCTGGTCATGCCTTCGGGGAACATGTACACCGGTAATCTCGAACGCATCGCACGAACGAATGCCGCTCTGGGCGGAAATCTTTCCGATTTGCTTTCTACTCCGATTCGTCCGGTGTCGGGCACGACGGTTTACTTGCGGGATATCGGAACGATCGAGAATGGAACGGACATCGTAACCGCCTACGCGCACGTGAACGGAAAACGAACCGTTTACATTCCGGTGACGAAGCGCGCTGATGCCTCCACGTTAGCCGTCATCTCAGCAGTGAAGCAGTCGATACCAAGCTTTAAGAGCGTAGTTCCTGGCGACGTGGACGTTCGACTCGAGTTCGATCAATCGGTCTTCGTCGCCAATTCGATACGAGGACTGATCATCGAGGCATTGCTCGGGGCGGTGCTTACGGCGTTGATGGTATTTCTTTTCCTCCGGGATTGGCGAAGCGCTCTGATTGTCGTGGTCAATATTCCGTCGGCCATTTTGGCTGCCGTTGTCATGCTTTGGACAACGGGCCAGACGATCAACATCATGACCCTGGGGGGACTTGCCCTTGCCGTGGGAGTTCTGGTCGATGAAGCGACTGTGGAGATCGAAAACATCCACACACAAGTGCACAGCGGCGTTTCCCGCGCACGGGCCATTGTCCATGCATGCAGCCGTACCGCTTTGCCGCGCTTACTATCTATGTTGTGCGTGGTCGCTGTACTGGTTCCATCACTATTTATGGCTGGCGTCGGAAGGCAGCTCTTCGTTCCCTTGTCACTCGCTGTAGCGTTCTCCGTATTAGCGTCTTACCTGCTCTCGAGCACCTTGGTTCCCGTCCTTTCCGCCTGGTTGCTTCGGGAGCGCAGGAGCGACGAAAAAGACAGCAACTTATTCGATCGGTTCAGGAAGGTATACGACCGATATTTGACAAAGGCGCTAGCCTTCCGCGTTCCGCTCGTCCTCGCCTACCTTGTGATCGCAGCCGTCGGGCTTTGGCTGATTCCACATCACCTGGGAACGGAGATCTTTCCGGAGGCGGATGCCCGGTTGATGCGGATTCGCCTACGTGCGCCCACGGGGACTCGAATCGAACAAACAGAACGGATCGTGCTTCGAGCACTCGACGTCATCAAACGCGAAGTTGGAGCCCAAGAAGTAGAGATTACGAGCGATTTCGTGGGTGTGGTTCCCTCCAGCTATCCGGTCGATCTCATTCATCTGTTCACCAGTGGCCCCGAAGAAGCATTGATCCAGGTTGCGACCAAGCCGGGTGCTCCGGTTGGAGAGGGGTTGCGTGAGAGGCTTCGGGAAAGTCTGAAGCGGTCACTCCCCGAGTGCCGTGTGTCCTTTGAAGCCGGCGATATCGTTAGCCAGGTCATGAGTTTCGGGTCGCCCACTCCGATTGAGGTTGCAGCCCAGGGCATCAGCTTGCAGGAGGATTACAGGTATTTGGGGAAGATTGGAGAGGAATTGAAGAAGCTTCCGTTCCTTCGTGACCTTCAGCGCGCGCAAGCCTCCGACTTTCCTACGCTCGATATTACTGTGGATCGTGATCGCGCCGGCCAACTTGGATTAACCATGCAGGATGTTACCCGGTCAGTCGTCCCGGCGACATCATCTTCACGATTCATTCAACCGAACTACTGGCGTGACCCGACCTCTGGAAATGCCTTCCAGATTCAACTCGAGATACCGCAGAATCGGATTCAAAGCGTACGGGACGTCGGCAATATCCCCGTCATGACGGGCCAGACGCCAACAAGACTGACCGATATCGCTGGTTTCAAACTGGGCACTATGCCGGGTCTCATCGAGCGTTTCAACGGGCAGCACGTTGCGAGCTTAACGGCCAACATTCACGGACTCACACTAGGAGAAGCTTCCGGCAAACTGCGGGAGGCCCTGGCGCGGGTCGGTAAGCCGCCGAAAGGCGTCACAGTGAAGGTTCGGGGTGAAATCCCCGCCTTGGAGGAAACATTCACAGGGCTACGAACAGGTCTGATTCTTGCCATCACCGCCGTATTTCTTCTGCTGTGCGCCAGCTTCCAATCGATCCGGCTTGCGCTTTCGGTCCTGTTAACGATCCCTGCCGTGCTGTGTGGCGTGTTGCTGGCCTTGCTGCTTACATCTACCAGTCTCAATGTGCAGTCATTTATGGGGGCGATTATGGCGATCGGCATTGCGGTCGCGAACTCGATTTTGCTCGTGACGTTTTCCGAACGGGCTCGGGTCGAGGGCAAGGGCAGCGTCGATGCTGCTCACGACGGTGCATCGAGCCGGTTCCGTGCGATCGTCATGACCGCTTCGGCAATGATCATCGGCATGGTACCAATGGCCATGGGTCTGGAAGGCGGCGCGCAATCAGCTCCACTTGCCCGAGCCGTTATCGGCGGGCTGGTTCTTTCTACCTTCGCAACACTGACGGTCCTTCCGGCCTTCTACTCCCTATTTCAGAGAAAAGTCGCGACTACCTCGCCGTCTCTCAATCCGATGGATCCCCAGAGCAGATACTATGAAGCTCATTAGACGGTTGGTTGTCATTCTGTTGCTGCCTGTTCTTTACGTGAGCGGGGCAGGAGGGATTCAACTCGCTCCAGTTGTGTCCAAACCGCTTTCAGAATCCATTGAGCTCCCGGGGGAACTGCAAGCGTTTCAGATCGTCTCGCTGAGTGCGAAGATCCGGAGCTATGTACGCGAGGTTCTCGTCGACCGGGGAAGCATCGTGCGGCAAGGCCAGATTCTGTTGGAACTGAGCGCACCCGAAATGGATGCACAGATCGCAGAAGCGCAGTCAAAAGTTCAAGCGGCTGCGGCCGATCGCCTCCAGGCGGAAGCACAATTAACAGCCGTTCAAAGCACGTACGACCGGATGAGGAAAGCGGCCGAGACCCCGGGTGCGATTGCCGGCAACGACCTGGTTCTTGCGGGGAAGCAAGTCGACTCCGGCCGTGCCTTAGTGCAATCGAGGCGTGAGGCCGAAACGGCTGCCCAATCACTCCTTCGCTCTCAAAAGGAACTCGAAGATTACCTCCACATACGTGCTCCGTTTAGCGGAGTCATCAGCGAGCGCCTGGTTCATCCGGGTGCCCTGGTCGGTTCCGGGACAGATATGCCACTTCTCGTGTTGCAAGAAGTGGCCCGCTTGCGTCTGGTGGTGCCCGTACCGGAAGAAGATACCGGCGCAATCAGGAAAGGCGGCCGAGTGACCTTTCACGTCACGTCGGCTCCGGGACGTTCGTATCGCGGCACAATCTCCCGCATTGCGCACGCGCTCGATGCGAAGACGCGCACCATGGCGGTGGAACTGGATGTGCTCAACAGAGACGGTTCCCTCGCGCCGGGCATGTATCCCTCCGTTACGTGGACTCTGCACAGCCGCGGGGCTTCGCTGTTCGTGCCCAAAACCGCTGTTGTAACGACTAGCGAGCGAACATTCGTGATCCGTGATGAAGGCGGGCGAGCCGAGTGGGTAAACGTGGTGAAAGGCGTAGCGCAGGGTGATTCCGTTGAGGTAAGTGGGAATCTGCACGCGGGTGACAAAGTCGTAGCGCGTGCTACCGATGAAATGCGCGAGGGAACGACAATTGACTAGGGGGGCGTTCTTGCTCTCCAGCTCAAATTGACTTATGGCAATAATCGACGAACTCGAAAAACGAAAACGCGGTGTGACGGATGCTCCCGTGCTCGATGTCATTCTGCGCCGATGGAGTCCCCGTGCATTCGATGCAAAGACGGTCAGCGATTCTGACCTGACCACCCTTTTCTCTGCTGCTGCCTGGGCGGCCTCATCCTTCAATGAGCAGCCGTGGCGTTTTCTCGTGGGCAGGAAAGGCGATGAAACGTGGACGAGAATCTTCAATGCACTCACACCTGCGAATCAGGGCTGGACAAAGGCTGCGCCTGTTCTCTATGTCGCCCTGGCGAACAAAAATTTCAGCCATAACGGCTCGGCGAACCGCGTCGCTGTGCATGATGTAGGCGCCGCCTGCGCCACTCTGTCGTTGCAAGCCACTGCGCTCGGACTCCACACCCACGGGATGGCTGGATTCGATCCTCAAGTGCTCAGAGACTCTTTCGGAATCCCAGATGACTTCGATCCGATATCGTGCTGGGCCTTGGGCTATCTTGGGGACCCTGAAACACTACCGGAGAAATATCGAAAATCTGAATTGGAACCCCGTACTCGAAAACCTCTCGAAGCGTTTGTCTTCAAAGAGTGGGGACAAGCATTCCAGCTATAACTTCGACGGAAGCCAGGGTGTCGAGGCATATTAGTCCTCGATCCTTGCTCGCTCCGGGCATATCTCACATTGTGAGGATTCTTCGATGCGTTCAGTTGTTGTCCTGCTAGCGGTCGCAGCTACGCAGTCTTTGCCAGTCCGGGGCGCGGAATTTGATTTGCCTGCTTCACCTTCAACCGTCGCATGGGGTTACTACTCCTCGAATGTGAAGCCGGCCCTGACCATTCACTCGGGCGACACTGTGCGCGTCCATACGCTTTCGACCTGTTCGATCGAGCGCATGGAAGCCGGAGGCGTGCCGCCAAACATCATTCCGCAGTACGATCGCGACATCCATGAACAGGTCAAAGAGAAAGGCCCGGGCGGTCACGTTTTGACCGGGCCGATCGAGATCACCGAGGCTGAACCGGGCGATGTGCTGGAGGTGCAAATCCAAAAAATTGACATTGATGTGCCCTACGCTTGCAATGGTTTTGCTCCCGGTCGGGGTTTTCTTCCGAATGACTTCCCTTATCAGCGAACCAAGGTGATCCCTCTGGATCGTGAACGGATGCTGGCGAGATTTGCGCCGGGCATCAACATTCCCTTGCGTCCTTTCTTCGGCAGTATGGGCGTAGCACTGTCGGCGGCGAAACTGGATAGCGGGCCGCCGTGGATGCACGGAGGAAACATGGATAACAAAGAGCTAGTTGCGGGAACAACTCTCTTCCTGCCTGTTCACGCGAAAGGCGGTTTCTTTGAGGCGGGTGACGGCCATGCTGGGCAGGGAAATGGAGAGGTTGACATTACGGCGCTCGAAACGTGGTTGACTGGAACCTTCAGATTTGTCTTGCACAAGGACCAGCACCTACTTTGGCCGCGAGGAGAGACTCCTACCAGCTACATCTCGATGGGTTTCGATGAAGATCTGAAAAGGGCAGCGGAGATGGCGGTTCGCAACATGATCGATTTCCTTGTGAATGAGAAGCATCTTAGCCGGGATGACGCCTACGCTCTGACGAGCACCGCAGTCGACGTTGACATCACTCAGCTTGTAGACGGTAAGGTCGGGGTACACGCTATTTGTCCGAAGAGTACCTTTGACAGGTAATCACCTAAAACAAAAGTACTACTCAGGCTGGTTATGCCCATGGTATGAATAGAGGCACAGATTCGCTTCCTGAGCCGGTCGCGAGATGAGTTCAAAGCAGTAACTCTATGGCCATATGGACTTGAAGGGCGGCCCCGGCTGGGTAGCAACCGGCACCGGTTCCTCTGACCCAGGAAATTCATCGACCGCAACCGACGCCCAAAGCAGGGCCGAGGAACTGGTCGGTAAACGAGTGCAGATTCAAGCAATTAAGACACTTGGGAGCGCCCGGCTGCTGCATGGACTTACGGGAACAGTTGTGGCGCTCCACCCGATTGCTTCGGGTTGGGTCAAACTCGAACTGGACGAAAATTCCCGTACGCCTCATCGCGATTGGAGCGTTGCAGTGGATCGACTGATCACGATAGATCCGAACGGCCCCGACAAGGATCTGGTCTGAAGCGAGCTCAGTCAATACGCAGCCCGTACTTTTCCATGCGATAAATCAAGGTTTTACGGCTCAGGTCAAGGTACTGTGCGGCCTTGGTCTGATTTCCTCCGCTCCGCTCGAGCGCCTTCACGATGAGTTCCTTCTCCAGAGCTTCCAAACTAATCCCTTCTGGCGGTAGCTGAAGGTTCAGCGTGCCGACACTCGTATGAACCGGTCGCAGGAATTCAGGTAGGTCTGAAAGGGTGATCTCCGAGGCCCGGCTTAGCACGACAATTCGTTCCATAACGTTCTCCAGCTCACGTATGTTCCCCGGCCAGGAGTAACGCGTGAAGTACGACAGGAGGGCGGGGGGGAAATTCAGGTCCGGACGGCCGAGCTTTTTTTTGTTCGATTCAAGAAAATACTTTGCAAGGTCACCAATGTCCTCCAAACGCTCTCTCAGCGACGGAAGCGTCATCGGGATCACCGCAAGACGGTAATAAAGATCCTCGCGGAACTGTCCTGACTGCATCATGCTCTTCAGATTTCGATTCGTCGCCGCGACGATCCGGACGTCAACTTTGACGGGTTCGAGTGCCCCGAGTTTCTCCATTTCGCCTTCCTGGATCAGGCGCAATAGCTTGACCTGGAGTTCGACGGGCAACTCGCCGATCTCATCGAGAAACAGAGTGCCGCCGTCCGCGTTCTCGATTTTTCCGCGTTTGTGTTCGACTGCACCGGTAAACGCGCCTCTTCGATAACCGAAGAGTTCGCTTTCGATGAGATCCTTGGGAATGGCGCCGCAGTTGATGGCGAGAAACGGACGGCCTTTGCGGCGGCTGTTTTGGTGGATGGCTCGCGCGAGCAGTTCCTTACCCGTACCGGTTTCTCCCTGAATGAGAACCGTTGCTTCACTCTGCGCAGCACGGGCCGCTATATCAAGAAGGTTCAGCAATGCCGGCGAGCGCCCGATGATGGCGTCGAATCCGTATTTCGCGTCCAGACTCTCACGGAGCCGGGTCACCTCTTCGACGAGTCTCGTGTGCTCAAGAGCCCGGTCCACTACCAGCGAGAGCTCCGGCACCTGAACTGGCTTGGTCACGTAGTGATATGCGCCCGCCTGCATGGCTTCGACGGCGTTTTCGATGGTTCCAAACGCTGTCATGACGATGACCGCGATCTCCGGCCAGCGCTTGCGTATCTCCCGCAGCAGTTCGACTCCATTCATGCCGGCCATGCGGACGTCTGTAAGCACCAGATGGTAGTCCCCGGTCTCCAGCATCTGCATAGCTTCTTCCCCTCCGTCGGCCACGCGTGTTTCGTAGCCCTGCCGTTGCAACTGGACCTGCATCACACGGCGGAGGCTGACTTCGTCATCGACCACAAGGATTCGGGCTGTCTTCATGCGTCTTCCTTCCCGTCGAGGGGAAGCCGAATAACGAACGAGCAACCTCCGGGCGCATTATTCTCGACGGCGAGGGTCCCACCGTGCTGTTCGACGATCTGATATGCGATCGGAAGTCCCAGCCCCGTCCCGTTTTGTTTGGTGGTGAAAAAGGGATCGAAAACCTCATCTACTCTCTCGGCCGGGATACCCGGTCCGGTGTCTTTTACTCGCAAAAGCAACATGTTTTCGGTTTTTTCCGCTGAAACTGATACCTCTCCGCCACGGGGCATCGCCTGGACGGAGTTGAGCACCAGATTAAGAAGCACTTGTTTCATCTGTTCCGGATCGCATCTAACCGGCGCGATCGTTTCGTCCACAACTCGCCGCAAGGTGACATTGTTTTGAGTTGCGAGCTGACGAATCAAGTTCAGGACAGAGTCCGCCAGAGCAGGGACATCCATCGGGATCATCTCGGGAGGTCGTGGCCGGGCGAATTCCAGAAACTGGGTTACCAAGCCATTCAGGCGCGCTGTCTCCTTGCGGATAATCTCGAGAAATTCAGCAGCGCGCGTAGGGTCAGGCTCGGTTTGCGCCACGTAAGCGGCTCCTTCGATACTAGCGAGCGGATTCCGGATTTCGTGAGCGAGGCCGGCGGACAGGTGGCCGAGGGCGGTCATGCGGGCGGCGCGCTTCAAGTGTTCGACATTATCCTGAAGTTCGCGATAGACCTCTTCCAGTCTTGTTGCTGTCCTGCGCAAGCTTTCCCTTTGCTTCCGCTCCCGTTCAGAAAGCACTCCTGTCAGCACTCCGACCAGGCAGAACATTGTCGCTTCGAGGCATTGATCGATCCAGTCAAAGGGACCAACAGTTGGGTGGCGCAGAAGATAGACAGTGCTCGACAACGCAGCGACGATTGCGCCGCCTCTCCAGCCCAATGACAAGCCCGCCACAATGATCGGGAAGTAGAACACCCGCTGAATCACGTAGTGCCAGTGCTCGGATTCGTCCGGTGTCAGGTATAGGGCTAGAGTATTCAGGGTAAGCGTGACAGCGATCGCAAGAAAGCTCCAGGATGTGATGCGCGGAAATTTGTGAGCCTTCTCGTCGGCGTGTGTCACTCGGCAACCTCATTTCAACATGGCATGCCGCTTTTCAGGCGTCCGCATGGCGCAAGAGGGGCATTCGGGAGCTGGCCCGATTCCATTTCCCTGCGCGCAAACCAAGGGAAACGTAAGAGTTAGCTTGCGTGGCGCGGTTTGGTTCATACCGTGCCATAGAGCAGTAGGAAGTCAACCATCGAAGACAAACATGAAGCAACTCATTGAAGGAATCAAGAAGTTTCGCGATGACGTTTTCCCCGAACACTCTGGGTTGTTCAGCAAACTAGCGTCGGGACAAACGCCGCAGGCACTCTTCATTACGTGTGCCGATTCGAGAATCGTGCCCGACCTGATTACTCAAACCAAGCCGGGCGATCTTTTTATTTGCCGCACTGTGGGCAACCTGGTCCCGCCGCACGGGCATGGCGATGGCGGGGTCGCTTGTGCCATCGAATATGCCGTCACGGTGCTGAATGTTTCGAACGTGATTATCTGCGGCCATTCCGATTGCGGAGCCATGAAAGCGCTTCTCCATCCGGAAACCACAGAGAAGCTTCCGCACACTCGCTCCTGGCTCAGGTTCGGTGAGGCTGCCCGCGAGGTTGTGCGCGGCACTGGTCTGGCTACCTCTGATGCAGAGCAATTGTCGGCTCTGGTCGAAGAGAACGTAGTGGTACAACTCGAACACCTCAAAACGCATCCAGCCGTGGCAGCACGGCTGGCGCGCGGAAAGCTCCAACTTTACGGTTTGGCCTACTCCATCCATGACGGCGAGATCAGCTCTTACGATTCGGCGGCGGAGCGCTTCGTGCCCGTGGACGGAAGACTTGCATCAGCGACGCCTAGGATGCGCGTGATGGCGGCGAGAAAGGAAGTCGCCTGAGTATGGCCACGGAAGTTCTACCCAACCCTACGGAAACCACCGAATCCAACGCCACACAGCCGCAGCGTCCGTCCAGTTTTGGCTCAGACGCTCTTGCATCGCTGGTGGTCTTTTTAGTGGCACTGCCCCTTTGCATGGGGATTGCGATCGCGTCCGGTGTCCCTCCTGCCCTCGGTATCCTGACGGGCATCATCGGCGGCATCATTGTGGGCACCATTAGCGGTTCTCCGCTTCAGGTAAGCGGGCCCGCCGCGGGTCTCTCCGTGATCGTCTTTGAAATGGTCAACAGATTCGGGATAAAGTCACTTGCACCAATTTTGCTTCTGGCAGGTTCACTTCAGCTCATCGGCGGATGGCTGAAGCTTGGTCGCTGGTTTCGTGCCATTTCGCCGGCTGTGGTTTACGGGATGCTTTCGGGTATTGGCATCCTCATCATCGCCGGTCAATTTCACGTGATGGTTGACGATAAGCCTCGACCGTCCGGGGTGGCAAATCTATTAGCCATCCCGGGATCTATCTGGAAAGGGATTTATCCACCTGATGGGACCGTTCACCACATGGCAGCGCTGATCGGCGTCCTGACGCTTGCGTCTATCTTGCTGTGGAACCGATTTAAGCCGAAGAAGCTGAAGGTGCTGCCCGGGTCGCTCGTCGGTGTTCTCGTCGGTACGGTGGCAGCATACGTTCTCCGGCTACCCATTAAGCGCGTCGATCTGCCCGCCAACTTGTTCGAGAGTTTCCAGATCCCCGATGCAGGTGTCCTGGCGCAGATGGCCAATCCGGCTATTATCCTTTCGGCTATAACCATTGCAGTTGTCGCAAGCGCGGAAACTTTGCTTTCGGCGGCTGCGGTTGACCGCATGCACAACGGCCCGCGCGCGCACTACGATCGTGAACTAGGCGCTCAAGGCATAGGGAACGCGCTTTGCGGATTATTCGGCGCTTTGCCGATGACTGGAGTGATCGTGCGAAGCTCCGCAAACGTCAATGCCGGCGCGAAAACAAGACTCTCTGCGATCTTACACGGCATCTGGCTACTGGCACTCGTCTCGCTTTTCCCAAATGTTCTGATGCTGATTCCTACCGCGAGCCTGGCGGCGATTCTGGTCTTCACGGGTTTCAAACTGGTTGAAATCGAACGGATCAAACGCCTCGCGGCATACGGCAAATTCCCGGTGTTCATCTATGCCGCGACCGTGATCGGCATCGTAGGGAAAGATCTGTTGACCGGGGTTTTGATCGGTCTCGCTCTCACCTTGGTCAAGCTCTTATACAAGGCAACCATGCTCCGCGTGGATGTGGTTCAAGTGCCCGGGAACAGTCGCGTGGACGTCACCTTGCATGGAATGGCGACATTCCTCCGCTTGCCGAAGTTATACGAGGTGTTCGACAACCTTCCGCAACAGAGCGTA
>Ga0308175_100001164_pt1 | contig 17643 bp, 10 predicted proteins | sample PhyCR1_3_FD_203893 | JGI IMG/M metagenome (GOLD analysis project Ga0308175, IMG submission 203893) | Soil microbial communities from UC Gill Tract Community Farm, Albany, California, United States - DLSLS.C.R1 | ecosystem: Environmental > Terrestrial > Soil > Agricultural land | place: USA...
GAGATAGACCTGCACCTTGGTGCCAGAGGCGAGCCCGTCGAGAGGGAAGCGGAAGAATTCACGGTCGCTCGAGGCGGCGACATGACCCACGACAAGGGTGTTCTTGTCGATTGTCGGAGCGGTCGCAGGATCGTCGTTCGGCTCCCAGTGCTGGGTGACGGTCACGGGCGCCTGGTCCGGGGCCGAATACGTGCCGCTGGCCGTCACGTCGACCTTCGAAGTCTGCGTCCCGATCGTCAGTCCCGAGTACGAGGCGAAGTCGAGCCGCACGTGCCGCGTGGCCGTGCCCGGACACGGTGTGCCCGGCGGCGACGACCAGACCGGCCCGTTGCCGTTGTCGGTCGGATCGGACGCAGCGAGCTGAGCTCCGCCGTCGTACGAGAACTTGGACGAGCCCGCAACGGGGAAGAAGCCCTTCGGCAGCTTCACGTGGACGGAGGTGAGCGTGGGGCTCGCCGCGCAGACGAGGTCGAAGTCGACGTGGTAGTGGACGTTGAGGCCCGTACCCACCCCGGGCACGTTCTGCAGGCCGTCGAGCAGGATCTCCTCCCACGGATAGTCGGAGGCAGTGAGCATCGCCTGGACGAGCTGCCCGATCGTGATCGTGGTGTTCGTGTAGTACGGGGGCTGCAGGTGCTCGAAGAGCTGCTCGAGGGTCAGCGCGGGCAGGATCGCATTGGCCGCAGAGGCATCGCCTAGCGTCTTTCCCGTGCAGTTGAAGGAGCCGCTGCAATTCACCACATCGGAAAGCGGACTGATCGCCGCGGTAGTCAGGGGGACATCGGCGAGACCCGTGAAGCGAAGGTCGAGCGTGCCGGCCTTGATCGAGCCGACCGCTCCGATCGAGCCGGCGGCGCCGATCGAGCCGGCCGCGCCGATCGAGCCGGCCGCCCCGATCGAGCCGACGCGGATCGACCCGAGATTCTGCGTCCCGAGCTGACCTGCGATCGCGACGCCGAAGACGGTGTTCGTGGACAAGGTCACGCCCGCGGCGCTTCCACGTGTGAGCGGATCGTTGAGTGCATCCGTCCAGCTGGCGTAGTAACTGCCGTCCGGCTTCGCAGGCGGAGAAAGGTGGTTGAGCGTGGTGTTGCCGAGCAGGACCGCGCCGAGCGGGACGTTTCGCCAGAGGCTCGTCACGAACGGGACCTTGCTCAGCGGCAGGGACGTCAGCCGCCCCCACGGTGTCTTGCCGTCTCCGCCGGTGTCCGGGCTGGCATAGGTGGCCATGTCGTAGAACGTCACCGCCTGGAGCGGTTGATTGGCCATCGGCGTGTTCTTGAGGATGTCGGCCCAGGTCGCCCCGGAGAGCGGCAGGTCGGATAGCACGATCCGTTTGAGAACGGCCCCGCCTCCCGGGATTGAGCTCGTGTCGATCGAGCCGGCGGTCCCGATCGAGCCGGCCGCCCCGATCGTTCCGAGCCCGATGTAGCCGACCCCGATCGAACCGGCGGCGCCGATGGAGCCGGCTGCACCGATCGAACCCGCAGCTCCGATCGACCCGACGGCCCCGATGGAGCCGGCAGTGCCGATCGAGCCGGCTGCCCCGATTGAGCCTGCCGCGCCGATCGAGCCGGCGGCGCCGGTGGAGCCTGCGGGCCCGGAGTTCGGGTCAGGGCTCAGCGTCGCGAGGCGGTTCACCGGGACCGAACCGAGCGGGGCCGACTTGATTCCCGCCGGGACCGACTGCTCGTCGGAGGTCATCGTCAGCGCGCTGACGGTCGTGTCGGAGACGGTGACGTGAACGTGCTGCTGGGCACGGTCGCTGCCGTCGACATTCGCGTGAACGGTGTAGTCGTAGGTCCCGGTCGGCGTGCCGTTAGGCACGTTGATCGTCAGCGCGTACGACAGATCCGCAGGCGCGCTAGCCGGGCCGAGGGTGGGCGGGTTGAAGCTCAGCGTGGGCTTCAACTCCGACTCGGGGCCGACGACGCTGAAGCTAACGCTGTCCACGTGTGAAGCAGCCTGCGTGATGAGATCGACGATCTGCGCCTTGAGCGAGTCGGTCCCACCGTGAACCGTCTCCTTGCCTCCGGTGTACTCGGCCAACTGCGTGTGACACGCGGTGACTGTCGCGTTCGGGTTGTACGTGACGAACGAGACGTTCGTGTGGTGGGCCTTGAGGGCATCGAGCATAGGCTTCGTCTGTAGATCGTCCGTCGTGCCTAGTGCTCCATCCGGGCCGGGGTCGTTCTGCGCCGTGTTCGGACAAGCCGGGAACGTCGCGTTGATCTGTGTGTCGTGTGGCAACTGGTCGCCGAGAACGATCATGAATCGCGGGGTGTTCGGCGCCCAGTTGAGGCGATCAGCTTCGTAGAAGGCCCGGTTGTATGCCTCTGGAGCGTCACTTCCGCCCCCCGCACTAAGGCCGTTTAGTGCGCAGGCGATCGGACTGAGCGACGTCGTGTCGACACCGATCGGACAGTCGATGGTGCCCTGGTTCGTCGTGAAGTCGGCGTCGAGGCGCCAGGGGTAGTCGCCTGTCGAGCCAAAGGGCGAAATCGGATAGTCCTTGAAACTGGCGACAGCGAACCGGGCGCCGGGGATCTGCGCCTGGATGTTGTTGACGAGGTCGTTCGCGTCAACCTTGGCGTTGTCGATCGCCAACTGCATGCTGCCGGTCGTGTCGAGCGCAAGCAGGATGTCGGCCCTCGCGGGCAGTCGGGTCAGGTGCAGCGAGGACGCGACGGTCGTCGAGCTGCCCTTGCCGAGGGTCACGGACACGGGATCGGGAGTGATGCCGTCGGTCGGCGGAAGGACCTCCGCGGCCGTGCCGCCTCCGGTCGCGAGCATGAGTAGAGCTGCTGCCGCCACAGCGACCAGCGCGAAACGACGAACTATCATGAAAAACCCCTCTCGGCCGCAGACGCCATCAATCCCACTCCCCGGCCGTATTCGAACCTTACGACCGCGGCAGACACTACGCCGCCGAGGGAGATTGTCAAGCATGCGACAATCCCTTCTCGGCGCTGGAGGGTTTCAAAGCGGGGCGCCGGAGGGCTTGTGACCGCGGTTCCTGAGACCAGCTCATCGTTCGTCGACCTGACGCCGTTCGTCCCGCGCGTCGTGGTCGACTGGCTGCGCGTCCAGCCCGAGGCACGACACCGCCGGCTAGAGGGGACGCTCGCGTTCGTCGACATCTCCGGCTTCACCGCGATGAACGAGCGGCTTGCGCAGAAGGGCAAGCTCGGCGCCGAGGAGGTGACCGACGTGATGAACCGCACCTTCGAGCGCCTGCTCGACGTCGCCTACGCCTTCGGCGGCGGCCTGCTCAAGTTCGGCGGCGACGCGCTGCTGCTCTTCTTCACGGGCGAGGACCACGCGGCTCGCGCCTGTGACGCCGCCTACGGGATGCGAACGGCGCTCCAGGAGCTCGGAGAGCCGCAGACCTCGGTCGGGCCGGTAACGCTGAAGATGCACGTCGGGGTGCATGCCGACACGTACGACTTCTTCCTCGTCGGCGAGTCGCACCGGGAGCTGCTGCTGACCGGGCCCGGGGTGACGCGAACGGTCGCGATGGAGTCCGGCGCCGAGGCCGGCGAGATCCTCGTGAGCGAGGAGACGGCGGCGAGGCTGCCCGAGGAGATTCTCGGCGACGCGAAGGAAGGTGGCCGCCTCCTGAAGCTCGCTGCCGGGGCGAGCGGCGGGATCGAGCCGCTGCCGCCGCTTGAGGGCGTCGATCTCGCGACCTGCGTTCCCGGCCCGATCCGTCGCGTGGTCGCGGACGGTCGCGCCGAGTCCGAGCACCGGCAGGCCTCGGTCGCCTTCGTGCATTTCGGCGGCGTCGACGCGCTGCTGGCCGAGTCGGGCGCCGAGCGGGTCGCCGAGGTGCTCGACACGCTGGTCACGGGCGCCCAGCGGGTGGCGGACGAGCACGGCGTCACGTTCCTCGAGACCGACATCGATGCGGACGGCGGGAAGATGATCATCGTCGCCGGCGCGCCCGAGACGGCGGGCGAGGACGAGGAGCGCATCCTGCGAACCGCGCGCGGGATCGCCGACCTCACGACCGAGCTGCCGCTCCGGATCGGCACCGCGCGCGGCCGCGTCTTCGCGGGCGAGGTCGGCGCCCGCTTCCGGCGCACCTACACGATCCTCGGCAAGACGGCAGCGCTCGCCGCGCGGCTGATGGGCAAGGCCAGGCCGGGCCAGGTGCTGACCACCTCGGACCTGCTCGAGCGCTCACGCAGCACCTTCGAGACGGTCGAACTCGAGCCGCTGACGCTGAAGGGCATCGCCGAGCCCGTGACGGCCTTCGACGTCGTCGCCGTCTCGGGCACGGCCACAGCCGAGCCCGAGCGCCGGCTGCCGTTCGTCGGCCGCGAGCGCGAGCTGACGATCCTCTCCGCTGCGATCGCGCCGGTGCTGATGGGCTTCGGCAACCTGGTCGAGCTGATTGGCGAGCCCGGCATGGGCAAGTCGCGGCTCGTCGAGGAGTTGCAGGCTCAGGCGCCGGACCTGCTCGCGGTGACGACAGCATGCGCGCAGTACGAGGCCTCGACGCCTTACTTCGCCTTCCGCGGCCTGCTGCGCTCGCTGCTCGAGCTGCCCCAGAACGGCGCCGCCCCGGACGCGCTGCGCGAGCGCGTGACGGAGCTTGATCCCGAGCTCGTGCCGTGGCTCCCGCTCGTCGCCCTGCCCCTCGACATCCACGTCGAGCCGACCAGGGAGGTCGAGGAGCTCCAGCCGGCCTTCCGGCGCGCCCGCCTGCACGGCGTCGTCGAGTCGGTGCTGGCGAAGCTGCTCGAGGGCCCCACGCTGCTCGTGATCGAGGACGTGCACTGGATGGACGAGGCCTCGAGCGAGCTCCTGCGCCATCTCGGCGGCCAGGTCTCCACCCGCCCCTGGCTCGTGTGCGCGACCCGCCGGCCGGTCGAGGGCGGCTTCTCGGCGGCTGACGGCGTGCCCCCGATCCCCGCGATGACGATTCAGCTCCAGCCGCTCGACGATGAGGCCTCGCAGGAGTTGATCGGGGCGGCAGCGGCGCAGGGCCTGCTCCAGCACGAGGCGGCCGCCATCGCTGGGCGGGCCGGCGGCAATCCGCTCTTCCTGCAGGAGCTCGTCGCGTCCTCGGGCACGCCCGAGGAGGAGGCGCTGCCGGAGAGCGTCGAGGCGGTCGTCGCCACCAGGATCGACAAGCTGCAGCCGGGCGACCGGGCGCTCCTGCGCTACGCAGCGGTGCTCGGGGCGAGCTTCAGCTCCGAGCTCGTGGGCGCGGTGCTGGCCGACGACTCGGAGGCCTCCGCCGACTCGGAGGCCTGGGACCGGCTGGGCGAGTTCGTCGAGCGCGACCCGTACACACCCGGCGCCTTCCGCTTCCGCCACGCGCTCTTCCGCGACGCAGCCTACGAGGGCCTCTCGTACAAGCGGCGCGGCGAGCTCCACGCCAAGGTCGGCGAGGCCTACGAGCGGCTCGAAGGTGAAGGCCGCGGCGAGTTCGCAGAGCTGCTCTCGCTGCACTACTTCCATGCCGGCGACGCCGGGAAGAGCTACCGCTACTCGCTCGTCGCGGGCGAGCGCGCGCAGGAGAAGTTCGCGAACGTCGAGGCGGCGGGCTTCTACCGGCGCGCGATCGACCTAGCGCCGCAGCTCCAGCTCGACCGGGCCGAGCTGGCGCGAGCCTGGGAGGCGCTCGGCGACGTCAGCGAGCTCGCGGGCCTCTACGCCGACGCGGAGGAGGCGTACGCGCAGGCGCGCGAGCTCGACTCCCATCCGAGGCTGTTGTTGAAGGAGGGCGTGATCCGTGAACGCTTCGCGCGTTACGCCGAAGCGCTGCGCTGGTACAACCGCGGCCTTCGCTCGCTCGACGAGCTCGAGCCGGAGGAACAGGGGCGCATGCGCTCCGAGCTGGCGCTCGCGTACGCGGGCGTGCGCGTGCGGCAGGGCGAGTTCGTCGACGCCGCGGGCTGGTGCAAGCGCGTCGCCGAGGAGGCGGGGAAGGTCGACGACCTGCCAGCGCTCGCGCACGCCTACTACCTGATGCATCTCGCCTACATCTCGAACCGCAGCCCCGAGCGGGCGGCGCTCCGCGGGCTTGCACTACCGATCTACGAGGAGCTCGGCGACCTGCTCGGGCAGGCGAACGTGCTCAACAACATGGGCGTCGACGCCTATTACGAGGGCCGCTGGCAGGAGGCGCTGGAGCACTACGACCAGAGCAAGGCGCTGCGCGAACGGATCGGCGACGTCGTCGGCGCGGCGACGATCACGAACAACATCGGCGAGATCAAATCCGACCAGGGCTACCTGACGACCGCAGCAGGGTTGGCTGAAGAGGCGCGCAAGGTGTTCTCCAACGCCGGCCACCGCCTGCTGCTGACGCATGCGCTCTCGAACCTCGGGCGGATCGCCGCGCGCGGCGGCGAGCTCGACGACGCCCACCGGCTGCTGAACGAGGCTCTCGCGATCGCCGAGGAGATCAGCTCGGCGAGCCTCGTGGACGAGGTGAGAGCCCGTCTAGCCGAGTGGGCGGTGCTCGCTCGGAAGCCGAAGGAGGCGCTCGAGGGTGTCGAGGCCGCGCTCGCCGGGATCCGCGAGTCCGGCGGCGGCTCGCTCCAGAACGCGCTCGCCCACCGGATTCGCGGCTACGCCCTGGAGCAACTGGGCCAGGCCGATGAGGCGCTGGCCGCGTTCGAGCAGAGCCTCGAGCTCGCGCGCTCAGCGGACGAAACCTACGAGCTAGCGGTGACGCTCGGCGCGATCGGGGATCTGAAGGCACGCGTGGGAGCCAGCGCAACGGCCGAGGCCGCGGAGGCGCGAGGCCTGCTGGCGCGGCTGGGAGTGGTCTCGACCCCGGTCGTGCCGGTCTAGATCGGGACGACCCTCCGACACTGTCCTTTCCGCTCGGTCGCATTGCCCATACGACCCCGGCTCGACGTCCTCATCCGACTCCCACGACGCGGTCCCGATTGATCAGAGAGCCCTTGCCCGAGCTGATCAGCGTGCACGTGACCGGCGGCCGCCCCCCGGGGGGTTGACGGTTGCGGTCAGTTGTGGCGGTCGGGGTCGTCAGGGCCGCCGGGGCCGAGCAGCTCGGCCCGGCGTGTGCGGCGAACGACCCGAGCGGGCGTGGTGCGCGCAGAGAAGGTGAGCGCAATCCAAACACCGACTAGGAGGGCCACCGCGAGCGGAATTAGCGCGAGGATGCCGATGCCTGGCGTAAGCGCGAGCACGATCGTGACGACTACCAAAAGCATGATCAAGATGATCGACATGGGCGGTCCATTCCCGAGGCCCGTGCTGCCAAACGCGACGTGGCGCAAGTGGAAGCAGCACGCACCACCCTAGGCATCCTGAACCACCAAGACCGGCGGACGATCCCCATCCTCGTCTCGCAAGGCCACGACTCGCAGCGTGCGCTTCCCCAGGTGGATCGTGTCTCCCGCCTTCCAGTTCGGAACGGCGGCGCTCAACGTTGGCGGCTCAGTCGGCTCGCCCTCAACGGTCTCCAACCTGAACAGAAACCCTGCCATCCGGTCTTCCTTCCCTCTGGGCTGGGGCCGGACGGCTAAAGCGAACATACCGCCCCGATCGGGCCGTTGAATAGAAAAGACCCCCGTTGCCGGGGCCTTTTCTCTAATCGGGACGGGCGGATTCGAACCGCCGGCCTCCTGCTCCCAAAGCAGGCGCGCTAACCAGGCTGCGCTACGTCCCGCTTTCTGAGTGTAACCCGGAAAGTTTGCGGTCTTTGCGCCGCTTTTGGCTGTTTCAAGTCGCATTTGTCACGGTTTTTGCCGGCTTTCTGTCCGAAACCTGTGCTTACATGGCCGGCACTCGTGGCCAGACGAGTACGGACTGGGGTGGCGGCCGCCGTCACCGCTTGCATTTTGGCCGGCGCCGCTCACGCGGCCTCGACCGCGACACTGACTCGATCGGAGTCGTCGTTGCTGACCGCGATGAATGAGGCACGCGCGGCAAACGGCCTCCGGCCGCTGCGTGCCGACCCGAGGCTCGAGCTCGCCTCGCGCGCCCACAGCTCCCGAATGCTCCGTACAGGCACGTTCTCCCACGGCGCCTTCTACACGCGCATCCGCAGGACTGGCGTCCACGCGAGGCGGGTTGGCGAGAACCTCGCCTGGGGCCAGGGCTCGGTGGGGGTGGCGCGCTCCATCATTGCCATGTGGCTCGCGAGCCCCGAGCACCGCGCGAACCTGCTGCACCCGGGCTACCGCATCGTCGGGGTCGGCGCGCTGCGCGGCTGCTTCGCCGGGCATCGCCACACGCTGATGGTGACGACCGACTTCGCCGGCCGCTAAGCGGCGGGTGGGTCCAACAGGTCGCGCAGCTCGGCGAGCTTCTCGCGGCGCAGGTCGTCGCGCTCGCCGCGGTCGACGCGATCGATCAGCTCGCGGACGAGCGGCGCCAGCTCGACCGGGTTGAACGGCTTCGTCACGTAGTCGATCCCGCCGAGATCGAGCCCGCGGGCGCGGTCGCGCGCCTCGGCGCGGGCCGTCAGGAACACGATCGGGATCGCGTTCGTGCGTTCGCCCTCGATCAATTCCTCGGCGACCTGCCAGCCGTCGAGTCCGGGCATCATCACGTCGAGCAGGATCACGTCCGGCTCGTCGTTCCGAGCCTTCTCGAGCCCCGTCGGCCCGTCGCTCGCCTCGACCACCTCCATTCCCTCCGCCTCGAGGTTCACTCGGCAGAGGAGACGGATCGGTGGCTCGTCGTCGATTACCAACACCCGGGTCATTCGCCCTCTCCTTCGAACGTCCGCCTATACCCGTTCGCAGGCCGGTTCAATCGCGCTCACTGAGAACGGGCGCCGTCGAGAGCGGCAGCGAGAAGACGAAGCTCGAGCCTTCGCCCTCGACCGAGCGCACCGAGATGCGTCCGTGCATGGCTGCGAGCAGCTCCTTGGCGATGAAGAGCCCGAGGCCGGTGCCGCCGCTCGCGAGGTCGCGGCCGCTGCTCTCGGCGCGGTAGAACTTCGCGAAGATCCGGCTCTGCTCCGACTGCGGGATGCCGATTCCCTCGTCGTCCACGCTCACCTCCACGGTGTCGTCGCGGCGGCGGGCCGAGACCCGCACGGTGCCGCCCCCGGGCGAGTACTTGACCGCATTCTCGACGAGGTCCATCACGATCTGCCTGAGCTTCTCGCGGTCGGCGGCGGCGGCCAGCGGCTCGGGCGGGAGATCGAGCACGAACTCGTGGCCGTCGAGCACGAGCGACTGCTTGGCGGCGGCGACTACCTCGGCCACCACCTCGCCGACGTCCGTGGCGCCGAGCTGCACCTGGAGGTCGCCCGAGTCCAGCTGGGCGACCGCGAGCAGGCGATCGACGATCGAGGTCAGGCGCCCGGCCTCGGAGGCGATGTAGCCGAGGAACGTCGTGCGCTCCTCCTCGCCGAAGAGCACGTCGTCGCGGAGCAGCGTCTCGGCGAAGCCGTAGATCGAGGTCAGCGGCGAGCGCAGCTCGCGGGAGACGTTCGAGACGAACTCGGACTTCATCTGCTCGACGACCCGCTCGGCGGAAATGTCACGGAACGCGAAGATGCGGCCCGCCACGGCACCCGCGGGGTCGCGCATGACGGCCTCGGTCAGCGAGAGCCAGATCTCCTCGCCGCCGCGACGCAGCGGCACCAGCCGCTCGCCTGCGGGCACCTCCTCGCCCGACTCGAGGTCGCGCTGCAGCACGTCGCTCGGCAGGTTGCCGAGCGCGTCGTCGCCCGGGACGCCGGTGATCCGCTCGGCGGCGCCGTTCCAGAGCACGACCTTGCCCTCGCGGTCGACGGCCACGATCCCGTCCGCGATGTTGGCGAGGATCGCCACGCTGCGCTCCTTCTCGAGCGCGACGCTCTGGTAGAGCTCGGCGCTCGAGAGCGCGGCAGATGCGTTGCCGGCGAAGGCCGCGAGCGCCTCGATCTCCTCCTCGCGCCAGACCCGCGGCGCGCGGCAGTACACCGAGAGCACGCCCTGGACGGCACCCTCGGGGCCGACGAGCGGCGCGGCCACGCAAGAGGCGTAGCCGGCGGCGAGCATCGGGTCGGCCTGCAGGAGCCGCTGGTCCTCGCGGGCATCCGGGACCGCGACCGGCGCGCGCGACTGCACGGCATCACCAGCGAGGCGCGCCGTCGAGGCGACGCGCGAGTCGAGCACATCCTGGGCGTCCTCGCCCATTGCCGCCGCTGCGACCAGCTCGTCGCCCGCGAGGAGGCGGATCACCGCCGCGTCGGCGTCGAGCAGCGTCGGCGCCTGGCGGACGACTTCGTCGAGCACGGCGGCCGGGTCGAGCTCGGTGGCCAGCTGCGAGCCGGTGCGCGCGAGCTGCTGCGCCAGCCCGCGGGCCTGCCGCTCGGCTTCGAACAGCTCGCTTCGTTCGAGCGCGCCGCGGGCGGCTCCGGCAAGGTTGCGGGCCAGCTCGAGGTCGTCGTCGGTGAAGTGCCGATCCTCGGCGAAGAAGACGAGCACGAGCGCGCACTCGTCGGTGCGCGGCGCCTCGACCGGGACGGCCAGCAGCGCTCGGGAGCCGCTCTCGCGCGCGACGTTCCGCCAGTCCTCGTCGAAACGCTCGTCGTCGTCGAGCTGCGGCGAGGCGAGAACGCGCCCGTTGCGCGCGGCCGCGCGGAGCGGCCCGGCCGGGTCGCCGAGGCCCTTCTCGAGGAACTGCACCAGCAGGCCCGGCAGGTTGTGCATCCCGTCCAGCCGCAGGTCGCCCTCGCGCGGCATCAGCACTGCCGCGCTGCCGCCGCCGAGCGCGTCGGAGGCCGCCTGAGCGAGCGCGTCGAAGGTCTCGTCGCGCGAGATCGGCTGGCCGAGGACGGCAGCGATCCGGTAGAAGCCGCGCTGGATCCGGGCCTGGCGCGTGCGCTCGGCGAAGCTCTCCGCGTTGCGGAGCGCGAGCGCGGCGAGGTTGGCGAACGCCTCGAGCAGCCCCGCGTCGGCCTGGGTGAACCGCCGCGCCGGGTCGCGCGTGCCGACGCCGAGGATGCCCATCACCTCGCCCGACCAGCGCATCGGCGCGACGATCGCGCCGCGGAAGCCCTCGTAGCCCGGGTGCGGGACGGCTTCGGGGAGATTCGCGTAGTCGTCCGAGACCACGGGACGCCCGCGCGCGATCGCGCGCCCCGCCAGGCCGCGGTCGGCCGGGAATTCGAAGCCGACGATGCCTTCGAGCGAGCCGTGCACCGCTGCGCAGTGGAGCACTCCCCGCTGCTGGTCGAGCAGGAAGCAGTCGACCGCCTCGGCCCGCAGCAGCGCCGCCACCTCGTCCACGAGCCGCTGGAGCACCGCGTCGAGCTCGAGCTCGCTGGTCACCGTCTGGGCGGCCTTCAGCAGCGCCGACTGCTCCCCGAGCCGGCGCTCGTTCTCGTCCAGCAGCCTGGCCGTGTGCAGCGCCAGGCCGAGCTCGCGGGCGACGGCCTCGGCCAGTCCCACGTCGCCCTGCGACCACGGCCCCGGCTCGCGCCGATGCAACGCGAGCACGCCGATCATGCGGTCGAAGACGATCACCGGTGTGGCGAGCACTGCGCGCGTGCCGAGGCGCGACAGGCTCTCGACGCTGCCCAGGGACGGATCGCCGAGCTCGCGCGCGTCGAGCACGTCGGGGATCGCAACCGTCCGCCGCTCGCGCCCGGAGAGGTTCGAGACCGGCAGGCTCGCCACGGCTTCGCCGATCGGCTCGAGCCCGTCCGCCCACCACTCCGCGCGGATCGGCATCGTCTCGCCGCCCTCGCCGAGCCGGATGAAGCAGCGGGTGGCGTCGATCGCGCGGCCCGTCTCGGTCACGGCGACGCGCGTGATCGCGTCCAGGTCGTGCACCGAGCGGACGCGGCGCGAGATCTTCGCCACCAGCCGCTCGCGCGTGAGTGCCCGGTCGAGCGCGGAGGCCGAGCGCGTGCGGTCGAGCGCGATCGCGGTCTCGCCGGCGAGCGCCTCCAGCAACCTGATCTCCTCCGTGGCGAAGGCTCGCCGCTCGCCGGTGGTCGCGGCGATTAGCACGCCGATCACGCGCTCCTCAACGATCAGCGGCACGAAGACGGCGCTCTTCGCGTTGGCCGCTCGCGCCAGCCGCTGGCTGACGACCGACGACGATTCGACGTCGTAGACCGACACCGGCGCGGCCTCGAAGAACGCGCTCGCGATCCCGGAGGGCTCGTTGTGCAGATGCACGCGCACCTCGCTCCACCACGCGAGATCCTCGCCGGCGGCGCGCGCCAGCAGGCCGACCGCCTCGTCCTCGTCCTCGTTCACGAGCGCGAGCGCGTTGAGATCCGTGTCGATCAGCCCTTCGGCCTCGTCGAGCAGGACTCGCGCGGCGTCAGCCGGCTCCTGGATCCGCGCGAGCGCGTTAACGATCCGGGCGACCGAGTCGAGCTCCCGGTCGCGCACGCCGACGAGCTCCTCTGCTTCACGCGCGCGAGCGCCGCTCATGACGACGCCGGCGGGCTCGCTCCAGCGGCGGAGGAAGATCAGCGCCGGCACGAGCGCGACGAGCGTCGCCACGAACGCCGGCCAGACGTGTCCGCCGATCGGCGTGCGGTCGTGCAGCACCTCCGAGGCGAAGATCCCGGCGGCGATCCCGATCGCCGGAAAGATCGCCGCGAGCCCGACGTCGGTGACTGTCACGCGGTGCCGCTCGCGCCAGAGCGTCGGCGCCAGCGCCGCGGTCACCATCAGGTACGCGCCCGCCAGGATGAACAGCGGAACGGCGTTGAAATAGACGGCCTGATTTTCAGGGCTCACTGGGCGTCCGAGATTTTACGGAGACGCTCAGGCGGCGTCGAGGGAAATCCTGGCCTGAAACCCACTCCGTGCCACTTGGAAAGATAGGCCGGACGGCCTATTGGAATCGCCGGCGCCCAGGTCTAGCGTGGCACGCACTGGGCGATGCGAGCCGCGGAGCCCTGTACCTGGCCTTGGGCCCGCGGCGAGCACATGGGGAGAGCCCGTCGCCACCACCCCCCGAGCGGCGGGCTCTTCTCGCATGGGAACCCCTGGTTCCCCTACGAAACCCCTCCTTGCCAACGGTTTGCTGGCCAGAAGGTCGCAGGAGCCGGCGACGCTGATCGAGATTCTTCCCGAACGGAATCGGGCCGGACGACTGACGGGTCAACCGGCGCGTTCGGCGCTGCGTAGGCCGCGGAGGGCCCAGAGGGAGAACAGCAGCACCAGTGCGACGCCGGTGGCGTAGGCGAGCCCGACCTCGGTCGGGTCTCCCGAGAGGAGGCCGCGTCCCGCCTCGACGATGCGAGTCAGCGGGTTGTACTTCGCGACGCCGTGGATCCAGCCCTGCAGCAGCGCGAGCGGCACGTACACCGGCGCGAAGAAGAGCACGACGAATACCGGAAACTGCATCACCGGGCCGGCCTGCATCGTCCGGAACCGCATCGCCACGCCGGCGGCCCAGAGCACGGCGGCGAGGTTCAACAGCAGCGCGAGCGTGAACAGGCCGACGAGGTCGACGCCGCTGCCGCCGACGTTCATCCCGACGAGGAGCGCCACCGTGGTCAGGACGGTCGCCGTGATCAGCCAGCGCCCCGCGGCGGCGACCGCGTAGCCGCCGACGATCCCGACCCGGTTCGGCGCGGCCAGCAGCAGGCGTCGCGCGAAGCCGCTCTCGAAGTCGCGGGCGATCCCGAATCCGGTGAAGACGCCGCCGAACGCGGCCGACTGCAACAGCACGAAGACGAACTGGAAGGCCGTGTAGCCGCTGGGAAAGTCGAAGCCGGGGACGTTGCGGATGTTCGAAAGCCCGCCCGCGAAGGCCGTGAAGAAGAAGAGCGGGAAAACCAGCGACGGAATCAACAGCGACGGATTGGTCAGCACGTTGTGCAGCGTCCGCCAGGCGACGCCCTGAGCCACCTGCAGCGTCCGCATCAGCGAGCCATCCTCACGCGCAGGGCCCAGCTCGAAGCTCCCAGCGCGACGACCGCGACCACGGTGGCGATCCCGAAGCCGAGCGCCAGGGCTTCGCCGTCCCAGCCGGTGATGATCAGGCTGCGCACGGCCTCGAGCAGGTACGAGACCGGGTTGGCGGTGGCGGCGTCACGGAACCAGGTCGCCTCGATCAGGTTCCGCGGGATGTTCATCGACGAGATGAAGAGAAAGACGAAGAAGGCCGGGAACAGGCTCTGCACGGCCTCGCCCGAGCCGGTGCGCAGCGCGGCGAAGGCGCCGAGGGCGCCGAAGGCGAGCCCGACGAGCGCGGCGAACGCGAAGATCACCAGCACGCCAGCCGGGCCCGAGGCGATCCGCACGCCGGTGATCAAACCGACGCCGAGGTAGACCGCTGCCTGGACGAGGCTCAGGACGATCACGCCGCCGAGCTGGCCGGAGAGCAGCGCGATCCCGCGCATCGGCGTCAGCGAGAGCCGGTTCAGGAACCCCGTCTGGATGTCCCGCGCGAGGTCGGTGCCGGTGTTCATGGTCGCGAACAGCGCGCCCTGGATGAACGGCACCGCCAGCGCGAAGGCGACGAACGAGTTCGTCGGGAACCCGGGCAGGTTCGTCTCGGCCTTCAGGCCGCCCGAGTTGACCGCCAGCAACAGCATGGGGAAGAGCAACGGCGCGACCACGTTGGCCGGCTGGCGCACCGTGCGCACCACCGAGCGGCGGCCGAGCACGTACACCTGATCGAGGAACGCGCTCAGGCGGACTCCATCGCCAGCCCGGTCTCCGGCGCCTCCTCCTCGTCGCCGGCACCTTCGAGCGAGCGGCCGGTCTTGGCGAGGAAGACGTCGTCGAGCGAAGGCTGGTGGAGCTGGAGGTTCTCGCACTCGAGCCCGTCCTGGTCGAGCGCGCGCACGATCTCCGCGAGGCCGACGTGACCGTCGTTCAGCCGCACGGCGGCGCCCTTGGTGGACGGGACGAGCTCGCCGAAGCGGTCGAGGATCGTGGCCGTTCGATCGAGGTCGGCCGGATCGGCGGGAATCGCTTCGACCGTGCTCCGCCCTACCTCGGCCTTCAGCGAAGCCGGCGTGCCCTCGGCCACGATCCGGCCGTGGTCGATGATCCCGACGCGGTCGGCGAGGACATCGGCCTCCTCCAGGTACTGGGTGGTCAAGAAGACGGTGACGCCGTCCTCGCTCGCCAGGCGGCTGACCTCGCCCCAGAGGGCCGTTCGGCTCTGGACGTCGAGACCGGTCGTCGGCTCGTCGAGGAAGAGGATCTCCGGTCCGTGCACGAGAGCGAGGGCGAGGTCGAGCCGGCGCTTCATCCCGCCCGAGTAGCCGCGCACCTTGCGGTCGGCCGCCTCACGCAGGCCGACGCGGCCGAGCAGCTCGTCGGAGCGCTTCGTGCGATCGGCGCGTGGGATTCCCTGCAGCGAGGCCTGCAGGCGGAGGTGCTCTCGCCCGGTCAGGAGAGGGTCGAGCGCGGCCTCCTGCAGCGCGGCGCCGATGTGCATCCGCACCTGCGGCCCCTGGTGCACGACGTCGAAGCCGGCCACGCGCGCGCTGCCGGAGGTCGGCGGCAGCAGCGTGGTCAGCATGTGCACGGTCGTCGATTTCCCCGCGCCGTTTGGCCCGAGGAATCCGTAGATTTCGCCCGGCTGCACGGCGAGGTCGATGTCGTCGACCGCGCGCGGGCCTTTCTTGAACTCACGGACAAGCTTCTCCGCCTGGATCGCCGGTTCGGGCATCGCCGTAGCCTACCTAGATGGTTGAGGTTGTCAACTACCTACTGTCTCAAGTATCATGGAGGCAATGGCGACGAAAATGGCCGAGCGACCGACCGCCGCGCACGAGGCACAGCGGCTCTTCTTCGAGATCGGCATGGCCCAGCGCGTGAAGGCCGGTGCGGCACTGGCCGAGCTCGGCCTCGGCTTCGCGCAGGCCCACGCGTTGCGCATGCTCGACCCCGAACAGCCGATGCCGATGAGCGCGCTGGCCGAACGGCTCTTCTGCGACGCCTCGAACGTGACCGGGCTCGTCGACCGGCTCGAGGCGCGCGGGCTGGTCGAGCGGCGCAGCGCCGAAGGCGACCGCCGGGTGAAGGCGCTCACGCTGACGGCCGCCGGCGTCGAGCTGCGCGCCTCGGTGCTGGCGGTGATGAGCGAGCCGCCCGAAGCGATCGCCGCCTTGCCCCCGGCCGACCAGCGCGCGCTGCGCGACATCCTCGCGCGGGCGGTCGCGCTCCTTCAGCCCTAGGCCTTCTCGATCGCGAGCTCGCCGCCCGGCTCGACACGCGAGGCGAGCGTCTCGCGCGCGATCCACTCCTCGTGGGCGGCCAGCTCGGAGGGCAAGGTCAGGGCGATCCGGTCGGTGATCTCGAGGCCGAGCTCCTTGCGCATCGTGTTCACCTGGTGGATCGCCTCACGGGCGCGGCCCTCGAGCTCCAGCTCCGGGTCGATGGCGAGGTCGAGCGCGACCGTCAGGCCGTCCTCACCGGCGACCGCCCAGCCCTCCTTGCCGCGGCGCTCGACGATCACCTCCTCCGGCGCGAGCTCGTGGCCATCGACGCGCACGCGGCCGCCGTCGAGCTCCTCGAACTCCCCGGCCTCGAGCTTCTTCCGCACCGGCCCGAGTTCCTTGCCGAGCTTCGGGCCGAGCAGCGGCAGGTTCGGCTTGACGCGCAGCTCGGTTGCCTCGACCGGCCCGAACTCGACCTCCTTCACGCTCAGCTCCTCGGCGATCTCGCCCGCCTGTGCCTGCGCGGCCTCCGCGCCCTGGACGACGAGCCGCCGCAGCGGCTGGCGGAGCTTGAGTCCGGACTGCGCGCGCGCCTGACGGCCGAGCTCGACCACGCGGCGCACGGCCGCCATCTCGTCGAGCCGCGCCAGGTCCGGCGCATCCATCTCGGGCCACCCCGCGAGGTGGACCGAGCCCGGCCCCTCCGCCACGAGCGCGCTCCAGAGATGGTCGGCGAGGAACGGCATCACGGGTGCGACCACCCGCAGCGCCTGGACGAGCGACCACCAGAGCGTCCCGAGCGCCTCGGGCTCGCCGTCCCAGAAGCGCCGCCGCGAGCGGCGGATGTACCAGTTCGAGAGATCTTCGACGTAGCTTTCGAAGGCCGTCGTCACCGCCGGCGTCGAGTAGCGGTCGTAGGCAGAGCCCGCCTCGGCGACCAGCTGCCCCGTGCGCGCGACGAGCCAGCGGTCGAGCGCGTGCTCCGACGAAGGCGCAATCCCCCACTTCGGCTCCCAGCCGGCGATGTTCGCGTACGTGACGAGGAAGCCCGCCGAGTTCCAGAGGGTCAGCAGCCGCCGCTTGACCTCTTCGGCCGGCCCGTAGCCGAAGTTGATGTTCTGGCTCGGGTTCTGCGCGCAGAACTGCCAGCGCACGATGTCGGCGCCCATCTGCTCGAAGGCTTCGTTCGCCTCGATCGCGTTGCCGGTCGACTTGTGCATCTCGCGGCCGGTCTCGTCGTGCACGCGCTCGTAGGTCAGGACGGCGCGATAGGGCAATCGGCCCGTCATCGTCATCGCCATCACGCTGATCGAGTAGAACCAGAGCCGGATCTGCTCGCGACTCTCCGAGATCCAGTCCGCCGGGAACCACTGCTCCCAGTAGGCGTTGTCGGGCAGGTCGGCGCCGGTCAGGCCCTTCGCCGCGCCGGTGCCGTAGCCGCCCGGAATCGACTCCTGGTTCTGCCAGCCGAGCGTGGAGAGCGGGACGATGCCTGCGTCGAGCCAGGCGTCGCCGACCTCGGGGATGCGGCGCACCTCCTCGTTGCAGGACTCGCAGCGGATCGACACCTC
>Ga0308175_100001165_pt1 | contig 17641 bp, 13 predicted proteins | sample PhyCR1_3_FD_203893 | JGI IMG/M metagenome (GOLD analysis project Ga0308175, IMG submission 203893) | Soil microbial communities from UC Gill Tract Community Farm, Albany, California, United States - DLSLS.C.R1 | ecosystem: Environmental > Terrestrial > Soil > Agricultural land | place: USA...
GCTTAACCTTGCCACTGACGAGTAACTCGCCGGCTCGTGATGCAAAAAGCACGCCGTCACACCCGAAGGTGCTCCGACCACTTGTAAGTCTACGGTTTCAGGTACTATTTCACTCCCCTTCAGGGGTTCTTTTCACCTTTCCCTCACGGTACTAGTTCACTATCGGTCACCAGGTAGTACTTAGCCTTGGAGGGTGGTCCCCCCAGATTCAGACCACGTTTCACGGGTGTGGTCTTACTCAGGAACGTCAATCGGTAGATCAGTGCGCTTTCGCCTACGGGACGATTGCCCTCTGTGGTGCGAAGTTCCACTCGCTTCGGCTAACACCTGATTTTGTAACTACCGCCAGACCGGCACGGCCTGGACATGACGCCCTACAACCCCAAACAGGCAACGCGTGCCGCTTACACCTGTTCGGTTTGGGCTGATCCCTTTTCGCTCGCCACTACTCAGGGAGTCTCGGTTGATTTCTTTTCCTCGGGCTACTTAGATGTTTCAGTTCGCCCGGTTCCCTTCCGGCGGCTATGTATTCACCGCCGGATGACGTCGCATTACCGACGCCGGGTTTTCCCATTCGGAGATCCGCGGGTCAATGGCTGTTCAGCGCCTCACCGCGGCTTATCGCAGCCGTCCACGTCCTTCATCGACTCCTGGTGCCAAGGCATCCACCGTAAACTCTTACTATCTTGACGGTGAGCGACTCACTCACTCGAAAGTGTGTGAATCGAAATTAAATACCCTCAGAATCCACGTCGCGTGGATTCTGAATTATTGGCCTTGTGCAGTTTTCAAGGTCCACCGAGGCGCACCTCCGGGGGTTCCGGAGGTGGTCTCTCAAAACTGAGCAGCGTTACACCAGCTCGAAAGCTGGCGAGAAGCCCGGTCGACGTTCTAGAGAAATCTCCCTAGAAAGGAGGTGATCCAGCCGCAGCTTCCGCTACGGCTACCTTGTTACGACTTCACCCCAATCACGGGCCCCACCTTCGACGGCTCCCTCCTTGCGGTTAGGCCACCGGCTTCGGGTGTTGCTCGCTTTCGTGGTGTGACGGGCGGTGTGTACAAGGCCCGGGAACGTATTCACCGCAGCATTGCTGATCTGCGATTACTAGCAACTCCACCTTCATGGAGGCGAGTTTCAGCCTCCAATCCGAACCGAGGCGCACTTTATGGGATTTGCTCCACCTCGCGGTATTGCTGCCCTTTGTATGCGCCAATGTAGCACGTGTGTAGCCCTGGACATAAGGGGCATGATGACTTGACGTCATCCCCACCTTCCTCCGGTTTGTCACCGGCAGTCTCCTATGAGTCCCCAACTGAATGCTGGCAACATAGGACGGGGGTTGCGCTCGTTGCGGGACTTAACCCAACATCTCACGACACGAGCTGACGACAGCCATGCACCACCTGTGATGGTGTCCCGAAGGAAAACCGTGTTTCCACGGCGGTCACCAACATGTCAAGCCCAGGTAAGGTTCTTCGCGTTGCGTCGAATTAAACCACATGCTCCGCTGCTTGTGCGGGCCCCCGTCAATTCCTTTGAGTTTTAGCCTTGCGGCCGTACTCCCCAGGCGGGGTACTTAGTGCGTTAGCGACGGCACGGGAGGAGTCGACACCTCCCACACCTAGTACCCATCGTTTACGGCGTGGACTACCAGGGTATCTAATCCTGTTCGCTCCCCACGCTTTCGCGCCTCAGTGTCAGTAACGTCCCAGCGAGCTGCCTTCGCTATTGGTGTTCCTCCTGATATCTGCGCATTCCACCGCTACACCAGGAATTCCACTCGCCTCTTCCGTACTCTAGTCCCACAGTATCCACCGGCTTTCAAAGGTTGAGCCTTTGACTTTCACAGCGGACTTACGGGGCCACCTACGCGCGCTTTACGCCCAATGATTCCGGACAACGCTTGCTCCCTACGTATTACCGCGGCTGCTGGCACGTAGTTAGCCGGAGCTTCTTGTGGAGGTACCGTCAACTCACACGGCTATTCACCGGTGAGCCTTCGTCCCTCCTGAAAGGGGTTTACAACCCGAAGGCCGTCTTCCCCCACGCGGCGTTGCTGCGTCACGCTTTCGCGCATTGCGCAAGATTCCCCACTGCTGCCTCCCGTAGGAGTCTGGGCCGTGTCTCAGTCCCAGTGTGGCTGATCGTCCTCTCAGACCAGCTACCCATCGTTGCCTTGGTAGGCCGTTACCCCACCAACAAGCTAATGGGCCGCGAGCCCCTCCCAATGCGGAGGCCGAAGCTTCCTTTAGCGAACAGACTTAGATCTGTGCGCCACATCCGGTATTAGCCCGAGTTTCCTCGGGTTGTCCCGGTCATCGGGGCAGGTTACTCACGTGTTACTCACCCGTTCGCGGCTTTGCCCCAGGGCAAGCCCTGGTTCGTCGCACCACTTGCATGTGTTAAGCACGCCGCCAGCGTTCGTCCTGAGCCAGGATCAAACTCTCCGTGAAATGTACTTCTACAGAGAGCCTGTCATATCTCAGTGGCCGCCGAGTACACAAGTACGGCGACCGACATGACGAGGTAAATCAGAACCATCCGGCGCGCTGGCGCACCGAATGGGTCGGGCTTCACATTCCGCAGACCGATTGCTGGGTCCGCGGAGTGCACGCTGCTCAGTTTTCAAAGACCGCTGCGCCTCCGCGACGGGTCTCGTCGCTCTCGACGCTCGGGGCCGCACGTGGCAGGCCCCAAGAGGGCAAAGAAATATAGCACTGCCGAGGCTGCTTGCCTAGGGGGTGGCCCTCAGGCGGCAGAAGCGTCGCTTCCCCACCTGCAGCACGTGCCCGGCCAGGCTACCGATCTCGCGATCCAAAGGCTCTGCGGCCAGCGCCTCGCCGTCGAGCTTGACCCCTCCCTGCTGCAGGAGGCGCCTGCCCTCGCTGCTGCTCAAGCCGAAGGCGCCGGCGATCAGGCGCGGCATATGGACCAGGCCGTTGCCGTCGGCGCCGTACTCACCGAGGTCGACCTCGGCCATCTCCGCCGGCGCCTCGTGGCGGACGTGGACGCGGTTGAAGTGCTCCTCGGCGGCTGCTCCGGATCCCTCGCCGTGGAAGCGGTCGACGAGCCGGCGGCCGAGCTCGCGCTTGACCTCGTTCGGCGGCCCCGGCGGCTGCTCGGCCCCCAGCAACAGCCGGAAGTACTCGGCCATCGCCTCGTCGGGGATGCTCATCAGCTTCCCGAACATCTCCTCGGGCGGGTCGGTGACGCCGACGTAGTTGCCGAGCGACTTGCTCATCTTGCGCTCGCCGTCGGTACCGACCAGGATCGGCAGGGTCATGATCGACTGCGGCGCCTGGCCATAGGCGCCCTGGACATCGCGGCCGAAGAGCAGGTTGAACTTCTGATCGGTGCCGCCGAGCTCGACGTCGGCCTCGATCGCAACCGAGTCGTAGCCCTGCAGCAGCGGGTAGAGCAGCTCCAGAGCGGCGATCGGCTGCGCCGCCGCCATCCGCTTCTGGAAGTCGTCGCGCTCGAGCAAGCGCGCCACCGTCGTCTGCGCCAGCAAGCCGAGCAGTGCCTCCGGCTCCATCCGCAGCCACTCACTGTTGCGCCGCACCTCGGTTTTCTCGCGGTCGAGGATCTTGAAGGCCTGCTCCTGGTAGGTGGCGGCGTTCTCCTCGATCTCGGCCGCAGTCGGGACCGGCCGCGTCGCCGAGCGCCCGCTCGGGTCGCCGACCTGGGCGGTGAAGTCGCCGATGATGAGGACGACCTGATGGCCGGCGCGCTGGAACTCGGCCAGCTTCTCCAGGACGACCGTGTGGCCGAGGTGGATGTCGGCCGTCGTCGGGTCGATCCCGAGCTTCACCCGCAGCGGCTTGCCACCCTCCAGCTGCTTCGCGAGTCGCCCCTCGGGCAGCACGTCGACCGCATTTCTCGTCAGGTCCGACATCGGGGCAATGCTAGACTGCCGCCTTCGCTCGGCGGTCCGTCACGGACCTCGAGCATCTTTTTTGTTTGCCCTCAGCCGATGGCCGTTCTTGGACTAAAGCGACGGCGAAGCGACGGCGGTGAAATACCGCCCATCCCCCCGGCTCCCGCGACTGCGACGCCGGGACCGCCTTCGCCCCCGAAGAAATCGAAACCGCGCCTGAAGAAGCTGCGGGTGCTCTTCGTGCTCCTGGGCCTCAGCGTCCTCGCCCTCGTCTCGACGGTCTTCGGGATGATGGCGGCGGTCTCCCAGGACCTGCCGGCGATCTACGACTTCGCCCAGTACAAGGCCTCGAAGAACAGCATCGTCGTCGACGCCAACGGCGAAGAGATCGGCACCCTCTCGAGCGACCAGAACAAGATCCTCCTCAGCTCCGGGCAGATCTCCCCCAACATCAAGAACGCGGTGGTCTCGATCGAGGACGCCCGTTTCTACGAGCACAACGGGGTCGACTTCGAGGGCATCGGCCGCGCCCTCGTCAAAGACGTGCTCAGCATGAGCGCCGCCCAGGGCGCCTCGACGATTACCCAGCAGTTCGTCAAGAACGCGCTCGAAGCCCAGGGCGACCGCACCCTCTTCGTCAAGTTCAAGGAGGCGGCCCTCGCCTACCGGCTGGAGCGCCACTGGAGCAAGGACAAGATCATCACCGAGTATCTGAACACGGTCTACTTCGGCGAGGGCGCCTACGGAATCGAGGCCGCGGCGCGGACCTACTTCGGCTCCGCCCACCCCGGCTGCGGCACCGAAACCGAACCCTGCGCCTCGGTGCTCGAGCCCTGGGAGGCGGCGATGCTGGCCGGGATCATCCAGTCGCCCTCGGCCTACGACCCGAAGATCTACCCCGAAAACGCGCTCGCCCGCCGCAACGTCGTGCTCGAAAAGATGGCCGAACAGGGCTACATCTCCGAACAGCAGATGCGCGAAGGTCAGGAGCAGGCGCTGCCGTCGAAGGAGAGCATCGAACCGCCGAGCCTCGACTCGCGGGCCCCCTACTTCACCGCCTACCTGCGCCAGCAGCTGCTCGAACGCTACGGCCCCTCAAAAGCCTTCTTCGGCGGGCTGACGGTCAAGTCGACGCTTGATCTGCGGCTCCAGGAAGCAGCCGAAGAAGCGGTCAGCTCCTACCTCGGCTACTCGCCCGCGACCGCCTCGGTGGTCGTGATCGACAACCACAACGCCGCGATCAAGGCGATGGTCGGCGGCCCCGACTTCAACGAAAAGCCCTTCAACCTGGCGACCCAGGGGCACCGCCAGCCCGGCTCATCGATCAAGCCCTTCACCCTGATCACCGCCCTCGAACAGGGCATCTCCCCCTACACCGTCTACCCCTCCGAAGAGCGCTTCTTCCCCTTCGGGAAAAACGGCGAAGAAACCTTCCACGTCACCAACGACGAGAACTCCTACCTGGGCTCCTGCGACATCGTCTGCGCGACGACCTATTCGGACAACTCGATCTACGCGGCGCTGGCCCTGGAAGGCCTTCACGGCAAGAACCTGCACGAAAAGACCAGTGCAATCGCGGGGACGATCCACAAGGCCGGTTACAGCGATCCGATCTCGACCAACCCGGCGATGGTGCTGGGCGGGCTCGCCGAGGGCGTCACCCCGCTCGGCTGGGCCTACGCCTACTCGACCATCGGCAACAACGGCGACCGCGTCAGCGGCACCCTGGCGCCGCGTCCCGGCGACAGCCCGGTCGCCTACACCCAAGTCACCAACGACGACGGCGAGACGATCAAGGGCGGCGACAACGACTCGACCCACGACCAGATCTTCAACCAGGAAAACGTGGAAACCGCGAAGGGCATCCTCGAAACCGTCGTCTCCAACGGCACCGGCACCAACGCCCAGATCGGCGCCGAAGGCCAGTGGGGCAAGACCGGGACGACCGAGGAAAACGGCGACGCCTGGTTCTGCGGCGGCATCGGCGACGAAGTCACCGCCTGCGTCTGGGTCGGCTACCCCGACACGACGACGCCGATGACCACCCTCTACAACGGCGGCCCGGTAATGGGCGGCACCTTCCCGGCCCTGATCTGGGCGCGGGTGATCTCCGCCTGGCAGGACATCCAGGCCGAACATGCCGCCGAACGGGCGGCCCGCAAGGCTGCCAAGCAAGAAGGCAAGGATCCCGAAGAAGCCGAAATCGAAGGCGGCTACGTGGCGCCGGAAACCGAAGGCTACGTCGAACCTGAAGGCGAATACGAAGAAGCAACGCCGGAACCGGAAACTCCCGAACCGGCGCCGGAAACCGAAGTGACGCCGGAAGAAGCGGCGCCCGAAGAAGCGACTCCCGAAGCCGCGCCGGAAACCGGCGGCGGCGTCACCGCAGGCTAGGCCGGCCGCGGTCGCGAGACGTAGGGACTGCCGGCGGCGCAGAAGCGCCAAGGGCGCTCTACCGCTTTCGTAATCCCGATCCGTGGGCCAGTAACGACCTCTGGTGACTCTCCGGTGGCCGGCAGGATCGCGAAGGGCTCATGGCTGAGGTCGCGCTCGTTGTCGCCGAGGTCGACCCCCAGCGCCTCGGTCAGCTTGCCCGGGCCGGAGCAGAGTTCGGTGTCCGGCTTGCTGCCGCCGCGGCGCGCCCGCATCTCCTCCACCCCGTACGTCGGCTCCAGCGCTCGGATCAGCACCGCCGCCGCCTCGCCTTCCGGTTCGGCGACCGCGTTCAGCAGGCTGTGGATTCCGTAGGAGAGGTAGACGTAGGCGATCCCGGGCGGCCCGAAGAGGACCCGGGTGCGCTCGGTGAGGCCGACGTAGGCGTGGCAGGCGGGGTCGTCGGCCTCGTAGCTCTCGGTCTCGACGATAAGGCCGCCGCGGCCTTCGTAGAGGAGGGTGCAGCCGATCAGCTCGCGGGCGACAGCGTGAACCGAGCGGTCAAAAAAATCAGCCCCCAACGGCTCTGCGAGCCGTTGGGCCCGGCGAGGGGGTTCACGCTTCAGGAACGCTCCTCCACGACCCGCGCCTGGACGGCGGCCAGCGTCTCACGCGCCTCGGCGATCTGGCGTGCCAGTGGTGCCGAGCCGGTGCCGCCGGCGATCCGCTTCGACTCCAGCCAGCTGCTGCGCTGGAGGACCTCATAGTAGGAGTCGTCGAGGTGCTCGGAGCGCTCGCGCAGCTCCTCCGGGGTCAGCTCCGAGAGGCTCTTGCCGCGCTCGACGGCGTCGCGAACGAGGCCGCCGACGATCCCGTGCGCCTCGCGGAAGGGGACCCCGTGGCGCACCAAGAGGTCGGCGACCTCGGTTGCCGCCAGCATCTCGTCGCCCGAGGCCGCCTCCATCCGCTCGCGGTCGAACCCGATCCCCTCGAGCATCCCGGCGGTGGCGTCGAGGCAGGCCTCGACGGTGTCGATCGCGTCGAAGAGCGGCTCCTTGTCCTCCTGCATGTCCTTGCCGTAGGTCAGCGGCAGCGCGTGCATCACCCCGAGCAGGGTCTGGTAAGAGGCGGCGACGCGCGGGCTCTTCGCCCGCAACAGCTCGGCCGAGTCGGGGTTCTTCTTCTGCGGCATGATCGAGGAGCCCGAGGAGAAGGACTCGTCGAGCTCGCAGAAGCCGAACTCGCTGCTCGACCAGATGACGACTTCCGATCCCAGGCGCGAGAGGTGCATCGCGCAGGTCGAGGCGGCGGCGAGGTAGTCGAGGACGAAGTCGCGGTTGGAGGCGCCGTCGATCGAGTTGTGGCTGACGTGGGCGAAGCCGAGGTCGGCGGCGACCCCCTCGCGGTCGATCTCCCAGTTGACGCCGGCGAGGGCGCCGGAGCCGAGCGGCATCACGCCGGCGCTGTCGAGGGCGAACTGGAAGCGGAGGACGTCGCGGGCGAGCATCCAGAAGTAGGCGAGCAGGTGGTGGCCGAGGTAGACCGGCTGGGCGCGCTGCAGGTGGGTGTAGCCGGGCATCGTCCAGTCGGCGTGGGCCTCGGCGAGGCCGAGCAGCCGCTCCATGACGCCGCCGCAGAGCTCGATCGCGCTTAGAGAATGGTTCTGGACGACCATCGCCACGTCGGTCGCGACCTGGTCGTTGCGCGAGCGGCCGGTGTGGAGCTTGCCGGCCAGCGGCCCGATCTCCTCGCCGAGCAGGCGCTCGATCGCCATGTGGATGTCCTCGTCGGCGGCCTCGAACTCGAAGCCGTGGGTGCCCATGCGGACGCGGACCCGCTCCAGGCCCGCTTCGATCTCGGAGAGCTCGCCCTCGTCGAGGACGCCGATCCCCCGCAGGCCGCGGGCGTGGGCGATCGACTGGTCGATGTCGTAGATCGCCAGCTGCCAGTCGAAGGGCAGGGAGCGGTTGAGGCGCCAGAAGCGCGGGTCGGGCTCTTTGCGGAAGCGTCCCATCGGGGCGGCGATTATGCCCTGCTCAGCCCTGGGCGAGGGCCGCGACCAGCTCCTGGCAGACCTGCTCCACCTGCGCCTCGCCCATCGCCGGGAAGAACGGCAGCGCCAGCGAGTCGGCGGCGGCGGCTTCGGCGACCGGGAACTGGCCCTCGCGGTAGCCGAGCTGACGCAGGTGCGGGAAGAGGTGGATGCAGGGCAGGTAGGCCTTCGAGGCGACCCCGCGCTCGGAGAGGCGGGCGATCGTCGCATCGCGGTCGGCGCCCTCGGGCAGGCGGACGGTGTAGACGAACCAGCTACGGATCTCGGTGCCGCGGCCGGGGATCGGCATCCGCAGCCCCTCGATCGAGCCGAGCCGCTCGGAGTACATCCGCGCCACCGCGGCGCGGCGCTCGAGCAGCGAGTCGAGCTTCTCGACCTGGGCGACGCCGAGGGCGGCGGCGAGGTCGGAGAGGCGGTAGTTGAAGCCGAGGCGGTCGTGGTCGAGCCAACCCATGTCGACGGCGCGACCCTGGTTTCGCTCCGAGCGCAGGCGCGCCGCCTCGCCGGCATCGCGGGGGACGATCATCCCCCCCTCCCCCGTCGTCACCTGCTTGTTGGCGTAGAAGGCGAAGGTGGCGAGGCTGCCGCGGGCGCCGACTTTGCACCCCTCGGAGTCGACCGCGCCGAGCGCCTCGCAGGCGTCCTCGAGGATGCCGAGTCCGTGCTTTGCCGCCAGCGCCTCGAGCGCGGGCATCGCCGCCGGGTAGCCGAAGATGTGGACCGGCAGCAGGCCGGCCGTCTTCTCCCCTAACGCGGCGGCGGCGGCGGCGGGATCGATGTCCAGGGTCTCCTCCTCGACGTCGACGAAGACCGGCCGCGCCCGCTCGTAGAGCAGGCAGTTGGCTGATGCCACGAAGCTGAACGGGCTCGTCACCACCTCGTCGCCCTCACCCCAGCCCAGCATCCGCACCCCGAGATGGAGCGCGGTGGTGCCGCTGGAGGTCATCACCGCGTCGTCGACCCCGAGCCAGGCGGCGAACTCGCGCTCGAAGCGCTCGCCCATCGGCCCGAGGGAGAGCTGCCCGGAGCGCAACACCGCCAGGACGAGTTCCTCCTCGCGGGGGCCGATGTCCGGCTGGGCGAGCGGAATCTGTTGGTTTTCACTCATCGTTGGAACGCGTACTCCAGCGAGTCGACCAGCGCCTCCCATGAGGCCTCGATGATGTTGACCGAGACGCCGATCGTCCCCCATTCGCGGGTGCCGTCAGAGGAGTCGAGGAGGACACGGGTGGCGGCCCCGGTGCCGTGTGCTTCGTCGAGTATGCGGACCTTGTAGTTGGTCAGCTCGATATCGCCCAGGTGTGGATAGCGGTCGGTGATCGCCAAGCGCAGGGCTCGATTGAGAGCGTCGACCGGCCCGTTGCCCTCGGCGACACGGACGTAACGCTCGCCATCGACCTCGACCTTTATCGTCGCCTCGGTCTCGATTGCACCGTCGGCGCGTTTCTCCGTGACGACACGGAAGCTCTCGAGCTTGAACAGTGACTTGTAGGTGCCGGCCTCGCGCCGCAGCAGCAGCTCGAAGGAGGCAGGCGCCGCCTCGTAGTGGTAACCGCGGTGCTCCTGATCCTTGAGGCGTTGGACGGCCCGCGTCGCCGCCGCGTCGTCAAGCTCGATGCCCGCGTGCTCTGCCTGGCTGCGCACGGTCGCCTTACCGGCCAACTCGGAGGCGACGATGTCGCGTTCGTTGCCGACCGTCGCCGGGTCGAGGTGCTCGAAGGTGCTGGCGTCGGCGGCGATCCCGGCGGCGTGCATGCCCGCCTTGTGGGCGAAGGCGTTGCGCCCGACGTAGGGCTGGTCGGGATTCGAGGCGAGGTTGCAGAGCTCGTCCAGGTAGTGCGCGGTCGGCGTCAGGCTCGCCAGCTCCTCGAGGCTGACCACCTCGAAGCCCATCTTCAGCTGCAACGCCGGCAGGATCGAGGTCAGGTTGGCGTTGCCGCAGCGCTCGCCGTAGCCGTTGATGCAGCCCTGGACGAGCCGTGCCCCGGCTTCCACCGCCGCCAGCGAGTTCGCCACCCCGCAGCCGGAGTCGTCATGGGTGTGGATCCCGATCTCGACCGTGCCCCCCACCGCCGCGGCGACGGCCGCGGTCGCCTCGGCGACGTAGCCGGGAAGGCTGCCGCCGTTGGTGTCGCAGAGGGTGACGTTGTCGGCCCCGGCGTCGGCCGCCGCGGCCACGCATTCGAGCGCGTAGGCGCTGTCTTCGCGATAGCCGTCGAAGAAGTGCTCGGCGTCGAAGAACGGCCGCTTGCCCTGCTCGCGGCAGAAGGCGATCGAGTCGGCGATCATCGCCAGGTTCTCCTCGCGGCTGACCCGGATCACCTTCTCGACGTGCAGCGGCGAGCTCTTGCCGACGAGGCAGACCGCCGGCGCGAACGACGAGGTCAGCACCGTCAGGGCCTCGTCCTCGGCGGCGGCGCGGTCGCGGCGGCGGGTCATCCCGAAGGCGACGATCGTGGCCTTCTCCAGGTCGACCTCGGCGAGGCGCTCGAAGAGCTCGGCTTCCTTCGGGTTGCTGCTCGGGAAGCCGGCCTCGATGAAGTGCACCCCGAGGGCGTCGAGGGCCTGGGCGACCTTGATCTTCTCGCCGACCGAGAGCGACATGCCGCGGCCGCCCATCCCGTCGCGCAAGGTGCTGTCGTAGAGCTTCACTTGTTCCATCGGTACTGCCTTTCGAGTCGTAGAAGATCGGGTGGGCCGGAGCCCGGGCGCGCGGACGTGCCGCGCCGGCCGCTTAGGCGGCGGGGGTAATTCGCCCGATCGACTCGGCAGCTTCGGGGGCCTCGACGAAGTCGAGCCACTCCAGGTACTCCTCCGCCTTGCCGCAGAGGGCCGCTTCGAATTTGGCCTGCACCTGGCGGGTGATCTCGCCCGGGTCGCCGAGCGGGTGGTCGTCGATCTCGCGCACCGGGACGAGCTCGGCCGCGGTGCCGGTGAGGAAGACCTCCTCCGCGAGGTAGAGCTCGGCGCGGGCGATGTCGCGCTCGACCACGGTGTAGCCGAGGTCGCGGGCGATCTGGATCACCGACTTGCGGTTGATCCCGTCGAGGATCGAGGCGACCTGCGGCGGGGTGACGATCTGGCCGTCGCGGACGACGAAGATGTTCTCGCCCGAGCCCTCGCAGACGAAGCCGCGTTCATCGAGCAGGATCGCCTCGTCGTAGCCGGCGTTGGTCGACTCGGTCTTGGCGAGGATCGAGTTGAGGTAGGAGCCCGAGGCCTTGGCGTGCGGGATCGAGCCGCCGGGGCTGATCCGCCGCCAGCTCGAGACCTTGGCGCGGATGCCGCCGTTCTTGCTCTCCTCGCCGAGGTAGGCACCCCAGGGGAAGGCGGCGATGATGACATCGATCGGGGCGTCCTTGGCGTAGAGGCCGAGGCTGCCGTAGCCGCGGTAGGCGAGCGGGCGGATGTAGGCGGAGCGGAGGTCGTTGCGGCGCAGCAGCTCGTGCGTCGCCTGGCGGATCTCCTCGGCCGAGTAGGGCAGCTCCAAGTAGTAGAGCTCGGCCGATTTCTCCAGCCGGTCGAGGTGGTCGTGGTGGCGGAAGACGGCGGGGCCGCGGGGCGTGTCGTAGCAGCGGATGCCCTCGAAGACCCCCGTCCCGTAGTGCAGGCCGTGGCTGAGGACGTGCGTCTGCGCGTCCTCCCAGGCAACGAACTCGCCGTTTCGCCAAATCAAATCGACCGGATCCATGTTGCAGAGAAGTATGCCCGATTTGTAAAGGGCTCTGGCCGCCAAACCGCGAAAGACACCGAGAACCCAACGAGAACACGATCAGAGGAGCCGATTGATGCGTTTCCCCCGCCCCCAGCTCAACTACGCCAACGTGATCGCGACGATCGCGCTGTTCGTCGCCCTCGGCGGCGCCGCCGTCGCCGCCGGCCTGCCCCGCAACAGCGTCGGTACGAATCAGCTGAAGCGCGGCGCCGTTTCCGCCGCGAAGTTGAGGCGCGGCGCCGTCACCGCCGGCAAGCTCGCCCCCAAGGCCGTCGTCGCCGGAAAGCTCGGCGCCAACGCGGTCCTGCCGGGCAACCTCGGCAACGGGATCATCACCACCAACAAGCTCTCCGACGCCTCGGTGATCGCCAGCAAGATCAAGAACGGCGTCGTCACGACCAACAAACTGAACAACGGAGCCGTGACCACGGCAAAGCTGGGCGACGGCGCGGTGACGCTGAGCAAGCTCGCCGACAACGTCGCGCCGCTGCTGGGGACGCTGAAAAGCGGCCAGACGCTGCGCGGGGTCTTCGTCCTCGGGGGCGAGGACAAAATCAGCCCCGCCGGGGTCAGCTTCCAATTCCCGCTGGTGAACCCGCCCGCGGCACCGAAAGAAAACGTCCTCGACGTCGGCAAAACCAACGCCAACTGCCCCGGCGTCAACGGCGCCTCGACGCCGCAGGCCAACCCCGGTCAGCTCTGCGTCTACATCACCTCGAAATCGGAAAAATTCGAAGGCCTCGAATTCATCGACGGCGCCACCAACCGTCTCGGGTTCGGCCTGACCGCCGGCTTCGCCCTGGCCGAACCGCTCAACCAGGTCTACGGCCAGTGGGCGGTGACGGCGCCGTAGCAGTGTGGCCGGGAGCCGGCGGGAGGGGTTCGGCGGACCAAAGCGGGGAGGGTCCGGCGAACCCCTCCCGCCGGCTCCCCCTCTAGGAGAGCCCTGAGAGGACCGCCGCGGTCATCTCCTCGGTCCCGACCTCGCGCTCGGAGGACGGGTTCTCGCTGGTCGGCGGCTCTACGACCGTGCCGGAGGCGAGGTCGGGGGTGCGGAGGCCGCGCTCGAGGACGGCGTCGACGGCGGTCTCGATGCGGGTCGCGTCGTCGCCGCGGCCGAGACCGTGGCGCAGCATCATCGCCGCCGAGAGGAAGGTCGCGAGCGGGTTGGCGACGCCCTGGCCGGCGATGTCGGGAGCCGAGCCGTGGACGGGCTCGAAGAGCCCGGGAGCGCCCTCGGCGCCGAGGCTGGCGCTGGGCAGCATCCCCAGGGAGCCGGTCAGCATCGCCGCCTCGTCGCTGAGGATGTCGCCGAAGAGATTCTCGGCGAGAACGACATCGAAGTCGGCCGGCCGCGAGACCAGCTGCATCGCCGCGTTGTCGACGAGGAGGTGTTCGAGCTCGACGTCCTTGTAGTCGGCGGCGACCTTGCCGACCACCTCCCGCCAGAGGCGCGAGGTCTCGAGGACGTTGGCCTTGTCGACCGAGGTCACCTTCGGCTTGCGACCCGAGCTCTCGGCACGGCGGCGGGCGGCGTCGAAGGCGGTGCGGGCGATCCGGTCGATCTCCTCGGCCGAGTACTCGCAGGTGTCGTGGGCGACGTCCCCCTCGCGGCCGGAGTCGCCGAAGTAGATGCCGCCGGTGAGCTCGCGGACGACGAGCAGGTCGGTGCCGGCGATCCGCTCTTCGCGCAGCGGGCTGGCGCCGACCAGGGCAGGGCTGGGCCGGACCGGACGCAGGTTGGCGTAGAGGCCCATTCCCTTGCGGAGGCCGAGCAGGCCCTGCTCGGGCCGCGGCGCGTCGGGGTCGGTGGTGTCCCATTTCGGTCCGCCGACGGCGCCGAGGAGGACCGCGTCGGCGCTGCGGCAGGCGTCGAGGACCTCGTCGGTGAGGGCGGCGCCGTGCTCGTCGATCGAGCAGCCACCCATCAGCCGCTCGTCGTAGGAGAACTCGCCGAGGGCGTCGAGGACCCGGCGCGCCGCGGCGACGATCTCAGGGCCGATCCCGTCACCGGGCAGGACGACTATGCGCGGGGAGCCGTTCATCGGCGCCGCACTCTACGCATCCGACTCTTCATCTGTTCCTTTCCGTTGCCTGGCACCGAAAAGGAACAGGTCAGGAAGCGGTCGCCTCGATGTTGAGGCGGACGTAGTCGAGGACCAGGGGCTCGCCCTCCTGCGCCAGCACAGCCTCGGCGAACGGCCGGCGCTTCTCCTCCGGCAGCTGGTCGAGGACCGGGCCGAGGGTGACGGTGGAGACGAACTCGAGCGGCCGCGACGGCTGCACCGGCTTCGGCTGCAGCCAGCAGCGCACGTCCTCGAAGCCGGCCTCGCGCAGGCGCGGCTCGGTCTCCTCCGGCGTTGCGAAGTTCCAGAGGCCTCTGGCCCCGGTCAGGTGCTGCCCGTACTCGGGGTCGGCGGCGACGGCGGCGATCGCGACCGTGTGCCGGGCGACGTTGCCGTGCCCACCGCACTGGGCGACGAGGCGGCCGCCCGGCTTCAGCGCCGCCCGCAGGCGGCGGAAGAGCGCCTCGTGATCGGGGATCCAGTGGAAGGTCGCAGTCGAGAAGACGATATCCACCGGCTCATCCAGCTCCAGCTCGACCAGGTCGGAGACGAGGTAGTCGGCACCCTCGCCGAGCCGCTCCTTCGCCTTCTCGACCATCGCCTCGGAGCCGTCGACGGCGACCACGCGCCCATTCGGCAGCCGCCCGAGCAGCTGCTCGGTTACCCGGCCCGAGCCGCAGCCGGCGTCGACCGCGACCTCGTCGCCGCGTAGCTGCAACCGCTCCAGCACCTCCATCCCCCATTCGAACTGGGGGTCGGAGACGGCGTCATAGGTCTCGGCGTCCCACTCGCGGGCACCGGTGTTCATCGGCTCCTTGAACTGGTCGGCCATCGCGGCCTCCCTCTCTCTACAGGCTGGTGGTTACAGGACCCAGCGCCGCGGCGGGCTCGGCCTCGAACTTGTCGATCGCGCCCCCGTTTTCGAGCGTGATCCCGATCTCGTCGAGACCGTTCAGCAGCCGGTGCTTGACCTCGTGCTCGATCTGGAACTGGAAGACGCCGGCGGCGCAGTTGACGGTCTCGTCGTCGAGGTCGATGCGGGCCTCCCCCGCCTCGGCGACGGCCCGGCAGTGCTCCTCGTCGAGGATCGCCGGCAAGAGCCCGATCTTCGTGCAGTTCGAATAGAAGATGTCGGCGAACGACGGCGCCAGGATCGCCTGGAAGCCGAAGTCCTCGAGCGCCCAAGGGGCGTGCTCCCGAGAGGAGCCGCAGCCGAAGTTGGCGCCGGTGACGAGGATCGGGTTCGGCTCCAGCTCGATCTCGCCGTCGCGGATCCAGTCGTAGAAGAGGAACTCGCCGAAGCCGGTCCGCTCCACCCGCTTGAGGAACTGCTTGGGGATGATCTGGTCGGTGTCGACGTCGGCGCGATCCAGCACCGAGGCCTTGCCCTCGATCACGTCTATCGGTCGCATTTTCAGCTCCAATCCCTGATGTCGACGAAATGTCCCTCGACGGCCGCGGCGGCGGCCATTTTCGGGCTGACGAGGTGGGTGCGGCCGCCCTTGCCCTGGCGCCCCTCGAAGTTGCGGTTTGAGGTCGAGGCGCAGCGCTCGCCTTCTGCCAGCGTGTCCGGGTTCATCCCCAGGCACATGGAGCAGCCGGCGACGCGCCAGTCGAAGCCGGCGCTCTTGAAGACCTCGTCGAGGCCCTCTTCCTCGGCCGCCTTCTTCACCTGCTGGGAGCCGGGGACGACCATCGCGCTGACGCCGCCGGCGACCCTGCGGCCCTCGACGATCGCCGCCGCCTCGCGCAGGTCCTCGATCCGCGAGTTCGTGCAGGAGCCGATGAAGACGCGTTCGGGCGCGATCTCGGTCATCGGCGTGCCCGCCTGCAGGCCCATGTAGGCGAGGGCTCGTTCGGCGGCTTCGCGGTCGGCGGGCGTCTCGAGCGCGGCCGGGTCGGGGACGCGGTCGGTGACCTCGACGACCTGGCCGGGGTTGGTGCCCCAGGTGACCATCGGCGAGATGCCGGAGGCGTCGACCTCGACCTCGGTGTCGAAGCTGGCGTCGGGGTCGGTCGGCAGCTCGCGCCAGCGGGCCATCGCCGCCTCGAAGTCGCCCGGGGCGGCGGGGCGTCCCCTCACCCACTCGAAGGTGGTCTCGTCGGGGGCGATCATTCCGGCACGGCCGCCGCCCTCGATCGTCATGTTGCAGATCGTCATCCGCCCGGGCATCGTCAGCGCCTCGATCGCGGGGCCGGCGTACTCGACCGCGTAGCCGGTCATGCCGCCGGTACCGAGGCGGCCGATCGTCGCCAGGATCAGGTCCTTGGGCGTGACGCCGTGGCGCAGCTCGCCGCCGTAGTTGATCCGCATCGTCTTCGGCCGCTTCTGCACCAGGCACTGGGTCGCCAGCACGTGCTCGACCTCGGAGGTGCCGATGCCGAAGGCCAGCGCCCCGAAGGCGCCGTGGGTGGAGGTGTGGCTGTCGCCGCAGACGATCGTCATCCCCGGCTGCGTGACCCCCAGCTCGGGGCCGATCACGTGGACGATGCCCTGGCGGTCGGAGCCGAGCGAGTAGATCGGGACGCCGAACTCCTCGCAGTTGCGCTCCAGGGTTTCGACCTGGACGCGGGAGAGCTGGTCGGCGATCAGGCGCGCGGCCATCGTCCCGTCGGTCGGGGTGTTGTGGTCGGCGGTGGCGAGGGTCTTGTCGGGGCGGCGGACCTTGCGGTCGGCCAGGCGCAGGCCGTCGAAGGCCTGCGGCGAGGTGACCTCGTGGACCAGGTGCAGATCGATGTAGATCAGCCCCGGCGAGACCTCGTGCTGTTCCCAGATCTTGTCGAACATCGTCTTTGGCATTTCGTCAGCTCCTCCTCAGGCCGGCGGCGATCACGGCCAGGAAGCGGGTCGCCTCCTGGCCTTCGTTCTCAAAGTGATGCGGAAGGTCAGCGTCGAAGGTGACGCTGTCGCCTTCTTGAAGTTCGTGGCGGCTGCCGTCGACGACCAAGACCAGGGTGCCGGCGAAGACGACGGCGGTCTCACGGCTGCCGGGCTCGTGCATCGGCGGGTCCGCGCGGCCGCCGGTGGTGGCGCCGGGCTCCAGCACGTGCAGGGAGACGTCGGCGCGCTGCCCGGGCAGCGGCGGCGTCAGCTCCTCGAACCGGTGCCCGCCGCGCTCGGAGTGGCGGCGGCCGGCGGCGCGGCTGATCGCCACGTGCTGGCCCTCGTCGAGCCGCAGTAGCTGCGAGAGCGTCAGCTCCAGGCCGGACGCGATCTTCCCGGCGACGGCGAGCGTCGGCGAGGTCTCGCCGCGCTCGACCTGAGAGAGCATCGGGGCGGAGACGCCGGAGCGGGTGGCGAGGTCGCGGAGCGAGAAGCCCATCGCGTCACGCAGAGCGCGGATGCGAGGGCCGACGGAGGTTGCGGGGTCTTTAGCGGGCAGGGCCGGTGAATGGTCGCTGCTCGAACCCTTGGTCATAGTGGGGGCCATTGCTTGTACGTTATCACGGACGTTTGTATTTGGGGCTGAGACCAGGTGGCCGGCGTGCCTTTATGGGCCCCGACCGCTTCGTCCCGGGCCGGTGCAACCTCCACTGCGGCAGGTAGAGGTTGCAC
>Ga0308175_100001167_pt1 | contig 17637 bp, 24 predicted proteins | sample PhyCR1_3_FD_203893 | JGI IMG/M metagenome (GOLD analysis project Ga0308175, IMG submission 203893) | Soil microbial communities from UC Gill Tract Community Farm, Albany, California, United States - DLSLS.C.R1 | ecosystem: Environmental > Terrestrial > Soil > Agricultural land | place: USA...
GCTGCAGCCGCTGCGGCTACCGCGCCATGAAGAGCCGGTTTAGGGGCGGCCGCTGCCCCAAGTGCGACTCGCTCGAGGATTGATACCTATTGACCTGCCCACCGTCGCCCGGCGTCTCAGCGCGCGAGCCACATCAACACCACCGCCATACCGGCCGCGACACCGATGATGAGCCACACCGGGATTCGTCGGGAGGCGTCTTCGGCGCAGATGTAGTTGCCGCAATGCGGGCAGACCTCCGCCTCCTCCGAAATCTCCCCCCGGCAGAAGGGGCACGCGACTAACGCGGGGTCATCATCCTCATCCATGTCCGATTCGTCGGGGTCCTCAAAGTCTTCCGCTTCGTCGGAACCGCCGTCGAACGCGTCACCGGAATGTGGTTGGCGATTTGCCATGTGAAAAGCGGTCCGCCACTCCCATCAGACGGTGAACACCCGCACCTCGCCGGTGTCCGTGTTCACCACCGCGGCCGTGCGTTTCGCCCCCCCGTACAACGACCCCGGATGAATCACCCGCGTTTTTCCGACCTGGCGGTCTTCGGGTTCGGGGCCGTGCCCGCAGAAGAGGAAGTCGTGCTGCTGCTCGTCGAGTAGTCGCTTGAGCACCTTCTTGTCGTCCCCGTGCACCGCCACGATGCGCTTGCCGTCGGCGTCGAAGTCGGCCATGACGCCGTAGCACACCACGTTGAGCCGCTGGGCGACGCGCAGGAGGCCCATCCGGTCGCGGTCCCGGTCGCCCCAGATGAAGGCGGATTCGACGGCGGTCATGGCCTCCAGGACCTGCCGCCCCCCGACGTCGCCGCAGTGGATGAGCCATTCGACATCGGCTTCGCGCAGCAGGTCCACCGCCGCCGTCATCGCGTCCATGCGCCCCTCCGTGTTACTCACGACCCCCACGACCATACGCTCTCATTTCATCTTCGGCGGCAATGTTGGTTCCGGCCGCATCCTTCGACCGGCAAGAATTTGGCGATCTTACCCGACGCCCGGCGCCGTGTTAAACCCCCCATCCCGCACGGGCGCAACCGCCGCGCCCGCCGGCTTGGCCCAATAATCCGCCAAGGCCGTCTGGTCCGACACGCGGAACGTTTTTCCACGCTTTGCGGCTTACCCGTCTGCTTGTCCGGGCCGACATTCAATCGTAGCTCTTTAAGGGGAATTGAGCCACGGCACTCGCCGGCCGCGAAGTCGTGCGACCCCCGGAGATTCCGACATGTGCAGCCAACTCATCCCTTCGCATGGCCCCAGCCGCCGACACCGCCGCGGCTTCACACTCGTGGAAATTCTGGTCGTCGTCATCATCCTGGGCATCCTGGCGGCGATCGTGGTGCCGCAGTACACCAGCGCCAATGACGCGGCGCACAAGAACACGCTCGGCGATCAGCTCCGATCGCTGCGCCAGCAGGTCCAGCTCTACAAGGTCCAGCACGACGACAACCCCCCGCCGCTCACCGCCACGAGCTGGGACGCGCTCGTGCAGCAGAGCACTTTCATGGGACAGACCTTCGGCCCCTACATCCAGGCGGCCCCACGAAACGGCGTGAACAACTTCAGCAACATCGCAATCGTCGCCTCCGATCCCAACAACGGCGACCCGGTTTCCGGCACCGACATCGGGTTCGTGTACAACCCCAGCAACGGCGGTATCTGGGCAACGAATCGCGCCGGCACCGCCATCTACAACGAGCTCGACCCCAACGACCCGAATAACTGACCGCAAACCGGATGAGGCCGCCACCGCCCCAACGCGGTGGCACCCGCTTTGCGTCGGTTCTGCTCCTGGCGTCTTCACCAACGGGTTCACGCCCAAAGGAGCAGAATCATGAAACACGCAACTCTCGGAATCCTTTCCACCGCCGCCGCCGCAACCCTCCTCAGCGTCGCCGGCTGCGGCTCATCGAGCCGGGACGGCTCTTACGGCCGATCCGACCGCTACGACAACGACAACCGAGTCGTGCGCGACGATCGCTTCCACGACGATTACAACCGCGACCGCTACGCCGATCGCGACTACCGGGACAGGGACTACCGCGACCGTGACGCCAGCCTTTCGGCCGATCGCCTCTCGGCCGACTCCCGCGTCGTGAACCAGGGGCAAGGCGAAGAGCTCGCCTTCACCGCCGACCGCTCCGGAAGCGTCTATGCGTACGACGTGGACAGCGGGAAGACCGTGTACTCCGGCCACCTGCACCGCGGCGAGCGGTTCGTGCTCAACCCCAACGGGAACCGCGCCACCGTCAACGGCGAGACCGTGCTCCAGACCGACCTCAAACGCGACCACCGCTTCGAGATCCGTTTCCAGCCGGATTAAAGCTTTCACAGCGGAGAATTGACGCCGGCCGCCCGATCTGCTAACCAGCACGACGCTCAGGGGCGAACGTTTTTGGACGTTCGCTTCTTTTTTTGTTCCGGGACAATGGGACCCCTCATGGTCGAACCAACACCGTTGGACTACCAATCCGCGCCGCCCCTAGCGTCCTCCCGATTCTATTACGGGTGGGTCAATTTGATCGTCGCGGCGTTGGCGATGGTGGCCACGCTGCCGGGGCGAACGCTGGGGTTGGCCCTGGTAACCGAGCCGCTGCTGCGCGACCTGAGCCTGGACCGGGTCCAGTACGCCACGATCAACCTGTGGGCGACGCTGATCGGCGCGACCTTCGCCGTGCTTTGCGGGCCTTTGATCGACCGCTTCGGCACGCGGGTCGTCGTGAGCGGTGTCTGCGGGCTCCTGGGGGCGACCGTCGTGGCGATGAGCCGCGTCCACGGCGCGACCGGGCTGCTGGTTACGGCGACGCTCACGCGCGGCCTCGGCCAGAGCGCACTGTCGGTCGTCAGTATAGCCATCGTCGGCAAGTGGTTCGTGCGTCGGATCAACCTGGCGATGGCGGTGTACGCGGTGCTCCTGAGCATCGGATTCATGATCGCTTTTCCGGCGGTGCAATACGCCGCCGAGCGCGCGGGATGGCGGCCGGCCTGGCAGGGCGTGGCTATAGGCGTGCTGGCGGTGGCGGTCCTCGGCTGGGCGCTGGTTCGATCGACCCCGGAATCGATCGGCCTCGCGGCCGACGCGCCGGCGCGCAAGGCCGAGCCCACCACGCCCACCGGCTGGCCGCTGCGCCGTGTGCTGCTGACGCCGGCGTTCTGGGTCTTCGCCCTCTCGTGCGCAATGTTCAACCTGGTCTACAGTGGCATCGGCCTGTTCAACGAAGACGTGCTTCGCGAGCTGGGATTTGACTCGGCCACATTCCGGCTGCTCCTGGCGGTGATGACCATGGTCGGGCTGCTGGCGAATTTCCTCGGGGGGTGGCTCGGCGAGCGATGGCCGATCAACCGTCTGATGGCCGTTGCCATGCTGATGATGACGGCCGGCCTGCTGCTGTTGCCACGCGCGCGATCCGGGTCGCACGCACTCGCCTACGGCGCGCTGATGGGCGTCACCGGCGGAATCGTCACCGTGGTCTTCTTCGCCTGCTGGCCAAGGATGTTCGGGCGGGCCCACCTGGGAAAGATCCAGGGGGTAGCCCAGGCGATGACCGTGCTGGCATCGGCGCTGGGCCCGGTGCTGGTTGCCGAATCCAAACGGCTCACGAATTCGTACCTGCCGCTGCTGTATTGGCTGGCGCCGGCGGTAGGCGCTCTCGGCGTCTGCGCGTGGCTCATCCACGTGCCGTCCGCCGGCCAGGCGGACGTCGCCGAGGAGGGCGGCGATTCGGCCCAGCCCCCTTCGCCCGTTTGACGGAAACTCCGGCGGCCGTTACATTTCCGACCCGTTCAGAGCTTAAGCGGACTCGTCCGGGAACCGGCCGGCCCGTGCCGTCGTAGCAATGCTCTATTCTGAGATAAGACCGCCCGGACACCCGTCCGGGACCATGACGTGGAAAAGGAAAAGACATGCGAGCCAGTGACATTCGACGGGGTCAGGCGGTGAAGATCGACGGCAAGCTGTTCGTCGTCACCAACGCCGACCACAATACCCCCGGCAACCTCCGCGCCAAGGTACAGTTCAAGCTCCGCGACGTGAGCAAGGGCACCATCATGGACAAGCGCGTCGGCGCTACCGACGACATCGAGACCGCCAACCTCGACCGCCGCAACGTCGAATACCTTTACTCCGACAACGAAGGCCACGTCCTCATGGACCTGGAGACCTACGACCAGAACACCATCCCCAAGAGCGTGTTCGGCGACGACATCCTGTACCTCAAGCCGAATACGCAGCTCACGGCGATGTTCCACGACGGCAAGGTCGTCAGCTACGAAATGCCCAAGACGGTGGACCTGAAGGTCACCGACACACCGCCGGGCATCAAGGGAGCGACGGCCACCAACCAGCAGAAGGACGCTACGCTGGAGACCGGGCTGAAGACGCGGGTGCCCCCGTTCATCGAGATCGGGGAAACGATTCGGATCAATACCGAGACCGGCGAGTACCTGAGCCGCGCCTAAGCAACGCCAACGAGTCAATTGAGCCGCCGGCCTGCGCCCGGCGCGCTTTTTTGCGCCGATCTATTTCACCGGCGGCATGTCCAGTCCCCCGTCCGTGTGCCCATCCATTTCTTCCTTCAGGGGGACCAGCACGTCAACAATCTCGTGCAGCACGCGGATCTGCGACTGCATGGCGTCAATGCGCACCACGATGTCGCGGGGGTACAGGTCGAGCACCGGGCGGGTATCTCGTTCGTACACTTCCAGCCGCTTGCGGATGACCGACTCGCTGGCGTCGTCGAAGCGGTTTTCCTTTAACGCCCGCCGCCGCAGCCGCTCGACCATCTTGCCCAGGTCGGCGCAGCGGAGGTAGATGATCTTCACCACCTCGATCTCGTTCTTGAGCAGCTCGGCTTGGCGCACGTTGCGCGGGATGCCGTCGAGCACGAGGAACTCGGTCTCGGGGTGGAACTGGTTAATCATCTCCAGGCCGGTGAGGTGCTGCTTCCAGAGCTTGACGGTCAGCTCGTCGGGGACCAGCTCGCCGCGGCCGGCGTACTCCCAGAACTTCCGGCCCATTTCGCTGCGCAGGTCCAGGGAGCGGAAAATGTCGCCGGTAGCGCTGTGGAAGAAACCGGGGATCGCGCTGATGATCTTCCCCTGCGTTCCCTTGCCGCTGCCGGGCGCGCCGAAGAGCAGGATGGATTTGTACCGCGTGGGCATGGGCGCTAGTGTAGCGGAGGATTAGCGCAAGATGAAACGGCCGGGAAAGCCCGGCGACCAATTGAGGTCTTCTGACGACGGAGGCTGCCGCGATGCCGCTCGACCGCCCCACCATCCCCGACGACCAGGACTCCTGGCGCGTCTTCCGCATCATGGCCGAGTTCGTCGAAGGCTTCGAGTCGCTGGCGGGGATCGACAAGGCCGTGACGATCTTCGGCAGCGCCCGCACGCGCCCCCACGACCCCTTCTACAAGGCCGCCGAGCAAACCGCCCGCCTGCTCGCCAGGGCCGGATTTTCCGTCATCACCGGCGGCGGCCCCGGCATCATGGAGGCCGCCAACAAGGGCGCCTTCGAGGCCGGCGGGCAGAGCGTCGGGTGCAACATCACGCTCCCGCAGGAACAGGAGGCCAACAAGTACCAGACGATCTCCCTCGATTTCCACTACTTCTACGTCCGCAAGGTCATGTTCACGAAGTACGCCGCCGCGTTCATCTGCTTCCCCGGCGGCTACGGCACGCTCGACGAGTTCTTCGAAACCCTCACGCTCATCCAGACCCTCAAAATCGAGCCCTTCCCGATCCTGCTGTTCGGCAAAAAGTACTGGTCGGGACTCGTGGACTGGATGCGCGACCAGCTCCTGCGCGGCTTCATCGACTCGGAAGACATTGACATCTTCCGCATCGTGGACACGCCCAGGGACGCGGTGTCGCTCATCAGAAAAGGCGTGAAGACGCACTGGTGGCGTCCACAGGACGTGGACCTCCAGCACGCCGCAGGCGTCGCCGCCCCCCTGCGCCGCGCGAACCCCCTGGCCGGCGCCCACGCCGCGGGAACTGGCGAGGGCACCCGCTACGGCCGCCGTGCCAAGCGCGTGGAGAAGACCCACGCCGAGCCCGGTCGCAAACCGCAGCAGTAAGCAACAGCACGCGGCCCGGAGTGCTTGCGATCTCGCAATCATAATATCACCGCGACGTAAGCTGCGCCGCGCCACGAGCCCCGCACCGGCATAGGCGCTCGGTTTCACCCGGAAGTAAGGGCCCCCGGCTCTAAACGTCCGCGCCGCGCACGCCGATGACAATCACGGGAGTCCGGCCGCGCCCCACCCGGGGCATTCGCCCCACCACGGGACGACGGGCCTTTCTCGACGCCATTGGTGTGACCGCATGATCAGCAACGAACCCCGCGGCGGCTTCGTCGCCCGCATGTTCCCCCCGCCCGGTCGCGGCGGCGGCCCCAGCGCCCCGAGTGGCTCCGGCCGCGACTGGTCCGCGATCCCGCCGGCCTCCAGGCGCCCCTGCATGCTCATGCTGCGGCGCGAACTGCTCGCCAACGACGACGACGACCCCCTCGACGTCCTGCTGAAGTTCACCGGCAATCCCGACCTCGTCGCCTCGATCCAGCGCGTCCAAGCGACCGCGGCGTTCGTGCAATGGATCCGCGTCTCGGCCATGGACGGCGAAAAGCCGTCGGCCGGCACCACCGAAGCCGTGAGCCTGCTCCTCACCGGGATCGACAACGACGCGGATGAAGCCGCGATCGAAACGGCGCGGGGCGGCCAGGACGCCGACGGTTGCGGCCTCCCGCACCCCGACGTCGTGTTCGACGAGCTGCGCACCGAGGTACGGCCGTGCCTCGCGACCTTGTGCATCGCGCCCCAGAGTCCCGCGAATCCGGCGCTCAAGGCCGCCTGCGAGGCCTTGGCGCAAGCCTTCTTCGAGGTGCTGGGGGTGGAGGGGGACAAGTCCGAGTTCGAGCGCCGCCGGCCGTAAGGCGCAAGTCCCCCGAATATCCGCGGCAGGTCGCCCGGGAAGCACGCCCGCAGGACGGTAGCCCCCGCCGGACTGGTTCGTTCTGAAACGAACCGGCGTCGCGGGAGCCTTTTTTTCATGTACCAATCGGCCGCCGAAGCGTAAACTTCAGAAATTCGCCAGAGGGCATGAGCCGCGTACATCACCATCTCGTTCAGCGCCTCGCACGGCGATTCGGTCGCGGCACCGATCGCCGCCGCGAACAAGTCTATCCGTGCTGGCCGGACCCCTGGCCTATCCGCCAGCGCCGCAAGGTGCTGAAGGCCTACCTCTTGGCTTTTGCCGCCTGGCTATTGATCCTCTTGCTCTTGGCCGCCGTGGCGACCTACTTCTACGGCCAGTCCCAGGAACGGGAGTGGCAAAAGCTCCTCCCCGAGCGCGTCCTGCATCAGTAGCCGAAGCATATGCCCGGCGTGAAGCGCTGGCCGCCCGGGATCCAATACCTATCTATTTCCCCCCAAACAAAAAACCCCGGATGTACCGGGGCCTATCCGCCCCATGCAATTGCGCACGGCCCGATGCGGGACGCGCTATCAAGCTGGGGAACTAGGATTCGAACCGAGGGGAATTCCGCCGTGGCGGGGTCGCCAGCGGGGGATGACGCACGAAAAGACGCACACGGCGGCGAGTTGGGCGAGGTGGTGAGGGGGTGGGCGAAGCTCCCGCCGCCGCTGCGGGCGGCCGTGCTGGCGTTGGTCCGGGCGGGCGGCTGTACCGAAAATGGGACAGTAGAGAACGCGACTAAAACGCTTGCCGACGCGCAGCGGCCGGGGTAAGCTCGCCGTGCGTCGGGAGCGTGCGAAAGCAGAGGTGGCAGCGGAGGTCCCAGCAGGGGGCGGCGGAAGGCTGGACTTCCTCAGCATTCTACGCCGCAGGCGTGTCACCTCATGCAGAGCCACAAGGGGGGCAGTCTTCCGCCGCAGGGCCCCTGCTGGGACCGGAGCGGCGGCTTCGAGGTGCGGTATGGACAGTCGAGTGATTCGCGTCGGGCGTCGTGTGGTGAGCATGGGCTACGTCGCGGCTGCCCAGTGGAGCAAGGGCAAGCTGTACGTGTACCTCAGTGGCGGTCGGTTCATGGAGTTCGAGCGAGAGGACGCGGCGGCGATGTGGCGCCAGCTGGAGCTCGCGTCGGTCGAGGTGGGCCAGGACGGGAAGGGGTCGCTTCCCCCTCCGGGGGTTGAGGCTGAGACGGTTGGGTGAGCTGGAGTGCTGAGTGCGGCCTCGCGTCTCCACGGGGACGGAGGCCCCACAAAGGCCCCATAGGCGGACGATGGCCCTCAAGCTGTCGTCCGTCTTTCTTGGTGCGAGTGGTGGGCGGGAAAGGGGCGTGTGGCGGGGAGCGGCCGGGTGGCGGGTGCCCGCGTCGGCGGGCTGCCGCCCGGCCGCTGTGACCCCCGGTATGTAATACGGGGGTAGAAGTGCCAAAAACCCCAACAGGCAAGGTCGGGCAGTGACAGCCAGTGACAGCAGGGGCAGCAGGGCGAAAACGTGACGGAGGGGGACAGCGAGGGTCTTGACAGGACAGTCAAGATGATATAAAATGATCGCATGACCACCACAAAGAGCAAGCGTAAGCAACGGGGCGGATGGCCGAAGCGGAAGCGTGAGTCGATCATCGTTCGGGTCGATAAGGGGCTGGCCGACGTGCTCAGCGACGTGGCCCGGACGCGGGGTGTGACGCGCAACCAGGTCATTGGCGACTGGCTCAGCACGTTGGCGAGGATTGCGGTCCACGGCGGTGGCGGGTCGCTGTTCGAGCTGTACCGCCGGCTCGATGAGGTGTTGGGCGATGTGCGGGATCGGTTGGAGAAGGCAGGGGCGAAGGACGAAGGGGCATTGGCGTTGGTCGGTCGGCTGGATGAGGTATTCGAAGCCCTCAAGACGGCAACGGGTACCGTGTTCGCGGTGGAGATGTTCGGGGTGAAGCGATGAAAAAAGCGAGGGAGCGGTTTGAGCTCATGCCTCCGGGGACGCTCGGTCGTGACGATCTGATCGGGTGCGATCCGGAGGTTGCCCGGCGTACGGGCATGTTGAGTAATCGGGAGTTGCTGGAAAGGGCCGTATCGCCAGAAAAGGGGCGTGGGCCGATCAGGCGTGAGCCAGAACCGGAGAGGCGGTCGAAGATGCAGGCGACTGAACCAAAAACGGTACAGCAAGAGGGAGCGGGTGCGGCGTCGGATGTGGGCGTGACGGAAGAATTCATGACGTTCCGCGATGTGGCGGACCGTTGGAAATGTTCGACGCGGACGGTGCGGCGGCTGATCGAGTTGGGCGAGTTGGCGAAGCCGCTCTACTTGGTGCCGTCGCGGCCTCTCTTGCGTCTGTCGGACGTGCTCGCGTATGAGCAGCGGAAACTCGGCCAGAGAGGATCACAGTCATGACTGCGTATGTGTTTCGTCCCCGGCGTCGTCGAGGCGGCAAGAGTAAGGCTTCTCCCACATGGTGGCTGCGGTACAGGCTCAACCCCACCGACCCAATCCTCTGCCTCAACCTCCGCGTGCGTGACAGACAGGTCGCCGATCAAAAGCTCAATGAATTCGTCCGCGAGAAGCAGTGGGAAGCAGCCAAGATCATCGCACCCAAGGCTCTCCGGGATGGTGCTGCGAAGCTCATGACGCATCACCTCGACGAATTCGCGGCGGACCTGAAGGCGGTTGGCCGGTCCAAGGGCTACGTGTACAACACCCGGCGTCTCGTGTCCCGTCTGCTGAGTGAGTGCGGCTGGTCGGTGCCGTCGGACGTGACGGTGGACTCCTTCGTGGCGTGGCGGGCGAAACCTCCTCGCGACGCCAAGCGTGGAAACGTGCTCTCGCCCAAGAGCCTCAACGAATACCTCGGCCACGCGAATGCCCTGCTCAACTGGATGAAGCGACAGGGGCGGATCGCGGCAAATCCGCTCGCGGCTGTTGCAAAAGTGGAACAGCGGGGACGTGAGGTGCGGAAACCTCGGGCGTTGTCGGATGCGGAGGTGACGTCGTTGCTGGCGGCGGCGGGCGAACGACGGACGCTCTACCTGACCGCCCTGCTCACTGGGCTGCGTCGGGGTGAGCTGCGTCAGTTGCAATGGGGCGACGTGCACCTCGACGCTCCCCGGCCATTCATCAACGCCAGGGCGGCGACGACGAAGAACAAGAAAGCGGCGGTGCTGTGGCTGCGTGACGACTTGGCCGCGGTGCTGCGGACGTGTCGGCCGGACGGCGTGGGGGCGGGCGTGGCAGTGTTTAAACGCCTCCCCGACATGGAGGAATTCCGCTCGGACCTGATCGCGGCCGGTATCTCGACGAAGGCCGACGCGGCCGGGCGGTGGGTGCTGTTCCACTCCCTGCGTCACACGCTCGATACGAGCCTCGCGAGGGCGGGCGTTTCTCAGGCGGTGGCAATGGTGGTGATGCGGCACAGTGATCCCCGCCTGACGCTTGGCACGTATCTGGACAAGTCACAACTACCAACGGCGGACGCCCTCGACCATCTGCCCAGGTGGGAGGACAACCGCCAGAGTGAGCGGGCGATCCAGACCGGGACGGGCGGTACGATCGCGTTACAGGAACTTGCCGAAAGTGACGCACAAAAAGACGCACACGAAATAGTCCCGGCGGGTCATCGTGTGTCACACGCGGGCATGGCCCGTCCATCGGCCGAACGGCTGCAAGGTGGGGCCGGTGAGCAGGTTAGACACGCTCTGTCACCGGAAGTCACTGTGGGGCAAGACGTGGGGGAAAGCTGGGGAACTAGGATTCGAACCTAGACAAGCAGATCCAGAGTCTGCTGTGCTACCGTTACACCATTCCCCATCAACGCGAGTTCAATTTACCCACGAGGGTGCCGCTGTCAAGCTCGTTCCGCGACGTTCCGCGGCGGACGTCGCTCGCGTCTCCTCGCCCTGGTTTCACAACCCGATCAGTCGCATGACTCGGTACGACCACACGATCTTTGCCACGTTAAACCGATGCGCCAGCCGCGATACGCGGTCGTCGCCGAGGTATCGGTCGGCCACGCGGTACTGTTCGTCGAACTGCTCGCGATTCACCCCGCCGGACTTGCTGGCCGGGTGCAGGCGGAACCGGGCCAGCACGCGGTCGAGCAGGACCGGCTCGGACAGTTCACCCATTCGAAGCCACAGGTCATAGTCCATCGCGAAATGCAGGGATTCGTCCAGCAGCGGTCTGCTTCCGGCGAGCTGGTCCGCGAACGCTCGCCGCCAGAAAACCGCGGGCTGGCTGATGAAGTTCTCCCGTAGCAGCGCCCGGCGAGAATACCGACGAAGCGAGCTGTCCTTGTACCGCGTGACCGCCCGGCGGATCGTCCGTCCCCCCCCGTCGATGATCTCGCAGCGGCCCACCAGCCAGCGCGCCTCCGGTCGCGAGGCGAACACGGCGGCAACGGCCGCGAGCGCGCCATCGACGTACAAGTCGTCGCTGTTGAGCCACGCGACGACCTCGCCGTTCGCCAGCGAAAGGCCCTTGTTGATCGCATGCGCCTGCCCCCGGTCCGTCTCGCTCACCCATCTGACGCGCGGTTCGGCGGTGGAGCGGAGCAGGTCGATCGTGCCGTCGGTGCTGCCGCCGTCGATGACGAGGTGTTCGAGGTCGAATTCCCCACCCGCGCCCCCCTGCTGCTGGGAGAGAACGCTGGCCATCGTCTGGCGTAGGTACGCGCACTGATTGAACGAAGGCGTAACGATGGAGAGCTTCATGGGCTGCTGGCGGGCGCCTCCGGCGGCGCGGGGGTGGCGGCGTGGAGCGTCCAGGGAAACTTGTTGTGCGGGCGCGGCACCGTCGCGATCGCCGGCCCCAGTCGCAGTCGCATGTCCGCGATGCGCTGGGCCTCTTCGGGGTCGTCGTCGCAGGGGAGGATCACGTACAGCCCCTGCCCCGGCTTGAATTGCTCCGTTAGCTCGCGCGGCTCCATTACGTCCCGGTCGCTCAGGTACGTCAAAATCCGGCCGAGCTTGTGCTGGACAAGTACCGCCGCGTGCGGCTCAACCAGGCGATTCACGCCGTCGGCCAATTCTTTGACCGGAGCGTACCGCCCCACCTTGTAGTGCTTGAGAAACGGGACGCGGCGCTGTTCCAGCACCACCTGCGTCATCTTCACGAGATTGGGCCCCACCCAAGTCGCCAGCAGCAGCGCGGCGATCACGTTGGCAACGGCCGCCGGCGACGCCGTCGAAAGCCGCGCCGACCAGCTCAGCCGCGCCAGCCGCCGGTGGACCCAGACGATCCCCTGCCACCACGCCAGCGCCAAAATCGGCAGCACCGGCAGGAAGTACCGGTCCAGCGGGAAAACGAGCAGCACGGTGCCGATCGTCGCCACCACCCACAGCCCCCACAGCGGGCGCCGGCGAAGGACGAACACGAAGGTGAAGCCGAGCAGCACCAGGCCCGCAACGGTGTTGACGCCCGGGCCCAGCTCGTGGCCGAAGACCGATTCCGCCATCGTCGGCTCGAAGAGCTTGCGCAGGTTGTCCCGGAAAATGAGCGTCAGCGTCTCGCGGAAGTGCGTGACGCGGCTCAGCACGAATTCTTCGTACCCGCCAAACCGGCCGTTGGCCGACGTGCGCGGGTCCAGCAACACGAATGCGGCCCCGGCCAGCAGGACGACCAGCAGGCTGATGACCGCCGGCCGGCGGCGGATCGTCCCGCGGGCGATGCCCCACACCGTCGCGAATAGCACGATCGGCACGAACGCCTGCATCGTCGGACGCGTCACGACGGCAACCGCCAGCCCCAAACCCAGCAGCGCCCAGTCATACCATCGGGCAGATCCTTGCGACGTTGCCGCAGCCGCCCCGTTTTCCTCGCCCGCGGGCCTTCGGTGGAAGACGGCCTCGTACCCCGCAAGCACCGCCATGATGCCCATGAGAAACGGCAGGTCGTTGCGCAGCTCGACCGTGTACTTGTACAGGGCGTGCGTAAGGCCCACCATGGCCGTCACGAGCACCGCGGTCGGCCGGCCGACGAACAGCCACATCAATCGATAGGTCAAACCAAGCGTCGCCATCGCCATCAGGAGCAGGGCAATTTGCGCGGCGAACACCGCGTGGCGCCCAAAGACCTTGAACATGCCCGCAAGGAACACCGGAAATCCGGGGAACGCCAGGTCGTTGGGTATCCCGTGGTAGGTGTACCCGCGACCCTGGGCGAGATTGCGGCCGATCGTCAGGTACAACGCGCTGTCCGGCTCGACGCGCCACTGCCCGTTGAACGCCAGGAGATACAGCGCGGCGACCGCCGCAAGCAGGACGTGGCGGTGGCGATCGCAGAAAGCGAGGACGAGTGTCGGAAAGCTGGCTTCCAGCGCCGGCGTTGGCGTCGCCACCACGGCCGGGCGCGCCGGCGGCGCCTGGTCCGTCCCCTTGTAGTGGAGGGGAATGGCGGCGGGGGTGGCGGCGTGGTGAAATCGCATGCGCTTTGTGTGCCGGCGAGCCAATTGGCCGCTTCAGCCTGCTTCCAGAGCGTAACACGGCGAGGGTGCGTCGCGGCACGACAAATCCACCGCTGTCGCGGGCGGCAGAGCATAGCCGAACCCGCCCGTCGGCGGCAACGCGGGACACGGGCGCGGGGTGGTCCGGATAAATAACGATGACGGCCCCGTCATGGCCGGCTCACCCCCCCAGTGTTAAAGTCGCCATCATGAGCTCAGCGATTCGACGTGCCGGCGTCCCGTGTTCTCTCCTGATCGGTTCGGCCTTACTCGTCGCGTGTCATAACGAATCCCCCCCGTCAGCCAAATCCGACCCCGCCGACAGACAAATCTCCGACCAGACCGCCGAGCGCGAGCAGATGACGCGCGACGGCGACGCCATGATCGCCCGCGGTAAGAAGATGTACGAACAAGGCGTGGCCGCCCACGACGACGGCATGATCCAGGACGGGCGCCTCATGATGACAAAAGGCCAGCAGATGAAGGATAAAGCGGCCATGTTGAGGCAGATGAAGGTAGGACGGACGAGTCCCCAGTGAGCCGAATCGGTCACCGCAAAAAGCCCGCTCACGCTTCGTTCTTGCCAACCGCCGTGATCTCAAAACCCTTTCGCCTGGTTTCCCGATCCCGCAGCCAAGCGCGAAGGAATTCCACTCCCATCGGAATCACGGAAATCACGACGATCGCGACAATCACCACCTCGAAGTGCTTCCTCACAAAATCCCGGCTCCCCAGCGCCCACCCGGCGGACATGCACAGCGTCACCCACGCCACCGCCCCCGCCAGGCTGAACGCCAGGAACCGCGGGTAATTCATCCGCCCGATCCCCGCCACGAACGGCGCAAACGTCCGCACGATCGGCACGAACCGCGCCAGGATGATCGTCTTCGACCCGTACCGGTCATAAAACTCCTGCGCCCGAACCAGGTGCTTCTTGTTCAACAGCCGCGAGTCCTCCCGCTTAAATACCTTCGGCCCCACCCGCCGCCCCAGCCAGTAATTGGTGTTGTCCCCCACCAGCGCCGCCCCGACCAGCAGCGCCCCCATGCCGACGAGGTTGAACGCCGCATCAGGATGCGCCCCGATCGCCCCGAGCGTGAACAGCAGCGAATCCCCCGGCAAAAACGGCGTCACCACCAGCCCCGTCTCGCAGAAAATGATCATGAAAATGACGACGTGGAACTTCCCCGGCCCGACGAACTGAATAAAGTCGTTCAGCTTGTCCTGCGTCAGCGGGAACAAGGCGTTAAACAATCTGCGGATCAGGTCCATGCAAACGCTCCGTCGGCACCACCCGGCCACCGCTTCATAGCAGACGCTTGCCCCCAAAACAATCACGGCGGCCCGCGGGACGTATGATGTGTGAAGAAACATGCCCCCCGAAACGTCCACCCTCACCATCCGCCGCGTCTGGATCGCCCCGGGCTGCATCGTCTGCAACCTTTGCGAGGACACCTGCCCCGAAGTTTTCGACGTCCGCGACGACACCTGCCACGTTCGCCAAGCGGCCGAGCAGTATTATGGGACTCACACCCGCCAGATCGCCCAAGCTGCCGAAGAATGCCCCGTGGAAGTGATTCGCGTCGGCGGGCTAAACGAAACGGACGCATGAGCACGTTCGGATCGCTTGCCGCTGAACAATTCGCCCCTACAATTGGGTGAACCCAATGGCCAAGAAGAAGCTCCCCAAAGTCCTCGCGCTCCTCGACGAAGACATGTGCACCGGCTGCGAGGCCTGCATGACCGTCTGCCCGGTGGACTGCATCAGCACCATCCCAGGACCAAGGCACGAAAGCGTCTTCCAGGTCTGCACCATCGACCTCCCCCGCTGCATCGGCTGCACGCTCTGCCACCAGGTCTGCCCCTGGGACTGCATCACCATGCTCCCCACCGACCAATTCCTCCAGAACGCCAACACCGCCCCCGAGCTCGAATAATCCCCATCAAGCCGACGGAGCGGACCGATGAAGGCAATGGTGCTCCGGCAACGCGCCCCCATTGAAACCTCGCCGTTGCGCGCCGTAGAAATCGAACCGCCCCGGCCCCACCCCGGCGAAGTGCGCGTCAAGGTGCGATGTTGCGCCCTCTGCCGCACCGACCTCCACGTCGTCGAAGGCGATCTCACCGGCGGAAAGCTCCCGGTCATTCCCGGCCACCAGGTCGTCGGCGTCGTCGACCAGCTCGGCGACGGCTGCAAACAACTTAAGCCCGGCGACCGCGTCGGCATCGCCTGGCTCCGCCACACCTGCGGCACCTGCCGCTTCTGCGCCACCGGCCGCGAAAACCTCTGCCCCTGCTCCAAATACACCGGTTACGACGCCGACGGCGGCTACGCCGAATACGCCACCGTCCCCGAGGATTACGCCTACCCCCTGCCCGATGGCATCGGCGACATCGACGCATCCCCCCTGCTCTGCGGCGGGATCATCGGCTACCGCGCCGTCAAACGCGCCAACGTCCAGTGCGGCGGCACCGTCGCACTCTTCGGCTTCGGCTCCTCCGCCCACCTGGTTCTCCAACTGCTCCGCGGCTGGGGCTGTGCCGTGTACGTCGTCACCCGCGGCCAAACCCACCAGCAACTCGCCCGCGAACTCGGCGCCGCTTGGGCCGGCCACGACGCCGCCGCCATGCCCGCCAAGGTGCAGAGCGCCATCGTCTTCGCCCCCAGCGGCAAGGTCGTCCTCCCCGCGCTCGATTGCCTCGACAGCGGCGGGACCGTGTCCCTGGCCGGCATTCACATGTCCCCCATTCCCGAACTGGACTACGACAAATCCCTCTACCGCGAGCGCGACATCCACCCCGTCACTTCCAACACGCGCGACGACGGCAGAAAATGGCTCGCGGATGCGGTGAAATTGGCCATTAAGCCCCGGGTCGCCACCTACCCCTTGGCCGACGCCAACGGCGCGCTGAATGACCTCAAATCGGGAAGGGTTGACGGCACCGGCGTGCTCGTCGTCCATAAAGGAGAATGAACCGATGATCCGGAAACTGGCCTCGGGCGGGTACCGCCTCTACTCGCGCAAAAAAGATCCCAAGACCGGCAAGAGAAGGAACCTGGGCACGTTCAAGTCGCGCGCCGCGGCGGAGAAGCACGAGCGGGCGGTGCAGTTCTTCAAGAGGCGCGGGTAGGACCGGATTGGGCGGCGCTGGGCATGTGCCGCAGGAAAAAGTCACGCGCGAGCACGGCCGCCCGATCCAGCGCCCCCGGCTCCTCAAACAGGTGCGTCGCCCCGGGGATCATCTCCAGCCGCGTCTCGCACCGCATCCGGCAAGTCGCCAGGCGATTCGATTCGATCACCGCTCGTCATCGCCGCCGCCCCCGGCGCCGGTCGAGGCGCCGAAATACCCCACCGGCAGACCGGCCATCTCCGGCCGCGCCGACAGGAACTGCGTCGCGTGGACCAGACGGTCCGCCAGCAAGTCGATGTCGAACCGGATGTGACCGGTATAGTCAACCGCCGGACGGCGGGCATGGCGCACCTCCTCGAAGCGCTTGCTCCCTCGACCCGGACTGCCTCGAATCGTGCAAATGCACCAGCACCTTCGGCCCGTCCGACGGCTCGATCTGAAGATCGACGTCGCCGCCGTCCTGATCAAACTCGCAGATCGATCGCGGCGAGTCGATCACGTGATGAATGCTCGCCTCCGGCCGGTCGCCGACCGTGATCTCCATCGAGCAGGCGCGCGACCCCTTGCTGTCAAAGCTCAGCCCGACCAGCGGCAGGTCCTCCGCCAGCTTCTGCGGCCCGTTGACGTGGTCGAGCAATTCGACCGTCGCGCACCACCCCTGGTGGTCGTTGCTGAAGCGGTTGACGTAATCGGACCATTGTTCATTCGGAACGTTGCAGGATTCCATGGTGTACTCCTTTCGATTCAAACGCAGTCACTTTCTCAACGCACTTCAAAAGCCATTCAGCCGCCGCGCTTGCCGGCGCGTTCTCGCTTACTCCCGCGCCCGATCAGACCCCGCTGGGGAACGCCTCGGGCACCTCCCCATCCACCACCGCGGCGGTCCGTTCCAGCGGCTCGACCGCCCGCGTCTGGTCAAAGTGGATCACCGCGTCGAATTGCTCCGCAAGGTTCGCGTAAAAGTAATGGCTGAGCCGCTCCGTCTCCGGCCTGTAAATCACGCCGATAGCGCGCTCCAGCCGCCGCCGCGACAACGCCGACGAAAGCTCCCGGCTCCCGCGCAACACCAGGAGGAAGTTATTCGGCGTGCCGAGGTTGACCTCGTGGAAAATCCGCTCGTACTACC